>Ga0181539_1002580_pt1 | contig 17883 bp, 12 predicted proteins | sample PEATcosm2014_Bin_46_FD_119767 | JGI IMG/M metagenome (GOLD analysis project Ga0181539, IMG submission 119767) | Peatland microbial communities from MTU Mesocosm Facility, Houghton, MI, USA - PEATcosm2014_Bin23_60_metaG | ecosystem: Environmental > Terrestrial > Soil > Wetlands > Peat | place... | reverse complement strand
GCGGATTTCCCGGATGATCTCGCCGGCGAGCTCCGCCGTCTGCTGCCGATCCCTGACCGGGCGTTGCAGAATCGCGAACTCGTCGCCGCCCCAGCGCGCCACCAGATCGGTCGGCCGAACGATGGCGTGAAGCCGCTTGGCGATCGCGGCGAGCAGTTTGTCGCCGCGCGCATGGCCGAGGCTGTCGTTGACCTGCTTGAAGTCGTCGAGGTCGAGAAACAGCACATTGACCGAGTCGCGCGCCTGGCCGCGCACGCGCAGCATCGCCGAGAGCTCTTCCTCGAAGCATCGCCGATTGGGAAGCTCGGTGACGGGGTCGATGCGCGCCATCCGATCGATCGCCAGCGCCGCGTTGCGCCGTTCGGTCACGTCCTGGACGACGACGACGACGCCCTCTCCCTTCATGCGATGAACCGTGATCTCGATCGCGCGCTTGTCGATGGTCTCGAAGGGAACCACGAAGTCCTCTTCGCGGCTGTTGTGGAAGAGCGCCTGCCAGACGCGCTCGATCTCGGTCCGGGCGACGACCTTGTTTCGCACCAATTTGCGAAGAATCGCGCGCAAATCCGCGCCGACCTGCACGTCCTCTTCGCACAAGCCGAAGAGGTGAAGAAACTGGTTGTTGGCCACGGTGAGACGGTCCTCGGCGTCGACCATCACCAGCCCGTGCGACATGTTGTTGAGGGCCATGTCGAGCCGCTTGGCGAGCATGGCTGTTTCTTTTTGCGCCGCGACGACGGCTTGGAAATTCGCCCGCAGCCGGTTCGAGGACCCCTTCATGAAGAGGATGAGAGGGATGAATCCGATGGGGATCTCCAGAGGATACCAGCCGCCCGCGACGATCATGGCGACGCTCAACGGAACGAAGCCGGCGACGAGCTGGAGATTGATTCCTCTGTAGATCGCGAAGCTTCGCGTCACCATCCCGAAGGAATAGGCGAGCGTCATCGTCGCCGCGAGAAATCGGGTGAAGGCGTCGTCCGTCACGCAGAACGCGATCAACGTCCAAACGGAAAGCGTGGCCATGTAGACCACGGCGCCGCCGGCAAAGATCGCTTCTCGTCGACGAGCGATTTCGACGCTGCCGCTCGGCCGATGCCGAGAATGAATTTCCATGAAGTATAGTCGGACCAGGCTGACGACCAGCTGCAAGCCCGCGCAAGCCCAAAGGATCGCGCTCCTGGCGGCGACCGCGGCGACCACTTCAGTCAAAGTCACCATCACCGCCGACGAGAGAAGCGCTCTGATGTCGACCAGGAGGTCGTCGACGAAGCCGATATAGAGCTCGTCCGGCAGTTCGTCGCCGAGCGAGGATACGGCAGGGATTCGCGGAGACGCCATAAAAATTACCGAAGTGTTAGTAAGCTGCGGGCCACTATCCATGGCCCGCATTAAGAAGTCCTTTATATCATTCTAACATTCCCGTATTACCGAGCCGCAAAATTCAGGCATACGAAAGGCCGTGAGCGCATTACTTTTCGCGGGAGCGCGCGGGTGGCGTGAAATGAGTATGTTCGAACTGCAGGGGATCAACACCGATTTTGTCGACCGCAGATCGCCGAACGGCGTCGCGGTCATCGGTCGCGTCGGCGAGGACGACTTCGAGCGGGCGCGAGCCGAGATGCCCGACGTCGCGGCCTACGTCGATTACGACGATTGGCTCGACGCGCTCGATGGGCTGCAGATCGGCCTGTCGATGGCCGGCGTCGACGCGACGGCGGTCTGCGTCGATCTTTCGGCGTTCCTGCAATGGCGCGAGCTGACCGGGGCCTCGTGCGACCAGAGCGCGCTCGACGCGTTCGCCGGATTGTCGCTGACCATGCGCGGTTCGCGCGCCGCGAAGGTGTTCGCCGTCGTCGGCGCGTTCGATTTCGCCATCCATCCGACCGAAGCCGCGGCGCTCGCCGAAGGCCGCGACTATCGCGGCTGGCTGCGCCGGCGCGGGCAGGCGCGGGCGATGGCGGTCGCGGCCGGGCGGCAGGTCGCGGAATTGCCCGTTCGCCTCGAGGGCTTTCGCGAATGGCGCGCGTGCGTCGGGCAAGGCGCGTGCGAGGCGGCGCTCGACCGCTACGCTGAACTCCTGCTCGAGCATCTGACCAGCGATCCGGCCGGCTGAAGCGCGTCGTCGCCGGGCTCAAGCGGACCTGCGCCGGCGCCGCGCACCGAGCGTGGCGATCGCGAGATCGCGCCCCCCGCCCATCGGCGCGCCGAGCGCGCCCCGCGCAAAGAGCGAGCGGCGCAAGCGCGATCGGCGACGCCGTCGATCGCGGCATCGCCGCGCTTCGCGCCTGACGGCCGCGACCGATCCTCACAATAGAAATAGCGCTCCCCCTCCGTTTACCACAATCGTTTGACGTGTGATGGCGCGCCTTTCCGTTAACCAACTTACCTAAAGTATCCTTAACATCCCTTTACACTTATTTAAGTCTTGGTAACCTTATCGCGCCAACAGGGTTAAGCGAGGGTTTCCATGGACGCGCAAATAGTCGACGCCACGTCCCGATTTTCTGACCGCGTTCTTCGGTTCTTGGAGAGAGTCGAGCATCGCGTCGCCAGAACGCCAGCCGAACGGGAGGCCGCGTTCCGGATGCGGTACGACGCTTACATCAAGAACGGCTTGATCGAACCGCGCGACGATGGCCAAATGTACGATGTGGATTACGACGACGATCCGAAAGCGTGGATCACCACGACGTACATCGACGGCGAACTGGCGGGCACGACCCGGGTCAACCTCGCCGTCGACGAGAACGGAAATCTTCCCTGCCTCGGCGTCTTTCGCGATGTGATCGCGCCTCGCCTTCAGGCGCATCGGGTGATCGTCGAATTGACCCGCACCGCGGCGCGCCTCGACTTTTCCGGCGCCTTTCCGGAATTGCCCTATGTCACGCTGCGTCCCGCCTTCCTGGCGGCCGAATACTTCGACGCCGATTTCGCCGTCGCGACGGCGCGCGCCGAGCACCTGGGCTTTTTTCGCCGCATCTTCCGCTTCGAGCCGTGGTGCGAATTTCGCGACTATCCCGGTGTGACCACCAAGATCGCGTGCCTGGGCTCGGATTTTCGAGCCGGCAAGGAGCGCGTCGCGGCGCGTTATCCCTTCTTCCGCTCCACGGCCGCCCAGCGCGAGGCCTTGTTCGGGCCGCGTGAGGGCGCGACGGCCGGCCGTTGTCGCGCTGCGTGGGAACATGCCAAGTTCGAGGCGCGGGCGAGCGCGTGACCTCCAAAGTCGTCGCGCGTCAATATTCGCTGAAACAATGCGCTCGCCGCCATAAGGTTCGGCGCCGGGCGCTCACAGAGGATTGATCGCGCCCATCGCAATATCGTTGCTATTCTGCTTCACCTTATGCCAAACGGGCGGCGCCGGCCAGGTCCTGCGGCTTATCGGGCGCGCGACGTGATGCGCCGGGTTCGCCGGGCGGCGCGGCGCCGAGAGGGTGAAACGCGCGATGGGATTTCGAGGATTGGCCGGGGGCGCCGCGGTCGTCGTCGCGGTCGCGCTCGCCTACGGCGCTTACGCCCCGGACAAGATCGAGGCCTGGTTTCCCGCGGCTGGCGTCTATGCCCACCGGGCGCACGACGCGCTGGGCGGCGCGGCGAACGAGCGAGCCTCGGCGCAAGCCCCCGCCGAGACCAGAACGCCGGCCGCGCTCGTCTCCGTGGCCACGGCCAAACGCATGGATTACCCCGTCACCATCGACGGCCTCGGCCAGGTGCAGGCCTACAACACCGTGACGGTGCGCACGCGCGTCGACGGGCAGATCGAGAAAATCGCCTTCCAAGAAGGCCAAATGGTCAAGGCGGGCGATCTCATCGCGCAGATCGATCCTCGTCCGTTCCAGGCGGCGCTCGACCAGGCCAAGGCGAAGCAGGCGCAAGACCAGGCCAATCTCGCCAACGCCAAACTGGATCTGCAGCGTTACGCCACGCTCGCCAAGCAGAGCTTCGCCACCCAACAGCAGCTCGACACGCAGAACGCCCTGGTCACCCAATTGATCGCGCAGATCGCCGCCGACGCCGCGGCCATCGACGCGACCCAGGTGCAGCTCGATTACACCACCATCCGAGCGCCGATCACCGGGCGCGTCGGTTTTCGCCTGGTCGACGAGGGCAACATCGTCAACGCGGCGCAGCAGACCGGCATCGTCTCGATCGCGCAATTGCAGCCGATCGCGGTCGTCTTCACCGCGCCCGAGGACGACGTCTGGCGGATCAACGCCGCCATGGCGAGGGGCGCGCCGCAAGTGGAGGTGCGAACCTCCGACGGCGCCCGACTGCTCGCGACCGGCACGCTGACGGTGGTCGACAACCAGGTCGACGTCCCCAGTGGCTCGATCCGGCTGAAGGCGGAATTCGGTAACAAGGACAGTGCGCTGTGGCCTGGCTTGGCGGTCGCGACGCGTCTGATGGTCGACGTGGCGAAAAACGCCCTCGTCGTGCCCGACCGAGCCGTCCAACACGGTCCCGACGGCCTGTTCGTCTACGTCATCGACGATCAAAATCGCGCCGCGGTGCGTCCCGTCGCGGTTTCGCACGAGGACGAAGACCTCGCCGTGATCGACAAGGGATTGAACGACGGCGATCGCGTCGTGACGGTCGGCCAGTACGGGCTCCAGCCGGGCGCGCGCGTCGGCATCGACGCGTCCGCCAGCACGGGGAGCTGACGGCATGGACGGAGGCGTCTCCGGCCCCTTCATTCGCCATCCCGTCGCGACGACGTTGTTGATGGTGGCGATCCTGCTGGCGGGCGCCGTCGCCTATCCCCTGCTGCCGGTCGCGCCGTTGCCGCAGATCGACTTTCCCACCATTTCGGTGAGCGCGTCCCTGCCCGGCGCGTCGCCCGACACGATGGCCTCCTCGGTCGCCCAGCCGCTCGAGCGGCAGATCGCGCAGATCCCCGGCGTCACCCAGATGACGTCGACCAGCTCGCTGGGCGCGTCGGCGATCACGGTGCAGTTCGACCTCGACCGCAACATCGACGCCGCGGCGAACGACATCCAAGCCGCGATCAACGCCGCCGCCGGCCAATTGCCGAAAATTCTGCCCAGCCCGCCGATCTATCGCAAGGTCAACCCGTCGGATGCGCCGATTCTCATCCTGTCGGTTTCGTCGGACGTGGCGCCGATCACCGAGGTCGACGACGCCGCCGAAAACATTCTGGCGCAGCAGATCAGCCAGATCTCCGGCGTGTCGCTGGTGCGCGTGGGCGGCCAGCAGCAGCCCGCGATCCGCATTCAGATCGACCCGGCCAAACTGGTCGAGAAGAATCTGCAGCTCGAGGACGTGCGGGCGCAGATCGGCATCGCGACGGTCGACAGCCCCAAAGGCGCGGTCAACGGCCCGAGGCAGTCGTTCACGATCTTCGACAACGATCAATTGACGCAGGCCAAAGAGTGGGACGACGTCATCGTCGCCTACCGCGACGGCGCGCCGGTGCGCATCCGCGACATCGGGCAAGCGATCCGCGGGCCGGCCGACGTGACGCAGGCGGCCTGGGGCAACGGCAAGCGCGACGTGTTCCTCGTCATTTTCAAATTGCCGGGCGTGAACGTCATCAAGACCGTCGAGAAGATCAAGCAGACGATGACGCGCCTGCAAGCGGCGATCCCGACCTCGATGCACGTCTCCGTGCTCTCCGACCGCACCACGACCATCCGCGCCGCCGTCCAGGACGTGCAATTCACGCTGATGCTCACGATTTTTCTCGTCGTGATGGTGATTTTCGTCTTCCTCCGGAGCTTCTGGGCGACGGTCATTCCGAGTTTCACGGTGCCGCTGGCGCTGCTCGGGGCGTGCGGCCTGATGTGGGCGGCGAGTTACAGCCTGGACAATCTTTCGCTGATGGCGCTGACGATCGCGGTCGGATTCGTCGTCGACGACGCCATCGTCGTGCTCGAAAACATCACCCGCTACGTCGAGCAGGGCATGAAGCCGTTCGAGGCGGCGCTGAAGGGCGCGGGCGAGATCGGCTTCACCGTTCTGTCGATCTCGCTTTCCCTGGTCGCGGTGCTGATTCCGCTGCTGCTGATGACCGGCATCATCGGCCGACTGTTCCGCGAATTCGCGGTGACGCTGGCGATGACCATCCTGGTCTCGGCGATCGTGTCTCTGACGCTGACCCCGATGATGGCCTCGCGCTTCCTGAGGGATCATAAGCACGACCGTCACGGCCGGCTCTATAAGCTGAGCGAGCGCGGCTTCGCGGAGCTGGCCAAGGCCTACGAGCGCGGCCTTGACTTTGTGCTTCGGCATCGCTTCGCGACGCTGATGGTCTTTCTCGCGACCGTCGTCGCGACGGTCTATCTCTTCGTCATCATCCCCAAGGGATTCTTCCCGCAGCAGGACACCGGCGTCCTCTTCGGCAATTCCGACGCGTCGCAAGACATCTCATTCGCCGAGATGATGAAGCGGCAGCAGGAATTGGGCGCGATCGTCCAGGCCGACCCCGGCGTCGCGACGGTGGCGATGGCGATCGGCGCCGGCGTCGGCAACGCGGCGCAGAACAACGGGCGCATGTTCATCACGCTGAAGCCGCGCGAAGAGCGCGACGCCGACGCGTTTCAGATCATCGCGCGGCTGCGCCCGAAGCTGGCCCAGGTGAAGGGCGCGCGCCTCTACCTTCAGGTGGCGCAGGACGTGACCGTCGGCGCCCGCGCCGCGCGCACCCAATTTCAGTACACGGTTCAGGACGCCAATCTCGACGAGCTGAACGAATGGGCGCCGAAGATCCTGGCGAAACTCGGCGGCCTGCCGGAACTGCGCGACGTCGCGACCGATCAGCAGATCGCCGGAACGACGCTGACCATCTCGATCGACCGGGACATGGCCTCCCGCTTCGGCATTCAGCCGCAACTCATCGACGACACGCTGTACGACGCTTTCGGGCAGCGGCAGGTCGCGCAATATTTCACCCAGGTCAACACCTACGAGGTCGTCGAGGAAATTCTGCCCAGACTGCAGGGCGATCCCAAGAGCCTCGAGAAGCTCTACATCCGCTCGCCGACGACCGGACAGATGGTGGCGATGAGCGCCTTCGCGAAATGGACGACGAAGCCGGTCACCTCCCTTTCGATCAGCCACCAGGGACAATTTCCGGCGATCACCATCAGTTTCAATCTCGCTCCGGGCGTCGCGCTCGGCCCGGCGACCATGGCGATCCAGATCGCGGAGCGCGATCTCCACCTGCCTCCGGCGCTGGCGACGACTTTCCAGGGCAACGCCCAGGCGTTCCAGGACTCGCTGACTACCGTGCCGTTGCTGATCCTAGCCGCCCTCGTCGTGGTCTATCTCATCCTGGGCGTGCTGTACGAGAGCTTCATCCACCCGCTGACGATCCTCTCGACCCTGCCGTCGGCCGGTTTCGGCGCGCTCGCGATGCTGATGATCTTCGGCTACGAATTCAGCCTGATCGCGTTGATCGGCTCGATCCTCCTGATCGGCATCGTCAAGAAGAACGGCATCATGATGGTCGATTTCGCCATCGCCGCCGAGCGCGACGAGCATTTGTCGCCGGAGCAATCGATCAGGAAGGCGGCGCTGTTGCGCTTCCGCCCGATCATGATGACGACGATGGCCGCGATGCTGGCCGGCGTGCCGCTGATGCTCGGACAAGGCACCGGCTCGGAACTGCGTCAGCCCCTGGGCTACGCGATGGTCGGCGGCCTGATCGTCAGCCAAGCCCTGACCCTGTTCACGACGCCGGTCGTCTATCTCTATCTCGATCGCCTCTCGCACTGGCTCTCCGGCTCGGCCAAGCGTGCGACGACCGACGAACCGATCGAAATTCGCGAGATTCGCCAGTTGGACGAGCCGCGGCCGCGGGCCGCCGAGTAGGCGCCCGCGACCGCAGCGGTTCGCTCCGCCCGGCGTCTTACGGCCAAGCGGCGAACGAGGTCGGCTCCCGCGGCGGCGGCGCCCGCGCCGCCTTTCGGTAGGCCCCGGGAGACATGCCGGAGCGCCGACGGAAGAAGCGACTGAAATAGGCCGGATCGCGAAAGCCGAGGCTGTAAGCGATCTGCTCGATCGTCTGCGCCGTTTCGCGCAACCGCATCCGCGCCTCGACGTTCAGCCGTTCGTGCGCCAGTTGCTGCGGCGCCGCTCCCAACGCGCGCACGCAGGCGTCGTGAAGATGCGCGCGGGTGACGCCGAGCATGCGCGAGAAATCGTCGACGCCGAGATGGTCGCGAAAGTGCAGCTCGACGAGCTGGCGGAACCGCTGCGCGGTCGGCGCGCCGGCGCCCAGGGCGTCGGAGGCGCGCGCCAGCCCGCAGGCGCGCCACAGATGCATCAGCAGCAGGCCGAGATAGAGCGCGCTCATCGCCGGCGCGCCCGGGCCGGGGTCGCGCGATTCGCGCGCCAGCGCGACGAACAGGGCCTCGATTTCGGCGAGCGAGGCGGCGACGCGCGCGGCGGGCGCGATCAGCGTGCGATCGAGCAGCGGCCGCAGTTGCGCCGCGAGAGGGTTCTCGCCGATCGTGCGCCAGACCACGTCCTCGGTCGCGGCGAAGGTCGCGCCGTCGCCGCCGGCGAACAGGCGAAACTCGCCGCGCGCGGCGAACGGCAGCCAAAGGATCTGCGGCGCCGCCAAGTCGAGCCGCGCGCCGTCGAGACCGACGAAGGCGCCGCGCCCGTGGCGAATCAGGAAAGCGCGAAAGCACGGCGCGCCGTCGAGGCTCGCCGCCGACCAGGTCCGATCGGCGAGCGCCGCCTCGATGCGGGTCGCGATCAGCGCCGCGCGATGCGGAGCGGCGGCGCGCGCGCTCGTTTCCTCGCCGTGGACCATAGGCGTTCGATCTCCTCGGGATCGAGAAAAGTACAAGATAAATCGAAATCCGTCCATTGATGCGCCGAAGCCGCGGCGGCTTACTGGCGAAGAGGGCGCCCAGGGCGCCGATTGGCGAGGAAACGGCGATCACGCGTCGCGCGCGCGGATCGCGAGGAAGGGAGGCGGGCTTGTCCGACGTTGCGCTGCTCGTGCGCGATCGCGACCTTCCCGCCTCGAGCGGCCTCGTGTTCGAGCGCCTCAACCCGACGACCGGCGAGATCGCCACGCGCGCCGCCGCGGCGACCGTCGAGGACGCCAACGCCGCCGCCGCCGCGGCCGCCGCCGCCTTTCCCGCCTGGTCGGCGCTCGGTCCGAGCCAGCGCCGCGCCCGCCTCGCCGCCGCGGCGAACGAGACCGAACGGCGCGGCCCCGACTTCGTCGCCGCGATGGCCGAGGAGACCGGCGCGACCGAAGCCTGGGGACGCTTCAACGTGACGCTCGCGGCCGCCATGCTGCGCGAGGCCGCGGCGATGACGACGCAGATCGCCGGCGAGATCATCCCCTCCGACAAGCCCGGCATGATGGCGATGGCGCTGCGCCAGCCGGTCGGCGTCGTGCTCGGCCTCGCGCCGTGGAACGCGCCGGTGATCCTCGGCGTCAGGGCGCTCGCCGCGCCGCTCGCCTGCGGCAACACCGTCGTTCTCAAGGGCTCCGAGATCTGCCCGCGCACGCACCGTCTGATCGGCGAGGTCTTCCGCGCCGCGGCGCTCGGCGAGGGCGTCGTCAACGTCCTCAGCAACGCGCCGGCCGACGCTTCGCGCATTGTCGAGGCGCTCATCGCCCATCCGACGGTGCGGCGCGTCAACTTCACCGGTTCGACCCGAGTCGGCCGTCAGGTCGCCGAACTGGCGGCGCGTCATCTCAAGCCGGCGCTGCTCGAACTCGGCGGCAAGGCGCCGCTCGTCGTGCTCGACGACGCCGACATCGACGAGGCGGTCGCCGCCGCCGCGTTCGGGGCGTTCATGAACCAGGGCCAGATCTGCATGTCGACCGAGCGCCTCATCGTCGACGAGACGGTCGCCGACGAATTCGCGCGCAAGCTCGCGGCCAAGGCGGCGACGCTGGTCGCCGGCGATCCGCGCAAGGCCAAGACGCCGCTCGGCTCGATCGTCGGCTTCGAGGCGGTCGAGCGCATCGTCGCGCTGGTCAGGGACGCGGTCGCCAAGGGCGCGCGGGCGCTCGCCGGCGGCGCCGCCAACGGCGTGCTGATGGACGCCACCGTGCTCGACCACGTCACGCCGGCGATGCGCATCTACGCCGAGGAGTCCTTCGGCCCGGTCGCCGCGATCATCCGCGTCGGCGGCGTCGAGGAAGCGGTGCGCGTCGCCAACGACAGCGAATACGGCCTCGCCTCGGCGGTGTTCGGCCGCGACCTGACGCGCGCGCTCGCCGTCGCCCGCCGCCTCGAAACCGGCATCTGCCACATCAACGGACCCACCGTGCACGACGAGGCGCAGATGCCGTTCGGCGGCGTCAAGGCGTCCGGCTACGGGCGCTTCGGCGGCGCCGCCGCCATCCACGAATTCACCGAACTGCGCTGGATCACCATCGGCTCCGGCGCCGGACGTTACCCGATATGAGGCGGCGCGAAAGCGCTTGTCGCCTCTATCGTTATTTGTGATAACTATTTCAACGCGCAGGCGCCGTCAGGCAAGGCCGGCCGAGACAGGGAGGAAACCATGGAGAAGACGCCTAGCGCCGAAACGTCGTCGGCCGCCGCGATCGGCGCGAAGCTGCGACCCTGCAACGGTTGAAGGGACAGCGGCGCGTGAGCGCGCAGGACGCCAACGAACCGCTGCTCGACGCCGTGGGGCTCTACAAGCGCTTCGACGCGCTGGTGGTGCTCGACGCCGTCGATTTCGCGGTCCACGCCAACGAGGCGATCGGCATTGTCGGCCCCAACGGCGCCGGCAAGACGACCCTGCTCAGCGTGCTCGTCGGCGCGCTCGCGCCGACCGCCGGGCGGGTGCGCTTCCGCGGCGAGGACGTGACGGCCCTGCCGACCGCCGAGCGGTGTCGGCGCGGCCTCGCGCGCACGCACCAGATCCCGCGGCCGTTCAGCGGCATGACGGCGTTCGAGAACGTCTTCACCGCCGCCGCGCACGGCGGCGGCCTGCAACGCGACGCGGCCTACGCGCGCGCCATCGAGTCGCTGGCGCTGACCGGCATGACCAGCCTCGCCAATCGGCGCGCCGAGTCGCTCGGCCTGATCGACCGCAAACGGCTGGAGCTCGCGCGCGCCCTCGCCACCGGCCCGGCGGTGCTGCTGCTCGACGAGATCGGCGGCGGCCTGACCGACGCCGAGGCGAACGAACTCGTCGACGTGATCCTCGAGCTGAAGCGCAGCGGCGTCGCGATCGTCTGGATCGAGCATATCGTGCACATCCTGCTGCGCGTCGCGCAGCGTCTGGTGTGCATGGACGCCGGGCGCATCATCGCCGACGGCGCGCCCGAGGCGGTGATGTCCGATCGCAACGTCATCGAAGCCTATCTCGGCGGGAGCGCGATATGACGCTGCTCGCGGTCGAGCGCCTCGATGCCCGCCACGGCCTGTTGCAAGCGGTGCGCGGCGTCAGCTTCGCCATCGAAATGGGGGAGACGATCGCGCTCGTCGGCGCCAACGGCGCCGGCAAGACGACCCTGCTGCGAACGATCGCCGGCGCGCATCGGCTTTCCGGCGGACGGATCGTGTTCAAGGGCGTCGACGTCGGCGCGCGCTCCTCCCACGCGCGCTCCGCCTTGGGCATCGCGCTGGTGCCGGAAGGGCGTCGCCTCTTTTCCCGCATGACCGTCGAGGAGAACCTCTTGCTCGCGCGCTCGGCGGGCCGCGCCGGCCCGTGGACGCTCGACGCGGTGATGACCGCCTTCCCCAATCTGAAAGCGCGCCGGCGCAGCCTCGCCGGCACGCTGTCGGGCGGCGAGCAGCAGGCGACCGCGATCGGCCGCGCCCTGATGACCAATCCGGAAGTGATTCTCCTCGACGAAGTCTCGCTCGGGCTCGCGCCGCTCGTCGTCGAGCGGGTCTATGCGCAGCTCGAGGGGCTGAAGGCCTCGGGCGTCGCGATCGTCCTCGTCGAGCAGGACCTGAAGCGCGCCATGGCGATGGCGGGTCGGACCATCTGCATGCTGGAAGGCGCGATCGCCATAGACGGGCCGACCAGCTCCCTGACGCGCGAGGACGTGACCAAGGCCTACTTCGGGCTGCGCAGGAACGACGAACACGGGGCGAGCGCATGATCCTCGTCAACCAGGCGATCCAGGGAATCCTGCTTGGCGGCTATTACGCGCTGATCGCCTGCGGCCTGTCGTTCATGTTCAGCGTCATGCGCATCATCAACCTCGCGCACGGCAGTCTGGCGATCCTGTCCGCTTTCGCGCTCTATGTTCTGGCCGATCGCTTCGACGTCTCGCCGTTCCTCGGCCTGATCGTCGTCGTCCCGGCGATGGCGCTGATCGGCTGGGCGTTGCAGCGCACGGTGCTCGAGCGTAGCGCGCGCGGCGGCCTGCTGGTGCCGGTGCTGTCGACCTTCGGGCTTTCGATCATCATCGACAATCTGCTGTTCCAGCAATTCGGCGCCGATACGCGCTCGCTCGCGCCCTACATCGGCGACTTGTCCTTCGACAGTTGGGCCATCACCGACGAGATCGCGATCGGCAAGCTCGCCGCGCTGACCTTGGCGACGGCGATCGTTCTGCTCGGCGGCATCCAGATCTTCCTCAAGCGAACCCAGCTCGGCCGCATGATCCGCGCCACGGCGGAGGACGCCGACACCGTCGGGCTCGTCGGCGTCAACGCGCGGCGCGTCAACGCGATCGCCGCGGCGATCGCCATGGCGACGGTGGCGATCTCCGGCGCCTTCCTGGCGATGCGCGCGACCTTCGACCCTTACGCGGGCGCGCTGCAGTTGATTTTCGCCTTCGAGGCCTCGGTCATCGGCGGCGCGGGATCGCTGTGGGGAACGCTGCTCGGCGGCGTCGTGCTGGGCGTCGCCCAGAGCCTGGGCGCCTCCGTCAGCCCGCAGGGCTTCTTCATCGGCGGGCACTTGGCGTTTCTCGTCGCGCTGTTCGCGCGGCTGTTCTTCGGCGACTTTGGCCCGCGGCTGCGGCGCGCCTTCTTGGGGAGGGCGGCGTGAGCGCGAAATCCGCGATCACGGTCGAACGCTGGACGCGCGAATCGCGCGTCGCGCTCGTCGTCGCGGCGCTGGTGGTCGGCGCGCTCGCGCTCGGGCCGACGATGTTCGACGCCAACATCGTCGACCGGCTGACGACGCTGTTCATCTACGTGATCCTCGCGGTGACGTGGAACGCCCTGGTCGGCTATTGCGGGCTGGTGTCGATCGGCCAGCAGGCGTTCTTCGGCCTGGGCGCCTATTTCGCGGTGCGCCTCGCCGATTCCGGCTTCAGCGTCTATCCCGCGCTGTTCGTCGCCGCCCTGATCGTCGGCGTCCTGTCCGTGCCGCTGTCGTCGATCATGCTGCGCTTGAAGGGCGGCGAATTCGCCATCGGCATGTGGGTCGTCTCCGAGATATCGCATCTCCTGGTCAATCTCGACACGCTGATCAACGGCGAGACGGGCACGTCGCTCATCGCGCTCAACGCCTATGCGATCGATTCGCGCCGCGCCCTGACCTATTGGTGCGCCTTCGCGGCGATGATCGGCCTGCTGGCGATCGTGTTCTTCCTGCTGCGCGGACCGCTGGGCGCGGCGATCCAGGCGATCCGCGACAACGAAGAGGCGGCCGAATCGGTCGGCGTGCGCGTCCTTCGCGCCAAGCGTCTCGTCTTCGTCCTCGCCGCGTTCGGCGCCGCGCTCGCCGGCGCGCTGTGGGTGGCGACGGCGGTCACCTTCCAGCCGAAGACCTATTTCAGCCCGCAATGGACCGCCTACATGATCTTCATGGCGCTGGTCGGCGGCCTGGGGACGTTCGAGGGCGCCATCCTCGGCGCGGTGGCGTTCTTCGCCATCGAGGCGTGGTTCGGCGGCGCCGGCGTCTGGTATCTCGTCGGCCTCGGCGCGACGGCGCTGGTGTTCGCCCTGGCGCTGCCGCGCGGCGTCTGGGGCTGGGTCGAGGACTCTACCGCGCTGCGCCTGCTGCCGATCGGCTACCGCGTCCATTTCGCGAGCGACCACGCGCGCGGCGAGGCAGCGTCTGGGCCGGCGCCGCCGCGCGAAACCTAGTGCGTTCCGCATTTGGGCGGACGCGACGATCCCCCTCTCCCCGCAAGCGGGGAGATGGAGCGCGCCGAGTCGAGGCAAGAGCAGCGCGCTCTGGGCCGATCGGCGCGACGCGCGCGTTTGTTCGCCATGGTTCACCAAAGGGAGGAGTTCGACATGAAGATTGATTTCATCATCGACGGCGCGTCGGTCGGCGCGGCGAGCGGCGCCACATTCGCGCGCCACGATCCCGTGACCGGCAAGATCGCGACCGAAGCCGCCGCCGCGGGTCCCGCCGACGTCGCCAAAGTCGCCGAGGCGGCCTCGCGCGCCTTCGCGACCTGGTCGGAAACGGGCCCGGGCGAGCGGCGCGCGCTGCTGCTCAAGGCCGCCGATCTGCTGGAGACCCGCGTCGCCGACTTCGCCAAGCTGATGACCGAGGAGATCGGCGCGACCGGCCCGTGGGCCGGCTTCAACGTCCACTTGGCGGCCGGCATGCTGCGCGAGGCGGCGGCGCTGACGACGCAGATTCTCGGCGAAGTGATCCCGTCCGACAAGCCCGGCGTCCTCTCGCTCGCGGTGCGCCAGCCCGCCGGCGTCGTGCTCGGCATCGCGCCGTGGAACGCGCCGGTCATTCTCGGCGTCAGGGCGATCGCCGCGCCGCTCGCCTGCGGCAACACGGTGATCCTGCGCTCCTCCGAGACGTGCCCCGGCACGCACCATCTGATCGTCAAGACCCTCAACGACGCGGGCTTTCCCAAGGGCGTCGTCAACGTCATCGCCAACGCGCCGGCCGACGCTCCGCAAGTGGTCGCGGCGCTGATCGCCCACCCCGCGGTCAAGCGCATCAATTTCACCGGCTCGTCGAAAGTCGGCAAGGTCATCGCCAAGCTCGCCGCCGAACACCTCAAGCCCGTGCTGCTCGAGCTCGGCGGCAAGGCGCCGCTGATCGTGCTCGACGACGCCGATCTCGACGCGGCCGTCGACGCGGCGGTGTTCGGCGCGTTCGCCAACCAGGGGCAGATCTGCATGTCGACCGAGCGGCTCGTCGTCGACGCGGCGGTCGCCGACGCCTTCGTCGAAAAACTCGCCAAGCGCGCCGCCGCCCTGCCCTGCGGCGATCCGCGCGGGCCGGTCGTGCTCGGTTCGCTGGTCGATCTCGCCGCTGCCGAGCGCATGGACGCGCTCATCGCCGACGCCGTCGCCAAGGGCGCGAAGATCGTCGCCGGCGGCAAGCGCAGCGGCTCGATCGTCGAGGCGACGATCCTCGACCACGTGACGCCGCAGATGCGCATCTACGGCGAGGAATCGTTCGGCCCGGTCAAACCGGTCGTGCGCGTCAACGGCCAGGACGAGGCGATCCGCGTCGCCAACGACACCGAATACGGCCTGTCGGCGGCGGTGTTCAGCCGCAACGTCCAGCGCGCGCTGGCGGTCGCCAAGCGGCTGGAGACCGGCATGTGCCATATCAACGGCCCGACCGTGCACGACGAGGCGCAGATGCCGTTCGGCGGCGTCAAGGCCTCCGGTTACGGGCGCTTCGGCTCCAAGGCGGTGATCGCCGAGTTCACCGACTTGAGGTGGATCACCATCGAAGGTCCGCAGCAGTACCCGTTCTGAGGCGAGGCCGCTGCGCGCCGGCTTCCCGCTTGCCCCACGGTAGCAGGGATTTGGCGATGCCTGCGGCTAACCCCCCGGCCCCTCACCCTGCCTCTCCCCGTTAAGCGCGGGGAGAGGAGAAGAACGGCGCCGCGCGCTCCTCTCCCCGCTCGCGCCCGACAAACGCTTCGCGTTTGCGGCGGAGAGGCAGGGTGAGGGGCGGGGCGGTTAGCCGCGCCGTCATCAGCGTGTGTGCTGCCATAGCGCACGCGGCGAGGGGGGATCGCCACGTCTGACGTGTGGCGGAACGCTCTACGACCGTTGAAACGGCCCGATAAATTAACATGATGTTCAAATGGCGGTGCGGAATAATAATTGAGCTACGGAAAGGCCGGCGTATGGTGCCGGCCCGAGGGCGCCGTCCCCAGGCGCGGCGACCGAGAAATTCAACATCGCGCAGGAGGCGTCCATCGTGGTCGAGGCTCAGGCGAACCGCAATCGACGCGCCCTGCTCGGCCTCATCGGCGCGCCGATCAAGAGCTCGGCTTCGCCGGCCATGCACGAGGCGGCCGGCGAGGCCCTCGGCATCCGCTGCCATTACCAACTGATCGAGGTGGCCGGCGCCGACCGCGCCGAACTCGAACGGCTGCTTTACGGGGTGCGGCGGCTCGGCTTTTCCGGCGTCAACGTCACCTTCCCCTATAAGGAAGCGGTGATCGGCCTCCTCGACGACTTGTCGCCCGGCGCGCGCGCCATCGGCGCCGTCAACACGGTCGTCGTGCGCGACGGCCGTCTCGTCGGCCACAACACCGACGCGACCGGATTCCGCCGCGCCGTTCGCCCGCTCGTCGAGGGTTCGGGGCGCGGCGCGGTCGCGCTTCTCGGCGCGGGCGGCGTCGGCAAGGCGATCGCCTTCGCGCTCGCCGAACTTTCCGTCGCCGACATTCGCGTCTTCGACACCGATGCGGCGAAAGCCGGGGCGCTCGCGGCCCTTCTCGCAGCCAAGGCGAAAGCGACGCCCTGCGCCTCCGTCGCGCAGGCGATGGAGGGCGTGGTCGGGCTCGTCAACGGCACGCCCATCGGCATGGCGCCGAACCGCGACACGCCGGCGCCGGCCGAATGTCTCCACTCGGGTCTGTTCGTCGCCGACGCGGTCTATTCCCCGCTCTGGACGCCTCTGCTACGGAGCGCTAGAGCGGCGGGCGCACGGGTCATGACGGGGCGCGAGCTGGCGGTCTATCAAGCGGCGGACGCGTTCGAGCTCTTCACCGGCGCGAGCCCCTCGACCGAAGTCATGGGCGCGGCCTTCGACGCGGTGATGGAGGCCAGGGGCCGCGCGGCGACGGCCGCCTGAACGACGCCGGGCGACCGGCCGACAACGGTTGAGAGCGGATGCGATATCCTGCGATCGGCGAGGCGGCGCGCACGGGCGCGAAAATCGATCCGGGAGAGTTCATGGAGAGGGCGAAATGACCAACCACTCGATCGCCACCGCTTCCCTGAGCGGGCCGCTCGACGAAAAGCTGCGGGCGATCGCGGACGCCGGCTTCGCCTCGGTCGAAATCTTCGAGGCCGACTTTCTGTCCTTCAACGGCGCGCCGCGCGACGTGGCGCGCCTGTGCCGCGACCTCGGCCTGAAGATCTCGGCGTTTCAGCCCTTCCGCGACTTCGAGGGCATGCCGGAGCCCCAGCGCGCCCGAAATTTCGAACGCGCGGCGCGCAAATTCGACCTGATGCACGAACTCGGCGCCGACTTGCTTCTCGTGTGCAGCAACGTCTCGCCCGCCTCGCTGGGCGGCGTCGATCGGGCGGCGGCGGATTTTCGCGAACTCGGCGCGCTCGCGGCGACGCGGGGCCTGCGGGTCGGGTTCGAGGCGCTCGCCTGGGGACGCCACGTCGACGACTATCGCGACGCCTGGGAGATCGTGCGCCGCGCCGACCATCCCGCGGTCGGCCTGATCCTGGGCTCGTTCCACGTCCTGGCGCGCAACACGCCGCTCGAGGCGATCCGCGCCGTCCCCGGCGATCGCATTTTCCTCGTCCAGCTCGCCGACGCGCCGCGCCTCGATCTCGACGTCCAGTCGTGGAGCCGGCACTTCCGCTGCTTCCCCGGGCAAGGCGACCTGCCGCTGGTCGATTTTCTGAAGGCGATCCAGGCGACTGGCTACGCTGGCCCGCTGTCGCTCGAAATCTTCAACGACCAGTTTCGCGCCGGCTCGGCGGCGCGCGTGGCGCGCGACGGCAAACGTTCTCTCGTCGCTCTCGAGGACCGCGCCGGCGCGACGCCGTCGCCCCGGCGCGCCGCCAG
>Ga0181539_1002578_pt1 | contig 17896 bp, 15 predicted proteins | sample PEATcosm2014_Bin_46_FD_119767 | JGI IMG/M metagenome (GOLD analysis project Ga0181539, IMG submission 119767) | Peatland microbial communities from MTU Mesocosm Facility, Houghton, MI, USA - PEATcosm2014_Bin23_60_metaG | ecosystem: Environmental > Terrestrial > Soil > Wetlands > Peat | place... | reverse complement strand
TTTTAGGACCGGGCGCTCAGACCGCGTCCCAGGAAACCTGGCCTGAAACTGAGCCTTAGGGACGACGACTCCCTTTGGCGAGAGCCGTGGTGGAACGCCGACAGGCGAGCTGCCCCCTCCCATGCCCTCCCCCGCTTGCGGGGGAGGGTAAGGGTGGGGGCAGAGCCGCACCCGCTGGTGCGGAGGTTGATGAACAGCGTTTGTCGGCGTTCCGCTTCCTTTATTTATTGGTTTGGCATTGGCGAAACGGGCGTAGCGAAGAGCGACAACGAGGCGCCACCCCTCGATTGCCTTTTCCCTCCCGGCCTTCGCGCTTCACGTTGCAGCGTTTTGCAAGACTCGGGCGCCAAGGCGCGCGGCGAGAACGGTTTCGTTTGTTCACCTCTCCCCGCGTGCGGGGAGAGCATAGGCGTCCTGCGGACGCCGTTCTTAGCCCAAGAACGCCGATGCGAAGCATCGGCTATGCGAAGCGAGGGTGAGGGGGCCTCTCCGCGATTCTGAGCATCGTAGTCTGAACCCAGCGGAGAGGCCCCCTCATCCCGACCTTCTCCCCGCAAGCGGGGAGAAGGAGGGCGCATGCGTCGCGGGAGTGCTTCGATTGCCGGCAGCCGGCCGGTTTAACGATGCGCAAAAGGATTGCAGACGTAGGCTGCATTCTCGCTTACAATCACAACTCAAGAGGCCCAATAGAGCGGGCCGGGTGAGGGAGTAGAACGATGCTTCGTAAGGGTTTTTCGGCCGGGCGGACTTGTTCGGTCGCGCTGTTGGGGATGGCTGTGCTGGCGCTGACGGTGCCGGCCGAGGCGCAACAGAGCCGCGTGCAGGTTGGCCAGCTCGCCTGCTCGGTTTCCGCAGGCATCGGCCTGGTCGTGGGCTCGCAGCGCAACGTGAATTGCACCTTCCAGCCGGATAACGGACCGCCGGAATCCTATACCGGGACGATGACCAAGATCGGCCTCGATATCGGCGTCACCGGCGGCACCGCGATCGTCTGGGCCGTGTTGGCCGGCACCAACCGCTATGTCGGCATGCTGAGCGGCACTTACGCAGGCGCGCAGGCGGAGGCGACCGTCGGTGCCGGCGTCGGGGCCAATGTGCTGGTCGGCGGGTCGGACCGTTCGGTGGCATTGCAGCCGTTGTCGGTGCAGGGCCAAGTAGGGCTCGACGTCGCCGCCGGCATTGGCGCATTGGAACTCCATCTCGCGCAATAATTTCCGTCGCCAATTGGCGTCGCCACCATAGCTTCGTCCTCCGACGGTATTCCTTTGGGGAGTCCGTGTCGGGTATTCCCCGCCGCGGCCGAGATGCGATGTCGCGCCTCTTGACCGGCGCCTGTGCCTGCTGAAACGATACTGTCATGCGGTCCGTGCCGACGCGCCGGGTCCGCTCGCGGGAGGCGGTCATGGCGACTAACGGCGGCAATGGCACAAAAGCGGCGGGCCCGCGCTGCGTCGCGCTCGTGGGCCCGTTCCAGAGCGGCAAGACGACGCTGCTCGAGGCAATTCTGGCGCGCACCGGAGCGATCCCGCGCCAGGGCACCATCGAAGCCGGCAACACGGTCGGCGACGCCAGCAAGGAGGCGCGCCATCATCGCATGAGCGTCGAGTTGACGGTCGCCACCACGACTTTCATGGGCGACAGCTACACCTTCCTCGACTGCCCCGGCTCGGTCGAATTCGTCCACGACATGCGCGCCGTGCTGCCGGCGATCGACGCGGCGGTGGTCGTCTGCGAAATGGACGAAAAGAAAATTCCGCAGCTTCAGCTCATCCTGCGCGAGCTGGAAGACAAAAAAATTCCCCGCATCCTGTTCGTCAACAAGATCGACAAGGCCGATGCCGGCGTCCACGACGTGCTCAAATTGCTGCAGCCGGCCTCGCGGACCAAGCTGATCTTGCGGCAAATCCCGACGTTTTCCGGCGATCTCATCACCGGTTTCGTCGATCTCGCGCTCGAGCGCGCCTTTGTCTACAAGGAGCACGCGGCTTCCGAACTCGTTCCGCTCGAAGGCGACGCTGCCAGCCAGGAAAAGACGGCGCGCTTTTCGATGCTGGAAACGCTTGCCGATCACGACGACGAGCTGATGGAGCAATTGCTCGAAGACATCCAGCCGCCGCGCGACAAGGTGTTCGACGATCTGACCCTCGAGTTGCGCGAGGGCTTCGTCTGTCCGATCCTGATGGGGACGGCGACGCGCGCCAACGGCGTGCTGCGGTTGTTGAAGGCGCTGCGCCATGAATCGCCGGGCGTCGCCGAAACCGCCAAACGTCTCGGCGTGAAGCCGGGCTTCGAGGCGGTGGCCTATGTGCTCAAAACCTTGAACACGACGCATGGCGGGAAAATGTCGGTGGTGCGGATGCTGGCCGGCCAGGCCGGCGACGGCACGACGTTCCTGGCCGGCGACGACGAAGCCGGCCGCGTCGCCGGCGTGTTCAAGCTGGTCGGCCAGGCCAGCGAGAAGCGCGGCCCGGCGACGCTCGGCGACACCGTCGCCTTCGCCAAGCTCGAAAAAGCCAAGACCGGCGATACGCTGACGGCGGGCAAGCAGGCGCATCCGGCTCTGGCCAAGGTCGCGCCCTATCCGCCGGTGCTGGCGATCGCGATTTCGGCCAAGGAACGCAAGGACGACGTCAAGCTCGGCCAGGCGCTGCACAAGCTCGCCGAGGAGGATCCGTCGATCACCATCGTGCACAATCCCGAGACCCACGAAGTGGTGCTGTGGGGCCAGGGCGAGATGCACCTGCGGGTGGCGACCGAGCGCTTGAGCGACCGCTACGGCGTCGCCATCGAGCGGCGCCAGCCGACCGTCGGCTACCGCGAAACCATCCGCAAGGGCGTGGTGCAGCGCGGCCGGCACAAGAAGCAATCCGGCGGCCACGGCCAATACGGCGACGTCGTGCTCGACATCAAACCATTGCCGCGCAGCGCCGGTTTCATGTTCGAGGACAAGATCACCGGCGGCGTGGTGCCGCGCAATTACATCGGCTCGGTCGAAGAAGGCATCATCGACGCGCTCAAGCACGGCCCGCTCGGCTTTCCGGTGGTCGATCTCACCGTGGCCTTGGTCGACGGCTCGTATCACGATGTCGATTCCTCGGACATGGCGTTCCGTACCGCGGCCCGCATCGGCATCGCCGACGGGCTGCCGCAGTGCCAGCCGGTGCTGCTCGAGCCGATCCATCTGGTCGAGATCGTCTGCCCGTCCGACGCCACCGCCAAGATCAACGCGCTGATGTCGGGGCGGCGCGGCCAGATCATCGGCTTCGATACGCGCGAGGGCTGGGACGGCTGGGACGTGGTGCGCGCCAAAATGCCGGAAGCCGAAATCGGCGATCTGATCGTCGAGATCCGCTCCGCCACCGCCGGCGCCGGCACCTTCACCTTCAAGTTCGATCACATGGCGGAACTGACCGGGCGCACCGCTGACCAGATCGTCGCCGCGCGCCGCGCGGCGGAGTAGCTCAATTCGTCTTGATGCCGGCGAACTTGAGCACCTTGGCCCATTTGTCGATCTCGCCGGCGATGAGCTTGCCGAAGTCGGCGGCCGGCAGCGGCATCGGCAGCCCGCCGAGATCGGCGAGGCGCGCTTTGATGCGAGGGTCGGCAAGGCCGGCAGCGATCGCGGCATTGAGCTTGCCGATGATGTCCGCCGGCGTGTCCTTGGGGGCGCCTATGCCTTGCCAGGCGACCACTTCGTAGCCCGGCACGAAATCGCCGACCGTCGGCAGCTCGGGCAGGATCGGCACCGGCGCGGCGGTGGTCACCGCGAGCGCCCGTAGCTTGCCGGCGCGGACATGCGGCAGCGAGACGACGGCGATGTCGAACATCACTTGCATTTGTCCGGCCAACAGATCGACGACCGCCGGCGCGTCGCCACGATAGGGCACATGCAACATGTTGACGCCGGTCATCATCTTGAACAATTCGCCGGCCAGATGCGGCGTCGAGCCGATACCGCCCGATGCCATATTGAGTTCGCCCGGATGCGCCCTGGCATAGGCGATGAGTTCGGCAACGGTCCTGACCGGCAGCGACGGATTGACCTCGAGGATCAGCGGATTCTGGCAGACCCCGCCGACCGGCGCGATGTCGCGGACAAAGTTGAAAGTGAGGCTGGGATTGAGCATCGCATTGATGACGTTCGGGCTGGCGACGAACAACAGCGTGTAACCGTCCGCCGGCGCGCGCACGGCGTCCTCGGTGGCGATGCTGGAGCCGGCGGCGCCGCGGTTCTCGACGACGACGGGCTGGCCGAGCCGTTCGGACAATATTTGTCCGGTCAGCCGCGCCAGCGTGTCGGCGGTGCCGCCGGGCGGGAAGCCGACCAAAAGGTGGATCGGCCGCGACGGGTAGGCGTCGGCGCGCGCCGTGCGCAACAGCGCCGGCAGCGCCACGGCGGTGGCGGCGAGTTTCAGGAATCGTCGGCGCGTCATCCGGCTCTACGCCGCGACGCGCGGCTCGCCGCCGCCCGGCGGCGGCACCGGCATGCCGTCGGCTGCGTATTCGTTGAGCTTGTTGCGCAAGGTGCGGATCGAAATGCCGAGCACATTGGCGGCGTGGGTGCGGTTGCCGAGGCAATGTTTGAGCGTTTCGAGGATCAGGTCGCGCTCGACTTCGGCGACGGTGCGGCCGACCAGCCCGCGCGATACTTGCTCGGCGGCGAATGCGGCATGCGCCACCGCGGGTGCGCTTTTCTGCTGGTCGAGCCGGATGCCGTCCGGGGTCAGGATCGCTTCCGGCCCGATCTCGTTGCCGCTCGCCATCAGGACGGCGCGGTGCATGGTGTTTTCCAGCTCGCGGACATTGCCGGGCCAGTAGTTCAGGGTGAGCGTGCGCCGCGATTCTTGCGACAGCGACCGCGCCGGCACGCCGTTGGCGATGGTATATTTCTTGACGAAATATTCGGCCAGTTCGATCACGTCCGCGGGCCGCTCGCGCAGCGGCGGGATCTTCAGGTTGACGACGTTGAGCCGGAACAGGAGGTCCTCGCGGAAACTGCCGTCGCGCACCGCCTCGGTCAGATTGCGGTTGGAGGTCGCGATGATGCGGATGTCGATCGGCACCGGCCGGCTGCCGCCGACCCGGTCGATGATCCGTTCCTGGATGGCGCGCAGAAGTTTGGCTTGCAGTCGCACGTCGATTTCGGAAATCTCGTCGAGCAACAGCGTGCCGCCAGTGGCCTCCTCGAATTTGCCGATCCGGCGCGCCACCGCGCCGGTGAAGGAGCCCTTCTCGTGGCCGAACAGCTCGGATTCAAGCAACGTTTCCGGGATCGCCGCGCAATTCACGCAGATAAACGGCTTCTTGGCGCGGCCGGACCGGCTGTGAACGAAGCGCGCCAGCACTTCCTTGCCGGTTCCGGAATCGCCGGTAATGAGCACCGAGGCTTCGCTCATGGCGACCTGCTGCGCCAGCTTGACGACCCGCGCCATGGCGTCGTCGCGATAGATCAGCTCGCGGCGGTCGTCGGCAACGGCGGCCAGCACTGCGGCGATCAGTTCGGCGTCCGGCGGCAGCGGGATGTACTCCTTGGCGCCGGCATGGATGGCGGCGACCGCGGCGCGCGCGTCGGTCGCGGTGCCGCAGGCGACGATCGGCGCATGGATGTGCTCGGCTTCGAGGCTCGAGACCAGGTCGCGAATATTGATCGCGACATCGACCATCAAGAGATCGGCGCCGCGGCCCGAGCGCAACACGGCGAGCGCCTGGGCGCTGTCGGCGGCGTGGATCACCGATGCGCCTTTGTCCATGGCGATCTTGGTCGCGGCGGTGAGCTGGCCGTTGAGCGAGCCGACGATCAGAAGTCGCATATTTTTATTCCTTCTTCGCTAAGGCCGAAAAGATCACGAGTGGCGAACAGCGAGCAGCGAAGACGGAAAACAGCGGTAACCGGGAATTCACCGATCCCCATTCGCCATTCGCCATTCGCGTCCGACCGCCCATCACGCGCGCTCCGCCTTGATTATTTCGGTCATGGTCACGCCGAGTTTTTCTTCGACCAGCACGACTTCGCCGCGGGCCACCAGCCGGTTGTTGACGTAGATGTCGATCGCTTCGCCGACCTTGCGGTCGAGTTCGAGCACGGTGCCGGGGCCGAGCTTGAGCAGGTCGCCGATATCCATCCGGGCGCGGCCGAGCACGGCCGAAACCTGGACCGGCACGTCGAACACCGCTTCGAGATCGGCGGCGATCCGCGTCGTCGGGCCATCGGGCTCCGGCGCCAGCGGCGCGTCGATCCGAGCCTCGCCGCCTTCGAGGTTGGGCAGCGGGATCTTGCTTTCCTCACTCATTCTCAAATCTCCTCAGCATTTCGTGCGCCGCCATCCGGTGCGTATCGCTCGCCGTCGTCCGGCGCATGTCGTGCGCCGGCGCGTTGTGACGGCGCGCGCTGATATAGCCTTCCACCGCCTCGCCGATCGCCGCGTCGGTCGCGGCGCTGTCGCGATTGACGCCGCCGTCCGCCCATTCGATGCGGCAATCCCCGACCGCGATATCCGGTTCGGCGAGCACCACCAGGCGGCCCTCGAAACTCTTCGCCCGGACGATGTCGTCGAGCTTTTCCTTCGCCGAAGCGTACAACGCATCGTTGACGCGTACGGCGATGTGCGGCGAGGAAATCAGCTCCTTGAAGCACTGGCTGGCCAGCGCCGAAATCTCGGCGAACGGCTCGCGGTCGACCAAGGCCGGCGCGAGCTTGCGCGCCACGGCGACGGCAACCTCGACCGCCTCGCATTCGAGCCGCGTCTGGATCGTTTGCAGCGCGTCGGTGGCCGCGATCAGCGCCGCGGCGATGCGTTCGAGCGCGGCGGCGATCCGGCGGTCGGCCTCGACCTTGGCGTCGGTTCGGGCGTCGGCGTAGCCGCGCCGGTGCGCGGCGGCTTCCGCTTCGGCGATTTTCATGGCGTGCTCGGCGAGCGTGACGGTCGGCTCGGCCGGCTTCCTGCCGATCTCGGCGAAGTCGGTGTCGAACATGAATTTTGTCGCTGCACTCATCTCATACGCCTCAATAGATCAGCTCTTCTTCGCCGCCGGTCTTGGAGATCACGATTTCGCCCTTGGCGGCGAGATCCTTGGCGAGATTGACCAGCATGCCTTGCGCCTCGTCGACCTCACGCAGCCGCACCGGACCCATGGCCTGCATGTCGTCGAGCAGCATCTTGGCGGCGCGCGCCGACATATTGGCCATGAAGAACTGCCGCACCGGTTCGGCGGCGCCCTTGAGCGCGACCCCGAGCTTGTCCTTTTCGACGTGGCGCATCAGCGTCTGCGCCGAGGCGGCATCGAGCTTGGTCAGGTCGTCGAACGTGAACATCAGGGTCTTGATGCGCTCGGCGCTCTCGCGGTTGTCCTCTTCGAGCGCGGTCAAGAACCGCGTTTCCGTCTGCCGATCGAAATTGTTGAAAATCTCGGCCATGACCTCGTGCGCATCGCGCCGGCGGGTCTGCGACAGGTTCGACATGAATTCGGTGCGCAGCGTCTGCTCGACGCGTTCCAGTACTTCCTTCTGCACCGCCTCCATGCGCAGCATGCGGTTCACCACGTCGAGCGACAGATCGCTCGGCAGGATGGCGAGCACCCGCGCCGCATGTTCCGGCCCGATCTTCGACAGCACGACGGCGACGGTCTGCGGGTATTCGTTCTTCAGATAATTGGCGAGCACCTCCTCCTGCACGTTGGAGAGCTTCTCCCACATATTGCGGCCGGCCGGACCGCGGATTTCCTCCATGATGTTGCCGACCCGCTCCGGCGGCAGGTATTGCTGCAACAGCCGCTCCGTCGCTTCGTAGTTGCCCAGGATGGCGCCGGAAGCGGACATGCGCGAGACGAATTCGAGCATCAGATTTTCCACCAGCGTCGCCTCGATGGCGCCGATGGTCGACATCACGACCGAGAGTTTGCGCAATTCGTCATCGTCGAGCATGTTCCAAATCTTGGCGCCATGCTGCTCGCCGAGCGCCAGCATCAGCACGGCGGCACGCTCCGGCCCGCTGAGACGGCGCGTCTGCGGCGTCGCCGCTACGTGGCTGGCGAGGCTCTCCAATGCGCTGGTGATCTCGCGCTGGGCGGCATCGGCATTTTTATCGGCTTGCGTGATGGCCATCGCGTTGCTCGATCAGGCGGTCGCGGTCACGGTCTCGTGTAGCCATTCCCGGATAATGGCGACGGTCTCCTGCGGATTGTTGTCGGCGATTTCGCCGACCTTCTGGACCGATTGGGCGTGGACCTGGCCCTGGATCTGGGCGATGTCGATCATCTTGGCGGTATGACTGGGCTCGGCCGCCTTGGCCGGGTCGAGGCTATCCGCGGTGATCGCCGCCGTGGCGGTCGAGCCCGGCAGGCCGTCGCCGCCGGCCGCGGCCGCGAGCCTGCGCTCTTCGGGAGTGAGGATGCGCCGCACCAGCGGCCGCACCACCATCAGCAGCACCACGAGCCCAAGCACGCCCATCACCACCATTTCGATCGCGCGCATGATGTCGTCCTTGGTGAACTGGAACGCAGCCAGCCAGCCGGCCGGCTCGTTGATCGCAATGGCGGGCGATTCGGCAAATCGCAGATTGACGACTTCGACATGGTCGCCGCGCTTCTGATCGAAACCGATCGCCGAGCGCACCAGCGCCGCGATCTGCTCGAGCTCTTCCTTGCTGCGCGGCTGGTAGGTCGCGTCGCCCTTGTCGTTCTTGGCATAACTGCCGTCGACCAGGACGGCGACCGAGACGCGATTGACCCGTCCGCCTTCGATGATTTCGGTTTTGGTGGTTTTGGAGATCTCGTAGTTGACGATTTCCTCGGACTTGCGGCTCTGGTCGCGCGGCGTCGCCTCGGCCGACTGCTGCTGCCGCTGAGCGGCGCCGGGCAGTTCGTTACCGACCGTGACCTGATTGTTGGCGCCGTCGTTCGTTGCCGAGGTTTCCTCGCGGGTCTGGCTGGAGCGGACGACGCGGCCGTCGGGATCGAACCTGTCCGACGTCTGGGTGATGCGGTTGAAGTCGAAATCGGCGGCCACCTGGACGCGCGAGTGGCTCGGCCCGACCACCGAGGAGACGATCGACTCGACCTGCTCGCGCAAGTGCTTTTCGAACGCGGCCTGCCGTTCCTCGGTGCCGATATCGCCGCCGTTGCCGTCGCCTGCGCCATCGGCGAGCAACTGGCCGCGCTCGTCGACGATCGAGACGCGTTGCGGCCGCAAGCCGTTGACCGCGGTGGCGACGAGGTGACGGATGGCGCGCACCTGGGCCGGCTCCAGCGAGCCGCGCAGCTTGAGCACGATCGACGCCGACGGTTCGATCTTGTCGCGCGAAAACAGTGGCCGTTCCGGCATCACCAGATGCACGCGCGCGGCCTGCACCCGGTCGAGCGCCTGGATGGTGCGGGCGAGTTCGCCTTCGAGCGCCCGCAGATTGTTGATATTCTGCACGAAACTGGTCGTGCCCAGCGCATCCGACTTGTCGAAAATCTCGTAGCCGACGCCGCCGCCTTTGGGCAGGCCGTTCTCCGCCAGGGTCATGCGCAGCCGCGCGACGCGGTCGCTCGGCACCATGATGATATTGCCGTCATTGCGCAGTTCGTACGAAACGGCCTCGCGATCGAGCTCCTTGGCGATCGTGGCGGAGTCCTCGAGCGACAGGTCGGTGAACAGCGGGGTCATCTGCGGCGCGGTCACCCGCAGGATGAGAAAGGCGAAGAAGCCGATCAGGGCGACGGTCACGGCGCCCATCGCCGCGATGCGCGGGGCGCCGAGCGTTTTGGCGAACTCGACCAGACCTTGCACCGAGACTTCCCCCGAGCCTGCCGCAACGAGCGACGCTATCGCGCCTCACTCGGCAAGATTTGCCCGGTGGATGGTTAGCGTCCGGTTAATAAACCGCTCGGCGCGACGGAAATGAAATCGCGACGCCGGCCTGACGGGGCCGGCGTGGGCAATTCGGCAACGCCGATTGAGCTTGCTTTACTGGCGATATTGCTGGATACGCGTCGTGCGCAGTCCGGCAAGGCCGTGCTGGTCGATCGAATATTGCCAGGAAAGAAATTCTTCGACCGTCAGCGTATAACGGCTGCACGCTTCTTCCAGAGATAGCAATCCGCCGCGCACAGCCGCGACAACCTCCGCTTTGCGGCGGATGACCCAACGTTTCGTTCCTGGCGCCGGCAGATCGGCGATCGTCAGGGGCGAACCGTCCGGCCCGATGACGTATTTGACCCTCGGGCGATGGGGTTCTGTCATAGCAACTCTCACTAACTCGACAACTCCACAGCTGCCGACCTTACGCATCGCCACTTAAAATTTGCCTAAGCAGCGCCCGCGATTGGTCGCAATTGCCGGATCGAGGGCCGTGGGGTGCGATTTGAGCGGCGATGCGGAGCGCGGCACGGGACCGATCCTTGGCCGAGCACGGGCCTCAAGCGCGATCGCTATATCAGCGTATTGAGTGTGCTGAGACTGCTGTTTAGGCTGCTCAGGCTGCTGTTGAGGGTGCCGAGGCTCGAGCTGAGATTGGTGTTATTGATCGATTGGATCGCGCTGATCGGGTAGTCCTGCCCGCCCACGGTGAGCTGCGGTGGGTTCTGGCTGAGATCGACGCCGCTGACCGTGCCTTGGATTTGCGTGGCTACGGTGACCGGCTGACCGTTGGTGCCGCTCGCGGTGATCGCCAGCGTGTACTGCCCGGCAGGCCAAGTCACCCCGTTCGAGCCTTGACCGTTCCAGCTATAGGTCTGGTTGCCGCTGTTGAGCGACACCGTTCCGGTATAGGCGGTCTGACCGGTCGAACTCGTGATCGTGATATTGCCCGTCGCCGGCGACGGCGAGTTCAATGACCAGCTGGCCGGGGAGTTGGCCGCAAGCGTCGCGGTCTTGCCGCTGATGGTGACATTGCTGCCGAGGAATTGCATCGCCGACGTCGCTTCCGAGGTCTGCTGCAGTGAGATCAGGGTTTGCAGATTCGAATTCATGTTGACCTGCTGCTCGACCGAGGAGAACTCGACAAGCTGCTGGGTGAACTGGTTGGTGTCGAGCGGGTCGAGCGGGTTCTGGTTCTGCAACTGGGTGGTCAGCAACGTCAGGAATGTATTGAAATTGCCGGCCAGCTGTTGCGATCCGGCGACTCCCGCGGCGGATGCGGTGGACGAGGTCGAATTGGTCGTATTGGTGGTCGTGGTGCCGGTTGTCGGAATCGTGGTTGTCGTGGTCATGGCTCGTCCTCAAGCGATTGCTTCGTTCACACCCGTATGTCGATGCCGCCGCCGCGTGCGATACGGGAATAGATCTGGCTGGCGTCGACCGGCGCCAGATCGGAGTCCGGGATGACGAGCTGCGGCGCGCTCTGTTGCCCGCTGCTGCTGTTGCCGCCGCCGCCGCCAGCGCTGTTCTGTCCGCTGAACGACTGGTCGCGCAGCGAGAATTGCAGACCGTTATCGGCGGTCTTCAATCCGGCCTGCGCCAGCGCGCGTTCGAGTTGTGGCTGCTGACTCTGCAGAAGCGTGAGCGTCTCGGGGCGGTCGGCGGTGACATGCGAGGTCACTTGGCCGTTGCTGTCGACATCGAGGCGCACATCGATGCGGCCGAGTTCGGGGGGATCGAGCCTGATGTCGAACTGGCTCGAGCCGGCCTGCGCGCGGGCGGCGATGACGACGGGAAGACCGGCGATCGGTACGGCGGCGGCAGCGGCAGCGGGTGCCGCAGCGGGCGTTGCCGTCGTAGTCTGAGCCGTGGCGGCATTGGCCGCCGCAACGCCGAGGCTCGGCAGGCTGTTGCTGGCTGCCTTCACGGTGGCGTTTGCCGTCGAGGTGTTCGCAGAACCGCCGTCGTCGGCTTGAGTGACGGTCGTCGGCGCATCGGACCGCGTCGCGACGACGTCGGTTGTGGCTTGCACATTGGCCGGAGCGGTGACCGGGGCGCCGCTTTGATTATTGGCGTCAAGTTGCGGCGTAGCAGCGCTTTCAGCACGTGGCGGCGCTTTTTGTGCTGACGGGTCGACGGCCGGCCCGCCCGCGGTGTTAGGCGATCCGGATAGCTCCGAGGTAGTTCCGGCGACGGTGCTGGCCGTCGGCGCGGACTTGGCCGCGGCGGCGCCGTCCGCGACTTGGGCGCCTTGCAGGCTTTGGTCGCCGCCGCGCAGCAGGGCCACTGGCACGCGCGATTTTGACGGTGTGCCGATCGCGGCACTCGTTGCCGATGCATCGGCAGCTGCCGGTGCGACGTTGGCTGGGGGATTGGGGACAGCGATCGCCACGGCCGGCGATGCCGCAGAACTCGCCGCGGCCGCGCTCGCCGCCGCGCCGCTGCTGTCGACCGGCGCGGTGGCGGCTTGCCCGGTGTCGTCGGCAGCGGTCGATGCTGTCTTTTTCGATGCCGGGACTGCCGGTGTAGCGGTCGGATCTTGCGCATTTGCGGCGGCAACGGCAGCTGCGGCTGGGTCGGCCGTCGTTGCAAGCACCGGCGTGCCGGTGTCGGGAGCGGGCGGCTGGGAGGCAGCGCCGTTCACGCTCGTCGCCGCTGCCGGGATCGGACCGCTTGAAGGCAGTGCGGACGGTGCCGGGCCGCTCGGAGGCGACGCAGGCGGGGCCGGTGTTGTGCTCGCGGCAACATTCGCGCAGTTAATTGCGAGCGCCGCCGCGGTGGAGCTGGACGCCGCGGTCGCGGCCGGCTGCTCGGAATTCGCGGACGGGGACGCCTTGGTCGTCGCCCCTGCAAGGCTGAATATGACGGCCAAACCGGAATTGTCGGGATCGCCGGTCGCGGCGGATATCGGAGCCCCGTTGCCGGAGGGGACCGGATTGCTCGCGCTGCCGGTCGAGCCATTCGTCGGCGTTTGGGCCTGCTGGCCGGAGGATGGCAAACCAGCCTGCTGGCCGGAGGATCCCAGACTAGCCTGCTGGCCGGACGGTGAGGCACTAGCCTGCTGGCCGGACGGCGGGGGATTAGCCTGCTGGCTGGACGGTGGCGGATTTGCCGATTGGCCAGATTGTGGCGGATTACCGGGCCCATTGGTCGGCGCGGGCGGCGGATTGGCCGGCGCGGACGTGGCCGCATCGAGCAGCGATGCGAAGGGCGTGGAGCCGTTGTCCTGGCTGGTCGCGGATGCCTGCAGACGTGACGCTACAGCGAGAGCCGCCGCTGAAGACGCATCCGATGCAATACTCGGCACACTCGACACTGGGAGACTCCCGGAAACGACATGAGACCCTTGAGACCTTTGCCGACTTGCAATGGCCGGGCCATCGAGATGCGGAACACAAATCATGTGAATTCAATGTGTTAAGTCGATCCGGCGAAATCCGGAGCCGGCAACCCTTGCGTGATGCGGGCAATATTTGCCGGCTTTGCGTGGTGAACGGCGTGCGCGGCCGCTGCCGTCAAGCATTTCGCCGGCAGCCAAGTCGCCGTCAGGCACCAAGTCGCCGTCAGGCATGGCGAAGTGGGGAACCGCCGCATATAGTATTGAGCGGCGGATCGGCCGCCGGGAAAGAACATTGGCCGCGGGATCTGTACGCCAGATGGCTTTCAATTTGCTCGATATCGAGGGGCGTCCGGCGGCGACGCGCGTCGTCGTCGCCATGTCGGGCGGCGTCGATTCGTCGGTGACCGCGGCCTTGCTGGCCGATGCCGGCTACGATGTCGTCGGCATCACGCTGCAGCTCTACGATCACGGCGCCGCGATCCACCGCAAGGGTGCTTGCTGCGCCGGGCGCGACATCCACGACGCGCGCGCGGTGGCCGAGCGCATCGGCATTCCGCATTACGTGCTCGACTACGAAGCGCGCTTCAAATCGGCGGTGATCGACCGCTTCGCCGAGAGTTATGTGGCCGGCGAGACGCCGGTGCCCTGCGTGGAATGCAATCAATCGATCAAATTCCGCGATCTGTTGGAAACCGCGCGCGACCTCGGCGCCGCGGTATTGGCGACCGGACATTACGTCGCCTCGCGCGGCCTGCCGGACGGCGGCCGCGCGCTCTATCGCGCGCGTGAAGCGGAGCGCGACCAAAGTTATTTCCTGTTCGCGACCACGCGCGCGCAGCTTGAGCTGTTGCGCTTTCCGCTCGGCGACCGCACCAAGGCGGAGACGCGGGACTTGGCGCGGCGCTTCGGGCTGTCGGTCGCCGACAAAGAGGACAGCCAGGACATCTGCTTCGTGCCGACCGGGCGTTATGCATCGATGATCGAACGTTTGCGGCCGGGCGCAGCGACGCCGGGCGACATCGTCGACCTCGACGGTCGGGTGCTCGGGCGCCACGACGGCATCATCCATTACACCGTCGGACAGCGGCGCGGCCTCGGCATTGCCGCCGGCTTGCCGCTCTATGTGGTGCGGCTCGACGCGGCATCGCGCCAAGTCGTCGTCGGGCCGCGTGACGCGCTGCGCACCAGTCGCATCGTGCTGCGCGACCTGAATTGGCTCGGCGACGGCACGATCGACGCGGCGATCGAGCTGCGGCCCGAAGTCCATGTGAAAGTCCGCTCGACGCGGTCGCCGCAGCCCGGTTGGCTGCGCGCCGGTCCGGATGGGAGCGTCGAGGTCGAGCTGATCGCTGGCGAGGACGGGGTGTCGCCGGGCCAAGCCTGCGTGTTCTACGACGCGGCCGACGGCCAAGCGCGGGTTCTCGGCGGCGGCGTCATCGCCTCGACCGTCGCCGCCGCGACGGCCAAGCACTCGGCCGGCGCCGCGAGCGACCGCTTGGTCGCCGCACGCTGAAGCGCCGCGATGGGGGAAGAACTCGACAAAGCCGGTATCGCCAGGGCCTATGCGCGATGGGCGCCGGTCTATGATCTGGTGTTCGGCGCCGTGTTCGACCGTGGCCGCAAGGCATCGATCGCGGCGGCCGAGCGCATCGGCGGCCGTATCCTGGAGGTCGGCGTCGGCACCGGCCTGTCGCTGCCCGGTTACGCGCGGTCGAACCGCCTGATCGGCGTCGATTACTCGGGCCCGATGTTGCGCAAGGCGAAGGCGCGGGTGATCGAAGAGCGGCTGACGAACGTCGAAGGCCTTGCCGTGATGGACGCGCAGCAGCTCGGTTTTGCCGATGCGGCTTTCGACGTCGTGGTCGCGCAATATGTCATCACCGCCGTACCGAACCCGGAAGCGACGCTCGATGAATTCGTCCGCGTCATCAAGCCCGGCGGCGAGATCATCCTGGTGAACCATCTCGGCGCCGAAAAGGGTCTGCGCGCCATGTTCGAGCGGGCCTTCGCGCCGCTGGCGCGCCGGCTCGGCTGGCGCCCGGAATTCCGCTGGGAACGGTTGGCGCAATGGGCCGCGCGGCACGGCGGCGTGCGCGTCGTCGAACGCCGCCCGATGCCCCCGCTCGGGCATTTTTCATTGATCAGGTTTGCCAGAGCATGATCCGGAAAGAGCCTGCCCTCGGACTTGATCCGAGGGTGGAGACCGGCTTTCCGAAAAGATTCGGCTTCAGCCGCGCCGCTCCGCTTCCCAGTGTCCCGAACATTGCGAAGTCGACGAGCGTCCCGACCACTGGCCCTCGCCGTGGTCGCCGTAGAGCTGGCCGGAGCCGCTGGCGCGCTCGCTGCCGGCACTGACGGTGACGTTGGTGCTCCCGCGCGCGTCGACGTGGCCGCTGACGGTGAAGGACGGATCGTCGTAGGTGATTCTGCCGTTGACGATGTGGAGCGCATAGCGGTAGGCGCGGTCGCAAGTGCCGCTGTCGGTCACGATCAGAACGCTCCAGGCGCCGTCGAACGGCGTGCGTGTGGTCGCGGCGGGCTTGGCCCAGAGCGAACCGGAAAGCGCGACCACCCCCAGAACGGCGAGGCAGACGCTGCGCATATTCATGGTCATGGCGGGCTCCTGTCGGAAAACTCAAAAGTTCCAGTCGTTATATGGCGAGCGCCGCTTCAATTGCGACGGGTCGATCCGCTCGGAAGCGAAGGATGCGCTCGCAAGATGACAGGCTCTCGTCGCGGTGGGCGATCATGACAATCGTCGGGCGAGGGCTAAGGCCCGCGATTCGCTCGAGAATTTTGCGCTCGGTTGCGACATCGATGGCGCTCGTCGCCTCGTCGAGCACATAGAGCCAGGGTTGCCGCAGCACCGCCCGGGCGAGGCAGAGCCGCTGTCGTTCGCCGCCGGACACCAGCGTGCCGCGTTCGCCGAGCACCGTATCGAGCCCGTCCGCCATGCCGGCGACAAGCGCGTCCGCTTCGGCGACGGCAAGCGCCTGCCAGATGTCCGCTTCGCTCGATTGCGGGCTCGCCCAAAGCAGGTTGCGCCGGATCGTGTCGCGGAACAGATACGGGTCCTGGACGACGTAGCTGACATGGTCGCGCCAGGTCGCCGCGGCGGACCCGCGCAACGGCGTGCCGCCGACCGTGATCTCGCCCGCCTGCGGCTCCAGGAGCCCGATCAGGAGGTCGGCGAAGGTGGTTTTGCCGGCGCCGCTCGGTCCGGTCACGCCGACGAAACTGCCCGGGGCGATGACGAGATCGAGGTCGGCGATCGGGCCGGCCGATTGTCGCGTGCCGTCGTAGCGAAAGCTCACGTCGCGAAAGACGATTGCGCCCGGCGTGATCGCGGTCGCGGCGTGGCTGTCGCTCTCCCCCGGGACCGCGGCGAGGTCGCGTTCGAGCTGGCAGACTTCGGCATAGGCCGGCAACGCATGCGCGAGCTGTTGCATCGTCTGCGTCATCTGCATCACCGGGCCCGCGATCCGCGCGAACACCAGCAGCATGGCGATCAGGACCGGCGCCGGCGTGTCGAACAGCGTCAAGCCGACAAACGCGATCAGGGCGGCGACCAGGCCGGTAATGATCGTTGCGGTGCGCCGGTTGGTGCTTTGCTGGCGCACGAACGCCATTTGCTGGCGCTTGACCTCGGCGAGGCTCGCTTCGAATTCGGCGACGAAGTCCGCCTGGCGGTTCTGCCCGGCGGCGAGTTTGAGGCCGCCGAGGAATTGCGTGGTCTCGTGCATCAGCGCGACATTGGTGCGGCTGAGCCGGGCGCCGAGCGCGTGGGCGCGGCCGAGCATGACCAGATTAGCCATCGCGCCGATCGCGATCAGCAAAAGCGCAATGCCGGCCAGCGCCGGACCGAGCAACAGCACGATGGCGATCTGAAACAGCGTCATGACCAGCGCGGTCGACAATTGCACGATGAACAGCGCGGCTGAGCCGATGCGCTGAATATCGCCGCTCATCAAATTCGTCACCCGCGCATGCTGCAAGCGCGAGACCACCGGCCACGGCGCCGCCGCAAGCCGCTTGGCAAGCCGCGCCCGGATCTGCTCGACGAAACCCATCTGCAGCTGCGACAGCGTGGTGTCGCGGCGCGCGGTCACGATCGCGCGCACCACGATGAGCCCGGCGAACGCGCCGAGCAGCACCGAAAGCTGCGCCGTGCGCGATTGCGCCCCGGCGAGGTCGAGGATGCGGACCGCCGCTTTGTGGATCCAGCCGGGCGTGCCGCCGCTTGCCGTGACGATCGAAAGCAACGGCACCAGGAGCACGAGCCCCACGCTCTCGAACGCCGCGCCGATCACGGATAGCAGCGCGGCCCAAACGCCCTGCCGGCCGGCATAGCCGGCGAATTCGCGCACGAAGCGCAGCGCCTGCTCGCGAAAGCCGGCGCCGAGAATGGCGCTGTCGGAATGTGCGGCGTCGGAATCGGTCATTCGCAGCGGTCGCCTGAACAGACGCGCTAGCTGCGGCAAAGCGGGCGACGATGTCAATTCAGGGCCGCCCCGACGGCGCACGACAACGTTCTCGCGACGCGGGGCGCCCGAGGTTTGCCACGGCACTGCAAGAACCCCGTCATCGCGAGGAGTGGAGCGACGAAGCAATCCATATGTGGACGGCCCCCGGCCTGCAAGGTTGGCGAGCTGTTTTGGATCGGATCGCTTGCATCCATATGTCCGGCCTGTTGGATGCGGTCGCAGTGACCGCTGGCC
>Ga0181539_1002577_pt1 | contig 17905 bp, 15 predicted proteins | sample PEATcosm2014_Bin_46_FD_119767 | JGI IMG/M metagenome (GOLD analysis project Ga0181539, IMG submission 119767) | Peatland microbial communities from MTU Mesocosm Facility, Houghton, MI, USA - PEATcosm2014_Bin23_60_metaG | ecosystem: Environmental > Terrestrial > Soil > Wetlands > Peat | place... | reverse complement strand
GGCAATTACCAGCGCGACGTTGGCGGGAATCGGCGCCAGGCGGAAGCTCAAGTCGCGGCAGTCCAGCAGCAGGGCATGGTTTGCCTTGCCGTTGGCGGAGATGAACTGATCCATGATGCCGCAGTTGGCGCCCACAAACTCGTTCTCCACGCGCTGGCAGAGCCGGGCCAGCACCGGCCTCGGATAGCTCGCGCCAATCAGCGACAGCACGGCCAGCGCCGTCACCACTTCGAGAGCCGCCGAGCTCGACAGTCCCGAACCCAGCGGCACGTCGCCCCATATGCTCAGGCTGAAGCCGGGGATCTTGTGGCCTTCGCCGGTCAGGATGGAGACGACCCCCATTGGGTAGTCGCTCCAGTGTTTGGCGGCCACGGGCTTGGCGGCGGCATCGAAGGTCTTCTCTTCCGAGTAGTTCTCGGCCCAGATGACGATCTTGCCGTCGGAGCGCGGCGAGATGGCCGCCAGGGTGGCGAAGTTGATGGCCACGGGCATTACAAAGCCCTCGGCATAATCGGTGTGCTCGCCGATAAGGTTTACGCGGCCGGGCGCGACAAAGATCGCCGGCTCCGCCTGGAAGCGGGCAAGGTGCGTCGAACGAAGAATTGCAGGATCATGCATGTCAGTTCACCCTTGAATGGATTCAATCTCAACAACCATGGGCCAGGAGAAGGATTCGCCTGGAGCCAGTTCGAGCGACCACGGGCCGGTCCTCGCCAGCGAGTCCACCGGCGCCGTGGACGGCTCCAGCGCAAAGCAGGCCTGCTTGGTTCCCGGACGGTCCGGCCAGCCGCCGTGGCAGATCCAGATTCCCAGGTACGGCGTGGCCGCGGCATCGAAGCTCACCTTGATGCGCACGCCTGCCTTGGGCCGCTCCAGCACGCACCAGTTCTCCGCCGCCGCGAGCGGGCCGGCAAACAGCTTGTCGCCGATGCCCGTCTCCGGCCCCAGCGCTACGCTCAAGTCGGTCGTGCCTCCATTCACCAGCTTGGCCACCGGCCAGCTCACCTGGTCACCACCCTTGCCCAGCCTGCCTCCGCCGGAACCCTCCAGCCGCAGCGCATGAATCGAGCCCGGTAATGTGACGCGGTCCCCCGCCTCCGACGCGTATGAGGTATGAGCGCACCAGGACCACGGCGCTGTGAAGCTGCCGGTGTTTGTCACCTTGTAATCCACGCTCAACTTCCAGCCCTTGGCCGTCTCGGTCAGCGTTACCGCCCGCTCCAGCGCCAGCGGAAGCGAGAAGCACTCTCCCCGTAAGCTCACCGAAGTGGCGCTGGCGGCAATCTGCTGCCACTCCACGCGCCAAAGATCCCCATGATCGGGCACCGACGCCGTGCCCACCGCAGTCTTCACGGTGCAATCGGCAACCGAGGGCAGGCACTCGTCCCAGCCGCTGGCGTCTCCCTGATCGAAGCTCATGGTCCGGGTGCGCGGCCCGTACGGCGCAAGAGGAACCTGCAGCAGCTCATGATCGCCAACACGAATCGAAGCGATCTTGCCTCCCAGACGGGGAAGGAAGGTCACCAAACAACTCCCTGCCTGAATGAGAACGTTTTCTTCACCGAACTTGGTTGTACTCGACTCTGCCATGGTCCCTATTCTCCCATTACTTCCGCACAGGCTGCCGTCAGCCGCTCCCATATCCTGTCCAGCCAGGCTTCGTGCTCGGGCTTCATCAGCACCGAGCGCAGACAGGTAACCGTTCCGGCTTCGGCTCCTCTGCTTTCACAGTTTCCAGATTGAAACCCCGCCGCCGGACAAAACCACCCCAGCGGCAATTCTACAAGAGCCAGATGCAAATCTCGCGTGGCGCAGGCCATAAAAACTCTTTGCGCCCACTCTGAGGCCTGCCGCGGCGTCTCCGCATTCAGTTTCCACACCACAATATCCAGCTCCGGGGCCCCGGCGGCCAGCGCCTGAATGCGCCCGCTTATGTCCTGGCGTAAGCGCCGGTCCAGCTCCAAAGCCGCCGCCCGGCCACGAGCCAGCCCACGCGCAAACTCGCCTCCGGGGACCAGCGGCAAAAGCTGCTGCGTGGCCCACAGCGCCACCGCCGAGGCTCCGGCCCGCGAGCACTCCAGGCTGATCTCCCCCAGGTGCAACTGCTTTGAAGTGAAGTAAGTATACGGCGAATCGTGCTTGTAGAAGCGCCCCACCGCCGGATCGCGAAACAAAACGCATCCGCACCCATAAGGCTGCAATCCATGCTTGTGCGGATCGATCACGATCGAGTCGGCCTCTCCCATGGCCGCGAATGCCCGCCGCGCCGGCTCCTCCAGCGCCTCCGGAATCAGCCGGAAGTAACCGCCATAAGCCGCATCCACATGCACCCTGAAGCCGTAGCGCTGCTTCAGCCGCAGCACCTCATCCAGCGGGTCCACCGCGCCTGTGGCTGTCGTACCCAGCGTGACGACCACCGCGCCCACATCGCCCTTGCGCAGCTCCGCCTCCAGCGCCTCCATACTGATGCGGCCGCGATTGTCCGTTCCAATCTCCGCATACTCCAGCTTCAATACGGCGGAGATGCGCCGGTGGGTATAGTGCGCCTGCTCCGAGCCCACAATCCGCCGCCCCGGCGCCAACTGCCCAGCCACCCAAAGCGCCTCCAGGTTGGCCAGCGTGCCGCTCGATGTCAGATGGCCCAGAAACTCAGTCCAGCCGAAGATCTCCGCGATCCCTGCGACCGCCTCCATCTCCATCTCCGAGCTGGCCCGCCCGCCGTCGCGCGCGTGGTTGTTGGGATTGATCTTCATGGCCAATGCATAGGCCGCCCGCGCCAGCGGATGCGGCGGCTTGAGCATCTGCCCAGCATAGAGAGGATGGAAGTACGGATAGTTGTCGCCCAGCCGGCGCGCCGTCGCTTCCAGAACCTGGCCCATCGCCGCAGTATCGGCCGCGCTCTCCATCGCCGGCGCAAAGTCGGGCAATGCCGCAAACTCCGCCTCCAGCGCTTCGCTGGCGCGCCGCAGCAGGCCGGGAACGGGATCTTTGGGCATGGCGACCTCTCACAGTATCACAGCCGGGGGTGCATGAATAAGTCCATAGAACTCTATGGCTTCCAGAAGCAAAAACCGCTCAACGGGACGAGGAGCAAGAATTCATGCAGCGGATTTTCGAGAGGAATGGTACACTGTCATCAGCGTTAGAGTCGAACCGGGCGTGAGCAGCAACTCGCCCAACCAAGCAAGATTCTGCCAGTGGTCGCTCCGATTCATCCAGCGCAATTCAATTCAGGAAACACGATCAAAATGGAACAAGGTACTGTGAAGTGGTTCAACGACGCGAAGGGCTTCGGCTTTATCTCGCGTCAGAACGGCGAAGATGTTTTCGTGCACTACTCTGCAATCAACTCCAGTGGCTTCAAGAGTTTGCAGGAAGGGCAAGCCGTGCAGTTCAACGTGGTGAAGGGGCCCAAGGGATGGCAGGCTGCCGACGTGCAGCCCGTATCCTAACCTCCAGCCCGGATTCCGGCAGAGTCTAGCAAACACAAGCGAGGGCTGGGAGCAATCTCAGCCCTCGTTTGTTCTCTATGCGCCTGTTTCGCCCGCGCCTGGCCGTCTTTGCCAAAGCCAGGTCCACGCAGCACCCCATCATCCCTGATCTCTGACCCCTGATCTGTGATCCCTGGAATGTCAACCGTCTTTGCCCAATCCGTTGAGGTTCTCACCACCGCGCTGGCCGTGGCCGGCATGGGCTACTTTCTTGCCGCCATGGTGGCCGCGCGCGTCTTTCTTGCCGCTCGCCGCGCCCCGCTGGCGGCCTTTTCACCCGGCGTTAGCATCCTCAAATCCCTCAACGGCCTTGACCCCGGCATGATCGACGCCTTCCGCAGCCACTGCCGCCAGACCTACGGCGGCGATTTCGAGCTGCTATTCGGTGTTTCCTCGCTCACCGATCCCGCCGCCGCCATCGTCGAGCAACTCATCAAGGAATTTCCCGCTCAGTCCATCCAGTTGATCCGGTGCCCCACGCGCCTGGGAACCAATGGCAAGGTCAGCACGCTCGTTCAGCTTGAAACCCAGGCCCGCTACAACTTCATCCTCATCAACGACTCCGACATTACCGTCTCGCCTCGTTATCTTGAGCGGATCATGGCCCACTTCGCTCCTCAGCCCGATGAGTCCATCCCTGCGCCCGATCGCGCCAAGGCGCGCAAAGAGGTCGGCCTGGTCACCGCTCTCTACCGCGGCCGCGCCCACCGCACTCTGCCCTCGCGGCTGGAGGCGCTGGGCATCGCCACCGACTTCCAACCCGGCGTATTGCTCTCCAGACTGATCGAAGGCGGCCTTCACTTTGGCCTCGGCTCCACGCTGGCTGTGAGCCGCAAGGCGCTCGACAAGATTGGCGGCCTGCTGCCGCTGGTGGACCATCTGGCCGACGACTACGAACTCGGCGCCCGTGTGGACCGCGCCGGCTATAGCGTCGCGCTCTCGGCTGAGGTGGTCGAGACCGCCATTCCCGCCTACAATTGGCGCGGCTTCTCCGATCACCAATTGCGCTGGGCCCGCACCGTCCGCGACGCCCGCCGCTGGGGATACGCCGGCCTCCTCTTTACCCACGGCCTCCCCTTGGCCCTGCTCAATGTGCTGGCCAGCGGTTTCAGCCCATTGAGCCTTTGGCTTCTGGGTTTGAGCTTCCTTCTGCGCCTGGCCCTGGCCATGACGGTCGGCGCCGAAGTACTCGGCGACCGCCAGGTTCTTCCCAATTTGTGGCTCCTGCCCCTGCGAGACCTGGTTGCCTTGGGCATCTGGGCGGCGGGCTTCGCTGGAAACACCATCGTCTGGCGCGGCGAGCGCTTCCGGCTCAAAGGCGAAAGACTTGAGCCCATCGAAGACTGAACGGCTCTCCAATAGCCATGAGCCATGCCGCGGTCTCGCTCCTGCCGCGCGGCCGTAGCTTGGCGCCGTTAACTGCTAAAAGAGATCGTAGCGCAGTTTCCGATTAGGCGGTCATCCACGCTGATCGAATGGAGCGGACATTCTGAATGGCGTGCCAAGTACAGTTCGCGGCAAATGATCGGGGCTTGAGGGTGTGACGATCGCATCGAATCGACTGGCCCTTTGAAAGACAGGCACACCACAAGTTGCTATTTCTTCTGCTTTTCCCCAAGCCCGTAAACCTCGGCCCGCGTCCAGTAGCTTGCGTCTTGCCAGTCGATATGGTTACCGTCTGCGGTGACGGTTCCTTCATACTGCGTGCCGTAGAAATCCAGCGTCAGATGACCCTTCTCATCCAGGCGGCCTGTCGCGAGGCAATCCTTTGTATCGCCCAGCTGAAGCCGATCCCCCTGCTGTCGAATGGAACAGCTCCCAACCTGCGCAATCCACGTTCCGTTCAGGTTGACCGGCTGGCGAAGAGGCGTGGACGGGCAGCGTGTCCAGTAGGTTCTATTCGACCAGTCAATCTGGCTGCGGTCGGGCGTGAGGGCGCCGGCGGCATTCCACAGCGGTGCAAGCAGAAGAAACGGCCCTCGTAGTTCTCCGGTTGAAGCGGCTCCTTGTTCGTTGCGCAGCGCCAAAAAGTCGCCGCCATCCGCAATCGTTCCATGCAGGTCCGTGCGCCCTTCGACACACCAATCACCGAGGAAGTTCGATTGTGCGAGGCCTGCCGGAAACTCCCCCGCCAGAGCGGCTTCAATCTTGTTCTTCAGATCAACGCTGTAGGAAACTTCACCATCCTTGCCACCTGGTGTGGGACGCTCAGCATTCGGTGGCGCACCGCCCCACTGCCAGAAACGCACGGTTGAAGCCTTCGCAATCATCGCGGAGAGATCCGCGATGGGAAAGCGTTGGACATAAGGCACGGCCCAGCCGATATCCATCCCTGAAAACGGCAGGGTGACGTTCTGCTCCTCACCCGTTCTCTTCGCTATGAGGGAGGGATCCTTCATTGCCGCCACGTCGAACTTCACCAGCCTGTGAATGGCGCCATCTCTCTCCGCATACAGATCGATTCCATTGACTTCGCCAAGCTCAGCAAGTATAACCAGGGCTTCAAGCGTGTAGAGCTGATAATGCAGCGCCATGCGGCCTCTGCCCATCTCGGCATCAAGAGATCCATCCGGCTGGACGGCGTGAATTCCCATCTCGTAGGTGCTCAGGCCCCAGAGGAAGGAGTCCTGGTCGTTATTCGCAATGCCGACGGCGGCAACGGCGAGGCCGGCCCAGTACATGTGATTGTTCCAGGCGTCGCTTCCCGGACGTTTCCGCCCATTATCGAAATACTCACGCACTTGTGCAGCGAGAAGCCGGAACCACTGCTGGATCTGGGCGTCTTGTTCTGCCGTTCCCACGCCGCTGCCACGCACCTTCAGGTAGGCAAGCGCTGTTGCGCTCAGCAGCCAGTTTTGCAGGTAGACGCCATTGTTCTGCGGCATCTTGTCATCCCACGCTTCAGCCTTGGCCGCCGCGGCGAGGAGCGAATAAACGCAGGTGGCCGCGGCTCGGCTTCCCTTGCTCAACCAAGCATCGGCCGCGAGCCCTGCGTACTGGCCAAGATGAGTCGGCGCTTCCGAGCCTTCCTGAAACGCGGCTAGCTTCTTTTCATCGATGACGGAATACTTCTTGTCGCTGTAATAGCCCTCGAGATTCAATGTCCTGCTGAAAGCAGGCGGCGCAGGGCAGTTGTAAGGCGCATCCGTTGGAACAGTCTTTGTCGAATCCCAGGGCGAACGTAAACGCTCGCCGGTAGCGGGAAGAGCAACTGAAACTCCGCAGAAAAACAAGGCAAGAAGAGAAGTGCGCGTCATGGCACCTCATTCTAGAGCATGATGGCCACTTCAAATCAACGTTGGGGACTGCAATTGACCGCCGGTTGCTCGAGGTTAAGGCGGCATTCGCGCCTTTCGGTGAAGTGCGGCTGGAGGGAAATGGCCGCTTCTGGAATCCTCGGTGTAAGGTCGCCAATCCGGAAACTGCGCCACTACTCGAAAAGAGGGTTTCCGGCTGCGCCTGGCTTGGCGCAAACCGAAGGGAAGGCCGCCGCGTTTGGAACATCGGTGCCGACCCGGCACTGCGCGGCAAACTCAGCCGGTACAATCAAAGGTAGAGAGTCCTCTCGAGGATTTCACACGTCCTTAACCATTGAAGGGTCGGCAACGGGGAATGGCAGGCCGCACAAGGAGAAACAGGAAGAAGAGTTCTGGCGCGGCGCGAGTCTTGCAAGCGGCCTTTCTCCTTGCGCTGCTTGCGGTTGGCGGGGCGGCCTGGCTGCTTCTGGCGCCCTTCGGTCCGCGCAGCGAGATGTTTGTCGAACTGGCGCCGGGTTCCTCCGCGGCGCGAATCGGCCAGCAACTCGAGGCGGCGGGCATTGTGCGCAGCCGGTATGTCTTCGATGTGCTGCGCTGGCTCAAGCGGGGAACGTTGAGAGCAGGAGAGTACCGGTTCGATCACCCGGCCCCGGTAACTGAGGTTTATGCGCGCATCGTCCGCGGGGATGTTTTTACCAGGGCGGTGACCATTCCAGAGGGCGCCAACATCTTTGAGATTGCGGCCCGGCTGGAGCAGGCGGGGTTTGGGGCGCAGCAGGACTTTCTGGATGCGGTGGTGCAGCAAACGGGGTTGGTAGCCGATCTGGACCCCAAAGCAAAGAGCCTGGAGGGCTATCTGTTTCCAGACACGTATCGTTTTCCCCGCAAGGCCGGCCCGGCGCAGATTTGCACGGCGATGGTGCGGCGCTTCCGGGCGGTGGCCAGCCAATTGGGATTGAAGGGCAACGTGCACGCAGTGGTGACCATGGCTTCACTGGTAGAGCGAGAGACGTCGGTGGATGCGGAGCGGCCGCTGGTGGCCAGCGTCTTCACCAACCGGCTGGCCAAGAACATGCCCCTGATGACCGACCCCGCCGTGATCTACGGACTGGAGCTTGATGGCCGCTGGAGGGGCGTTATCCACCAGAGCGATTTGAGCTACGACACTGCCTACAACACCTACCTGCACGCTGGCCTGCCGCCGGGCCCGGTCGCGAATCCCGGCGCCCGGTCGTTGCAGGCGGCCATGGAGCCGGCCAAAACGGATTATCTGTACTTTGTGGCCGCCGGAGCCAATCCCCAGGGACGATCCCTGTTTTCGCGCACCCTGGACGAGCAAGAGCGCAACGTAGCCGGCTACCGCCAGGCCGTGAAAAAGGCAGGTGGCCGATGAAGACTCGATGTCGTCTGGCCTCTGCTGGCGCGCTGTTTCTTCCCATCCTGCTTGCCGGCTGCTCGCTCTTCCCAACGACGCGCAAACTGCCGGTGCCCAAGCCGCCGTCGATTGTCCAGACGGCCACGCCGGAGGAGTTGGTGGCGCGGCTGAACAACCGCTGGGAGGCGCTCAATACCCTCACGGCCACCGTCGAAATCCGGGCCAGCGTGATCAAGACCAAAGAAGGCGTGGCCAAGGACTATCCCACGCTGCGCGGATTCATTCTGATGCGCAAACCCGCCATGCTGCGCGTGGTGGGGCAGGATTTCGGAGTACGGGTCTTCGACATGGCCAGCGATGGCAAGGAGTTTACGCTCTCCATCCCTCCCCAGAAGAAAACCATTCGAGGCTCCAACTCATTGAAGAAGAAGTCGGTTAACGCGTTGGAGAATATCCGCCCTGGGTTCTTCTTCGATGCAGAACACTGCGCCATGGTGGTGCGCGGATTGGAGCCGGACGATTTGTACTCCGTGGTGGCGGACTCGGAGACAGTGGAGGACGCGGCCAGGAAGCACCTGTACACCGTTCCGGAATACGTCTTGAGCATCAGCCGGCCCAAGCCGGGCAGCCGCCAGTTGACACCCGTCCGCGTGGTCACCTTCAATCGCAACGATCTTCGGCCTTATCAAGAAGATACTTATGACAGCGAAGGCAATGTGGAGACCCAGGTCTTCTATTCCGGCTACCGGGATTTCGATTCGATCACTTATCCTTCCTCGATCGTCATCAAACGGCCGGTGGAGGAGATACAGATCGTTCTGACAGTCGAGAAGGTCAATGAGAATGAACCGTTGAAGGACGATCAGTTCGTGGTGACGCCCGCCGAGGGAGCCACGATTCAGAACCGCGAGTAACTATCCTCCGGCAATGCCGGAGGCTTCATGGTTGCTGGCCTCTCAAAGGGGTTTGTGGGGGAGCGCTCCATGCCGCCAGCCGCCTGTCGTCCCGCGCCATAGCCGCTCGCCGCGGCGAGTTGCGCCGTCAATGAACCAGCCAACGCGCCAACTTGCAATCACCGCGAAGCAGTGGCCAACTTGCTGATTCTGTTTACAAACCGCCTCATCCAACTATCTTGTTCATAGGCAGCGAAGGTCGCTGCGGCGACCGCAGCCGAAAGCCTGCCCTGAGCTCGCCGAAGGGGACCTGCGTTTCGTCTCCTGAAAGATGCAAAGAACCTCAGACTCAGGGTAGGGCGGGATCGCAAAGTTGTCGTTTGTTTTGTCCGACTTGCATTCCTGTTTCTTTTCAGCCCAGCGCCTCAGCGTGGGGTCGACTTCAGTCCTTGCCGATAATTACCTCCCTTCGGCGCACAATTGAAGCAGATGATCCACGGAGCGAGTCTATGCTGACCACTGATCCCTGTTCCCGATACCCTCTCCCCCCTCCCCTCCGGGAGCCTCTTTTCCCCTCCCGGTTGTCTCGTAAGCCTTTGCGGATGAATGGCTTAAGAATTGCCCCTATTGACGGGTAATCATTGGCTGCGGTTTTTGGCCGTTCCTTTGCGCGTTTTGCACACTTTACGGTCCAGAAAACCACGATTCTGCGCTGCCCAGAGCCCCCCTTCCGCCGTTTGCAGGCCGAAACCGGCGCATTCCGAGCTCTGCGTATACTTGAAGCATCTTCTCCGAGGCGCTTTCGTTCCCGTCAAGCGGGCTTTTCCAGTTGCTCTGACTTGCCTTCAGCTGCCTCGCAGAGGAGTTTTCTTTGGAGAGCTACAAACGTTGACGAATTCCTCCAAGCGCTGGCTCTACGCCGTTTGGCTGGTCCTGATCGGTGGCTTCGCGGTCTTGCACGCGCTCCATCTGCGCGCGGATTTCCCCAACCATTCGCCGTGGTACATGGACTGGGCCAAGTACACCGATGAGGGCTGGTATGGGAATGCGGCAATTCGGGCGCACCTGACCGGGAACTGGTATCTGCTGGGGGACTTCAATCCCGCCCCCGCGCTGCCGGTGTTGCCATTTTTGGAGTGGGTGCTGTTCTTCTTTACAGGGGTCACGCTCCAGGCCGCGCGCGGTCTGGCGGTAGCGTTCTTCTTTGCCAATCTGCTGTTGAGTTACCTGCTGCTCCGGTCGAGGGGCTCGCGCTGGATGGCGCTGCTGGCGGTGACGCTGCTGGTGACCAGCCCCTTCCTTTACTGTTTCAGCCGGCTTGCCATTCTTGAGCCGATGCTGATTGCGTTCACGCTGGGAGCCCTGAATCTGGCTGTGCGGCTGCCCCGCCTGCGCCGGCCGGTTTGGCCTTCGCTGGGGATCGGCCTGCTCTTCACACTGATGATGCTCACGAAGACTACAGCCATTTTTCTGCTTCCGGCTCTGGCGTGGGCGATGCTGCTCTCGCTTTGGCAGAGTCGCAAACCTCTCTTGCGCTGCGCTCTGGCTGCAGCGGGCGCTTTTGCTGTCTCATTTGGTCTGTGGATAACGCTGGTAGCCCGCTTTGGCCTGCTTCCCGACTACAAATACCTGTTCATCGTGAACAGGTGGGACAAGCCGCCGGAGTTCTATTGGCCTCTGATCGGCTTCTGGTGGTCGTTCCACGGCGGACTGTGGGTAGACCACATCCTCATTCCGCTCGCCGGACTCGTGGTTCTGGCAGCGGCCCTGGCATGGCGCAGCGCCCGGGCCCGCAACCTGCTCCTCGATCCCGTCTTCGGCGCCTCCATCCTGGCCGTGGCCGGCTTCATCCTCTTCATGACCTGCCAGAACCATCCTCAGCCGCGCTATTTTACCGTTGTGGCCTTCTTCAGTTTCTTCTTGGTGGCGCAGGGAGCTGAGGCGCTGATCGGCCACGCGGCCGCGATGCCTAGGCTTGCTGCGCGCAGGCCCCTGGCGCGTTCTGTGGGTTCGGCTGTCATCGGACTGGCCGCAATGGCCGCGGTGATCAATGGCGCCTGGACCCTGAACTATGCTACCCATCCGGAATATACGTTCGTCGATGCCGCCAGCCGGCTGACCCAATACATCGACAAGCACCCCAACGGCAACCGCCTGCTGGTCTCAATCAGCAGTGACCAGATCACACTGGTCACCCACCTGCCCACCCTGTGCGACGATTTCGGCGCCCCTGGCGGCGCAATGCCGGACCTGGTCTCCAAACTCGCCTTCTATCAGCCCGGCTGGTATGCAAGCTGGAACGACCTGGACCCAAGCACTCTGGAGGATATTCATAGCCGCTTCTCGCTCGAACAGGTAGCAGGCTTTCGCGCCTTCGACGATCCGGACCGGAACCTGCTGGTGCTTTTCAAGTTGCACCCGCTGCCTGGAGGCCAGGTGCGCAACCCCGCCGACCAGAACCTGCAGATCCCTCTTCCCGGCGACAAGATCGAGATTCCAGTGGAATAGAGGGCAACGCAACTGGGCAGATACCAAGCCGCGGAAGCCTGCAATCGCGTTGCGAAGAGACGGCTACCGATACTTGCGCAGCACCCCCAGCACGCGGCCCTGAATGGCAACTTGCGCGGCAGGAATGTAGATGGGATCCATCTCCAGATTCGCCGGCTGAAGGCGCACCACGCTACCCTCGGCATAAAAGCGCTTCAAGGTAGTCTCGGCGCCGCGCACCAGGGCCACCACAATCTCGCCCTGGCGAGCCGTCCGCGTGCGCTCGACCAGCACATAGTCGCCGCTGATGATATGTTCGTCGCGCATCGAGTCTCCGCGCACCTCGAGGGCAAAGACGTCGCGGTTGCCCACCACGTCATGCAGCGAGATGCTCTCCGAGGTCTCGCAGGCCTCGACGGGAGCTCCAGCCGCAATCCGCCCGGCCAGCGGCACCCGGTCACTGGAGCGGGTGCGCGCGCCCGGCGGCAGCACATCGATCGAGCGGCTGTGATTGTGGACGCGATCCAGCAGTCCCTTCTTTTCCAGATTCGTAACGTGCTTGTGCACCGTTGCCAGGCTCTTCAGCCCCATTCCGCGCGCTATCTCCTCAAACGACGGGGAGTAGCCGTTGCGGGCCACAAACGACTCCAGGAAGTCGACAACCTCTTTTTGCCTTCGTGTGACAGCCATGGACGCATTATAGCGAATAAAAAGCGAATCGCAACAACTCTTTTTTTCAACGTCCTCGGTTTTCTTTCGAGAGCGTACACAGCGGAAAGGGAGGGGTCGAGCATGAGAACCACGGCTCCTCCGCTGTGGCCAGAGGAAACCGCAGCCCGGCCTGTGACTGGGGAGGAAAGAAGTGCTCTCGGCGTGGGACTCGGATGCGGCGGTTCCGAGAAGAGACTGAAGAAAACGTCGCATCTGGCCGATAGTCAAAGGTGGTCTGCCCACACTCCAGTCCTGCGCGCCTGCCGTTGCTCTGAGGGCAAAATGATCTCGCTGAAAAAGTACCTTGATGCCGGGCCGGTCGCCTTGGAAGAACAGAGCGAACCGCAAGAAGAAGCTCGTCAGGAAGAGAAAGCCTCTGAAGAAAGTGCCCTACTTCCGCTGACCATGGCTGCGTATCGCTCCGCCCTGTTCGAGATGGGCCAATGTAGTCTGGACGTCTCCTCAACTCTCGGGCCGGAACTAAAGCAGGGCCTTTGCAAGCTTGAGCGAAGCCTCTCGTCCGGGGTTACATCCAAGGTCGTTGAAGCCACCCAAAGCGGGGTGCGGAAGCAGTTGCAGAGCTGGGGCCGGCGCACCGCCATGCACCATCGCCAGCAAGCAGGCGAAGTGAAAGAGCTACTTTTGGTCATGGCGCGCACCGCCGAATCGGTGGGCCAGAGGGACCAGCGCTGCGCTCAGCAGATTAGCGAGGTAACGACTCGGCTGAAGAGCATTGCCAAGCTGGAAGACCTAACGGAGATCCGCGCTTCCATCGAGAAGAGTGCATCGGAGTTGAAGACTTCAATCGACAGAATGACGGCCGAAGGCAAGGCTGTGCTCGATGGGCTTCGCCTGGAAGTATCGAGCTATCAGGCGAAGCTGGAAGCAGCCGAAGAGATCGCTTCCCGCGATTCACTGACTGGATCGCGCAGCCGGCTTTGCGTTGAAGGCCAGATCCAGCACCGGGTCAAGACCGGACTGCCGTTCTGCGTCGCCGTTGTGGACATCGATGGATTCAAACAGGTGAACGACGATTACGGGCACTTGGCAGGCGATGAACTGCTGCGTCAGTTCGCCAACAAACTGCGGTCGGCATGCCGTTCAACGGACCTTATCGGCCGCTGGGGCGGCGACGAGTTCATCATCGTTCTTTTTTGCGGGATCGCGGACGCAAGAACGCAGAGCGACCGGTTCCGGGAGTGGGTCTGCGGCAGCTACACGGTCCAGGGAGGTTCTGGGCCTGAAAAGCTGCGCGTCGACGCTTCGGTCGGCTTGGCGGAACATTTGCCAAACGAGACCATGGAGGAACTCCTGGCTCGGGCCGACGCTGCGATGTACCGCAACAAGGCAGCCTCCCGTGGGGATGAAACCAGATCGAAACGACAGGCCTGATGGTCGCGATTTCGCTCCCGCTCCAGGACGGCGCGCAGACAAGAAAGGCCGGGGCCTTCTTGCCGGTCTCCTTCAGGAGTATGAATCAAGCGATTCACAGGCTGTGACATCCGTCACGCGTTAGTGTTCATGCGCATTTATGGGAACGCTCTCTCTGAGCCAACCCCGTTTCGGAATTGCCGAGCACTCTTTCTTCTTTCCGACCTTGAGTTCCTCCCCATCTCCCATGAAGGTTAAGGAGGACCCTTGGTTAGCGCACGCTAAGCCGGCCCGGTGAGACACGGCGGTGTCCGTAGCAGCCGGATCGGGCAAGCGCCGCAAGTTGAGGACGCCACCAAACGGAAAGGCTGCCATGAGGTTATTGATCGCCGAAGACGACAAGGCGCTGGGATTGTTTCTGAGCCGCGGCCTGGAGGCCGACGGACATCGCGTCCGCCTGGCCTGCGATGGAGGGGCCGCAGTGGAGGCATTTCGCCAGGAGATGCCCGATCTGACCATTCTCGATCTGAACATGCCGGTCAAGGACGGCGAGCAGGTGCTCGAGGAGGTTCGCGCCCTCGATGCCGACCTGCCGGTGTTGGTGCTCACCGCCCGGCAGGAGGTGGACACTCGCGTCCGGTGCCTTGATCGCGGGGCCGACGACCTCATGATCAAGCCTTTCAGCTTGCATGAGTTGCGGGCACGCTGCAGGGCGCTGCTGCGGCGCAAGCGAGAGGCGCGGCTGCAGTTGCGGGCCGGAAATCTCGAGTTGGACCGGCTGGACCATACGGCCCGACGCGGAGGCCAGCCGATTCTACTCACCAACAAGGAATTCGCCTTGCTCGAACACCTGATGCTCAACCGCGGCCAGTGCGTCTCGCGAGTAGAACTGCTGGAGTCGGTCTGGAATCTGGAGCCGGTGCAGACCACCAACATCGTGGATGTCTATATCAATTACCTGCGCCGCAAGTTGAAGGATCCGCCTCCGGGCCATCTGATCCGGACGGTACGAGGGCAGGGCTACGTGGTGCCCTCGGAGGCCGACCTGCTCCTCGCCACCCCAGTGGTGGCCCTTTCCATACCTCCAATTAGGCTGGCGGCTGTCGCTCCGGTCTCTGAAGTGCATTGAGTTCCATCAGCCCGCTTTGCGATTAGGAGAATACTCATGCAGTCTGCTCCGGTTTCCGTTGTTCCCTCCGCCACTCGCATCCGGCCGCGCACCGCACTGGTGGCCAGCGCCGACGTCAGCTTCCGCCAGCGGCTCGCGGAGATTCTCACCGGGCTGCGCTGGCAGGTGCGCGAGGCCGAGGGCGGCGCACAGGCGTGGGCTGAGGCACAGGCCGCCCCCCCGGAGGCCATTATTGTCGACTCATGGCTGCCCGATCTGGATCTGGCCGAGTTTCTCAAGGACTTCCGCGGGAGCTTTCCCCAGGTGGATCTGGTGACTGCGGGCAGTTCCTCGGCCCAGGAGAGCCCCCGAGGCCCCTATCGTCAGGAACTGCTGTACGCCCTGCGCCGCAGCCAGGACACCGATACGGCGGCATGGAACACGGCGCCCGCTCTCAACAGGCCAAACCCAGCGCCCATCCGCATACACGCGGAGCCATGGCCAGTCCCGCTTCGTCCCCAGGAATCCCCTGCCGCCTCCTTGCCGCAGAGCGCTGCCATCATCCCCATTCAGGGTCCCCCGGGCCATTCCGGCGCCATTCCCATCCGGGTGGCGCTGCCCGCTTGGGGGGCTGAGGCGACCTCGAGCGACCGGCTACCGGAGCTGATCGGCAACGCCCCCTGCATGCTCGAGGTAGGGCGCCGCGTCCGCCGGGTCGCGCCGCGCATGACTCCGGTACTGATCGAGGGGCCGACCGGCTCGGGGAAAGAACTGGTTGCCGAGGCCCTGCACCGCATGTCACCGAGAAGCCGCAACCCTTTTGTCGCCATCAACTGCGCAGCGATTCCCGAAGCGCTACTTGAAGCCGAGCTCTTTGGCCACACCCGCGGCGCCTTCACCGGAGCGGTGCAGGGGCGCACCGGGCGCATCGAGGCCGCCGATGGGGGCACCTTGTTTCTGGACGAGATCGGCGAGATGCCGCTGGCGCTGCAATCGAAGCTGCTGCGGTTTGTCGAAAGCGGCGAGTTGCAGCGGGTGGGCGACAACGAGACGGTGAGGGTGGACGTGCGCATCGTGGCCGCCACCCACCGGCCTTTGGCCCAGGACACGCAGGCGGGCAACTTCCGTCCCGACCTCTACTACCGGCTGGCCGTCTTCCTCATTCGCACCCCGTCGCTGGCCGAGCACGCCCAGGACCTGACGCTCCTGGTGGACCATTTCATGCAGCAAATGGGCCGCGAAGCGCCGCTCAAGCGAGTGGACCCGGAAGCGCTGGCCAAACTCGCCGCCCACCAGTGGCCGGGCAATGTGCGCGAGCTGGAGCACGTTCTGGAGCGGGGCGCAATTCTGGCCGGCGAGGAAGCTGTCCTCACCGCGCGGGATATCGACTTTGGCTTCACGGTGAACTGAACTATCCGCCTGGAGGTTGCGATGGGCATGGAGATCGAGACCCGGTTGAGCGACCAGTTGGCCCGTTACCTGGACCTGGCCACCACCCAGGTGAAGCTGACCGCAGCCAACATGGCCAATATCGATACCCCCGGCTACCGGGCTGTGGGCATGGACTTCGAGGCCGAGATGAGGGAGGCCATGGACGGGGTGGACCGGGGACTCCCGCCCCGGCCGGTGCGCATCAAGGCCGTCGACGGGCTGATCGCCCGGCCCGACGGCAACAACGTCTCCATGGACTGCGAAGGCCTGAATCTGGCCGAGGCGCAACTGAAGTTCAAGACCGGCGTGGCTCTTCTCCGCCAGGAGTATCAACGCGTCCTGGACGCCATCCACGCCGACAGCAAGTAACTCCGAGTGCCGGAAGGAGCCGGAAGGATGAATCTTTTTGGGTTGATGGAGACCTCGGGAGAGGCCATGCAGGCCGAACGGATGCGCGCTGAGGTGGTGGCGGCCAACATGGCCAACGCGGAAACCACGCGCACCGCATCGGGAGGACCCTACCACCGTCAGCACGTGGTCTTCGCCGCCAATCAGGGCGATCCGGGGTTCCTCGACTCTTTGAGCACGGCTTCAGGCGGCATTGCCGCCGGCCCTCTGGCTTCGGCAGCCCTGCCCACGCTCAATCTCGCCGGCGGGGGGGCGGTGGCTCCTGGCGTGCATATCGTGCAAGTGGTCGAGGACCCTTCCCCCCCCCTCCGGCGCTACGATCCCGGTCATCCCGACGCCGGTCTCGATGGGTATGTCGCGTATCCAGACATTAATCCGCTCACAGAGATGGTGGACCTGATGGGGGCGACGCGTGCATATGGTCTCAACAGTTCCGCCGTGCAGGCCGAAAAGGGCATGATCTCGGCGGCACTGGAGATCGCCAAGTCGTAAGCGGAGAGCCATGAGCCAACCCATCGCCTCCATGAGCCGAGCGATCATGGAGGAGCGATGCAACCGGGAATGAACCCCATAGGCGCCATAGCTACGGCCTCTTCGAAACCGGCTGGGGCCGGTTTGCCGGCCTTGCTGTCGACCGCCGGGCAGGGCGCCCCGCCGACCCCATTTTCCGATCTGCTGACCGACGCGGTCGGCCAGGTGAGCCAGCTCGAGAACCAGGCTCACGCGGCCGTGACCGGGCTGATGTCCGGCTCCGGAGTGGACGTGCACCAGGCGATGATCGCAACCGAGAAAGCGAGCATGACCTTCGAACTTGCGCTAGCCGTGCGCAACAAGGCGGTCCAGGCCTATCAGCAAGTGATTGGGATGCAGTTCTAGGGTCGCTGCCGGGACGAGCGAGCCGAGGGCAGGCAGGCTGGAGAGAATACATGCTCCGGCAAGGAACGGCTTTGAACAGCGCGGAAACGACGATGGGAGAATTGGCGGGACACGGAAACGATGGCCACCGGAATTCAGTTGGAAAAGAGCGCGCCGGCTAACCCCGGACAACCTCAGTGGACCGACCGGCTGGCTGGCCTGTGGGCGCGAGGGCGGGTGAGCTGGGCTAGGATGCAGCCTGCCGAGCGTGGCTGGGCGCTCACTGCCGCGGTGCTGCTCGCGGCGCTAAGCGGGGGCCTGCTCTGGTACGCGCTGCGCCCCGACTGGCGGATTCTGTACGCGGGCCTGGATCCCGACGACGCGCGCCAGACCGGCCAGATCCTCACCCAGGCGCAGATTCCCTTCGACGTGGCCGACAATGGGACGAGCATCCGGGTGGCTGCCGCGCAGTTGGACAAGGCCCGGCTGGCGACCGCCGCCAAGGGGGGCGTCAAGAG
>Ga0181539_1002575_pt1 | contig 17928 bp, 14 predicted proteins | sample PEATcosm2014_Bin_46_FD_119767 | JGI IMG/M metagenome (GOLD analysis project Ga0181539, IMG submission 119767) | Peatland microbial communities from MTU Mesocosm Facility, Houghton, MI, USA - PEATcosm2014_Bin23_60_metaG | ecosystem: Environmental > Terrestrial > Soil > Wetlands > Peat | place... | reverse complement strand
CGAGCCCGCCGCTCGCGCCTTGTTCGAAAGGGGAAACGTCAAATCGGTCATGGCTGTTCCGGTGTTCGCCGACGGTCATTGGTGGGGGCTGATTGCTTTCGATGAGTGCGGGTTTGAACGCCATTGGGGACCTGCCGAGATCGATGCGTTCAAAACGCTCGCTGAACTGGTTGGCGCAGCGGTCGCCCGTACACGGCATATCGAGACCTTGGCCGACGCCAATCGCGTGGTCGAGAACAGCGCGACTTTTCTTTATCGGCTCGGCCCGCAGGTGCCGTTCCCCCTGACCTATCTGTCGCAGAATTCCAAGCGTCTCGGCTACGAACCCGATGAACTACTGACCGCGCCGACGGCCTGGTGGCAACTCGTGAACAAAGAGGACATGCCCGGCGTTGTCGCAAACATCAAATCCCTCGCGGCGGGAAAGGCAGACTCGATTCGGAGCGAATTCCGTTTCAGGAAGCCGGATGGGTCTTGGACTTGGTTCGCGAATGATGCACGCGCAACCCGCGACGCCGAAGGCCGGCTGATTGCCATTGAGGGCCTCCTCACCGATCTCACCGAGCGCAAATCCGCGGCGCATCGCCGCGACGTTATCCTCGAAGCGGTTGCGGCGAGCGCGAAGGAACTGTTAGGCGCATCCGATCTGCAGCAGTCGTTGCCCAGCGTGATCAAGCGGATCGGCGAGGCCACCGGCGTCGACCGGGCGCACATTTTCGAGGTCGATACATCCACGCCTGCCGCTCGTATCCTGCAGCATTATTTGTGGAGCGCACCTGGCATTCCGACGTCGCCTTTGCTGACGGCGCTCAAAGGCGCCACCTTGGCGGAGGTCGGATTCGGGCCTTGGCTGCCGAGGCTCGCAAAGGGCGAAACCATCGTCGGCCACGTGCGGGATTTCGAGGAGCCGGTGCGCGATCTGTTCAGCCAGCTCGGCACGCAATCGGTTCTCATGGTTCCTGTGCGCGTCGACGGCAATTGGTGGGGGCATCTCAGCTTGCATGACTGCCGGACCGATCGCGAATGGTCGCCGACCGAGGTCGACACGCTGGAGACGCTGGCGGAATTGGTTGGCGCAGCGGTGGCCCGCACGCGGCATCTCAAGTCCTTGGCCGATGCCAATCGCATTGTCGAGAACAGCACGACCATCCTTTTTCGGCTCGACCTGAAACCGCCGTTTCCGTTGATCTTCATCTCACAGAACATCAGCCAGTATGGCTACCAGGCCGCCGAACTGTTGGCCGATCCCGAACGTTGGACGCAATTCATTGACCCCGCCGACCTGCCCGCCATGGTCGACGATATCCGGGCGACCAGCGAGGGCAAGAAAGATCACAGACGAAAGGAATTCCGTTGGCGCAAGCCCGACGGTTCGATCGTCTGGTTCGACGGCCAGGGCGCCGTGATTCGTGACGGCGAAAACTGCCTGGTCGCCATCGAGGGTATCCTCACCGACATTACCGACCGCAAGCTTGCGGCCGAGCAGATTGCAACGCTGGCGCGGACCGACTCGCTCACCGGCCTTCCCAATCGCGCGGCATTTCTCGAACGGCTCAATCTGGAATTCGCCCGCGCCAGGCGCGGCGCCAGCAAATTCGCCCTACATTACCTCGACCTCGATCATTTCAAGGATGTCAACGACACCCTGGGCCATCCCATCGGCGACGCCTTGCTGCGCGCGGTCGCCGAACGGCTCCAGAGCTGCGTGCGCGAGACCGACATGGTCGCGCGCTTCGGCGGCGACGAATTCGCCGTGCTGCAGGACGACGTCGAAAACATCGCCGACATCGAAACGCTGGCGGCGAAGATCGGTGAAATAATCGCCGTTCCCTTCGTAATCGAGGGTAATCAGGTGCAAACCACCGCCAGCATCGGTATCGTCCCCTACCGCGGCGACGTTGCGACTGCCGACGTCATGATGATGAAGGCCGATCTCGCCCTCTATCGCGCAAAGAACGAAGGCCGCAATCAGTTCCGCTTCCATGATGCCGAACTCGACGAGCAGACCCAGGGGCGGATGATCATCGGCGAAGAGTTGCGGCACGCGATCGAGCGCGGCGAATTCGAATTGTACTATCAGCCGCAGGTGGAGATTAAATCCGGATCGATGGTCGGGCTGGAGGCATTGATCCGTTGGAACCACCCAAAACGCGGCTTGATGTTGCCGGCCGCCTTCATTGCGATCGCGGAAACGACCGGGAGCATCGTCTCGATCGGGGAATGGGTGATCGAGCATGCTTGTCGGCAGCTCAAGGCCTGGAGCGACTTGGCAATAGCGCCGCCGACGATCGCCGTGAATCTTTCCGGCGCGCAGTTCAAGCTGGCGTCGCAGATTGATCAGATCGTGCTCAAGTATCTCACCCGCTACAATGTCGCGCCCGAGCGGCTGGAGCTTGAACTCACCGAATCGGTTCTGATCGAGACGACGCAACGTCACGGCGGGACCTTCAAACGGCTTCGAAAGATCGGGGTGCGGCTCGCTATCGATGATTTTGGTACCGGCTATTCTTCGCTCGACTATTTACGGTCCTTCCGCGTCTCCCGCTTGAAGATCGACCAGCGCTTTATTAGCGATGTGACGACAAGCGCGGACGACGCGGCGATCGTGCGGGCCGCCATCGGGCTCGCGCACGAACTGGGCATCGAGGTGATCGCGGAAGGGGTGGAAACCGCCGCGCAACGGGATTTCCTGATCTTGGCCGGCTGCAAGCTCGCGCAGGGCTATTATTTCGGCAAGCCGATGCCGGCCGCGGCGGCAAGCGAACGGTTGCGCCGGAATTTTCAATTCGCCGCGGTCTAGGCGGGCAACCGCGCCTCAACGCGCTAGATTTTTTCGGAGCCGATGAAAACCTGGCGACCGTCGCGCATTCTTTCAAGCGTCGTCCTTTCTGTGATTAGCATTTACTTTCCTCTCAAATGTTTTGTGAAACGCTCTCTCGACTAGCATCCAGACTACCCTATTTGATACCGCCAATCCGCGCAAACGAGACTTGCGGAAAGGGCCAACAGCGCCGAAAACGATCGGCGCTATAGTGAGCAGCGCATGTCCGAACTGCTGCGAAAGCTGACGCAGATTCACAACCATGGTGCCCGTGGCGAAGAGCCAAAAGGGCTCTGAGCCGAACTGGCGTGAAAGCCTTAGAAGTTCTGCGAGAGAATGTTGGATTACTGTCCCACTCCCTCCGCCAAATCCATCGGGTCCGTTCCGGACACATAGGTGCCGGTTCATACCGGAGACATAGGGGACACTCTTTGGGCCGAAGGTGTTAGCGATCGGTCGAGCATGCATGTCTTCTGGTACTCAGGCGCCGCATCTCGTACCGTTCCTCCAGTCGCAGCGATGAGCAAGTTTATGGCGCCCGAGATTGAGACGCGGCCTCTAGGCCGATCGGGGTTGCGGGTTCTTCCCCTGGGCGTGGGGACGAACAAATGGGGCAAGGCCGATCGCGAAGCGCTTTTGCAAACATACAGGACGCTGGTCGGCGCCGGTCCATGCCTCATCGATTCGGCCGAAGTCTACGGGTCAGAGCGCGCTATCGGTGACTGCCTGCGCTCCGGTCCAGAGGGCGCCGTTATCGCCTCGAAGTTCGCGCCCTTTCCTTTCCGAACTTCGCCCCGCCGGATGATGACGGCCCTCGACGGTTCGCTCGCCCGGCTGGGGGTTCAAACGATCGACCTCTACTTTCTCCACTTTCCGCTCCCATTCATCGATCTCCGCATCTTCGCCGAAGGGCTGGCCGAAGCGGTGAAGTCCGGCAGGGCGCGCGCAGTGGGCGTCAGCAACTTTGATGCGGACCGTATGCGCCGCATCGCCGACCTGCTCGCTAGGGACGGGGTCCCGCTCGCAGCCAACGAAGTCAGCTACAATCTGCTCAAGAGAGTCCCCGAAACGAATGGCGTGCTGGCGGCCTGCCGCGAGCTCGACGTCGCGCTCGTCGCGTATGTGCCGCTTGCCTCCGGCCGCCTGACCAGGCCGGCAGCCGCCGGGACGGCGGCCCTGAAACAGCTTCTTGCCGATATCGCCGGGGAGCATGGGGCGAGCGTTACCCAGGTCGCCCTCAACTGGCTGATGGCGCGCGACACTCACGTGATCCCGATTCCGGGCGCCACCAAGCCGCATCACGCGAAGGACAATCTGCACACCCTCGGTTGGCGGCTGAGTGCGGCCGAGTTCGAGGCCATCGACCGGGCGTCAGCCGACATCTCTGCCACCCGCTGATGCCGGGCGGAACCCGGCGCATTGAGTTCGCTTCCTCGCCGATTACCCGTCTGCGGTCGTCCGGTCCGCTCCAAGTCAAAGACTTCCCGAGCCATTCGCTGCCCAATCCATCGCCCCGTCGGGTGTCTCGAAAGAGCGTTATTACCCATTTCTCCAGAGAATGTTAGACGCCAGTTCCTCTCCCACCGCCACCGCGTGGAAGTTCGCTCCTGCCCGCGCGATTTGCGTTTCGGTGTCTTGGCGAACTGTCGGTCCACGAGCAGAGCCGCAATGTTGCGTGCGCCGGGCTTCGTTACAACCTCGATGACGATAGGACGTACCAGGTCGAATGGCCGCCGCCCTGTTTTGACAGATAACCTTTCTCCACGAGTTGCCGAAAGTGCTCCTTGAGGGTGTTGCGGCTGACACCCGTCAGCCTGCTCAACTCACCGATACTGACGCGCCCGTGTTCACGAATGTGGTCGAGGATTCGCACGGAATGTTCCGGCAGGCAGAGTTCATCCGGCGATCAGAGAGCCCATCCGCTTCGGCCAGCGCCTCAGCGCATGTGAGCGACCCGCCGGAATCCCGCGGGGTCGAGAATCGTCAGCGCACGGTCGCTGATATTGATCAGCCCGTCGCGGCGGAACGCGGACAGGACTTTGCTGACGTGAACCGGGGTCAGACCGGTAGCGTCGGCGATATGATGCTGGCGCAGCGGGAAATCCATTTCGATGGCCGTCGCCGACTTGTCGATGGCCGTCGGCGACTTGGCGCGGGTCATGCCGCGGCGGGCCAGCCGGTCCGCCAGTTCCAGAATGAGGCGCGCAATGCGCTCGTCGGCGGTGCGGCGGCCCAAATCGACGATCAGGCGATCCGCCCGGCCTTTTTCCTCGCTCCATAGCGGCGACAGTTTGTCGAACAGATCCGGAAGCTCGAGCAGGACGCTTTGCAATTCGCTGCGCCTGAAGATGCGATAATCGACCTCGGTGACAGCCTCGACCAGACAATGCGGCCGCGGCTCGAACAGGAAGGCGGTCGAAACCAGATCGCCCGACAACAGAAACGAAAGGATCTGCCGGCTGCCGTCGGACAGCATTGCGACCGAAGCGGCCCACCCGCTGCAGATGACGGGAACGGCGTCGTGAAGATCTTCGCCGCGGCAAATCATTCGCCGGGCGGGCACGCGATGCGCGGCTTGTTGAACGTGGGGTGTCGCAACAGCGCCGGAGCCGTTTCGACCGCCGCCGGCAGTCGGACACAAATGGAGTTCGTACATCTGGCAGACGGCGCACGAAAGCGGGGTCTGCCCTGAAGTTTCTTGTACGTTACGTTTCATTGCCCCGGCGACCGAATGTTTGTTGAGTCCCGCTCGGAGCGCGCAAGAAAATCGCGAAAGGTAAGCGGGCGATATTTTCGGTAGCCATGCATTTAGATAGAAACTAAGTTGCTGAATTCAAGGGACGACGGGGTTTCTTGCTCCGCGCAGGCCGGCCGGACGCTTGCAGTGGCTTCCACTCGTTCGCGCGCACGGATAACCCCAGACTCGCAACCCCAGACCCGAGAATCGATTGCTTTATGAAAGCTAGACGAAGCCGTCTACACTCCGAAGCGAGTTTTTGGCTGGATAAAATTGTAATCTAAATTAACATCGCGTCCGCAGCCGGGTAGGTAAAATATTAGAGCCGCCGGGCCCCGGCAAAAGCGTTCGCGGACGTTAACCATAAATAGGGGCATTTTCGTGCAGCGGACCGACGCCGCGGGCATGGTATCGGGCGACCGTGCATTACGGTCCGGGGTCGGACGCAGCCCGCTTCGATCGCGTGCTTCCCACGACACGGCGCAGGCCTTGCGTCAGTTCCGGCACCTCTTCGGGCGTCAGATTGCGATAGGACGTCTGTCGCGCCAACAGCAATGCGTCGACGTGGCAGGTCACCGCATCCATGTTGCAGTCGTTGCCGGCTTCGATCAAATCCAAAATCTCGCACAACGAATTTGCGATGAATGCGATGAGTTCGATGCGCAGGATCACGGCGCTGTCGCGCAATTGACGACTCCGCAACGCGACGCGGTCGAGCCAGGCGCGGTCGACCGCGCCGGGCACGGCGCTCCTGACCAGGCTTTCAAAGCCTGCCAATTCCTTGTCGAGCCACTCGTCGAAGCCGGGTTGCATCCGGCCCATCTCGGCTTGCGCCTGCTCGATGGCCTTGTTCCTCGGCACGCCGCCCGGGCGCGCGGCCATTTTTTGAAAGCGCGTCTCGACGACGAATGTCCGGGCTTGCGGGTTGTCCGTCGTTGCCATTATTCCTGCCCCGTCCGCACGGCGCTGAACAGGCTGTCGATGTCGTCCTGGGCCAGCGCCGGACCGCTTTCCGCGGCAATCTCGCTGGCGTCGCCTTTGCGCCGGCCGACGCCGTTCGGATAGCCTTCGATTTTGAATCTGCGGTCGGGGCCGTAGTAAGTGGCCGTGTCGACGAATTTGCGCGCGTTGAAGGCGATCCAGCTCAGGCGGTCGTAAAGGTTCGACGGCGATATCGGCTTGGCGATCACCATGTTGGCGCCGGCGTCGCGGGCGCGCTTGACCGTCGATTCACGGACATCGCTCGACATCATCAAGATCGGCATCATCCGATTTTCATTGTCCGCTTTTTTGCGGAGCGCGCGCGTCAGCGCCAGGCCGCCGAGCGGCGTCAGTCCCACGTCGCAGACCAAGAGATCGACGCGGTGTTCCGTCAGCAATTGGAAGACGTCGTCCGAATTGCGGGCTTCGACGACTTTGTTGGAACCGAAGCCTCGCAGCATGCTGTGAAGCAGCATGGAAATGTATGAACTGGGGTCGGCGACGAGGATCAGCAGATCGCTGAGATTCAGGTCACGGCGTTTCATGCTGCTTCCCTGGACCGTGCTTGGCCAAACCTCGAACGACGCCACGCCGCCTCGTCGAGCGACTAGAGCGCTTTCCGATCAGATCGAATCGGAAAGCGCTCCAAAGATTCTTTATTTGTCGCATTTTCCACGGAAAACCGGTGTCCACTTTTCCGAAAAATGCTCCATTCCCAGGATGCCATGCGATGCAGCCCCGCGACTTCACGCTCACGACGATTCGCCGCAGTTTAGTCGATCCGATTCGCAATTTTGCGCCCAGGTATTTTTCGGCACTATGCTCCGGCAAGGCTGAATTATGAACAGGAACCGGCGCCATGTGGGGTTGGGAACCCGGCTTTCGTACTCGCGACATAGGCCGCAAACAGTGGCCGGTATCGTTTTGACGACGGCGGGAGGTTGCGGGATCGAGCTTGTTCAATCCGATCGCTTCGACCATGCCGGCCGATGCCGGCCCTCGTCGGCTGTCGCGGACCCGACGATTCCAGACCGGCACCGCGGCGCCGCTCGATCGCGCCGGGTCCGTAGTCGCCCTTATCCGCGCCGGCAAATTCCAAACGAAAAACGCATAAAAAGGCCCCGACCGCTTTCGCAGCCGGGGCATGTAACGCTAGGTGTCCGAGTCCGTTGGGGGGGAGGAGGCTTAACGAACCCGGCCGGAAAACCTAACTTGCCATAACTGCATCACGCAGCGACGCGGTGCATTGATTTGGATCAAGCGCGATTGTCGTCAGCGGCCGCTCGGTGTGCGCAGGCCGATCCACGAATCGCGCACCTGCTGATAATGAACCATCGGATCGTAGATGGAGACCGGCAGAGACAAAGCTCGAGGCGACAATTGTCCGACCGCCGACAACAAGGCGTAGGAGGCGACCACCCTGTCGTGTTGCGCGACGATCAGATTCTGGCGCGCATTGACCAGCGCCTGTTCGGCATTGAGAACATCCTGGGTGGTGCGCTGCCCGGCCAACGCCTCGTTGCGCACGCCCGTCAAGGCCCGCTCGGCGGCACCGTTCTGGCGCTCCGCGGCTTCGATCTGGGCCTTGGCCGCTTGCAGCTGGCCCCAGGCCTGAACGACATTGGCCCGCGTCTGATCGCGGACCTGATCGACGTTCAGCCGATTCTGGTCGAGCGTTTCCTTGTCGAGCCGGATCGCCGAATATTCAGCGCCGCCTTGATAGATCGGCACCGACAGGTTGAGCCCGACCGTATTGGTATAGGCCCTGGGCGTCGTGATCTGCGGGAACAGATTGTATTGGACATTGTACTGCCCGGTCAGGCTCGGCCACAGCGCGCCCTCCGCGATCTTCACTTGCAATTGCGCGACATCGACCCCGTAAAGCGCAGCGGTGACCGACGGGTTCTGCTCGATGCCCGCCGCTATGGCGGCGCCGAGCGTCGCAGGCGCGAGCCGATCGACCGCGGAGGCCGGCGCCAGATCGGCCGGCTCGACGCCGATGATGCGCCGATAATTGGCGCGCGTCGTCATCAGAGTGGATTCGGCGGCATGCAGGCTGGCTTCGCCCGCCGCCAGTTGCGCCTCCGATTGCGCGACATCGGTCGCGGTCACCTGGCCGGCGGTGAAGCGGTTGCGCGTATCGGTGAGCGTGCGCTGCAAAACCCGGACATTGTTCTGCTGCACGCCGAGATTGGCGCTGTCGCGCGACATGTCCATGTACACGGTCGCTGCCTCGAGCAGCACCGATTGTTCCATCATGCGCAGCGTTTCGCGCGCCTGGGACACGCGGCTCTCCGCGGCGCGGACCTTGTTGGCGGTCTGCTCGCCGTTGAACAGGTTTTGCGAAATGGTGGCGCCGACCGATCGCGGCGTCGTCAGGCCTTTCGCCTCGAATGCGGCGCCGGTCGGCAACAGCGGCGGCGTCGGAGGAATGGTCTCTTTCGTATTCGAGTATTGCCGTTCCACGCTGGCGTTCGCCGCGATGGTCGGGCGATAGCCGGACAAGGCCTGCGGCACGCCTTCGTCCGATTGGCGAACGATGGCGCGTTGCGCGTTGAGCTGCGGATTGTTCTGGTAGGCCCGCGCGAGGGCGCCTTCGATGGACTCGGCGGCGGCTTGACGCGGCGCCGCGGCGGCGAACGCGATGCAAGCCGCCAATGCCGCTCCGAACGAACGCAATACCGCTCCCATCGCGACGCTACGACGCACCCTCGGAGCCGTCACTCGATCGTTGCCGGCGGCTCCGGTTCGACCGGTCGGCGACCTTATCGTGGCGCCGACCCCCTTACAAGGTTCAGGACAATGTCGGAGCGCCGAGCTTTCGCGGCCGGGCGATCAGCCGCAATTCGCGCAGGCCGAACATCGCCATGGCGAGCATGAGCGGCAGGAAAAAATCGAGCACGCGGAAGGTCAGCACGATCGCCAGCAGTTCCTCGCGCGGATATTGCGGCAGGCCGACGAGTATCGCGGCCTCGACGACGCCGAGGCTGCCCGGGGTGTGACTGACGGCTCCGAGCAGCGTTGCGATCACGAACACCACGACCACGGTCATGAAGCCTGTGGCGGGTGAGTTCGGCAGCAGCATGAAAAGCGACAGCGAGGCGAGATAACGGTCCATGGTGCCGATGCCGATCTGGACGAATGTCCAGCGCAGATTCGGCAGAACGATCCGCCAATCGGCACGGCCGACGACGCGGGGTCGCGGCGACAGCCAGACGAGATAACAGACAATGGCGACGAGGCCCGCAAGCCCGATCGCCCGATTGAGCGACGGCGGCAAGTGGTCGATGACGCCCAAAGCCTCGGGCGCGTAGGAAACCGCGCCGCCGAGCACGAAGATATTGCCGAGCCAGAACGTCATGCCGGTCATGAAGGCGATCTTGGCGATATCGACGACGGTGAGATTCCAGAACGAATAGACGCGGAAGCGCACCAGGCCGCAGGTCAGCGTCGCCGCGCCCAGCGAGTGGCCGATCGTGTAGCTCGTGAAGCTGGCAAAGGCGACGACCCGCAGCGGCATCTTCCGCTTGCCGATCGTGTGCAGCGCGAACAGATCGTAAAGAATGAGGTTCGAGTAGCCGGCCACGACCAGCGCGCCGGCGAGCAGGATTTTGACGACCGACTGCGCTTCGAGCGCGGCAACGACCTTGTCGAGGTCGATCCCGCGCAGCAGGTGATAAAGCGTGGCGAAGGCAATGCCGGCGATGGCGACGCTGATGGCGACGCTGATCCTGTTCCGGCCGACGCCGCGGATGACGGCCTGCGTGAAGGGGCGCGTTGCTGCCAGGGACAAAACAACTCCGTAAGCCGAATCGCGCCGGCAAATTCCCATTCATTTGTAACAGCATTGTTACGACGGGCGTCGCCGGACCGAACGGCGAGGCCGGCGCGCGCCGCCCCGACCGCTGGTGTTCCGCGACCGTCACACAGTTGAGACATGAAATCGCAATTGTCGGCGAATGCGATTCGAACAGACGCTGGCCCCGCGGATTCGGCTGGAAACAACACAATGAAGGTTTTGGTCGCCACGGACGCTTGGCGTCCGCAGGTCAATGGCGTGGTGCGGACCTTGGGAGCGCTGGCCCGGGCGGCGGCCAAGCTCGAGGTCGAAATCGAGTTCCTGTCGCCGGACGGCTTCTGGACCTGTCCGGTGCCGACCTATCCGGGCCTGCGGCTCGCCATCCCGCGCCGCAAACGCATCGCCGAGCGGATCGAGGCGGCGCGGCCGGACGCCATCCATATCGCGACCGAAGGCCCGATCGGGCACGCGGTCCGGGGTTATTGCCTGCGCAACAATCGCCCCTTCACCACCAGCTATACGACGCGCTTTCCCGAATATATTTCGGCGCGCTCGCCGATCCCGGCGCAGTGGATTTACAATATATTACGGCGCTTCCACGCGGCCGCCACCGTGACCATGGTGGCGACGCCGTCGCTGATGACCGAGCTTGCCGGGCGCGGCTTCGGCAATCTCGGCATGTGGACCCGCGGCGTCGACGTCGATCTGTTTCGGCCCGATCGCGCCATCGATCTCGATTTTCCGCGGCCGATCTTCATGACCGTGGGCCGTGTCGCGGTCGAAAAGAATCTTCCGGCCTTTCTGTCGCTCGATCTGCCGGGCACCAAAGTCGTCATCGGGGCAGGCCCCCAGGAGGCCGAGCTCAAGCGCCGCTACGCCGGCGCAAAATTCCTCGGCCAGTTGGACAACGGCATTTTGGCCGCGCATCTCGCGGCCGCCGATGTCTTCGTGTTTCCGAGCCTGACCGACACGTTCGGGATCGTTCAGCTCGAAGCGCTGGCGAGCGGCGTTCCGATCGCGGCCTTTCCGGTGACTGGGCCCAAGGACGTCATCGGCAACAATCCGATCGGCGTGCTGGACCAGGATCTCCGCGCCGCCTGCATGCAGGCGCTGTGGATTTCGCGCGAAGCGTGCCGCGAATTCGCGCTGCGCTATTCCTGGGAGAACAGCGCGCGGCAATTCATCGGTCACGCGCACAAGGTCGCCGTCGGTCCCGCGCGCGAGACCGGAGCGGTGATCAAAATCGCCGAGACGGCGCATGACGAAGCCGGGCGAACATTGCTGCCCGGCTGCAACTCGAGGGTAACGCATGAGCACTCTGTCTGAAACGGACTTGGACAAACAAACGGTCACCAAGGCCTATGCGCGCTGGGCGCCGGTCTACGACCTGGTCTTCGGCGCGGTGTTCGAGCGCGGCCGTCACGCCGCGATCGCGGCTGCCGAGCGGGTCGGCGGACGCATACTCGAAGTCGGCGTCGGCACCGGGATTTCGCTGCCGAATTATTCGAAGAACTGCCGGCTGTGCGGCGTCGACATATCCGCGCCGATGCTGCGCAAGGCGCAGGAGCGCGTCGCCGAATTCGGCTTGAGCAATGTCGAGGGCTTATGGGTGATGGACGCCGAGCACCTGTCGTTCCCCGACGCGTCATTCGACGTGGTGGTCGCCCAATATGTCATCACCACGGTGCCGAATCCGGAAGCGACGCTCGATGAATTTGCCCGCGTTCTCAAACCCGGCGGCGAAATCGTGCTGGTCAGCCGGGTCGGCGCCGAGGCCGGATTGCGCCGCGCGCTGGAGCGTTGGTTCCAGCCCGCCGCGCGCAAGCTCGGCTGGCGCACCGAATTCTCCTTCGCGCGCTACTCGCGCTGGGCCGCGCAAAGCCGCGGCATGCGCCTGATCGAGCGTCGCGCCATGCCGCCGTTCGGCCACTTCTCGCTGATCCGCTTCGGCAAGGAGGGCGGCGCGGAGCGCGCCCAAGGAACCTCGCCGATCCAAACCGAGCCGGCGCGCGCCGCGGGCTGACCGGCGGGTCCGCGCCATTCACGCTTGCGTCACATGACGCACGGAGCGCGAACGGCCGGGCGCGTCTTTTATTTCGTCCGTGAACATCCCTGTCACACGGGATTCATCGAATCGCCATATCCAGATCGGATGGCTGCATGACGGGGATCAAGCACATGGAAAACTTTCGCGAGGCCTTGCGGACCCAGCGCTGGGACGATCACCGCTATTATCACCATAGCCGGATCAACCAATCGCTCCACTTCGTCAGCGCGATCAGTTTTCTGTTTTCCTATGTGATGCTGTTCAAGGACCCGGCGATCTCGGCGCTCGCCGGCTGGCTGGTCGCGATGACGACGCGGCAGACCGGACATTTCTTCTTCGAACCGAAGGATTACGACGTGGTGAATGCCGCCACGCACGAATACAAGGAAGAGATCAAGGTCGGCTATAATCTGCGGCGCAAGGTCGTGCTGATGTCGATCTGGGCGTTATCGCCGGTGCCGCTCTATTTCGATCCGAGCTTCTTCGGCCTCTTCAAGCCGCATGCCAACAACGCCGAATTCGTGCGCCATGTCGCGGAAGTCTGGCTCGCCATCGGCATCGGCGGCGTGCTGTTCCGCACCGTCCAATTGTTCATCATCAAGGACGTGCAGACCGGCCTGGTCTGGGCCACCAAGATCCTCACTGATCCGTTCCACGACATCAAGCTCTACCACAAGGCGCCGCTCGCGCTCTTGCGTGGCGAACTGATCGACCCGGCTATCGGCCTCGACCACTGGGACGAGGACGACGCCGAGGAAGCGCCGCGGCCGAGTTGAACGCTGTCGTTTCGGCTGATGCCGTCAGCGTTGCCGCGCGCCGAACAATCGATGGCGGATCATCTCCTTCAGGATGGTCCGCTTTATCGTCTTGTCGGTGAGCGCCGGATCGCTCCACCACCAGCCGTCGTCCCGCATCGCCGTCGCCGCGGCGACGAAGCGGTCGGCGACCGCGGCGAAATCGGCATCGGTGTAATTGAGGCTGAAGATCAGGCGGCCGGTGCCGATCCAGCTCAGCGCCAGCCCTTCGGCGCGCAGATAATATTGCAGCATCCAGTTGTAACGCGACGGCTCGGTGTAGCAGACGGTCCAGATCGACGACATGTTCGCCACTTCGACCGGCAGCCCGGCCGCGGCGAGACGTTGGTTGAGCCGTTCGGCGCGGTCGTCCCAAATCCGATCGAGGTCGCGGTAGACCGCGTCGGCCTGCGGCGTCTGCAGATAACGCAGGAACTCGTTCATCGCCGCCATGACATAGGGGTGCGAGTTGAAGGTGCCGCGGGCAAAGCAGATATCGGCCGGGCGATCGTCGCGGAACCGCTTCATCAACGCGCTGTTGCCGCAGACCACCCCGATCGGCAAGCCGCCGCCGAGCGTCTTGCCGTAGATGACCAGATCGGCCCGCACGCCGAAGTACTCTTGCGCGCCGCCGCGGGCGAGGCGGAAGCCGACGAACACCTCGTCGAAGATGAGAACGATGCCGCATTCGGTGCAAACCTCGCGCAGGCGCCGCAGCCAGGCGGCATAGGCCGCCTTGTCGAAATGCGCGGTCCGCGCGCTGTCGATCAGCGAAGAATCGCTCGGCGCGGACGCATTGGGGTGCAGCGCTTGCAACGGATTGACCAGCACGCAGGCGATATTGCGCCGCGTGCGCAGGACGCGCAGCGCCCGTTCGGACATCTCGGTCAGCGTATAGGTCTCGTGCGCCGGCAGCGGATTGCCGACTCCGGGCTGCACGTCGCCCCACCAGCCGTGATAGGCGCCGCAAAACCGCACCAGATGCGAGCGCCGGGTGTGGTAGCGCGCGAGCCGCACCGCCTGCATCACGGCTTCGGTGCCCGACATATGGAACGAAACTTCGTCGAGCCCGGAAATTTCCTTCAAGAGCTTGGTGTTCTCGACGATCACCGGGTGATAGGTGCCGAGCACCGGGCCGAGTTCGCGCACCCGCGCCGCGCCGCGCTCGATGGCATCCTTGTAGAAATCGTAACCCAGCACATTGACGCCGTAGGAGCCGGTCAGGTCGTAAAAGCGATTGCCGTCGAGATCGGTGACCGTCACGCCGCTCGACGACTGCACGAACGCAGCGGACGGCAGGGCGGCGCGTACCATGCGGCCGTATTGGAACGGCACCCGATAGGCGTCGGTGAACTGCAAATCGGATATATCGGCCGCGGCTTCCGCGGTGCGCCGGATGGTTTCGGCAAAGCGCGTTTTGTAGAGTTCGGAAAGCCTGGCGAAGCCCTGGCGGCGCCGCGCGGTCACGGCGTCCGGCGCGCCGTCGGAGCCGAAAAACTGCTTCTCGTCGTATTCGTAGAACGGCACGAAACCGGCGAGGCGGCGGGCGATGCGGGCGTGACCGGCGAGCGATTTGTGCTTGGCCTTCGACAGCTCGAGCCGCTGGCGCAGCTTGACCACGGAGCCAGCGAGCGCGGTGGCGCCGAGCCCGTAAAAGGCGAGAGTCGGACTAGCCCATTCCATCGAGTCGCGGTTTAGCCGGGAGATCTGACAGTCCCATGACAGCAAGCGCAATGACAGCACTCCCATGACAGCAAGGACGCAAATCCTGCGTATCTTCGAGCAGGAGGACATCAATTTCCTCCTCACCAACCGCATTCCGCGGCGGCTGGCGACCCAGTTCATCGGCTGGTTCAGCAAGATCGAGCAACCGCTCGTCCGGGATATCTCGATCGCGACGTGGCGGCTGTTTACCGACCTCGATCTCGGCGAGGCCAAGAAAGCCGAATTCACGAGCCTGCACGATTGTTTCATCCGCGAACTCAAGGACGGCGCGCGGCCGATCGACCGCTCAGCCGACATCCTGGTGAGCCCGTGCGACGCCATCGTCGGCGCCTGCGGCGAGATCGAAGGGACGCAGCTCTATCAGGCCAAGGGCTTTCCCTACACGCTTGAAGACCTCCTCGGCGATCCGGCTGCCGTCGAAGCGCACCGCAACGGCCGCTATGTGACGCTGCGGCTCAAATCGAGCATGTACCACCGCTTCCATGCGCCCCATGACGGCCGCATCGACCAAGTGACCTACGTCTCCGGCGACACCTGGAACGTCAATCCGATCGCGCTCGAGCGGATCGAGCGGCTGTTCTGCAAGAACGAACGCGCGGTCATCCGGATGACGCTTGCGGGCGGGCAAAGCGTGACGCTGGTGGCGGTCGCCGCGATCCTGGTCGCCAGCATCCGCCTGCATTGCCTGGAAGATTTGTTGAACAGCGATTACCGCGGGCGCAACGTCATTCCCTGCGACAGCGAAGTGCGCAAAGGCGACGAGCTCGGCTGGTTCCAGCACGGCTCCACCATCATCGTCTTTGCGCCGGACGGCTTTCGCCTTTGCGACAGCACCCGCGACGGCACAGTGATCAGGATGGGGCAGCCGCTGCTGCGGTTGGCGTAGCGCGGCACATTGCCGATGTTCCGATTTTAATTCTGCTTTCGGGGCACGGCGGACATGACCGGATCTGCTGCTGGTCCGGCCGGGTCGAGAATGACCCAAAGCGCACATTGACGTGGTTAGCTTCCGGCATAGACTGGAATGAGCCACTTTTTCCGTGGCGGAACATATTGCCTGATCGTCATCAACAAAGGAAGCAACCCGTGAAGGACTCTAAGCTTCAACTTCTCACCATTGGGCTCCTTTTGTGTCTCTTGATCCAAAGCACACGCCCATTGTTAGCGGACGGTGCCATCGTGCCGCGATCTGTTTCTTATTCGCCGAGTGATGCGATATCTTCATTCTCAGGCTCGATGGCAAGAACTAAAAAGCTTAGAATGGCCTGTTACCCTGTGGGTGGCGAATGCACGAAAAATTCCGACTGCTGCACTGGATTCTGTAGGGTAGGTAGAGTGATAGCCTATTGCGACAATAATTAATTGATCTCTTTCGAGCATTGGACCGTCACAGCCGAGCGACACGCACTTGTTTGCGACGGCGCATTGCGTGGACGGGAGATCGTCTCAAGTAGCTCGCACGTCGTGAGAAGCGCCGTCGCTGTCCTTCACTACACAGCAGGCGTCTTCTATCGTCGATGTCGCCGTTTGGCCCATCGCGACATGCGGTCCTGAGACGGTTATCGGTCGGTATCGGGCCAAAGCAGACTTCCGTCAGTCTTCCGCCCGGGGCGCTACCCCGCCCCTTTCTTCAGCTCCGCGGCTGCCGCATCGTCGAGCGCTTTCGCGCGCAGGAAGGCCGGGCGGGCGCTGAGCCGCTGCCAGTATTGCTCGAATGCCGGGCGTTTCTCCATACTTCCGAACATCAGTCCGAAGCCGATCTGCGCGCCGACATAGAGATCGGCGGCGGTGAAAGCGTCACCCACCAGATAGGGACCGTGCGTCACCGCGGCCTCGAGCGTGTTCATGACGGCGGCGAAATTGCCGTAGCCGATCATCCGCTCGCGTTCCGGCGGCACCACGAAGCCCAGCGCCTTGTTGCTGGTCGCGGCTTCGACCGGGCCCGCCGAAAAGAACAGCCAGCGATAATAAGGCGCGCGCAGCCGGTCGCCGGGCGGCGGCGCCAGCTTCGCCTGCGGGAAAGCGTCGGCGAGATAGGCGCAGATCGCTGCAGTTTCGGTCACGACGGCGTCGCCGTGGCGCAGCGCCGGCACCTTGCCCATCGGATTGACGGCGAGATAAGCCGGCGCCTTCATCGTCGAGGCGTAATGGAGGATCTCGGTCCGGTACGGCTCTCCGGTTTCTTCTAGCATCCACCGCGCGATCCGCCCGCGCGACATCGGGTTGGTGTAGAGAACGAGTTCGTCGGTCATGGGCTCGGTCATGGGCGATGTCCTCCGCTCGGGTGTTCGGATATGATTGAGGCAGAATAGAGCGTCGGATCACGGCTCGTCGTAAATGCTATCGTGCTCGAGCGAGCTCCGCTTCGGCTCGCCGTCCCAGATCGCGACCGGACCTTCGGCCGGCGGCATCAGCACGGTTTTGCGGACGGCTTCGCGGACCAGCGCGGCAACGCTGCGCTTCGACAGTGCGGCGACTTTGCGCAACGCGTCGAGCTCTTCCTTCCGCAGATAAATTTGCGTCTTTTCCATATGTGTCAGTTTCATACCACGTATGACATGCGTCAAGCATGGGCGCGCAGATGACGGATTGAGATTAGAGCGTCAATGGCAGGTCTCCGCAAATGTCTCGATCACGGAGACGTGATCTTGACAGTCGTCGCCAATATGGTTACATATTGCGAATCATCTCGCCCCGTAAAGGACGCCCGTCCGGAGGCATACCGGGTGGGCGGGGTGAGGGCGGTTCCCGCGGGCGGATTTGCACTCCGCTCCCGGGCGGTTCGGGCATCATGTCATCCGGCACTATGACCGGGGTGGGAGGTGCTTCCCCGGGCTGGGACAGGCGATGATGGGTAACACCCATCAGACCGCGTCCCAGGAAACCTGGCCTGAAACTGAACCTTAGAGTCTGACTCATAAAGGTTGATCGGATTTCATGCTCGCACCAGCCTCCTTGTGAGACGGCGGATGTGGGCAATGAGGATCCAGGCAACGGCGCTCTCGATGCTGGCTTCGAAGTCCT
>Ga0181539_1002570_pt1 | contig 17966 bp, 17 predicted proteins | sample PEATcosm2014_Bin_46_FD_119767 | JGI IMG/M metagenome (GOLD analysis project Ga0181539, IMG submission 119767) | Peatland microbial communities from MTU Mesocosm Facility, Houghton, MI, USA - PEATcosm2014_Bin23_60_metaG | ecosystem: Environmental > Terrestrial > Soil > Wetlands > Peat | place... | reverse complement strand
CCGGCGTCGACCTTCTCGATATGGGCGCGCCGGCACAGGGCCTTGATCGCGACGATCTTGAGCAATTGCTCGACCTCGGGCGGCGTCGGGCCGAAACGGTCGACCATTTCGGCGGCGAAACTCTCGATGTCCTGGTCGGTCTCCAGCGTCGAAAGCCGGCGATAAAGCTGCAAGCGCAAGGTGAGATCGGCGACGTAATCCTCGGGGATCGTCACCGGCGCGCCGAGCGCGATGGTCGGCGACCACACCTCCTCCTGCGGCTCGTCGACGCCGGCCTTTAGGAGTTCGATCGCGTCGGTCAGCATCTGTTGATAGAGCTCGTAGCCGACTTCCTTGATATGGCCCGACTGCTCGTCGCCCAAGAGATTGCCGGCGCCGCGGATGTCGAGATCATGCGTCGCGAGCTGGAAGCCGGCGCCCAGCGTGTCGAGCGACTGCAGCACCTCCAGCCGCTTTTGCGCCTGCGGCGTGATCGAGCGGTTGGCGGGCGTCGTGAACAGCGCATAGGCCCTGGTCTTGCCGCGCCCGACGCGCCCGCGCAGCTGATAGAGCTGCGCCAATCCAAACATATCCGCGCGCCAGACGATCAGCGTATTGGCGTTGGGAATGTCGAGGCCGGATTCGACGATGGTCGTCGAGAGCAAAATGTCGTAGCCGCCATCGTAAAAGGCCGACATTTTCTCTTCGAGTTCGGTCGGCGCCATCTGCCCATGCGCGACGACGAATTTCGCCTCTGGCAGGTTTTCGCGCAAGAAGGCCGCCGCTTCCTCGAGATCGTCGATGCGCGGGCAGACGAAGAACGCCTGGCCGCCGCGATAACGCTCGCGCAGCAGCGCTTCGCGCACGATTAGCGGGTCGAAGGGCGACACGAAACTGCGCACGGCGAGCCGGTCGACCGGCGGCGTGGCGATCAGCGAGAGTTCGCGCACGCCGGTCATCGCGAGTTGCAGCGTGCGCGGAATCGGCGTCGCCGACAGCGTCAGCACATGCACCTCGGCGCGCAGCTCCTTCAAACGCTCTTTATGGCCGACGCCGAAATGCTGCTCCTCGTCGATGACGACGAGGCCGAGATCCTTGAAGGCGACGCCCTTGCCGAGAATGGCGTGCGTGCCAATGAGAATATCGACGCTGCCCTCGCCAAGCTCTCTCTTGGTGTCGCGCGCCTCGGCGGCGCCGACCATGCGCGACAGCCGCCCGATGCGAATGGGCAAGCCCTCGAAGCGCTGCGTGAAATTCTTGTAGTGCTGGCGCGCCAGCAGCGTCGTCGGCGCGACGACGGCGACCTGCCGGCCGTTGATCGCCGTGCAAAAAGCGGCGCGCAGCGCGACCTCGGTCTTGCCGAAGCCGACGTCGCCGCACACGAGGCGATCCATCGGGCGGCCCGACGCGAGATCGTCGAGCACCGCGTCGATGGCGGCCGCCTGATCCTCGGTCTCGTCATAGGGAAAGCGGGCGCAAAATTCGTCGTAGAGACCTTCGGGCACGACAAGCTTGGGCGCCTGCTTCAGCATGCGCTGCGCCGCGATCGCGATCAGGCCCTTGGCCATTTCGCGAATGCGGTTCTTCATGCGCGCCTTGCGGCCCTGCCAGCCGGCGCCGCCTAAGCGATCGAGCGCGACCTCCGTGTCCTCGGAGCCATAGCGCGTCAAAAGCTCGATGTTTTCGACGGGAAGATAGAGCTTGTCGCCGCCGGCGTAATGAATCTCCAGGCAGTCGTGCGGCGCGCCGGCGGCGGTGATCGATTCGAGGCCGATGAAGCGCCCGATGCCGTGATCGACATGGACCACGAGATCGCCCGCCGACAGCGCGGCGATCTCGCCCAAAAGATTCTCTGTGCGCTTGTGCTTCTTGCGCCGGCGCACCAACCGGTCGCCCAAAATATCCTGCTCGCCAATGACAGCGAGACTTTCCGTCTCGAAGCCGTGCTCTATGCCGAGCACGGCGAGCGAAACGGCGCTTTTTCCCAGCGCCAGCGCGCCGGGCAGGCCGGTGACGAGCGGCGGCGTCGGCAGCCCGTGCTCGGCGAGCACATGGCCGAGCCGTTCGCGCGAGCCCTCCGACCATGCCGCGACGACGACGGTCTTGCCTTGCGCCGCCAGCGCCTTGATATGGTCGGCGGCGGCCTGAAACACGTTGATCTCGGGCTGATTGCGCTCGGGCGCGAAGTCGCGTCCCGGGCGCGCGGAAAAATCGAGGCTGGCCGCTTCATCTTGCGGCGCGAAGGGCGAGAAGCGCGCCTGCGCCCGCGCGTCCAGCCGCGTTCGCCATTCTTCCTGAGTCAGATAAAGTTCGCGCGGCTCCAGCGGCTTGTAGTTGGAGCGGGCGAGATCGACGTCATAGGCGCTCTTGCGCGCCTCGTAATAATCCGCGATCTGCGCGAGCCGCTCGCCCGCAGCGTCGTCGACTTGCGGGTCGAGCAGCAGCGGCGCGTTGCCGAAATAATCGAACAGCGTGTCGAGCTTGTCGTAGAACAACGGCAGCCAATGTTCGGCGCCGGGATGGCGGCGGCCTTCGCTGATCGTCTCATAGAGCGCGTCGCCGCGCGTCTCGCCGCCAAAGCGCGTCGTATAGGCTTGGCGGAAGCGGCGCATCGTCTCGCTGACGAGCTGCAACTCGCTCATCGGCACCAGATCAAGCGCGCGCAATTGCCCGGTGGTGCGCTGGGTTTCGGGATCGAAGGCGCGGATCGATTCAAGCGTGTTGCCGAAGAAATCGAGCCGGATCGGCGCCGGCATGCTCGGCGCGAAGAGATCGACAATGCCGCCGCGCTGCGCATATTCGCCGGGCTCGCGCACCGTGCTGGAGCGCAGGAAGCCGTTGGTCGCGAGCCATTGCGTCAGCAAATCCATTTCGACGACGTTTCCAGGCGCGGCGGAAAAAGTGTCGGCGGCGATTCTGGAGCGTGGCGGAACGCGCTGGAGCAGGCAGTCCACCGTTGTCGCGATGACGCGCGGCTGCTGGGCGGAGGATTTCGAGCGCGCCAGCCGCGCCAGCGCGGTCATGCGGCGCGAGGCGATCGCCGCGCTGGGCGAGACGCGGTCGTAGGGCTGGCAGTCCCAGCCGGGCAGGTCGAGAATTTCGACGAAGGGCGCGGCGAAGCGCAGGGCCTCGCGAAATTGCGCCGAGCGTGTGACATCGCGCGCGACATGCACGAAGACGGCCGCCTCGCCCTCGGCTCTTTCCGCCAGCGCGCGCGCGAGATCGCCGGCGACGAAGGCGTCGAACCCCTCGGGGGCGTTGGCGAGAAGCAGCTTGTCGCCGGCTTCCAGCCGGGCGAGGGCGGTTTTTAACGCGCTCGTCGCGGCCGCCACGCGGGCGTCGACACGCTGTTTCAATGAAACGGCCCCTGATGGGCGTGGAAGGCGGCGATTTTTTTAAACAGCGGCGTGTCGTGGACAGGAGGAGGCGCCTCGGCGCCGCAAAACCAGCGAAAGGCCGCGTCGTCGTCGGCGTCGAGCAGCGCCTCGAATTGCGTCAGCTCCTCGGCGTCCAGCGTCTCGACGCGCGCATCGACGAAGCCGCCGAGAATGAGGTCCATCTCGCGCATTCCACGCCGCCAGGCGCGGACTCGAATGCGGCGTCTTCGAAGGTCGAGCGTGTCCAAAGCTTCAGCCTCGGCGTTTGTCTGGGCGATGTCGCCGGTCATTGGATAAGGTGTAGCTAGCCGGGCCGAGGATCGATAAAACGGGGATTTGGAGCCATCGCTCGGCCCTCGCGCAGCCTTAGACCAGCGGCGGGGGAAAGAAAAGAGCCAAGCAAGGGCGAGGGGAGCGGCGCGATGTTTCATGTCGGCATTCTGGCTTTTCCAAAGGCGCAGCAACTCGATATCACGGGCCCTTTCGAGGTGTTTTCGACTTGGCCGGAAGCGCGCGTCGATCTCGTCTGGAAGACGACAGAGCCGCTCGTCTGTTCGACGGGCCTGTGGTTGCGGCCGACAGTCGCCTTCAAGGATTCTCCGCGGTTCGACATTATCTGCGTTCCCGGCGGGCGCGGCGTTAACCCGCTGTTGCTCGACGACGAAGTTCTCGACTTTTTGCGCGCGCAGGCTCTTACCGCGAAATTCGTGACCTCGGTCTGCACCGGGGCCTTGGTCTTGGGCGCCGCGGGCCTGTTGCTGGGCAAGCGGGCGACGACGCATTGGAGCTGCGTCGATCTTTTGCCTGTATTTGGCGCTATCCCTATTCGCGAACGCGTGGTTTTCGACGGTCGCCTGGCGACCGGAGGCGGCGTGACGGCGGGGATCGATTTCGCGCTGGCTCTCATCGGCGAACTGGCCGGGGACGAAGCCGCGATGGCGATTCAACTCCATCTGGAATATGCGCCGAAACCGCCTTTCGACGCCGGCGATCCTTCGCGCGCGCCGCCCGCCGTGGTCGAGGCGTATCGCGAGCGAGGCCGTGAATTACGGGCCGAGCGCGAAAGCCTCGTCGCGCGGGCCGCGAGGCGGCTTGGCGGCGCCGACAGGTAGTTTTGCGCGAAGACCACGGATTTGCTACAGGGCGGATGGAAGCGCGACCCTTCGGGCGAGACTAGCGCAAGAGCGCGCAGCTAAGCGAGAGCGACGATAAATGCAGAAATTCACCACGCTGACCGGCGTCGCCGCGCCGCTGGAGATCATGAACATCGACACCGACATGATCATCCCCAAGCAATATCTGAAGACCATCGCCCGCACCGGCCTCGGCAAGGGCTTGTTTTCGGAGATGCGCTACAAGGACGACGGCTCGGAAAATCCAGATTTCGTGCTCAACAAGCCAGCCTATCGCGGCGCGAAAATCCTCGTCGCTGGCGATAACTTCGGCTGCGGCTCCTCGCGCGAGCACGCGCCCTGGGCCCTGCTGGATTACGGGATCCTCTGCGTGATCTCGACCAGCTTCGCCGATATTTTTTACAACAACTGCTTCAAGAACGGCATCCTGCCGATCGCCGTGCCGCAAGCCGATCTCGACAAGCTCATGGACGACGCCAAGCGCGGCGCCAACGCCACCTTGACCGTCGATCTCGAATCCCAGGAGATCCGCGGACCCGATGGCGGCGTCGTCCGCTTCGAGATCGATCCGTTCAGAAAGCACTGCCTGCTCAACGGTCTCGACGACATCGGGCTCACCTTGCAAAAAGCCGACCGCATCGCGGCCTTCGAGGCGCGGACACAGGCCGAGCGTCCCTGGACATAAGCCGGAAACAGTCGCTGGCTAGGCTCGGACTATAATGAGGCGCTTCGCCGCCGCTTTTCGCGCGAGCGAGTCGGCGCGGCCCTAAAGCCCGTCGCCTCGTCCTTGTCACAGCTGATTCGTGGGAACCGCCCCTTCGTGCGCCTTTTCGACTCCCTCTCGACCGGTCTAAACGACGCGCGCGCGAAGCTGTCGCGCGGCGTCGGCGCGGTCTGGAGCCGACGGCCCGGAAATTTCAAGGCCGACGAAATCGCGGAGGAAGACTGGCTCCAAGAGAACGACGCGACGGGGGACGCCCAGCTCTTCGGCCCGCCGGACGAACCTCCGGCCTCGGGCGCCGAGGAATATCAACGCGCGGCCATGGCGGAGGCGGAGGATTGGAGCAATGATTCCCTGGGCGTGCTGGCGATTCATAATCTCGCCAAGTCCTATAAGACGCGCAAGGTCGTGGAGGATGTGAGCCTCCATGTGCGCCGGGGCGAGGCGGTGGGTCTGCTCGGACCCAACGGCGCCGGCAAGACCACGGTGTTCTACATGATCACCGGGCTCGTGAAGCCCGACAGGGGCATTATCTCGCTCGACGGCTATGATGTGACGCCGCTGCCGATGTATCGGCGGGCGCGGCTTGGCGTCGGCTATCTGCCGCAGGAAGCCTCGGTGTTCAGGGGGCTGTCCGTCGAGGACAATATTCGCGCGGTGCTCGAAATCACCCAGCCCGACAAGCGCAAGCGCGCGGAGGAACTCGAGGGCCTGCTCGACGAATTCAAGCTGACGCGTCATCGCAAGACGCCGGCCGTCGCGCTCTCGGGCGGCGAGCGCCGGCGCTGCGAGATCGCGCGCGCGCTCGCCGGTCATCCGTCTTTCATGCTGCTCGACGAACCTTTCGCCGGCATCGACCCGATCGCGGTCGGCGGCATTCAGGATCTGGTGCGCCATCTGAAGGCGCGCGGGATCGGCGTGCTGATAACCGACCACAGCGTGCGCGAGACGCTCGGCCTAACCGACCGCGCCTATATCATTTACAACGGCCATGTGCTGACCGAGGGCCCGCCGGAGGAGATTGTCGCCAATCCCGATGTCCGGCGGATTTATCTCGGTGAGGATTTCCGCATGTGACGCGGGCCCGAAATGCGGCGCAAGCGGATGGCGCGGAGAAAGCCGACAAAAGCTTCGCGGAGGCTTTCTCCGGGATCCTCGCCCTTAGGGCGGGGACATTATTTGTCCGGCCGGCTTCACGCGGCTTGGGGCCGCGCGCCGCCTTCGTCGCCGGAATTTACGTGTTGAGCTGGCCGGCGACGAATTCGAAGACCGCGCTCAGATTGCTGCCGACGGTCGTGAAGGCGAGGATCGCGGCGACCGAGATCAAGGAGGCGATAAGGCCGTATTCGATCGCCGTGGCGCCCGATTCATCCTTCACAAGACGCGTGAAAAGGCTTGTCATTAACTACGCTCCGATGGTTCGTGGTTGCTTTAACTGCTTCTCCGACAATCCAAATTGTCATGGAGCGACCCGAAGTTTCCGCGCGACTGCTTAATAAGTGATTTAAACGTGTTCGGAAAAGTTCCAGTTGCCGCAATCATTTAAAGAACATATCGACGCCGCTGGCATCCGAGGTTTACATACGCCGTTGATCCATGAGGTGATTGTCCGCGCGCGAGGCTCTCCTGGCGCGCGGCTCCTTCCTTAGAGCTTCTCCAGCGCCGTTTCCGCGCTCGATACGGTGGCGCAGCTGGAATTGTCCTCGATGTCGATCCAGCGCACGACGCCATCGTCGATCAGCGCGGCGTAGCGCTTCGCGCGCACGCCGAGGCCCGCCGCCACGAGGTCCAGCTCGGTGCCGGTGGCCTTGGCGAAGGCCGCGGAGCCGTCCGCGAGCCCGTCGACCTTGCCCTTCGCGCCGCTGGCGACGAGCCAGGCGTCGAGCACGAAAACATCGTTGACGGCGACGACCGCGACCGCGTCGACGCCGCGCGCCTTGATCGCCTCGGCCTTGGCGACGAAGCCCGGCAGATGCGTCTTGTGGCAGGTCGGCGTGAAGGCGCCCGGGACCGAAAACAGCAGCACCTTGCGGCCCTTAAAGTAATCGCCGGATTTAACCGACTCGGGACCATTCGCGCCCATGATCGCGAAAGTCGCGTCGGGAAGCTTGTCGCCGGCCTTGATGGTCATCGCTTTCTCGCTTTCGTTCGGGAGCCCGCGCTCCAAGTTTTTCTGGATTTGGGGATCGTTCAGATCTTATCGCCTTCCGCGCCCGGAGGGACGCAGCGCCAGCGCACCACGCGCAGCGCCGGATGATCGCCCGACCATTGCGCGATATAGGGCTGCGCCTGCATCATGCAGCCTCGCAGCGAGCCGCTCTCGGAAGAAAACACGAGCTTTTGCTCGTCGCAGGCGACGGGCTGCGCCAAGGTGCACACTGTCAGCACGAGTTCGACGAAGTTCATTTCCGTTTCCCGCGATAAAATGGGCCAGTGACCGGCGCATTAAACCACGAGATTAGCGCGGCTCAGGCTGGGGTCAATATCTCGCCCTTGCCCAACACCGCGGTGTCGCCCGCGAAACGCCGCAGCTTTTGCGACAGCAGCCGCGAGGCGCGCCGGCTGTCCTCCCCCAAGGCGCGCGAGAAGAGTCTGGCGAAAGTGAAATGATGCGCGCCGCAATCGACATAGGTCGGACCGAAGTCGCCCCCTTGCGCCAGCACCAACGACGCCCGCTTGTTGAGATAGCCGATTCGCCCCGTCGCCGCGCCAAGCGCGATGATCGTGCCGGCGATGGCGCGCGCGCCCAGATCCGCGCCGGCGTCGCCCTCGATGATGATGATCCCGCGCCGCAGCCGGTCGCCGGCCCTTTGGCCGACATTGCCCCCCACGACGACGCGCCCGCCGGCCATGCCGGCGATCTCGCCGGCCAGCGGCGCGCCGAGAAAGTCGCCGCAATCGCCGCCGATGTCGATATGGCCGCCGGTCATGCCGCTCGCCGCGAAGGCGCCCGCGTCGCCCGCGACGGTGATCGTTCCGCCTTGCGCGCCGCGTCCGAGCTGCGCGCCGACGTCGCCCTCGACATGGATCGTAAAGCCCGGCAGCAGCTTGGCGCCGAGGAGGTCGAGCCGTTCCGAGCCGCCCTCGAAATGCAGCACGCGCGGATCGCCGACGCGAACCTTGAACAGATCGGCGACCTTGGCGTCGACCTTGGTCGTCCCAATGTCGATCGCCTCGATTTCCTTTTGCGTGCGGCCGACCAACCGGTCCGGCGTCAGCCTGGAGAGGTCGAGTCTTTGCGAGGGCTCCTGACGGAGCGCGAAAAGAAACGGCTTCACGGCAGGAGATCCTTCAGATGATAGTGGAACGGGCCAAGCTTGCCGCCATAATTGCCGGCGCCGACGCGCTTGGCGCCATGTTTGGGGCCGAGCGCGATGATCGCCTTGAGGCCGGCGCGCATGGCCTCGGCGACGGCGGCGTCGGTCAAGCCGTCGATGACGATTTCCAGCACGCAGCCTATGTCGGGGTCGAGCACGCTCGTCCCGAGGCCGCTCAACGTCGGACAATAGGCGTCGTTGGTGGAGGCGCCCATGCCCTTGTAATTCGAGCCGACTTTCGAGCCGGAGCGGACAATGCCGCCGGGGAAGGGGGTGATCGCGCCGGCAACGCCGCGAATCGCCTCGACGCCCGCCTCCGTGGCCCGCATCGTCGTGTCCCAATCCTCGCCCATGACGAGAAGATTGCCGCCGCCGACGCATTTCTTGGTGAGGCCGACCTTGCTCTCGACCAGAAATTCGCCATCCATGACCGGCACGCGCCAGTAGCGCCGCCCGTCGAGCGCCTTGGAGATCTGCCATTTGTCGCCGAACTGCCGCACGGCGTCGCCGACCTTGATCTCGAATTCGCCGTCGAGCGCGCGAAACACCGCCGTGCCCGGGCAGGTCAAGACGCATTGGCCAAGCCGGTTGACGAGTTGCTTCTCCGCGTCCTTCGACGACATGGCGAACAGCAGCACGCGCACGCCGGGACGCCCGTCCGGCGTCTCCTTGACCGAAAGTTCGGCGTCGACGCCGGCCTCGCAGCCGCAGCCGATCACCGAGGTGGCGAAGCCAGTCATGGTGTGCGCGGCGATCATCGCCCATTTGCGGTTGGGCGCGGTGATGATCAAACCCGTCCCGCTCATTGGGAAGGCTTCCGCGAAACTGTCGTCGATGCGGACGCCCTTGCGAACTAGCTGCGGCATGGAACCTCCGCGAAAGCCTCTGGCGCCGGCAGCGCCGCGTCCTCGACCGCGAACATGCCGCGCGACAGGCCGTAGACGTCGTCGTAATAGGTATCGAGGCGCTTGTTGATGGTTTTATTATATTGCGGCTTCACATGCAGCGTCTTGCCGCGCGTGTAGCGGGCGACGTCGCCGTTCCGCACAACGAGTTCGCCGTCCTTGAACACGTAAGCCGCGTGGCGGAACATTTCGGCGCGGTCCTTCTCGTTCGTCTTATAGACCGCGACATCGGCGACCGAGCCCGCTCCGAGCGAGCCTCGATCCTCGAAGCCATAGAGCTTGCGCGGCGCGGCGCGGGTCATCGTGGCGATTTCGTAGATCGTATACTCGCGCTTGATCGCGGGCAGATTGGTCAGCGCCACGACATCCGCCGGCAGGCGCGACAGCCATTGCGCGCGCTTGTCGGCGCTCATCAGCAGCGCGAAGACCTCCGGGTAGGTGGTGAAGGGCGCGCCATTGGGATGGTCCGTCGTGAAGAACACCCGCATTGGATCGTTGGTGAGCAGGAACAGCTCCAGCCCCGCCGCCCATTGCACCGCGTTGAAGAAGTCCGAGACGCGATAGGAATAGGGCAGCACGCCGGCGCCATTGCCCTCGGCGTCGAGGATCACGCCCTTCTTCGGGCGCGCGCCGGGCAGGCTGTTGAATTGCTTCATCACATCGGACGAAATCGTCACGATGTCGGCGAACATCACCTGTCCCACGTCGACCGTCACGTTCGGGTTGGCGTTGATCTTCTCGGCGAATTGCGCCGCCGCCGAGGAGAAGCCGTTCTTGCCTTCCTTGCCATAGGCGTAGAATTGCACATGGGCGAGATGTAGCGGCAAGCCTTGCGAGGCGTCGATCGTGCCGAGCGCCGTCTCGACATTGCCGGGAAGGCCGAGATTGTTCATGTGCAGATGCAGCGGATGGCGAATCCCGCTGGCGTGCACGGCGCGCTGCATGCGCTGAAAAATCTCGCGCGAGGTGAGGCCGTATTCCGGCACCACGTCGTCGAGCGAGAAAGCCCGCACATTCTTCTTGAACGCGTCGACGCCGCCGGCGTTCACGCATTTGATGCCGATGGCCCGCGTCGACTCCAGCGTCGCGCCGATATAATCCTGCACGACGTTCGGGCTCTCATTGTCGCGGAACGACCCCAGGACGAAAGGCTCGTTGCCGAGAACGGTCAGGAAAGCCTTGTCGATGATCGGAATATCCGACAGTTCGAGATGGGCGTGCAGCGCGTGATGCGGCGACACGGCCGGCTCGATCACCGTCGTATAGCCCATTTGCGCATAGAGCCGGCCGGTCTGGAAGGTCGACCAGCCCGCCGTCGACAAAGGCGTCGCGGCGGGGCGCGCCTTATGGGCGCGATGCGCCTCGGGCAGCAGCAGCCGCGCGGTGTTCACGCTGCCGCCGGCGATATGGGAATGGATGTCGATGGCGCCGGCCATGACGACATGGCCCGTAACGTCATGCGTCACGTCGGGCTTGCGCCCGTCCGGGCGTGCGACGACGCGGCCGTCCTCGAAATAAACGTCGCCAAGGGCGTCGGTCCCGTTGACGGGATCGACCACATGGCCGCCAGAGAGGCAGGTCAGCACGGCACATCCTCCGAAAATCTGGCGCTTATCGCGTCGATGACTTCTGCGACGCTCGGCGCCTCGCTCGGCGCCTTGGCCCGGCGCAGCACGAATGAACTGGTTTCTTGCGCGAGCTCCACGGCGTCATGCGTCTCGCCGGGGCGCCCGACCTCGATGTAAAGTCCGCGCGCGGCGCCGGCGCCCTTGGGCGCGAGCGTGATCAGCGGCAAGTCGGATCGCGTCCAGCCCGGCGCTTCGCCGTCATGGCTGGAAATCCACAGCGCCGCGTCGGCCTCTCCGCTGTCGACCAGCCGGCGCGCGTCGAATTGCCAGGGGTCGTGCTCGGGATAGCCGCGGCCAAAGCCGGTGCGCGGCGGAAAGCCGGTCATCCAACCGCCGATCTGAACGACGCTGGAGGCGCCGCCACGCGCGCCGATCGGCACGCCGGTGAACCGCGTCGCGACGTTGAGGTCGGTGACGAGGCCTTGCAGCGCCTCGACAGTGAGGCCGTCGATAACCGAGGCGCTCCAGACGACGGCGCCGAAGCGCGCGGCCTTCAGGGTCGCGGCGTAGGCGTCGATTTTCTTGGCGGCGGCGCCGTTGAGCGCGATCGGCCGGCCGCCGACGCGGGCGCGAATCGCCGCGAGCAGTCCCGGCAAGGTCTGCGGCGTCGCGGCGATGGTTTCGATCTCCACGCCGTCGACCTTGGCCTCGTTGCGCTTGGGACCAAGCCACAAGACCTTGCGCGGCGCTGCGTCGTTGAAGCGCGCCGGTTCGCCCAGCGCCAGACGCGCGAACAGCGCCGGCCAATGTTCGGTGAGGCCGGGGCCGACCAGCAGCACGACATCGGCGCGCGCGCGGGCCTCGGCCGGAGTCGTGATGAACATGCCGAAGGAGCGCGTCACGTCGAGATCGTTGAAAATCTCGTGAGACGCGAGATGGTCGTAGGCGCCGCGCAGCCGCTCGGCGAGCAGAATCGCGGCGCGCGCGCCGGCCGCGTCGGTCGCGAGCCCCGCGACGACTGGAAATTTCGCGCCGCCCAAGATTTTCGCGGCGTGTCGATAGGCGTCCTCGATAGCGATAGGCGCCCCGTCGAGCGTTGCGTTGCTCATGCTTAACCCTGCCGGTGTTCCCGTCCCTCGCGCGCCGCGTTCGGTTGTTTCCGCGGCGCGGCAAGGCGCTTGAAAACAACCGCGTCGCCTGTCAGAATGGCTTCGACGCGTCGCGATCATGCCTAGCAGCCGCGACGCCCGCTGTCGAGACTTCGAGACGCGACATTTGCGCATCGTTTCGGATTCGCCCGAGCCGGAGGCGAGGCGGCCCGCCCCCCCGATTTGGACCCGCCGCGGCTTAGGAATGCGCGATGCGCGCCGATGCGTTTTGGCCCGCGAAATATGCGCGCGGATGCGCGAAAATGCGCGCGTAGCCGAATTGCGCGGGGCGCATGGCTATGATAGAGAAGCGACGAGCTCGGACCTGCGGGACGCGGCGAAGGCGTGAAGCCTTCATACGCGAAACAAAGCAGGGCGAGGCGCTCGTTTTAGAGTTCCAACCGGAGGAAACACAATGGCCTGGACCACCCCTGTGATCGTCGAAGTTTGCGTCGGCATGGAAATCACTTCCTACGAATCCGCCGAGTTCTAAAGCTTTCGCGGACCAATGCGCTTGGTCCGCAGAGACTAGGCCACCTAATAACAATGCAAGCCGGCGCGGAGCCGAATAGCCTTTACTTGGGTTGTTCTGGTTTCGCTTGCCGGCTTTTTCTTTGTTCTTGCCATAAAACTTGAGATTCCCAAATATTGGCGAAGCGAGCCGCGCGGCGGGGTTCTATGGCCACCGATGATGGGAGCGAAAATGCGTAAGCGCCTTATTTTTCAACTAACTGTATCGACCATGACGGTCGCGGGCCTGTTGCTCGCCAGCTCTATCCGCAGCCCGGTTCTGGCGGAGTCGGCTCATCCCGCCGCCGAGGCGAAAAAGCTGATCGAGGAGGCCAAGACGAGTGGCCTGGCGCCCTTGCCGGCGGTTCCGGCGCCCGCCGACGCGACAGCCGAGGCGCGCATAACCCTCGGGCGGCGCTTGTTTTACGAGAACCGCGTGTCGCAGGACGGCAATGTGAGCTGCGGCCATTGCCACCAGGCCGACCTCGCCGCGAGCGACGGTCTGCCGAAGGCGATCGGCGTGTTCGGCAAGGTCAATCCGCGCAACGCCCCGTCGATTTTCAACGCGGGTCTGCAATTCAAGGAACATTGGCGCGGCGACCGCGAGTCGCTGGAGGATCAGGCCGAAAAGTCGCTGACCGGCGCGGCGGCCTTCGGCAATCCGGACTTCGCGGCGGTTAAGGCGAAACTCGTTGAAATTCCAGGGTATAAGGAAGCCTTCGCCAAGGCGTTCCCCGGCGATCCCGATCCCATAAGCTCGAAGAACTGGGGTCTCGCGGTCGCCGCCTTCGAGCGCACGCTGTTGACCCCGAGCCGCTACGACGCCTTCCTCGCCGGCGACGCCAAGGCGCTGTCCGCGACGGAACAGGCGGGTCTCCATAAATTCATCGAAGTCGGCTGCGCCTCCTGCCACGATGGTCCGGGGCTTGGCGGCGGCTCGTTCCAGAAGTTCGGAATCGTCGAGGATTACTGGAAGGAAACCGGCGTCGCCACGCCCGACAAGGGCCGCGCCGACGTCACCAAAAACGACGCGGATCTCTATGTGTTCAAGGTTCCGCAACTGCGCAATGTCGCGAAGACCGCGCCCTATTTCCACGACGGCTCGGTCGCCGAGCTGGCGCGCGCCGTTCACATCATGGGCAAGGTGCAACTGGGCAAGGATCTCGGCGACAAGGATGTCGGGGAGATCGTCGCGTTTCTGGGCAGTCTGACCGGCCCCGTGCCGGCGAACTACGCCCCGCTGACGCCGTTCCCGGACGCGCCGGCGGCGAAGTAGGCTTAATGAATCAAAGAGATCGCGCCGGCTCCAGCTGGCGCGGTCACTCCTCGCCTTGCTTCGCCGACAAAATCCATGTGCGGTCGCAAAAGGCGATATAGAGACGCTCCTGCCCCAGCGCCGCGCCGAGCTCCATCGCCAATTCGTTCAGCATGGTCTCGATCTCGGCGTCGGGGAGATGGCCGAGATAGGCGTGCACGGCTTCGCCGATAAAAATCGCCACCGGCTCCTGATCGGAGCCGACCGCGCCGCCGGGACGCGGCCAGGCGTAGGTCACTTCGCCGCGCGAAAACATGCCGGAGAGGGCAGGGAGCCCCGCCTCGACGCGGCGCTTCATCCAGCCTCTCGCCGTGCGCACGGCCTCCGAAACGTCGAACACGCGCCCCTGTTCGTCCCACCCCTCGCGCAGCCCGACGGTGATCCTGAAATCGCGCCGCGGCCCGTGCGAGCCCGGGACGGGACGATAGTCCTCGCGGCGAATTGTTTTGTCGGTCATCCGCGTTTCCTGGTCGGCGCGGCGCTCGGGTTTTGAGCGGAAAGGCCGCGAATCTTTCGCCAAAAACGAATCGTTCCATTTCTGCTTTTGCGACCCGCCAGCCCTCGTGCAACGCGCATGCCTCCCGGGGCCGCGCGCCTGTTCTCGACGGAACCTCTCCGCGTCGCGGTCCTTGATGATGACAATAGCTTGTCCGTTTCCCCGCGGCGGAGAATTATTCTGCTAGTCTCCTCCCGACGAATTCGGGTCGAGCATGGCGCGAAAGGAAGTGACGCATGACCAAGGAAATCGAAGAAGCTCGGCCGGCGCGGGAAGTGGTCGGCGTCTTCAGCGACGCCGGCGCGTTAGAGACCGCGGCCAATGAATTACTTGCGTCCGGGTTCGATCGCGCGCGCATCAGTCTGCTCGCCGGCGAAAACGCGATCGTGGAGAAGCTCGGCCACAAATACGAGAAGGTCGAGGAACTCGAGGATAATCTGGAGATTCCGAGAACGGTCTATCGCTCGAAGGAATCGTTTGACGTGACGAAGAGCGCTCTCCTCGGCAGCTTGGCGTCAATCGGCGCCGTCGCCGCGGCCGGCGCGATCTTCGCCTCGGGCGGAATCCTGGCGGCGACGCTTGGGAGCGGCTTGCTCGGGGCGGAAGTGGGCGGCTTCGTCGGCGGGATTCTCGGCGAGCTTTTAGAGAATCACCATGCGAAATACCTCCAGGAGCAGCTGGACCGCGGCGGCCTGTTGCTATGGGTGCGAACCGCTGATGATCCCGAGGAAAACACCGCCAAGGAAATACTTTCACGGCATTCTGGACGCGATGTGCACGCGCATGCGATTCCCATCGCGGCGGAAGAGGCGACTTCGCGCACCTAAACGCACAACCAGGGGAGTCATGGCGCGCTATCGGGAGAAAAGCGGCGGCGCTAAAAATTGCGTGATCTGGATCGTCGCGTTCACCGTCCTCGCGGGATTCTTCTGGCCGCGCGTCCCAGGCGTGGTTTTCATCTGTCTCGCCTTCATCAGCCTGCTCCATATGGCCGTGCTCGTTTATGACGAGATCACCGAGGCCAAGTTTCGCGAGGACATGACCCCGGAGGAGTTCGAGCACTATTGCGCCGCCGTCTTGCGGGAAATGAAATGGAAAGCCCGCGTCACGCAAGCCAGCGGCGACCAAGGCGTGGACATAGTGGCCGATAAGCGCGGCATGCGCATCGTGATTCAGTGCAAGAAATATTCAAAGCCCGTCGGCAACCGCGCGGTTCAAGAGATCGTCGCGGGCATAGCCCACGAGGGAGCGCGGCGCGGCGTGGTCGTCACAACGAGCGATTACACGCCGGCGGCGGTGAGGCTGGCGGCCTCGAACCAAGTGTTGCTGCTGCACCACGCGGATCTGCGCAGGATAAACAGGCTTCTGCATCGCACGACGTAGAGCCGGCCCATGCGCTCCGCCCCCGACCTCAATGCCCCATTGTCAAATGCGACACCCTGAAAAACGCCGAAAACAGCCGGATCATCAGGCCGATCAGCCCCGTGCCGCCGTAAAATCCGCTTCGGTTGAGCTGCACATAGACGAAGGCGGGGCGGTTCGAGTGATTGGTCATTTCGCAAACCAAAAAACCTTCGCGCGCGCGCATCGAGTCGAGCAGGGTTTTGGTGGCCGCGCCGACGCCGCGCAGACGTAGCGCGACGACGCCGCGCTCGCGCGCTTGGTTCGGCGCCGCCGCTTCTTCGCCGCCGGTCTCGCCCTCGCCCTCGCCTTTATAGACGACGGCCTTGTAATCGTCGGGGTGACATTGGCTGGTCGGGCGCAGACGCGAGGTGAGATTGATCGTCGCGGCGATGACGTTGCCCAGGGCGAAGTCGCGGCTTTCGCCCGGCTCCAGCCGCTCGCTCCATACCAGCGTCCGGCCGGAAAGACACAAAATCGCCGGGCGCGACACATCTTCGACCGGTTCGGCGCGAAACACGAAGGGCGCGCGCGCCCAGCTCATCGTCGAGGCGTCGCACGCCGCCGATTTGAACGCCACCTTCGAACTGGAGCAGAGGAAGGCCGGCTGCAGGAATTGCAGCGGCGGCGCGCCCTCCCGCGTCATCTCGGCGAGGTCGAGCATTTCGACCACGGCGCCGTCCCCCGCGGTGAGCAGGATTTCGCGCTGCTTGTCCAGCGTCTTGATCATGCTGAGCTTGACGTCGCCGCCGCCGAACATCACGCGCATGAAGGTGCTGAGTTCGTCGCCGAACCAGCCGCGCTCCGGGATCGGGTGGGGCGTTCGCCGCGCCAGCGTCTTTGCGCCGGGCCCGCGGCTGACCGTGGTTCCCGGCCGCGCGAAAATGGCGGCGTTTGGCCCCAGGGTCGCGACCAACCCCTGCGCGTGATGCTGCGCGTGAAAATCGCTTTCGCCCTCGCGCAGAACGAGATGCGTCAGATCGAAAAACGGATGGCGCATCTCGTTGTCGCTTTCGCTGTCAGTTCGGCGGCGCGGGCTTTGTCGCGGCGACCAGCGTGTCGACGCCCTCGCGATAATCCACCCGCACGGGCTCGAAACCAACGTCCCGCAACAGCGTCATCGCGGGCGAAAAATACATGATGTGTTCGGGCGACTCGTCGCTGTAGAGATGCACGACCCAGTCCTCGAGGAGATCGTAACGATTGATCGCCGCGAAAGTCTTGAACCAGTGGCGCACCAAGGATTGCGTGAGGGCGAGATGCGCCGCCCGGTCGTCGAGCGCGAAACGGTCGCCGTTCAAAAACAATCCGCCGGGCTTCAGGACGCGGTAGGTTTCGGCGACGACGCCTCTCCGGAAGTCGTCGCGAAAGTTATGCGTCGCGTAATTGGAGGCGACGACATCGAAGCTGGCGTCGCCTTGGGCGCGCAGAGCTTCGAGCGCGTCTGCCTCGACGAATTCGACGCGCCCCCCGTCAGTCCATTCTCTGAGGTTTTCGCGCGCCTGAGCCAGCATTTTGGCCGAGGAATCGACCGCGAGGAGATGGAGGCCGGCGTTCTTGGCGAGCAGGGCCAGCGTGCTGACGCCGGTGCCGCAGCCGATTTCGAAACCTAGCGTCAATGCGCCGGGCCTGGCCGTCGCGAGATAATCGCCCAATTTGCCGGCCAGCGCCGCGGCGTCGGGACAGATGAGTCGCAGCATCTCATATTCCCGCCCGATCGGTCCGGTGAACAGGTTTTCGTCTTGAACCGTCGCCATATCCGCCTCTTTATAAGCTTGCGGGACCGCGCCTCGCGCGATCTCCCGGCCGCTTATCCCAGATCGGACGGATTTTACAAAGGCGGAGGCGTGCAAGACAATTCGTGAATTTTATAAGACACTGACTTCCCAAGAGTTTCAATGCCGCAACGATGAATTTACAAAATTTGTGACGAGGCCGTGTTGACAGGGGCGCCAAGCCCATTCTATAAGCGGTTCATCGACGGCGGCGCTGCCAACGAACAGCGCCTGAAGTCGCGTCTTCGTCTTTTGGTGACTACAGCCGCCCGGCTGGATTGTCGGGGTGATGACGCGTCTTTAAGAGGTTCGGATGTCCTG
>Ga0181539_1002567_pt1 | contig 17969 bp, 19 predicted proteins | sample PEATcosm2014_Bin_46_FD_119767 | JGI IMG/M metagenome (GOLD analysis project Ga0181539, IMG submission 119767) | Peatland microbial communities from MTU Mesocosm Facility, Houghton, MI, USA - PEATcosm2014_Bin23_60_metaG | ecosystem: Environmental > Terrestrial > Soil > Wetlands > Peat | place... | reverse complement strand
CAGTAATGGGTTCAAGCGGCACATCAATTTCAGGCACCGTCACCTTAACATACAATTCAGCAAGCAGCTTCACAGGCGTAACAGCAGACTTCGCATACTCCTAAGCTTTCCCTCTTTTTCTCTTTTTTTCTCTAGGAGAGGACGAACTGCATGAACATAAACAAAAAAGCGCTTTTGCCACAGAATTTATGGGTTCACGTTTCTGAGTGCAATTGCAGCAAAGAACGACGGGTAAGGCCGCTTACTCGGCAAACATTTTTTTGATTTTTTCTTTTGTAGGGTTGCTGTATGAAAATTACTATTCGGGAAGTTGCTTTGGCTCTCACGCTCTCGGCCATGGGGTTAACATTTAACGCGCCCTTTTTCCTGAATTTTATGAATGTCCTTAATCCTCTGGAGGGGTTTGCGATCTACGAAGGCATAAACTTCGCCAGCCTCTCCGTACTGAGCCATTTAGACCTGGTTATTTTTGGAATAAAAATTAAAAGTGTCGTCCAAACATTTGGGCTTTGGCTTTGCACCTTCGCGTATTTCCTAGCCGTCGACATGACTTCGCAGTGGGTCCAATATGTCACAACAGGAACCCTCCACGGTGCCTCCTCAGTGTTTTTACAGTCAGAAGATGGAGCTAGCTTTTTCACCATTTCAACCTTGACACCTTGGCTCTCGCCGGAGATCCACTACGTCTTAACCTTCGGCATATTCTGCTTCATCATTGCGCTGTTAGGGAGCATTTTGGCAAAAAAACGTCCTCGCTTCTAATTTTGGCTATTTTATCAAGAATGCTTTGTTCGTTTTCAAGCATTTCTTTCCACAAAACGACACAGTTCCAATAATATTTTGAATAGTGCGTTACCTGTCTTAGTTCATATTCTTCTGGAGTACATTTGCTCCATATTTTGCATGTTTCTTTTGGTCTGACTTCAATGCAGATTTTTTCTTCCAAATTTACGAAGTCAGGATTTTTCATCCCGATTATAACGGCTCCATTTCCAACGTATGTGTAAGGCAAATTATACTTTTTGAAAAATGCAATAAATGCTTGTTCTAAGGATGTTGGCCTTTTGAACATTCCTTTCAGAATGGCGTTTATTGACTTTTGCTTATATTGGGGGTTCTGGTATCTTTCTTTGACAATGTTGCTCATTTTCGCTTTATACTCAGGAGTGTTGACTGCGGCTAAATGCTTCAACTTTATTTGTGGATCTGACATTGGATTGTCTAAGCCTAGTAGTTTTCCCTCGTTGGCTTGACTTTGCTTGTTTCTTGTTTGTTGTGTAACTATTCTGTTTTTCATTCTTTCAGAAATTTGTTTGCGTTCCTTTTCGGAGGGAATGTGAGGTTTTCCCCCATTTCTGAAGTATGCTTTTTTGTTTTCGCTTATTTTGCGTTTATGCTCCTCTGACCGAGGCGCGTACTTGATCCCTTTGTGGCCTTCGCTTATTTTGACGCAAACTTCTTCACTTAGTTTTTTGCCTTTATTCAAAAGCGACAAGTTAGCCTTAATTTTGATGGCTCTTTGTTCGCCTAATCTTTCTTCAAGGCTTAATCCTTTAAGTTTTGAGGGCTTTCCCTTTTTAGCCTCGCTAATTTTTTTCTTGGTTTCTTCTGAGTGATGTTTTTGGTAAAAGGAATTGCGTTCTCCTGTACGTTTCTGTGCAGCTTCCCGCATTTTTTCCGTGATATTTGTGGCTTTTTCAATTCCGTAAAGTTGCTCAAGCGTTTTTCCTTTCTTCGTTGAAGCCTTTCTTTTCATCAAGATTTCTCGTGCGCTCCTTTTTGATCTATGTCACATATAAGCGTTAAAGCTAAGATTTTTAGCCGCTAAGAAACCATGTTTCTAACTCTTCTCTTTTTCTTTTAAGAGGCAGACTGGTATGGAGAAGAAGCATCAAGATATCCTGATAGTTTTAATTCTGTGGGTCTTCACAGCAGTCTTCTTTCTCCTGCAAGTCAGCAGTATTTGGCAGACAGCCATAGTTGTTATAATTTACACAATAATGGCTGGCATTTCTCTTATTGTGCTGCTTTTTCTCAAGTCAGATGACGCCTACTACGAAAACTTGACGGGAACCTACCTGCTGTACATCATTATTGCGTCAGCCGTAATGTATGGGGTAAGCTTGGTTTGCGCGAACTATTTTCCTGCAGCAGAAGCACCACTAACAACGATACCGGGCGCAACCAGCATAACAACCGGGTTGATCAGCGATATCCTCTTCACAGTCGTTATGGTGGCTTTGAGTGAAGAAGCCTTGAAGCTTGGCGGCTACGCAGAATTCAAGGAAAGATACAAGGGTCACTGGTACCGATGGTTAATCGCTATATTCCCTGTAGTTTTATGGGCCGGATTCCATGCCATACAAGCTTATAACAACTTGTGGTTCTTGATTCCGGCATTCGTCGACGGCCTCGTGCTGCTGGCACTTCTTGAAGTCACCCACTCATTCTTAGCCCCAGTTTTGGCCCACGGCGCCTACAACACCATACTCATCGTAACCAGCTACATGGTAGCAGCTCCATCATTACCTATATTTCCGCCATACGCGTCCGCAACAGACTTCCTACTAATCATCTTGTGCATAGCCTGGGTGGCCTTCATAATTGGGCCAATCATCCAACGGTCCAGGTCCTCAAATCAATACTCAAGCTCAAGCCGAAGAAAACACTGAACTTTGCTATATTTCTAACAATTTCTTTTCTTTTTTCTTGTAAGGTAGATTTGAAAATGAAAACAAGAAAACTTTGCACAATAACCTTAATTGCCCTTTTCTGCTTTAGCTTACTACTAATCACAGCACACGCACAAATCGTAGACAATAACATAACAGTTTCTTGCTCGGGTGGCACTTGCAGTCAAATCACGATTGTTCAAAACAGTCCTTATTCTTTCAGCGGAGTAACCGGATTTCCGAGTGTAGTTATGTACATATCGGGTGATTCTTACACTATAACAGCCGAACCAGTTTCAGGTGAACATTTTGTTGAATGGCAAGTAGACGGAAAAGACGTTTCAAGTTCAGCAACTTACACCTTAACATTGAACTCACAAACAACATTAACAGCCGTTCTCGCTTTGGGCGCAGCAAATACAAATCCTGCGACTCCTCAACCATCGTCAAGTGCGTCGTCGATTCCGTCGATTCCAGAAATAACAGTGCTGTTGGTCGCAGTTTTGCTCATAGTTGTCGCTGTGTTCGCAGTCGTATTTAGAAAGCCGTTAAAAAAGCAGCTGAGGTAGGTTAAAATGCTAAAAAAGGCAATAATTTTCACCTTTTTTATCTTACTAATTTGTGCTGCAATTGTAGCACTTTCATCTGTCCCAAGCGCACATGCCTTTACCTATGGCAGTATGGAAGTTTATGCTGTTGGTCCAGTTAGCCAAATAACCATTGTTGACAACACACATTACTCTTTCAGCGGATTTACTGGATTTCCGAGTGTGTACAATAATTGGATAGAAGGCGACTCTTATACAATATCAGCTACACTTTCTGATAATGCGAACTTGTATTTTTGGAGTTTAGGTTCTCCGGACTCGTACCCCACGACTTCTTCGTTCACAGTAACATTGACTACGCAAACTTCACTTGAACTTTATGCGGCGTACTCGATAACTGTAAACAGCGCTTATGGCGCTTACGATGGTTCTGGTTCTGCAGGTCAATACGGCAGTTATACAACAGGGGTAAACAGTCCGGTTTCAGAAGGTTCTGGCGCACGGGAAGTCTGCACTGGCTATAGTATTAATGGTGGCGCTGAGCAAGGGGGCACAAGTTATACGTTCAACGATATCCAAGCGCCCCAAACAATAACTTATGATTGGCAACTCCAATATTACTTGACAGTTTCTTCAGGCTCAGTTTCAGACGGAACCTCTGGCTCTGGCTGGTACAATGCTTATTCAGACGCCTACGCAAGCACCAACGACCAAACTGTTTCAGGCGGAACAGGGATACAATATGCTTTCGCAAGCTGGAGTTATGACAGCGGAAGCAATTATGCTTCAGACACAGTGTACATGAATGGGCCCATCACTGATACGGCATCCTGGAATACACAATATTACTTAACGGTTAATTCTGCGCATGATACGACATCAGGCAGCAACTGGTACAATGCGGGAGTCACTGCTTATGCAGGCGTTTCGTCGGCAGCTGTCAGCGGCGGAACCGGCATTCAATACGCGTTTACCGGGTGGAGCAGCGGCGGAACCTATTATGCATCAGACGCCATCACTATGAATGGACCATACACGGACACAGCAGAGTACGTAACGCAGTTTTACTTGACTGTTACAGGCGGCAACGGCGCATCCACTGGTCAAGGCTGGTATAACACTGGTTCAGATGCGACAGCGTCTTCTAATTACGTTTGGAACTTTGCAGCCGGCCAATCCCGCAGCAGCCTGTATGAGTACAATCTTGACGGCGGTTCCTGGAACACCATTACCCGAGCAGGCTCTGGCTCTTTCACTACACCCCAGATTCCCATGGACACCTATCATACGGTGACGTTCAACGGAGTTACCCAGTATTCCCTCACGGTTACTGGCGGCAGCTCCATCTCTTATGGAACAAGCAGCCCCACAGGCGACAACTGGTACGATTCAGGTTCATCAACAACGGTCCTATCCAGCTGGGTTTGGGGCACCGTGCCCAGCCAAAGCAGAACCACCATAACCAATTATGCTATTGACGGGGTGAATCAAAATCCAACACGGCACAATTCAGGTACACTGACAACTTCGTCGATTTCAATGAGCACTTATCACACGGTTGCTTTTGCTTCTGCCACACAGTTTTACCTGGCCGTTTCAGGCGGAAACTCCATCAGTTTTGGCACTGCTTCACCCACAAGCGACCAATGGTACGATTCAGGAACCTCAACCACGGTCTCTTCAAACGGCGTCTACAGCAGGTCAAGCGGATCTGGCACACGAGTGTCTTCATGGAACCTGGATGGCGGCTCAAACACGGCTGCAAACACCGTTGGAACCGTAACGACCTCTGCAATTTCGATGGGAACGTATCATACAGTGACTTTTAACACGGTTACGCAGTACCAGGTAACTTTGGATTCTGGCGCCACAGCAGCTCTCAGCAGCATTACGTCGCCGACAGTTTCCGGAGACAACTACTGGTATGACAGTGGCACAACCGTAACTATATCCTTAAACGGCGTCTGGGGTAGAAGCGGCGGATCGGGAACCAGATTATCCAATTATGCTCTTAACGGTGGAAGCAACATTCCAACGTACACAACTAGTGCCTTTAACGTTTTCAGCGGACCCTTATCAAGCCACGAGTACGTTACAACAACAACGGTTACCCAGTATTTCTTAACCGTGACTGGGGGAAACTCTGTTGCTTATGGAACAGCATCAACGATTTCAGGGGATACAGGCTGGTACGACACTGGAACCTCAACAACAGTGTCTTCAAACTGGGTCTGGACCATCGTTGCAGGCCAATCTCGTGACGCCATCAACAATTACGCGGTCAACAGCGTAAATCAGAATCCGACAAGGCAGTACAGCGGAACCTTAACCACAGGATCCCTCTTAATGACGGCCGCCCAAACAGTAGCTTTCTCAGCAGTAGTTCAATATAATTTTTCAGTCACATCAACATATGGATCCCCAACTGGCGCTGGCTGGTATGACACCGGCAGCTCCGCATCATCGACCGTAACTACGCCCGTTGCAGGTGTTGCAGGCGTGCAGTATGTTTCTTCAGGCTACACTGGAACCGGATCCTTAACGTCAGGCGGCGTCCAGGGCACTAGCACAACTGGGCTCTTTTCGATAACGGCGGCTTCAACATGTGTTTGGAACTGGCTTACACAATATGAGATTACGCCAAGCGCAGACGCTCACAGCACAATAACACCTAGCACAGCCCAATGGGTTAACTCTGGCGGCTCAGAAGCCTTCACGTATTCCCCAAACAGCGGCTATAGCATCAACTTAGTTCTGGTGAATGGCGCTTCAGTGCCAATAACAGGAAGCTTCACGTTCTCCCATGTTTCGGTGCCGCAGACAATTGCGGTCTCAACAGCCTCAAACACCTTCACCATCACAGCCAACGCAGATGCACATTCCACTATTTCGCCGTCTGGAGCCTTCCCAATAGCTGCTGGCGGCAGCCAAGCATTCAGTTTCAGCCCCTCAACAGGCTACTATATCAGTGCTGTTACAGTGAACGGAACCTCAGAAAGCACAACTTCACCCTACACATTCACCAATGTAGAAGCAAACTATGTAATTTCAGTATCCACAACCGCATATGCCACTTTGAACCTGCAAACCATAGATGAACAAGGCAACGTTCTTTCAGCCACAACCATCACGTTAAATGGTACTGCTTACCAAACCACAAATGGAGTACTTCAACTCACAAACTTGCTCACTGGAACAGATTACATAGGCTCGGTAACATGGCAAAACGTAGACGTTAACGCATCCTTCAACATAGAACTGCTAACCCAAAACACCGCCCTTAACATAGTCTGCACCGCATACCCCTACCAACTCAATAATGTTCTCTACGAAGTAGCAACAGACAGACCAGTGACGTCTGAAACGTGGGAGGGAACACACTTCACAATCTTCTTCGGCGCATCCTTAACCAGCAACACTTTAGTTTTTGACGCGGCCCAAGTACCAACCTATCTTTCAGGCCTCAGCTACAGTTTAGCTTTAGACTGGAACCCCAGCACAGACGTATTCACCTGCACTCTCAGCAACAGCACTTTCCAGGCAGCAATAAACTTTGACAATTTCGGCAGCGGCTTCTACCTGCAAGAAGTAGATACTCCGATATCGACAGTCTCGTGGACCGGCCAAGCCTTCACCATAAATCTTGAAACAAACGGAACAGGCAACCTCATCATACACTGCAGCACACGAGGCGTACCCACCACAGTAACAGGAATGACCGCAGTTTACGATTCAACCACCAATTTCCTCACAGGCACCTACACGGATAATGACCAAATAATCGTGGATTGGACACAAACCACAACCCCGCCAGGAGGCGGCGGAACAGGCGGCGGAACAACCAGCAACGTAGACGTAGCCGTTTCAGCAGCAAACTTTGGAGATGTCACGTTAGGAGAAAACCAAACAATCGACATGTCATTCACATTCACCGGCACCAGCCTAACCGTAACAGGCATACAGTTAACCGGAAACAACTCTCAATACTTCAAAGTTGACACGAAGTTCCCGCAAACCTTCTTCGGCGGCTCAGGCACCATAACACTTGAGCTAGATCTCCCCTTAGACGCTACATTAGGAACGTTCACCAGCACCTTAACCCTTTCTGCAACAGACGCCTTCGGCACAACACACACTGCCTCATCATCAGTAGCTTACACCGCGCAAAACCCAGGCCCAGGAACAACCATACAAATACCCAACAATTCAACAACAGAATTCGCGGTCGCTCTCGCAGTAATGATTGTTGTAATAGTTGGATCCTTAGCAGTGCTAACAAGAAGACGAACCTAATCACCCTTTTTTTCTTATGGTGGCAAAATGAAGAAGAAAATAGTTGCCCTTGGTCTTCTTCTTATTCTCGTAGTCGCAGCTTTTTTCATTGTTGACGAAAGAAACACTATATTGCCTGGCAATTTTTCCTTTGTGAAGGCGCAATCTGTTGATATGGGCGTCTATTCAAATGCTCAGGCTTCATCGGTACTCAGTGACATAAATTGGGGTAACGTAAGTTTAGGTGTTGCGACAACCACCATTTTTTATGTGAAAAATCTGGGGGATAACGCCTATGTAATTGGTCCTCCAGAAAGTTCCAGTCTTGTTTGTGATGACAATTCCCGTACGTTGCTTACAGGCGATTATTCTCAATGTTTCACTTTAACTCTGAACTGTTCTGGAACACAGTTAAATCCAGGTGAAGTTGTGGCAGCGCAGTTATCATTGACTATCGGGTACGACATAAATCCAAACGTTACCTACTTCAGTTTTGACATCTCATTAACCATAAGCACTCTGCAGTTATCTGCTGGCTGGAACCAAGTGAGTTTCTCTATAATCCCGGCAAACCCAGATTTCAGTAACATCCTTAGTGGAATCAGTGGATACCAAGCAGTCACATGGAATGGAACAAGTTATGTCACAGCCACATCAGTCGATGCAGGTCGAGCTTACTGGATACTTGTGTTATCAGCCCAAACCATAAACATGTTAGGAGCAGTCTCAAACACCTGTACCCTTGCTCTGAATCCTGGTTGGAACATGATCGGCGGCGTTTTCGGTCAATCTTTAAGCGCTTCTTCTGTGTTTACCAGCGGCGGATACTATCAACTGGACACCTGGACAGGAACAGGCTACCAAACCACAACCACTATCAATGACGGCCAAGGCTACTGGGTGTTTGTATTAACTGCAACGGACATAACGTTGCAATAAAGAACCGTTTTTCTTTTTTCTTTTTTTCTTTTAGTGAACACTCATGCGTGTTAATGGCAGAAAGGTTACCATGGCGTTTTTGGCTGTTTTGGCAGCCACATTATTACTAGCTTCCTTAAGTTTAGGTGCAGCTCAGTCAACGAACTGGACCTTGACCGTAACTGCGGCAAGCGGATCCTACACTTCAACCTGCACTTTCGGCGTTAATTCAGGTGCGTCAAGTGTTAGTTCTGGTTTTGACCAGACATATGATCAGGTTGTACCCCCGCCCCCACCAACTGGAGTTTACAGTTACCTGTATTACCCAGATAATTCTGCTTCGCCCGTGGACCTTCAAGACCTTTCTACAAGCCTCCTCGCCCCTACTGACAACTGGACCTGGACCTACTGCGTAGAAAACATCGGCGCAACAGGCACAGTTGTAGTGAGTTGGACCAGCGGCAACATCGTCACAACTTCTATGACGCTTCAGCCTACTGGAGTAGCATCAGTTAACATGCTGACAACCAGCCAATACAACTTCACAGCCACACAGGGACAAACCTACACCTTTACCATAACCGCCCAGAATAGTTCCTCACCTACCCCCACGCCCACCACCTCACCGCCTGGAGGCGGATCCACTGGAGGAGGGGTCCCAACGCCAACACCGCTCTATTCATCAGCGACATCTTCACCTTCTCCCACACCCAGCCCTGGACTGCCCTCTTTCTCGTTTTTGCTTTCACTCAGCTATGCAACAGTAAAAATTATCATAGCCGCCGTTGCAGTCGTCGCTGTAATCGCAGTAATAGGTTTGCTCATAAATAAAAAAAAGTGAAAAACATGAGCACACGCTTAATTTTAATTACGTTAATCTTGTTGGTTTGCTTAGTGGTGTCACCTTTTCTGCTTAAACTCCCAACAGTTAACGCTCAATCCATAACCCTTTCTCAAACTGGAGAATTTGCTTTTCCAGATAATAGTGCTGGCATTCAGAGACTCGTTGCTCACGGAAATTATCTGTATCTTATCGGTGCTAAAGATGAAAACGAATATTTAGAGATTTTAAAAACTGATGATTCTGGAAATGTCCTTGCCAACTTTACAAGCGATGCTCTGAGGGGAGAATCGCAAAACCCCTTAATTATAGGCAACGACCTCATAATGATGACATTTCAGTACAATGCAACAACAGAGGGACAGCAACCAGTAATACTTGAACTGCAACTTTCCGATTTAACTCTTGTTGGAAGTTATTCGGACCCAAATGGTAATACATGGTTTGATGGTATGGCAACCGATGGCTCTTACATCTACATCATAATTTATACTCAGCCAAGTGACCTCTATTATGTGGAGAAAATAACCCCGTCAACTATGACGCTTGTTACTTCTTCAATTGCCTTTGACAGTTACATGGGAACATTAGCCTGCGCTGATGGAGTTGTTTACGCATACTCTTACTCCGGGACTCTTTATGCTTTTAATCCAAGTAACCTCTCTCTTACTTCCTCTACTGACTTCAGCAGCGCTATAAACTACGACTTTCAATACGTAAGTTCGATTGGAGATTGCTACGCTACACTATGGGGAGAATACGGTACAGTCCTGTACCAATATAACACTAATGCCGTTTTGACAGGTTCGTGGAATGAATCAGCGATTGGAGCTGGGCAAGGAGACGGCGACGGCTTAGCCTATTGTGAATGCCACGGCTATCTTGTATTAGGTATGGACCCAGACCAACCTCTAATCTCCGTTTCAGTTATTGACCAAGCAAGCATGACCTCTGTTGCTTACGCCAGCGCACCAAACGATTGCAACGGTGGCGCTTTCGCAATTTGTGCCTATGGAAATTACATCTATGCGGCATTCTCTAATAGCGAAACAGATGTATCAGAAATCGCTCAATACGAGTTAACCACAGGCTCTTCACCTACTCCAACGCCGACTCCAACGCCGGGAGGTGGAGGTGGCTCACCTCCAGGTTACCCATTCCCTCTGACGAGCCCGAGCCCAGCTCTTCCGACTCAAAGCGATCAGAGTTCTCCTTTACCCAGTCAATTCCAATTGAATGACTGCGTCCTGCTTTTCATTGTCGTCCTCATTGTCGTCGCGGTTGGCATAACACTGGTTTTGTCTCGACCTCGGAAACATCGGAAACATTGATTTTTCTATTTTTCTATTGGTGTGTATATTGCAGAAGAAACTGTTCGCTTTAATCCTGCTAGTCTGTTTGATAGCGTCTCCTTTCCTAATTAAACTTCCAGCGGTAAGAGCTCAATCCACAGAAACTTTCGGTAATACCTCATCCTCTGGTTTAAATTACGATGCTTTGTGGTTTGCTCCAACCTCTCCGTTAATGTTGAATAATTTCACTACGCCAAGCGACGTTGATACGATCACAGCGGTTAGCTGTTATATGGATGGTTACACTGCTCCAATAGATGCGTGTGCCGTAATTTACTCTAACAACCCTTCAACTAACAAGCCAGACGCAGTGTTAGCTCAGAGTGGAGACACTTACGTGAACGATACAGGCTTAACATGGATTGACTTTAACACGTTCTATTTGCCTGTTTCTCCAGACACTACTTACTGGTTCGGAGTGTTTGGTAGTGGAGATTTCAACATAGTCTGCGCCAATTCCAACAGCTGGAACACTCAGCTTGATTATCCCAGTAACACACTGTCTTATGACACTCCGTTGATTCAACAATCTGTAACGAGCTGGTGGTACTCAACTTTAGCGATGGCTATTTACGTCAGTTATACATCCACATCGACACCAACCCCGACAGACACTCCCACGCCAACTGCTTCACCAACTCCTACTCCAACGCCTACAGCTTCGGCTACGCCTACGCCGTCTCCATCACCTGATGGTGTGCTTCCAGGTTACCCATTCACTCTGACGAGCCCGAGCCCACTTCCGACACAAAGCAATCAGAGTTCTCCTTCGCCCACTCAATCCCGTTTGAATAGCGGTGTCCTGCTGTTAATTATCGTCTTCATTGCCGTCGTGGTTGCCATAACACTGGTTTTGTCTCGACCTAGGAAACATCGGAAACATTGATTTTTCTATTTTTCTAAAGGTGTTACATCATTGAAGGTTGCGGTAAAGCAGACAATTATGTAGGCCCTGCTGGTTTTTGTTGTCGCAGGGTTCGCAGCGCGCTACCTCACCTCGTTCACTTGCATCACCTGTCAAATTCTACCTGATTTTTTTAATGAGTCTGAGTAAGGTTTACAGTGATTGTTTGAAAATTCATAATGCTTATAGTTGTTGCACTTTCCACTTTAACCCATGAGTAAAGGACTTGCTCTTCAAGAGGCAAAACTTCACACCATCGAGACAAATTCATCTGCACTGATAGATTCCGGAGCTCTTGGCAAAAAGGATCCTTTGCACATTTTACATGTTGACGATGATGTTTCTCTTCTTGAAGTGTCAAATCAAATACTATCGGATGAGAACAACTTTGAGATCGATGATGTCACATCTGTGGGTGAGGCATTCAAAAAACTGGAACAAAAAACTTATGATGCAGTAGTTTCTGACTATGAAATGCCCCAAAAGAACGGATTAGATTTTCTGAGAGAACTGAGAGGTCAGCAAAGAGAAATTTCTTTTATTTTATTTACAGGAAGAGGCAGAGAGGACGTTGCAGTTAAAGCTTTGAATTTGGGTGCCGACAGATACATCAACAAGAATGGTTCGCCAGAAACAGTTTATTACGAATTGGCAGATGCCATAAACAAGACTGTGGAGCGTAAAAAGGCAAAGCAGTTGCTTGTTGAGTCAGAGATAAAGTATCGCACGCTAGTTGAAAAGTCAATTCAGGGAACACTCATAACTAAAACCTCTCCGTTGCAACTGGTTTTTGCCAACTCAGCCATGGGAAAAATTTTGGGCTATTCGACTGATGAACTGAGGTCGCTTTCACCCCTAGGCATTGCGGGATTAATTCATGACGAAGACAAAGCTATTTTCTTTAGTCGTTTAGAAACCCGTATGCATGGGGAGCCGTCGGATTCAAGCCTTGAGTTTAGGGCAGTGCGCAAAGACGGTTCGATTATCTGGCTGGAAGCATTTGCGAATCGCATTGAATATTTGAGCGAGCCAGCTGTGCAAGGCATGTTTTTAGATATTACTGAGCGCAAAAAAGAGGAAGCGCTAATAAAAGAAGATGCTGATGACTGGGTTAGAATTTTTAATGCGACGAACGATTTGTCTTTCGTCATGGACAAGGAAAATAGGATTGTCAAAGTTAACAAAAGAACCTGTGATTTTCTAAATAAGAAGCCAGAAGAATTGATAGGTAAACATTGCTACGAGGTTATGCACGGAACAGAACAACCTTGGGCCAATTGTCCCTGTAAAAAAGCGCAGAAAACTGGACAGTCTGCTTCAAGTAAAGTAGACGACACCCATATCGGGATGCCCTTGGTGGTCTCGGTCTCGCCAGTTCCAAATGAGAAAGGAGAGTTAGTTGAGTTTGTTCACATCGCAAGATCTCTCCAAGAGCAAAAAAGCTGAAGAGAACTGATCAAAAGTGAGTCGAATTGCCAGTGCACTTGATTGTACCTGTATGCATATTATTCTAGTGAAGGAGAAATTTGGATGGCTTCAAAACGTGGAAAAACCAATTTCGCAATACCGATCAACGGAACCTTGGCCGAAAGCATTGAGAAACTAAATGGTGAATTGCGAAGAGTCTTAGTAGAGGACATTAGGACAGCAATAGAAAGTCGAGTGGTTGTTCTACTGAAAGCCAAACCTGATTAACCGTCGCCCAAGGGCGACGAGCCCCCCTTTCTTAGCATCCAACAACCTTTTTTATGACTAACCCGAGCTATAAAAAATCTTTTAAGCAATTGATAAAATAAAGAAGAAAGGGTGGGACATGTATGAAAGTTGAAGAAATGGTTGATGGGGCTCTGACCTTAAAAGGGGATGTTTTGGAAGGTGCAGAAAAAGCTTTCAAGGATACCAGATATGTCGAAGCTTTTGCGTTACTTCATGCCTATATAGACTGGTGGATGACTGACAATATTCAGTTGCGTACGAAACTTCCTTTTAACGATAAATACAGATTCATGACGTCAGCAAGACGTCTCAGAGACAGCAAAGTGATTGACCAAAATGATTTTGAAAGACTTCAAAAATTTAACGACCTAAGAGACCTGATAATCCATCGGTTAGTTAGATACAGCTATCAACATCACCCGATAAGCTACTGCAAGGACAAAGATAAAACAAAAGTTATTATTGAACAAGGCAAAGTTACAAAAGCTGAAGTTAATGAGGGTTTTAAAGAGGGAAAAGCTTTAGCTAACATGTTAAGGGGAAAAACTTCAGTCGTATTCAAAAGACAATAGAAGATGCTTTCATTTTATTTTTAAAAATGATCCCGATGGTGCAAATCTTTTAAGAAGTTCAACTTAATTATCGTATCAGGTAAAAAATGATGAGTGAGTGAATCAAAACCGAATGGGCATCCTTAAACGGTTCAGCCAACTGTTTGCTCCGTCGCCAAAAGCGAAACTTTCGTTAGGAGTAAAGAAGAATGAATTATACTTAGGAGATGAACTAAGAGGTTCACTCAGTATTAGCTCCCAAGAAGAGTTGGATGTAGATGAAATTTACGTTTCCTTACGGTGCGTAGAAACAGTTACTAAAGTTAGACGTTATCAAAAATCGGTTAAGGTTGAACGTTTTGTAGGGGATTTGGAACCAACGGAACAATTGGTTTGGAAAGAAAAAGAATATGATGTTACCAAATCGCTGTTTTCTGCTGATACGAAAATCATGAGTTTTGTACATTTAACTACTGGTTATAAAGCAGATTTCCCTTTTGCTTTTAAATTACCAATCAGTGGAAGAGAAACCTATCACAGTGTCGATAATAATCTGCGTTGGTCGGTTACTGCTTTCATGAAAGCTAAAAACCGTAGACCATTGCTTTCCCATGGTGGCGGAGAAATTTTAGTTGCAAAGCCTACGGTTTCAGCAACACCAATTAAAGAGGTTATCCGTGAAGTAGTTTTGATACCGTGTGCTTATTGTGGTGGATTGATGCCTCAAACATCTATATTCTGCCCTAACTGTGGAGCAAGAAGGAAATAACATGTGCGATGAAAAAGACAATCTGAATAAGAAACTGACAGAGAAACATCTGGAACTTGAGGACGATATAGAGACTCTAGAGGAAAGCTTAGGGATATGGACAGATGCAATAACGGAATTATCTGAAATTGAAGACGCATTCAAGACTAACGAAAAACCAGAATTACAAGGCAAGACGATTTTGGATGTTGGAACGGATTCTGTCAAACCGCTTTATCTTGCTCTCAAATATAAGCCAACTAAAATCATAGGTATAGACGAGAATGGTTTTCGTCCTTTTGAGCTGGAGATTGAGTCAGGGTCGAAATCTCTCACAGAAACGGAAATTAGACTTTACTCTTGTAGCTTGTTTGATGATGTAGCACTAAATAGAATTAGAGAAAAAGAAGGAATAAGCGGAAAATTCAACTTTGTTTTAGTAAGCAAAGCACTGCACCATCTTAGGACAAATAAGTGTATTGAAGAACATGAATGTCAAGAGGATGAGGAATGCTGTAAATATGGATTTAATGAACGGAATGTTTTTGAAAAATTGCTTTCCTTGGGAGAAAGAGTAATAGTTTACGAGCCGTTGAAAACAGATGAGGATTTGGACAAGACACGAGGAAGAGGCGACAACTTCACAAAAAACGAATTGCTAAAAATCTTCAACTATCTCTTAGAAAATCAAAAATACAAAGTAAAGTTTATTCGACCACAAACATTTGACCTTGATAAAACGACATTTGACAGAGTTGAACAAATTTTAAGACAAGTAGACGTTATCTGCTTCTATGCCGAAGAGAAAAATGGCAAATGATGTTTTCCTAAATTAGAAGATACGTTCACATAACTTTTAAGCAACTTTTCCGCAATCAAAAAGTCTTAAATTGGCATAGCGTAGAAATAGCTTATTGGTGTAACTAATGCCCAAAAGAAAGAGCAATGACCCTTTTGGATTAGGCAGTTTCAGTAGCGTGGATTCGCTTAATGATGGCGTAAGGGGTTTTAACAAAAGAAACACGCTTGGAATGAACAAAATGAGGGGAGCAATGGCAGAGGATAGTTTTGCAATGGGACAACGAATACAGGGTCATGAAGTAACGAGGATTCACAAAGGCGGAGATTTTGTAGTTCAAAAGCGTGATTTCTTTGGGAATAAAGTTGGAAAACTTACCGTACATGAAATCAAAACAGGTAACTCTCAACTTTCAGAAGCTCAAAGAAGAAAAAAGGCACGATTAGGAAACAGACGCTATAAAGTCGAAAGATACTAAAAATATCTTAAGCCTTCTATTTTTTGAAAGCACATAAGTCTTAAATCTGCATAGCGTAGAAAATAGTCTTTCATGACAAAAAGATTTACAGCGACCATTATCATTGCCAATGTTATAATGGGTTTGCTTCTTTATCTTTCCAGCCAACTAATGCTCTCAGAAATCAACGGTTCAGTATTAACAGGCTACACTCTAACCACCATTGGCTTAGCACCAGCACAAACAGGACAAGTTATTATTCCGATTGCAATATCAATGGCTAACTTCCCATTCTATGTCTTTATTCTCTTTTTGATAGTAAATGCTTGCTTCATAATAAAACTGCTAATAAGCAAAGAAACAAAACAGAACCTTTCCTAGACCAACATACAGCATATCAGAATTAGTCAAGTTTCCTGAGTAACTTAAGGCGCTATTAGTTGTTGTTACATAGAAATCACTAAGTCGCTATTTCTTCCACTGATAAAGCAAATCTTATATCTAAATTGCACAGAGACCGTTAATATGCCAAATACAGGCGATTATGAGTATTGGAAAGAACGTGTTCCTAATCCTGAAGCTTTAGGTGAATCAGAGAAGAATCTTTGGAAGAAGCTCGAGCCAATCCTTGTGGAATTATTGGATGAATTAAAAGCAAACGGAAAAATAGAAACAAATTTTACACTTATTGAAACTCAGCACCTAGGTAGCTTGATGGAGAATCTGAATCATATTAGCATGAATCATAACACATTAATTCACATACCAGACACGTTAGAAAAAGCAAAAAAATTTGATAAAGTTACTTCCGAGTTTGGATTCAAAGAGGATACATCAACTCACCTAGTTATGGAAGTCACCGTACTGCTAACCATAATGAATACTGAATGCTTCAAAAATCTCATTCTTTTCCATCTCAAAGATGTTAATTATCAAGCAAATAATTTTCGTAATACTATGAAGAAATATGCACCTAATGCTTGGACTAAGTTAGAGCCCTTTGTTTACAGCAAGTTTCGTAATTCGCTTGCTCATGGTGTGTGGGCTATAGAAAACAAAGAGATTGTTCTATTTGAAAATGCAGAACTTATTCCTTATGAAAAACTTACCCTAGCTGATTTTATGATAAAAACAAAAGAACAAAATTTGCTATATGCTTGTCTATTTTATGTAATCACTGAAAAAATTAAAGCTAGGTTTTTTTCATTTCTTTAAGGCACAGAGTGTTCAACATCTATTTTCTTTTCCTAAACGTTACCCCATCAATCTCAGTAATGATTTTGTTAAAAATCGTATGAAACAGGACCAGTACAATATTTTGTCCGGAAACAATGTTTTCTCCGATGATGATGAAATAAAAAGATTTTTTGAAAAGGAAGGGTTTGAAATTGAGAAATATTCTCATTTAAAAATTTTCGGAGAGTTAACGTCAGTGAAAAACTTAGGTCTTAGTCAAGAAGAGATAGTGAAAATAAAGCAAATTCTGAATATTAAAGATACTTTTAACGCCATCAGTCTATGTTGCCAGCTCTTACTTTCGAGACATACTCTGCTTGTATTCGAAGATAGCCACCTAAGCATACAAAGAAGCCAACGCCGAGAAAAATAGTCTGTTCAAGCAAGCCTATTTCTTTTAATTGGTAAAAAGCCGCTGCAGAACTTATTACCAACAGCACCGCAAACAAAGCCGTTATACCCTTCAAGATTGTTTCTGCATGTTCAATGAAGTCTGCAGCCTTCCTGTTTGCCTTTAAGTCTGCAACTTTTTCTACAGTTTGTACGCTAAGCAAAGCATCTTTTCCTTGGTCAGAAAGACAGTATTTGCCGTACTCGTCTGTTTTTACCAAGCCGTTAAGTTTATTTAAGTGATGAAGAAGGTGCCCGCTACTTTCGATTCCAGTTTTCTTTTTTAATTCAGCAAAACCAGCAGTTCCTTCACTTAAAGCTTTCAAGATAACTATGCGTGTGGGGTGCCCTAATGCATCAAAAACTTCTGCTTGTTGCATATCTTTTTCAGTGGAATGATCTTCGTTTGTCAAATGGATGCCCATCATAGCATAGTTATTTTTCTTATTTAATCCTCGTTTGTAGACCAAAGCCAAAAACCTGTATTCTCAAAAATAAATCTGGTTCTGGCTCCACTCCGAGTTCAGACTGTGTCAAAAGTCAGAGTTAAATCGAATAAGTATCT
>Ga0181539_1002566_pt1 | contig 17969 bp, 13 predicted proteins | sample PEATcosm2014_Bin_46_FD_119767 | JGI IMG/M metagenome (GOLD analysis project Ga0181539, IMG submission 119767) | Peatland microbial communities from MTU Mesocosm Facility, Houghton, MI, USA - PEATcosm2014_Bin23_60_metaG | ecosystem: Environmental > Terrestrial > Soil > Wetlands > Peat | place... | reverse complement strand
GACCGCGATTGAAGAGCGCCATCGGCAATACAAGTGTTTCTGGGACATCACCCGCATGACCGCCTGCAAGTTCGCCCTGGTCCTCAGCCAGGTGCTGTTTGTCCTGCTGGCTTATACGCTGTTTCAGGGACATCTGTTCTTGCGCCACCGCCCCCAGATGAACCGCCGCACCCGACCGCGAATCTTGCAACGACTCGGACCGACCCTGCAAGTGGTCGCCGTCTACTACCGCCAACGCTTCTGCTTGTTGCTGCTGCCCGAGTTCGCCGAGATCCTGCTGGAACTGGCCGAGGACGCTCGCGCCCAATTGCTCAGGAAAATGCGCCTCTTGAAACGTGACCTCTACCAGTTGCTGGAAAACGCCCGATCCCCCTAGCCGTCGACCGCTGGGGCCCAGCCTCTCAACCGACGGCTTCTCAGCTCACCACTGACCGCCAGAAGTCAGCCGCCTGAGCTGCTCCCCACAACGAGTCTTCACCCTACGACACAACCGCCACCCGTCTCAACACGCCCCCACTCCCGCGCCCAATTCCCCTCGTCCTCAGTGGTCACCTGCGATCCGGCCAACGATGGTCACCGAGAATCCGGCCAATGGTTTTCGCCTTGGCGGGAGGGTTGTTCCCTATGCTTTGGCGTCGAGTCCCAGGGGGCGTTCGATCTCCGTCCTTCGATGTCATTGCGCACGACTAAGTGATGCCAGCAGCAGAGGTTGTGGGAAAGTGGAAATCGCGAAGCGATTTCCAAGGCGGCCAGGGCCGCGGTCTTTTCCACCACCTTTCTCGGTTCTGGGAACCAACCTGAAATCTCCTCTCCCCGTTGGCCGGATTTCAGGTGACCACGAATGGCCGGATTGGGGTGACCACCGAGGCCCTCGTCTCGCCGCTCCTGCCTCCCGCCAGCCTCGCGCCCTCCCCCCATTGTCTGAATCGCAGTTCGCTGTCCAGGATTTCTGCGAGGGAATGAATTCAAGCGCTATAATGCCGGTCGAATCTTGCCGCGTCCCGCTCGAAACGGGCGTTAAATGACGGCAGCTTAAAACTCGGTGGGCAAGGAGGCGTTTATGCGGTGGCTTCCCAACTTACTCGTTATTCTGGCGACGATTGGAATTCTGCTGGGGCTGGCAGTTCGCCTGATCAAAGGTGGATTTCTCGGCGATCCGGTTTTCTTCTGGCGAGGCTCAGTGGCACTGCTGGCAGTTTCCATCGCCATCACCTTGATTCAGATTCGCAATAAGTAGCGTGGGGGGACTTAATCACCCACCATGCTTACTTCACGTGAATCACTCGCCGCGCAGGTTGTTGCGTCCGCGTGAACTGGTTGGCTGAAATGGTGGAGATGCATGCAGCGCACGTGTTATGATTTGTTTTGCATGACGACCATAACTTTTGACCGAATCACCGTGGATCCCGCGCAGTGCGATGGCAAGCCGTGCATTCGCGGCCTGCGCATCCCCGTCCACTTGATCCTCAGGCTTTTGGCCAATGGAAGGACTCCCGCCGAAGTTGCTGCCGCTTATCCCGAACTTGAGTTGGCAGATATTCAGCAAACCATGAAATACGCCGCTTGGCTCGCCAGCGAAAAGACCGTCATGGTCACAGGCCCATCCAAGTGAAATTTCTCGCCGATATGGGCATTTCCCCTGTCACCGTGTTGTTTCTTCGTGGGCTTGGACACGAGGCCGTGCGGCTTCCGGAGTTGGGACTGGAACGGCGGAGCGATGCGGATGTCATTGCTTACGCAATGAGTCGTGGGGAGGTTGTACTGACCTTCGACCTCGATTATCCCGCGCTGCTGGCGCTAAACCCGGGGAGCCGCGTGTCGGCCATCGTCTTTCGCACGACGAGCGCGGAACCCGAGTGGATCAACCAGCGGCTTCGCGAGGCCCTCCCTCTCATATCGGATGCCCTCATTGAGGGCGCAATCGTGGTGGTTGAGGACGATCGGATCCGTCTACGCCGATTCGTGGATCTCTAGGCATCAATCCACGGGTGTGGAAAGGGGAATCTGTCTTGTGCCTCGAGCGTGAAAACATCCCTCCAAGTCAGGACGCTAGCTCAGCGTCCGTCCTTTTTACTTCCGCGTAAAAATCACCGCGGCCCCTCCGCCGGACGCCAGGTGAATTGTTAGGTTATCTCCCGCCTTCACCGGCTTCTTGCTGATGGCCACGCTGGTGGCGACTTTATCGGCGTTCGCGCCATCGGCGAAAATCTGCGCTTCGAACTCGCCCGTACCTAGGAAATTTAGGGGAATCTCCAAGTCGCGCGAGTCCCAATTGGTCATAGCACCCAAAAACCAGTTGTCGCCGTGGCGGCGCGCGATGGTGACGTACTGTGCGGGCTCGCCATTGACAACTTTGGTTTCATCCCAAACGGTGGGTACCTTATCCAGGAATTCCATTTCCGGGTTGTGGTCATAGATTTCGGGATAATCTGAAAGCATCACCAGCGGGCTTTCGAAGACCACGTACATGGCCAATTGTTGCGCCCGGGTTGTCTGGCACATCGGGTCGAGGTTTCGGGGTTTGAACTGTTCGCGTGTGGCGTTGTTAAAACAGCCCGGTGTGTAGTCCATGGGACCGGCGAGCATGCGGGTGAAGGGGATGGTGACGTTGTGTACGGGCGTCGAGCGGTCGCTCCACTTGTTGTATTCCAGGCCCATCACCCCTTCACGGGTAAGGAGATTGGGATAGGTCCGGCGCAGCCCGGTGGGCTTGTACGCTCCGTGATAATCCAGAACCAGATGATGCTCGGCGGTCTTGCGGGCAAGGCGCTCATAGAAATTCACCATCTCCTGATCGTCGCGATTCATGAAGTCAACCTTAATGCCGGCGGCGCCCCACTTGGAGTAGAGATCCAGCGCCGCGTCCATTTGCTTATCAATCGCTTCCCAATAGACCCACAGGAGCACTTTCATGCCTTTCTGCTTGCCGTAGGCGATGATCTCCGGCACGTTCACCTCGGGGACGTAAGTCAGAATATTTCCCGCATCAGTGTACTTCTTCGCCGGGTACCAACCTGCATCCACGAGCATGTACTCAAGATGGTGCTCGGCGGCGAAATCGATGTAGTGCTCCATGGTGGGGGTGTTCATTCCCGGCTTGAAGTCGACATTCTCATCATAATCGCCGGACCACCAATCCCACGCCGCCTTGCCAGGCACGATCCAGGAGGTGTCAGCAATCGCCGAAGGCGCGCTGAGATTGAGAACGAGATAATTGGATTCGATCAGGCCGCCCGGGCGATCGTTGATCAAAAGTACCCTCCAGGGCGTTGCCTTGGGCGTGGAACCGATGAACACCTGGTCCATGCGGTCGGGGCCCGGGGAGAGTTTGCTCACCAGGGCATTTTCGAAACCCGGAACCCCGCCCACATACATGCCAGCATAGTCCGTCAAGTCAGCTTCCAGCAACGCCACCCAGGGGCCGCCGGGGACCTCCACGAGTAGCGGCAGATTGATGATGGAAGCAGGCTTGATCGCATTCAGATTCGTCCGGAGGTATTCGCCTTCGTTGTCGGTGTTGAAGCGGCCCTTGTTCAGCGCAAATGCCGAAGCGTCACGAGCGAAATAAAACCCCGTGTTCTCCGCCATGAGCGTGAACTTTTCGAGAGCGGTCTGTTGCGGCAGGAAATAGCGGAAGGTGGCGCCTTCATTGTAAGCGCGGAAAATCACGTCTACCTGGCGGCCGGGCGCCGGCTTTTCGCGCAGCGAAATCCGGAGTTGATTGTAATGGTCGGGGACGTTTCGCAGCGCGCCGAACCGATTCGTCCACGATTCGCCGCGGGAATGGCGGTCAGTACCGGTAATCTCAAAGTCATGGTCCAGCGGGGGTGCGCCTTCAAAATCCAGCCCGAGGGGAGAGTCGGTCAACACCGGCACGCCGCCGTAACTGACGCGATAGTAAGCGCGCACGCCGGGTAGGTAGGGTTGGGGGTTGGACTTGAGTGCGAAGGAAATCACCACCTTACCATCGGGTGACGCGACGGTAAGTTCATCTGCAGCCCGGGCGGAGCGAGCCGGGAGCAAACTTAAAAGCAAAGCGGCAGTCGCGAGGGAGAGAGAAGTGAATCCGCGAGCCATAGTATCTTCCTCCTTGAGGAGTTTTCCGGAACCGGGCGTCAGGCGCAAAGGTGCTTGATTTGCCGGCACGCTAATTCATATTCGGGGAACTTTTTCTCGGCCTCGCGGAACTCCCGTGAGTGGACCACTCGCCGCTGGCCGCGCCGTTCGACCGGAAACCAGATGTGCAGCATTTCGTGGTAGACGACGTATTCTACCAGATAGCGGGGAACGGAAGGCGAATCGAGTTTGCGGCTGATGATAATCGTGCCGTGGCCGGAATCGTAATGGCCCAGGATGCGGCGAGAATTCTTGTGACTCCAGCCGAGGCGGGACGGAGGGAGTTGGCCTTGGAAGAAGCGGTGATTCAAGCCGTGGAAAATCTCTTCCAGATCATGGTGGCGGCCGCGCGCGGGCAATAGGCGCTTGGAACCGCGTTCGCGGCGCGCCGCGTCAATACGGTGGCGAATCGTCGGCCGGAAAGTGTAGGCGAGATAACACTCCCGGGCCTCGCGCGAAGGGCGCCGGTGGAAGATTCGCGCCAAAAGAATTTCCGCTAAGGCCTCAAGAACCAGCGGTGAAGCTTCCGCCAGCACGTCGGACACACGCGCCTTTACCGCGCCGTTACGCAGGGTGATGGTGCTGCGCAACCCCGCAAAGGGATGGAACCGCGCGCCCACACTCACGACAGGTGACTTGATCCGCAGGCGGGAAAAAACCCGCCGGAAGACTTCGCTGAGGTCGGGCGGAGGCCCGAGCGGCAAGGTCAATTGTTCCGGTTGTGCCATAAAGGCAGTCATTAGTGGTTAGCCCCAATACTGTTCACTTAGGGCATCTCAGGAAATCACACCTCCATTTGATCCTGGGTGACCCCCTCACCCGGCGCTCTCGCGCCACCCTCTCCCCCAAGGGGGCGAGGGCAAAAAAATCAAATTGACGCTCCCCTCGCCCCTTGGGGGAGAGGGGCCGGGGGTGAGGGGGTCACGCCTGAAGATACTCGGATCCAATTTCCTGAAACCCCTCAAGTGAACAGCATTGAGGCTAACCACTAACCACTGCCCTTCAGTCCTCGTCCTTGTCGGTGGGGGGGCCTTTCTCATGCTCTTTCTTCCGCAGTTTCTCTTCCTGTGCCGTGCGCTTCTTTTCCTGCTTCTCGCGGTCTCGAACGGTCTGGGCGTCGGCTTTTTCTTCGCGCTTCAGTTCGCCGAACAACTTCGATTGCTCGGAGAGCGCTTTGGTGGCGCCATCGAGCGCGTCGCTGAAATCGTCAATGGCGTCGCCGAGTGATTTGCGATAAGCGGCGGCATAGGGATCCGATGATTGTTCAATATGCCGCAATTGATCAAGCTGGTGGGGGCCCGTTTCGAGAAACTTCTTCAGGCCGGCGCGCATGTCGTCGCGACGATCGAAGTGATCCTCGATCCAATCCTTCAAGGCGTCGGTGATGTGAATATACTGGTCGAGTTGGGTATCGAGGTAAGCGGGAATGTCGTAGTCCGGGTTCGGCGGCCGGTTACGGTAATCATCGAACCGCGTCAGGCGGACCTGCGCGAACGACAAGTACGCCCCAATGCGCTGCGAAGGATCCTGCGCCTCGCGCAACTGGTCCACTTCCTCGTCGCTGAGGTAATCGGCTTTATCCGCCCCTGCCGCGACGCCCAGGGAAACAGCGAGCAACAGGGTCGAAGTCATCAAGGTGCGCATACGCCAATCACCGCACTCCCGTGGGGCTCCCCGGGCTTGTGACTGTCTGCGGAGGGGCCGAACCTTTGAGGGTTCGGGGGTTGCCCCCGGGAAATAGCGCGTGGATAACCTCGCCCCGCATCTGCTCCAATTCTTGCGCAGCATTCACCAGGGGGGGGCGGTCGAAGTAACTCACAGTCCGCCCCAAATCTTGCAGCAAGCGCACATTTTCGCGGAGCGCAATCTCCAACTCTCTGAAACCCTCGGGTTGTTTCGACGCCTTGCGTCCGGAATCCTGGAGAAGTTTCCAGGAAGTTTTCATGGTGTCAACAAACGTGCCAAGAAGCTTTGCGCCCGCCTCAATATGACCCTGCGAATAGGCATCCTGGACTTGCGTGAGTCTCAGGCTGGCGAGCTTGATTTCGACCTTCGCCTTCTTGACGGGATTCTGTTCGCTCTGGATGCGGCGCAAGAGTTGCTCCTCAGTCTCGCGCCCCCGGACGGGCGGGCCAGGCAACACCAGGATGCCGAAAACCAACCAGCCGCCGAGAATGAGGATCCAGCGTCGCCCCACCATACCCATAGATTATAGCTATTTCCCGAGCATTCGTCGGAGGAGCTTTACGCGTTGCTGCGCTTGCCACTCCTGATCCGGAGCCTGGCCCTTCGAAAGTTCGAGAAAGCGCTCATAATTCGCCAGTGCTTCTTTTCGCGCGCGAAGGTGATCGTAAGACGTGGCCAGGAAAAAAAACAGGGCCGGGGGCGGGTCAGGCGCACGCGCCAACTGTTCGAGAAGCGGAATGGCCTCCGAGTACCGCTCTTCGAAATAGATGGAGGTGGCCAGCCCGGTCGCGGCCTCGCGGTTGTGCGAGTCCATTTGCAGGGCGGTGCGGAACTCCCCTTCGGCCTCTGGAAATTTCTGGTCCTTCATCAAGATCTCGCCGAGAGCGCGATGCAGATCCACGACGCCCGGCTGCGCACTCACCGCCAGGCGATAATATTTCTCCGCCTCGGGCAGTTTTTTCAGGCGCGCGTTCACATCCCCCAACGCCGCAGTAAGCCCGGGCAGGTCAGGTTTGACTCGGTATATGCTTTCCAAGGTGTCGCGGGCTTTCTCATTTTGGCTTTGCTCCAAGTAAAGCCGCGCCAGGTGGAATTGCGTCTCCACGTCATCCGGCCGCGATGCCAGGTATTTTTCGAAGTGTGCAGCCGCCTGCGCGGGGTCGTTCAGCGCTTCGGCGGCCAAGGCTGCTCCCAGGTCCGCCTGTGCCAGTTTGGGATCCACCGCCAGGGCCTGCTCAAACGCGGCGAGCGCCTCCGCCGGGCGTTTTTGCTGAAATTCGAGTTGGCCGAGTTCGAATTGCGCAAGGGCCAGATGCGGGTCGAGGCGGGTAACCTCCTGAAACTCTTTCCGGGCGGCCTCCGGCTGGCCGGTTTGGACGAGTGCTCGGGCGTAATACCAGTGGGCGCGGGCATGATCCGGTTTCAGCGTTGTGGCCTTCTGCAACTGTTCCAGCGCCGCCTGCGGTTGCTGCTGTTCCATCAGCAGAATTCCCAGGTTCAGCCGCGCCGGAAAAAGGTCGGGTGCAAGCTCCAAGGTTTTCTGGTAGGCCTTAACCGCTTCCTCCGGCTCGTGCAGACCGGTGTAGGCATAGCCCAGGTTGAACCAAGCTTCCGGCATGTCGGGCTGTTTCCCGACGACGGCCTTCAGCGCCTTCGCCGCTTCGGCAAAGTCCTTCCGCGCCAACGCATCCTCCGCCGTATGCAGTAACGCAGGAAGCTCCGTGGAGTCGGCCGGGGCGGGAGGTTGCGCGGGGGCGGGTGCGTTGCCCAGCTTTTTCAGCAACTGGATGAGCCCCTCGGTGGCGCCCGCTTTGCGCAAGTCGCGTTCGAGCGCGGGAGTCACCTTGAAATCCACGCCATCCTTTCGCGCGATAGCCTCGATTTGCCGGGAGGGAACGCCGGCCTGAAGCATCTTGAGGGTTTGTTCCTGCGATAGCGGCGCACTCTTCTCCTCACTGGAAGCGGGCAAAAGAGATGGACCCGCCCCCGGCCAGCCGGCCAGGGCACGCGCCGCCCTCTGGGCGGGGATCAGCAAGGCCAGGGAGACCGCCGTTATCGCCAGAAAGGTCAAGAGCCTCATGGAAGAGCGCATGGCTTCAATTCTTCGTTTTCTCCAAGGCGCGCGTCGGCTTGGAATGGGGAAGATATTTCGCCAGAAACTTTCCCGTCAACGAGAGGCTGTTTTTCAGCAGGCTTTCGGGCGGGCCTGCCGCCACAACATATCCCCCGGAATCGCCGCCATCGGGGCCGAGATCAATGATCCAGTCCGCGGTCTTCAGCACGTCCATATTGTGTTCGATGATCAAAACGGTGGCGCCGGTTTCAATCAGGCGGCGAAAAGCCGTCAGCAATTTGCTGATGTCGTCAAAGTGGAGACCCGTGGTGGGCTCATCGAAAATGAAGAGGGCATTTTCGCTGGCCCGATGCGCCAAGTGGGCGGCCAGGCGCACGCGTTGGGCTTCGCCCCCGGAAAGCGTGGTGGCGGATTGTCCCAGCCGCAGATACCCCAGCCCAACTTCCTCCAGCACGCGGATCTTGCCGGTCAACTTGGGGACATTGGAAAAAAAGGCCAAGGCCTCCTTCACCGTCATCTGCAAAACGTCATAGATATTCTTCCCTTTGTACTGGACCTCCAAAATGCCGGGCTTAAAGCGACGGCCGCGGCACTCCTCGCAAACCAGCTCCACGTCGGCGAGAAATTGCATTTCCATCGTCACCGTGCCGTCGCCCTGGCAGGTCTCGCAGCGTCCTCCGGGAATGTTGAAGGAAAAATATCCCGGCGTGTACCCGCGCTTGCGCGCTTCCGGAGTGGAGGCGAAGACCTCACGAATGGCGTCAAAAGCCTTGATATAGGTGACGGGGTTGGAGCGCGGCGTGCGGCCCAGAGGCGATTGATCGACGAGCACAATTTCCCCGAGCTGCTGGTCGCCTTCAATGCGTTCGCACTCGGCGCGGGGCGCCGGCAGGCCGCGGCGCGAGATGAGTGCGTTGTAGAGCACATCGTGAACCAGCGTGGACTTTCCCGATCCGGAGACGCCGCTGACGCACACCATGAGTCCGAGAGGGATTTCCACGTCAATGGACTTCAAATTGTGCTGGCGCGCGCCACGAATCCGCAGCCAGGCCTTGCCGGGCCTGCGCCGTTCCTTCGGAACGGGAATTTGCAGTTCTCCTGAAAGATACCGCCCCGTCAGCGAATGCGGGTCAGCGCGCAGCCCCTCCATATCGCCCGCGTAAATGATGCGGCCGCCGTGCTCGCCGGCGCCGGGGCCGAGGTCCAGAAGTTTGTCGGCTTCGCCCATCATCTCGGGATCGTGCTCGACCACCAGCACCGTGTTCCCCAGATCGCGCAGGGTTTTCATAATCTCAATCAGCCGGCCCGTGTCGCGAGGGTGCAGGCCAATGGAAGGCTCATCCAGAACATAAAGCGCCCCGACCAGGTTGGAGCCCAGCGCGGTGGCTAACTGAATGCGCTGCGATTCGCCGCCGGACAGCGTGGAAGCCAGCCGGTCCAGGGTCAGATATTCCAGCCCGACGCGGTAGAGGTACTTCAAACGTGAACGGATTTCTTCCAGAATCTTTTCGGCAATCGTCTGCTGCGGCGGCGAAAGGCGCAGCCCATTGAAGAAGTGGTAGGCGTCCTCGATGGACAGGCGGCAGACTTCGGTAATGTTCTTCTGCTGGACGCGCACGTTCAGCGCTTCGCGGCGCAGGCGTCCGCCCTGGCATTCCTGGCACAGGGTGTAGCCGCGATAACGGCTGAGGAACACGCGCACGTGGAGCTTGTACTTTTTCCGCTCCAGGTACTCAAAAAATCCGCGGATGCCGCCGAAATCGCCGTCGCCCTCCACCAGCCAGCGGCGTTGGTCGGATTCGAGCTTGTAATAAGGAACGTCGAGGGGAACTCCCTCCGTGCGCGCGGCGTGGCGCATTTCATTCTGGGGCACGCGGTAGCGCGGCTTGGTCCAGGGTTCCACCGCGCCTTCGGCCAGAGTCTTGTTCTTGTCGGGAATCACCAAGTCAAGATCGAAATCAATGGTATTTCCGAACCCCTGGCACCGCGGGCAGGCCCCGTAAGGATTGTTGAATGAGAACAGGCTCGGTTCGGGGTCCTGATAAACGATCTTGCAGGTCTTGCACTCAAAGCGCTCATTGAAGACCCATCGCTCGGGCGGTGTGGCGGGATCAGGCGAAACGAATTCCAGGATCGCTTCGCCGGACTCACGGTAGCAAAGCTCTACCGAATCGATGACCCGCTGGCGAATATCCGCCGCCACCGCGAGACGGTCCACCAGAATGTAAACCGGCTGCGAGAAATCCACGTCGAGCAAGGACTCCGGCGTGGAGAATTCAAAAACGCGGCCCTGCTGGTACAAGCGGTTGTAGCCCCTCTGGCGAAGGGCGAAGAGCCGGGGCTTCAAATCGTCCCTGGGCGGCGCGGGGCCCGCCGCTGAGGGCGGAAGGCTTGCACCCTCGCTGGCCCCCGGCCGATTGCGCCTTGCGGAACCGCTCCGGTTCGTCGCTACGGGGGCTGACGGCCTTACGCCCTTGCGGTCATCACTTTCGGGAATCTTGGGTTCGGCCGAAACCCCCGGGTTCACCTGAAACAGGACATAAAAGCGGCGGCCGGGTTCCCCCGCCAGGACGCTGTCCGCGATGGCGTCAACATGGTCCCTCTGCACCACTTGGCCGCAGCGGTAGCACGTGGTGACGCCGATGCGCGCAAAGAGCAGGCGCAGGTAATCATAGATTTCGGTCGCCGTCGCCACCGTCGAGCGCGGATTGCGCGTGGTGTTTTTCTGGCGAATGGCCACCGGCGGCGCGATGCCGGCAATCTCGTCGACGTCCGGCTTCTCCATGCGCTCCAGAAATTGCCGGGCGTAAGCCGAGAGCGATTCCACGTAACGGCGTTGCCCCTCGGCGTAGAGCGTGTCAAACGCCAGGCTGGACTTTCCCGAGCCCGAAAGCCCCGTGACCACGGTGATTTTGTTATGGGGAATCGTGCAGTTGATATTCTTCAGGTTGTGGACGCGCGCCCCGCGGACAACGATCTCTTCACCCAGCGAACTTATCCGGGCAGCAATGGACGCCTGAGCCCCGGCGGTGGCATTCGTCGCCCCTGCGCGGCCACCCGCGGATTCCGTCGCATCTGGTAGGGCCGACCGACGTTCGGCTCCGGCTGGAGTTTGAACTAGCGCACCCGGGTTGATGGATTGATTCTCGCCTGTGCTCAAGGATCTCCTGCTTTTCAGCCGGGAAGCGCCGGCGCGCAGGTTTTGGCGCCGCAGGCGGACAGATACAGTGAGCCGCGGGCCCCAAAGCCTAAACAAGCAATTATATGTCGCGGGGTACCAGCGTGCAAAGTGGAAGACTTCCGGGCGGTGCTAAAGTGCACTTTAGCGGTGCTCGATGAGCGCTGTATCGCTTCAAACAGAGGGGCGGCGAACATCCCGACACACAAAACACTGTGACGCGTAGCTCGCCGCTCCCATAATCAACTGAACCACTACCAACCACAAGGCAATCGAGAAGCCGCGGGTGGAACGGGGGCGCCGGACCACCAGCGGCATTGCGAGGCTAAGATTCTCACTGAACCGGTGGTTCTGGCGGTTTCGGGGTAGACCCACCGGGAGCGCTGCCAGGACCGCTAGGGTGGCCGGGGGGCCGTCTTGGACCGCCACGCCGCTCCATCATGTGTCCGCGCTCCGGGCCGCCGCCGGCGCCGCGATTCTGCATAAAGGTCTTGATCTTCTTGAGCTGCTCCGGTGTGAGCACACTCCGCGCGGACAGCATGGTTTCCACGCGCTGCTTTTGCATCGTTCCTTGCAGGGCGTTCACCTCATCAAGTTTCTGCATGATCGCATTGTGATCAGGATTATCCGCCCGCATCAGTTCGCGGAGTTCAATGCGGCGCAGTTGCATATCCGCGCGCGTCTGCACGGAAGCTTTCTGCGCGTCTACGCCGATCTTGTGCAAGCGTCCCACCTGCTCGTCCGTGAGGCCGAGATTTTGGCGCACGCGAGGGTTTTCCGCCATGCGCAGAAGGCCTCCGCCGCCACCGAATCCGCGCTGGCCGCCGCGTTGCCAACCCATCCTGCGTTCTCCAGGCCTGCCTTGCCTTCCGAATTGGCCCGGGCCGCCGCCCGCAAATTTATGCGGGCCGTTACCCCATTGGTGCTGGCCGCCGCCACCCATTTGATGCTGGCCTTGCCCAGGACCGGCCCCTTGTGGGGTGCCTTCTTGAGCCCAACTGACAATCGCTGCCGCCAGCAAAACCATAAGACCTAACGTTCCAATCGCAATTTTCCTTCGCATACTCAAATTCCCTCCCGTCACCCTTTTGGACGCAGTATACACCCGATCCGTTACCCTGTGTCCCTCGCACAGTGTATATTTAACAAGAGTTAACAAGTCATTACTCGCGTTTAACAAAATTAACAACTCGTTCGTCCCTCCACGGTTGCTAACACGTGTAGGGAAACAAAGTTCTGCGGACTTTTTGTCGGCATTGACAGGGTTGACTTTGCGCAGGTCTGCGGTCCATTCCAGTTGCCCCCCCGGTGCGCATCTTCCGGCAGGGAAATTCAAGCCAAACCCCGGATTCTCGAGCCAAGCAAGCTGTTACTTGTTATCGTGCATGGCTTCGTCAATGAGCTTGCAAATATCGGCTGAGGGTGCAGTGCCGCTGAGAGTTCGCCCGTTGATGAAAGTCGTAGGAGTTTGTACGATGCCGAGCGCCTCCCCTTCGCGCATATTCGCTTCGACACGCGAAAGGGAATCCTGGGAATCGATGCAGGCAGCGAGCTTCATGTTATCGATCCCAACCTCCGCGCCGAAGTGCAGCAGCATGTCACGGGCATGTTCGGCGCTCAGGCTCTCCTGGTTCTTGAAGACCGCGGAGCGAAAAGCCACGTATTTGGCGGGATCAATCTGGTAAGTGCATTGTGCGGCGATGGCTCCGGTGAGCGCCCAATCATGGATAGTGACAAGAGGAAACTCTTTGAACACTACGCGCAGCTTGTTGCCATATTTGGGGACGATGTCCGTCTCCAGTTCTTCCTGTAACTTCGCGCAAACCGGGCACTCGAGGTCGGAGTACTCAACCAGCGTCACCGGGGCGCTGGCGGGTCCCTGCGTCGCTTGGTCCCGAAGTGAGATCAGCCGCACAATTTCTTCGCGGGGGTCGCCGCCAAGATTGAAGATGCCGCCTTCAACCAAATAGCGCATGTTCTTGGAAACGAAAAGAGGCTGCGATCGCTTGTCCTTGCCGTCGTCGAGCGTGATCGTAGTCTCGAGGAAATCCGGGTAGGCGCTTTCACGCAGATCGGTCATGGTGATCTTAATCGAATCAGGAATGGTGAAGCGTTCGCGGACGAAGCGAATAATTTTATCGCGCGTCGCCGGTTGCGTCGGGCCTTGTGCAATGAGGGCGGGCACGGCTGCCAGAACCGCAGCCAGCAGACCCAAGAGGGCGAAGCATCGAAGTGGAAGTCGGCTCATCGAAACATTGAACTCCTTTCGCTCGGACCTCGGGGTGATGCAAGAATAGTGGAAAACGTTGATTCTAGCCCTGCCTTCCTTCAAATGCAATTTACGGCGGCCAGGAGTCACAAGTCAGGAGTCAGGAGTCAGCAGAAAAGTTGCCCTATTCTGGCTCCTGACTCCTGGCTCCTGACTCCCGACTCATAGCGCTCTATTTCCCCGCCATCAGCTTTTCGATTTCCTCTACCCCGCGCGGCAGCCGGCCGGTGAGCAGTTCGTTGCCATCCGGCGTGATGAGAATATCGTCTTCGATACGGACGCCGATTTTCTCTTCAGGAAGGTAAATGCCCGGCTCCATCGTGATCACCATGCCCGGTTCGAGCGCCCGGTCATAATCGATGGGATCGTGAACATTCAGGCCGATGGGATGGCTCAATCCGTGAATGAAGTACTGGCCAAGCGGCTGGCCGTGCAAATCCTTGCCGTGCGTGTTGATGTATTCATAAGCAATCTCGTAGAGGCCCTTCGCGCCACGGTGGCCCACGTACACACCGGGTTTGGCAGCCACCAGGGCGGCGTTCTGGGCGCCTAAAACGATTTCGTAGATCTCGCGCTGTCGCGGCGTGAAGTGGCCGTTTACCGGCAGGGTGCGGGTGATGTCGCTGGCGTACCCACTATAGGAACCGGCCACGTCCATCACCACCACGTCGCCGTCCTTCATCTGGTTCCAATCTTGATCGTAGTGGAGGACCGTGGAGAAGAATCCCGAGCCGACGATGGGCGGATAGGACGGCCACTCGCAGCCCCGACGCTCGAATTCATACTTCATCAGGGCGGAAATCTCGTATTCCCACACGCCCGGCTTGACCGCCTTCATGGCGGCAAAGTGTGCCTCCACCGAAGCGTCCACGGCCTTGCGAATCAGGGCGATTTCTCCCGGACTCTTCACCGCGCGCAGGTGGGCGACGGCCAAGCGGATGTCGGCGAGCGAGGCTTGTGGCGCTTGGTCGCGAAGCTTTTTCACCATCTCTGCCTGGAAGCATTCCTCTCCGCTCTCGGGTTGCGGCGTCATCTCGGTGTAAATTTTGGAATAACCCTTGAGCGCTTCCTTGAGGTCGGAGGCGAAATGCGCGACGTCGTGAACCGTAGGAAATCCCGTGCGGGCAGGAGCGTCAGCGTCCTCCGGCGCCAGCTTCGGTCCCGTCCATTTCTCTTCCCCGCGGTCGTGCGACGGAATATACAGGATCTCTTCGCCCAACTCCGCCTCTGCGCCCGAAGCGTGAGCCTTCGGCGCCAGCAGCATAATGGCTTCCGGCTCGTTCCAGCCAGTGAGGTAGTAGAACTCCTCATTCTGGCGGAAAGACGTGACGCTGGCCGCCACATCCGCCTCGCCATATCCGTAGAGCACGATCACGCCATCGCCGCCCGTGTCGCGAATCAGGCGCGCGCGCCGCTCGTGAAACACGGAGACCGGCTCGCGCTCCCAAGCGCCAGCCACAAGCGCCACCCCCAGGATTGCCGCCACGGTAAGCGCGAGAATTGCCTGGCGTTCGAACCTTCGTCGCATCAGAACCCCCTTCGGAAGTGAGCGTTTAGCATAACGCGTTGGTCAAGTTTCACGGCGTCCGCATGGCGGGAGCGGTGTTGCGGCGCGACGGGCGCCTATGCGAACTCCGGGGCTCCATTTGTGGCCTACTAACCAGGCGCAGGAGCAAGGTGCGGGCGCAACCGCAATTCCCGGCCTCGTTCAGCAGAAAATTATGTGGCATGTTCCACGGCGCGCGGGCGGACGAGGGCGGGCAGGGCGTTGGCGAGGCGCCGCAACGGGGTTTGGAACAGCGACATGGTCCCCATATAGGAGTAGCCCATGAAGAACAGCAGCAGGAACGGTGTGGTGAGATAATTCTCCATGGTGCAGGAATAAATCGTAGTGAAGAGGAAGTAGCCGGCGAGGCAGAGTTCGACGATGGGAATCCAGCCGGCGCGGCGGCGTACGTACTTCTTGCGTTCCCAACCCTCTTCGCGCGCCTCCAAGCGGTATTTCGGTGTGCGCACGAATTCCGACTCCTTGCCCACGATCGCCTCAATAACCGCCTTGGTATTGGTGACGGCCAGGCCGATGCCGGTGGCCATGAGAAACGGAACGTATTTGATGCGGCCGCGCCACTCGCCCGGGTAGAGTTCGCGCTGCGCCACCATGTAGAAACTCGAAACCGAGCAAGTGGAGGCGAGGAAGAGCGGCAGGTCAAGGTAGAGCATCTGGAACCAGCCCTGGTAGAAACGCACGATTAGGGCCGGCAGCAAAATCACCGAAAACAGAATCATCAGCGGGTAGGCGATGTTGGCCGTCAGGTGGAGCGTCGCTTCCAGTTTGATTTTTAGCGGTTCGTGGCTGCGCCAGACTTGGGGAAGAATCTTCTTCGCGACTTGGATGAGCCCTTTGGCCCAACGCGCCTGTTGCGTTTTGAAAGAATTCATTTCCACCGGCAGTTCCGATGGGCAGACGATATCAGGGGCGTAAATGAATTTCCAACCCTTGAGCTGCGCGCGGTAGCTTAAATCCGTGTCTTCGGTCAGGGTATCGTGTTGCCAACCGCCGGCATCGTCGATGGCCACGCGGCGCCACATGCCGGCGGTGCCGTTAAAGTTGAAAAAGCGCCCGGAAAAATTCCGCCCGCCGTGCTCGATCACAAAGTGGCCGTCGAGCAGAATGGCTTCGATTTCCGAGAGGCTCGAATAGTGGCGATTGATCCACGTCCAGCGGCCCTGCACCACCGCGACCTTGGGATCGGTGAAGTAATGAATCATCTCGTGCAGAATGGCCGGCGGCGGCGCGAAGTCAGCGTCAAAGATGGCGATGAATTCGCCCGTGGCGCTTTTCATACCCTCGGCGAGCGCCCCCGCCTTGAAGCCCTCGCGATGGGTGCGGTGATGATAGGTGATGGGATGGCCGGCGCGCGCGTATTCACTTACCAGGCGCGAGCAGACGATGCGCGTCTCGTCCGTAGAGTCGTCGAGCACCTGAATTTCCAGCCGGTCGCGGGGGTATTCGATGCGCGTCACCGCTTCCAGCAGACGTTCCACCACGTAGCGCTCGTTGTAAATGGGGAGCTGGATGGTGACGCGCGGCAGCGCCTCAAACTGCCCCTGGAGCTTCGGCGCCTTGCCGCGATTCTTCATATAGAGATAAACCAGCCAATAGCGATGAATGCCGTAGATCGAAAGGATGATCAGAATGGTGAAATAGGGAATCAGGATGGAAAGGTCAAAGGCGTTGGGCTGATAGATGCCGCGAAACGGGTCTTTGTGAAAGACCTTGTAGAGATAATTGCCGACCGTCTTGACCACCGGGTTGGTGGGCGCCACGAGAATGGCAAGAAGAAGTTGATGCATAGAACTAATTCAGCTTAGAAAAAGGCTCCTGCGGATTTATTAAGAATACAGTTTTCGCGGGCCACCGCGCAGCACTCAAACCACTCCCCCAACGCGTTCTTGCTAACCCTTGGGACCCGGCCGGGCTCGCCTCATGCGCAAGGAGTGGCCACCCTGACCCAACTGCCACTGTGACCCGTATAATTTCGGACCGGTTATTATACACCCGCTGTCCTCGGTCAAGAGTGTTTCTAATTGCTCACAAGGCCTCATAATTTTTTCCGCCGCTATCAAGGCTGCTTATCCTCAACGCCATCGGGTCATCGGTAGATCGGGTGATCGGGTGATTTGCGATTTGTGATTTTCGAAGTCAGCCTGCCTTTCGGCCTTGGACTTTGCTTGTTTCCCGTCACCCGTCACTCGTCACTCGCCACTCGTCACTGCTCTTACCATCGGTCCATCGGGGCATCGAGCCAGCGAGTAGTTTTCGAATTTCCATTTTCGAATTTCGAGTTTCAATCTTCGGTTTGTGATTTGCGAACCTCGCAGTCAACGAAATGATTCATCTTTTCCCCCTACACTACCGATTACCGATATGGGGTAGTGTGCGCGGCCCGGTCGATTGTACCCGGCGGCGCTCCGGCGGATTGGTGCTCTCATCTTGAGTCTCGGTCCTGCCGATAACCGTTGGGGGGAAGTGCGTGCGGCCCGGCCAATCGCCAATGGGCGGTTCGCCGGCCGGCACATTCCCCGTCGAACTTTGCCTGTGGTTTGTCACTGGTCACTCGTCATTTTCGTCTTAAATAACTCCATTTCTTTTCGTCAACATAATGGAGGGATAGCTATAACTAACTTGTTTTTCAAAAACATAATGGAAAGCCTGATTTCGGATATTTTGTCTCCATTTGTTTTCAGTAACATAATGGAGGTTACCTTCATTTTTCCCCCCGCATCTTTTCGTCACTTGGCCGCCCATGAATAAATAACTCTTTTAATTTCAATGATATATATCTTTGCAAGGTTTTGGCTCTCCACAGTTAACCCCTTTTGTTTCTTACATATAATGGAAAGCCGCGGTATTTTGTAGCGCTGAACTTTAGTTCAGCATGTGCCGACATGAAGGTCGGCCCCACATCCGCAGGTACTGACCCTTGTGGCATGGCCATCCTGGCCATGACGGTCACGGGCGGGAGAAGCTCTCTCGAAAATAGATTCTGTCGCCGCAACCGTGGTAGCTTTATGAAAAAGCGAGCGTTAACGTGGCTCGTGACGCCGATTAGGGCGCGCAGGGTGTTTCGGCAGCGGATTTAGTG
>Ga0181539_1002563_pt1 | contig 17975 bp, 12 predicted proteins | sample PEATcosm2014_Bin_46_FD_119767 | JGI IMG/M metagenome (GOLD analysis project Ga0181539, IMG submission 119767) | Peatland microbial communities from MTU Mesocosm Facility, Houghton, MI, USA - PEATcosm2014_Bin23_60_metaG | ecosystem: Environmental > Terrestrial > Soil > Wetlands > Peat | place... | reverse complement strand
GAGCTGAAGCCCGGTAGCCCGTTGGGGGGGCGCGCTTCGCTTGCTCGGAAAGCAGCCCGCGCCGCACCAGGGTAATGCGTGGAAACTTATGTCGCTCTGTTTAGTGACGTCGGGAAAGATCGCAGCTTTATTCCGGCGGGCATCGGGGAAGGGCCTTCAGAGCTTCTGCGGGGGCAAACTGGCCCTCATGCGGCGCTGGTGAATTTCGCCCCAGGCGGCACCAGCAGATTTACAAACGATTCTATTTTTTCCGCAGACGACCCAATGTGTGTTACCCTAACCAGCTCGCAGTCGAAGAGATAGGCGCTGCGTGCGATTTGAGCGTTTTGCTTTAGGGCCTAGATCACCCCCTTGAGTTCATTCTCTAGGAACGATATTAATCATAAAGGGGTGCTCGGAGTGAGAGCATGTATACCATCCGCGATGTGGCGAGATTGGCTAATGTTTCGGTTTCCACCGCCTCTGCGGTGATCAATGGAAAGCGTACGGTAAAAGAGGCATTAAGACTGCAGGTGACACATGCCATGGAGGCACTTGACTATCAGCCCGACATCGTGGCGCGAAGTCTTAAGGTCCGTCGCACCAAGACCATTGGCATTGTGGTTCCTGATGTCACCAATCCCTTCTACCCTGAAATCATGCGACCGATGGAGGATGTGGCACGCCTGAGTGGATATTCGGTAATTCTCTGTGATTCAAGCGAAGACTGTGAGCTGGAGCGGAGCCATTTGAGCACACTTTTCTCACGGCGTGTGGACGGTGTGGTGATCGCGCCCGCAGACCCGTATGCCGTCCGTGACCGATTGATACGTCAGCGCATTCCCTTCGTCCTCTGTGACCGAGTTCCCGCGGATTTTCCGGGTACAGCGGTCATCACCGATAACTTCGAGGCATCGCGAAACGCCGGGCGTTACCTGATCGGATTGGGTCATGAGCGCATTGCCATCGTAACCCTTGTGTCGCGCCTGGCTGGCATGGTGGACCGGCTCGAGGGCTTTCGACATGCCTTAGAGGAAGAGCGCCTTCCCATCCGCGAGGAGTATCTTCGAGGCGTGGACCCAGGCGACTTAACACTGCAAAGTTCATACCAACGTGGCCGGGAGCTGATGCAGCTCCCCGATCCGCCCACTGCGATTTTCTGCGGCAATAACCGGATAACGCTCGGCGTCATGCGCGCACTTGGGGAGCTTCGCGTTCCGTGCCCGGAACGCGTTAGCGTCTTAGGGTTCGATGACTTTGAATGGGCTGCATGCTTCAACCCCCCGATTACGACCATAGCGCAGCCCACATACGAAATGGGGAAGCAAGCGATGCAGTTACTGATACGGCAAATTGAAGGTAAGAAAGACGAGGTGGGGAACGGAGAATCCCACGTGACGGTGTTGCAGAGCGAGTTACGCATACGCGATTCGACCGTTCCACCGTGCCAAACTCCCCTTAGGAAAGGCCAGCCGACAGGGGACCGGGGTTCCGATGGCTGAACCTTAACTCACTCTCCCTGTGGACCCATGATGATGTACCACTCACCTTGCCCCACGTAAAGAAACGTTTCTGTTCTTGTCTGGTACGGACGCGCAGAACCCTGAATTTCCTTGATAAAGTGCCAAAAAGTGCCATCCCATGGACTGCACTTGAAAATAGAAACGGTATTATTTTTCTCTTGACAGCGATGGTTCCGCGTGATAAATACGCTCGCTAGGGTGCCAGGAGTGATAGGTCCGTTGCATAAATAGCAGTTCAGGCGCCTTGGGTCTGGTGTCAGGAGGAGCCCGACGCACCGAGCACACCCTCTACCGGGGCTGAGATTGACTGACGGAGAGGCACTCCAAGGTTATTTGGTCTTATGATCCGTTCAAGTAAAATTCAGGCCGAAACCCGAACTGGTTCGGGCGAACGTCACCTCATAACACAACACAGAACCTGACCATCGTCAGCAGCGTATGGAGGGAGATCCTTATGAAACTCGAGATGCAGTGGAATGGTGAAGTCGTCCGTGCGAGAGGCGCAATGCTAAAGAAGGCCGCGCCGTTAGCCGCCCTCGCGTGTCTTCTCGCGATCAGCGCCTTCGCGCAAAACATTGGTTCGATCGTGGGCACGGTGAAGGACAGTACCGGCGCCGCCATCGCGGGCGCTAAGGTGGTTGCCACCAACAACTTGACAGGTATTAACTACGAAACGGTCAGTAACTCGTCGGGTGATTATTACTTCCCGAACCTTCCGCAAGGCGTCTACACGTTTAAGGTCAGTGCCGACTCATTCCGCGAGCTGGACATTGACCGGATTGAGGTCCATATCGGGTCAACAGTCCGCCAGGACGCGACACTCGCGCTGGCCACTGTAAGCACTAAGGTGGAGGTCGTCTCCAGCACTCCGCTAGTGAACACCGACACCTCGGAAATCGGAATACAGACTTACTCCGAGCAGATTCGCAGCCTGCCGATAAACGGCCGCAACGTCTACAACTTGATCTTCTTGACAGCAGGCACCGACTCGGAGGACCTGGCAACCGGCTATCAGGGGAAACCCTCGGTTACCGGATCGCGGCCCGGTTTCGCCCGCTTTCTCATTGATGGTGTTGACGTGGACGGTATGAATACCGCTTCGGCGGACATCTCACCGAGTGTCGACGCCGTGCAGGAATTCCGGTTTGAGACGTCGATGGCGCCGGCCTCAGAGGCTTCCACATCCAATATCCGCGTCGCCCTGAAGTCCGGCACCAATAAGTTTCACGGCACCGCTTTCGACTTCTTCCGGAACAACGTGCTGGACTCACACCCGTACTTTGAAGTGCCAATCAACGCCCCGGGCTACTCCTTCCAGAAGAGCCAATTACGCTACAACCAGTTTGGGGGGACACTAGGCGGTCCGGTGATCCGGGACAAAACTTTCTTTTTCTTCAGCTACGAGGCTACCAGGGACAAAACCGCCGACCAGGTAACGGGCATGTACCCGACGGCGGCCATGCTTCTCGGCGATTTCTCGGGTATCGACCCGACGACGGGAGCCGCCCAGACGAATTTCCATACCATTTATGTACCGCAAGATTTGAATTTCGTGCCTTCCCCCTTCCCGGGTAACAAGATTAACGTTCCCTTCGATGCATTTGCCACGAAGTTCAATCCCCTGATCCTTACCGCCAACTGCATGTTGTGCGATGCGGCGGGGCTGGGATTCGATTTCGTCGGTACGTCCCCGGGATATGCCAATCAGGATGCCTACATCGGCCGCATGGACCATAACTTCAGCTCAAAGGACACCCTCTCGGGCAGTGTCGACATAGTCGACTCTCGCAGTTCCAGCGGTTCCAGTGCGAGCGCCATCTCGCGAAGTCAACTGTTCAACCGTGGCTCGCTTTTCACAATCGCCGAGACGCACATCATCACTCCGACGCTACTGAACGAGTTCCGGGGCGGTTACGAGCGCCGCCCAGGCAAAACCGGGGAGCAAGGCGACGCGCAAGGCCAATTCACTTTCCAGAATACGCCCTTCAGCCTTCCTTCCATCCATCCCGCGCTCCTCGTACAAGGTTACACCACCCTGGGAAACGGGCGGCTGTCCGGTTATCAGCGCGCCATCGAGCAGAGCTTTTTCGGCCTGGACAATATTACGTGGGCGCACGGAAAACACCACGTTAAGAGCGGCATCGAATTCCGCCGGACGCACTCCGAAGAGCTCGGCTATTACAACGGTGTGTTCGAGTATCTCAATAACTGGCCGTATTATTTCGGCTTCACCGAGAACGGATTCGCGGACTATCTGCTGGGCATTCCCACCGCCGGCCTGACTTTTCAAGGCACCGGGCGGGTTAACCTCTTGGAGCGCAGCGTTTACGGTGTTTTCCTCCAGGACGACTGGAAGGTGGCTTCCCGGCTCACTCTGAATCTGGGTTTGCGCTGGGAGTACCCGCAACCGTGGCACGGGAACAACCCGGCTTTAGGGCGTCTGGGGACTCTCGACACCAGCGCCGCGAGTCTTGCACTCGGCGGGCGGTTCCTCCTCGGCGGCAGTCCGGACTACTACCTCGCGTCGGCGCAAGGCGTGGTTCAAGGCACCGGTCCAGCGCTCATCCGGGAATCGATCGTCGCTCCGAACTGGCGCGACTTCGCGCCGCGCGTTGGGTTTGCCTACCGGCCATTCAACAATAACCGCACGGCCATCCGCGGCGGTTTTGGAACATTCTTCTCGGTGCCGGACGCGTCTGACATTCTCAACATGGCCGCTTCCCCACCGTACTACTTCGAGTCGTTATTCGTTAACGTTCTGTTTCCCACCGCGCCGTTAAAGGTCGACAAATTCTTCCCGCTTCCCGCCGCGGGCCAGGCGGGATCACAAGGCGTGAATCCCCAGCTACCCGACCCAAGGTACTACCAGTGGTCGCTCAGCTTGGAGCACCAGTTGTTCAGTCACATGATGGTCGCCGCCGAGTACCTTGGCGGTCATGGGATCAAACTGCCGATAGCTATGCCGATCAATGACCCGGGTCTCCCGAATTCCACCCAGCTCGCTACGTTGCTCGCCACTCCATCCCAGGATACGACCATGGCAAACGCGCGGCGGCCTTGGCAGGGTATTCCTCTTACCTACAGTTACGTTCAACCCATTGCCGCCTCCTGGTACAACGCGCTGAACCTCCGCGCCGAAGGCCGCTTGGGGTCCCGGCTGACGTTCTCCGGGCTGTACACGTGGGCCAAGGCGATGGATGAGTCGTCTTACATAAGTGCTAGTACTGGCGTCAGTAGTGTCTCCTTGCCGACGATAAGTACCAATCTAGCCTTGAACAAGAGTTACGCGGACTTCGACCACACGCACCGGATGGTGGGAGACGCGGTTTACACTCTGCCCTTTGGAAATCAGATCCTCAAACCTTCCAACGCTGTCCTTAAAAAGCTGGCGGACGGCTGGCAAGTCACCAGCATCGTTACGATGCAAACTGGCGCGCCCTACAAAGTGACCACCGGAGCCGATACCTCATTTCGAGGAAGCCTGATGCCGGTCTACCCGAACATGACGGGGCCGCCGGTTACTTCTGATATCCGAGCGACCAATGGCATCTTCCTGACGGAGCACAACTTCACGGTGCCACCCTTCGGCCAGTTGGGCACGTTGGCTCGGAATGCGTTTCACGGTCCGGGGATCAACAACTTCGATATCGGGATCATGAAGAATGTGCCGATCAAAGAGGTGGTTACAGTTCAGTTCCGGGCCGAGATGTTCAACGCGTTCAACCACGCGCAGTTCACAGCGGGAAGCTACGGGCTGGTGCAGTCAATCGCCGCGCCGGCTTCGGGCACGACGACGCCCGTCCTCCAGTATACCGATCCGTCGCTGTTCGGACGCGTCAGTGCTAACTCGTCACGGGTAGTTCAGTTCGCCATGAAACTGATCTGGTAAGCCGGACGCGAGGATGTGGATTTCATTCATGTCGAAGAGCGAGTCGACCCATCTTTGGTGAAATGGAAAACGGCAAGCATCAGCTTGGAAGACGAGCATTCTACCTTGCGCTTGCATCGCCGGCCTCCTTGGCGGCGGTGGGATTGCGCCCGGCGCCGGACGAGGCCAAACGCGGCCTAGGGCAACAGAAACGCACGTCGGAGTGGAACGTACTCGATTACGGCGCCGTGGGCGACGGCGCCACGGACAACACGAAAGCATTCCAATTGGCATTGGATGCCGCGGGGGCTGCCCTTGGGGGTACGGTCGTGGTCCCCAATGGGCGTTACAGTTTCTCCGGTTCGTTGCGCGTGCCGAAGGACGTAACCCTCCGCGGAACCTTTGCCTCGCCACCCTCGCATTCGTTCACACAAACCAAGCAGCGGCCCGAATTCGGCGCCGTATTCCTGCCGAGGAGTGGGGCCGGGTCAGAAGATGGCCCGGCCTTCATCGATCTGGACTCGAACGCGGTGCTTCAGGGAGTCTGTGTTTTCTACCCTGATCAGAAGCTCGACCCGCCGCCGATCCCCTATCCCTACACAGTCCTTATGCATGGAAACAACCCGGCCGTGCTGGACAGCGAGTTACTCAATCCGTATAACGGCATTAAAGTGGAAAAGGGTGGGCGGCAAAATGTCCGCAACGTCTGCGGCCAACCCTTACACATCGGTCTATTTGTCGATGAGGCCTATGACTGCTGCCGCCTGGAAAACGTCCACTGGAACCCGTATTGGACATATCAAACACCCTTGTCGCGGTGGCAACTTGATAACGGTGTGGGGTTCATTTTCGGCCGGACTGACGGACAATTCGTTCTAAACACCTTTTGCTTCAACTACGACATCGGCTATAAGTTCATCCGCACCCAAGCGGGCGCTGCCTATGGAAACTTCTCGGGTGCCGACGCCGAGCTCTGCCACGCCTGCGTGCAGGTGGATGACTGCGACACCTGGGGAATCCTCTTCAGTAATGGGGGATATGCGCTGCTCGATCCGCCGCGGTCGATGATGGTCCGGGTGGGGGCGCGCAACCGGGGCTCAGTACGATTCAGCAACTGCGCTTTCTGGGGACCGACCGACCGTTGCGCGCTCATCGAGGGGGATGATATCGGAATGGTCGCGTTTGCCAACTGCACATTTGCGGAATGGCCTGAAAACCGGGCGATGCCGCAAGAGCAAATATGGAAGCGCGATCCGTGCATCGCGGCACTGGGTGGTTCCATCCTGATTCAGGGGTGTGAATTCCGTGACCACAAGCCCCAGGTCTATCTCGGTCCAGAGCTCCGCGGGGCGATCGTGAGCGACAATATCATGCATTGGCCCGTGGATATCCGCTCGGAGATGAAACAGCCGGCCATTGTGAAAGACAATCTTGGCCTGCCGCCGGCACACCCGCAGAAGAAGAGTACAACAGACTGATATACTCGATGGCCGCGAGCAGTTGTGCTGCCGTGGGAGAGTAGAGGAGGAATATATGAAGATCGCCACTTTGATAATGAAGTCTTACGCGTTCGCAAGGAAATGCCTCGGGAAACCCTGCGGGGCCGCCCTTTGTGCCCTCCTCGTTTTGCCGAATGTTGCTCTCGCCAATCCCGCGCGCGAATCCCAGCGCATCGAGGTTAAAGTCCTCTCTGCGCAACCCGACATGGTGAGTGGGGGGAGCGCGTTGGTTCAAATCACGGGCCCGCAGGAAATGCCAAAGCTTTCCATTTGGGCCGATGGCCGAGAGGTAACCAACGCATTTCATGTGAGTCCACGTACGCAGACCTTGATCGGGTTGGTCGACGGACTGGCGGCGGGAAAGAACCGGTTGGAGGTTAAGTCTGGCCGCAAAGTCCTGGCACAACTCGAGATCATCAACCATGGAATCACCGGCCCCATCTTTTCGGGTCCGCACCAAACGCCGTTTATCTGCGAGACCGAGTCGGCGGGCTTGGGCGCACCGCTCGACGCGGATTGCAGTACGAAGACCGAGGTCACCTACATTTACAAATCCACCCAGCCTCCCACCCCTGCCGAACGCAGCGAAAAACGACCGCCGGGCGCCCCTCCGACCGGATTCAAAGTGTACGACCCGAAGGGGTCGCGTCCGGCCGACCTCGCCGAGGTCACCATCACGGAAAACAAGAAGGTGCCCTACATCGTGCGCTGGGAAAGAGGCACCATCAATCGGGCGATCTATGAGATTGCCTTCCTGCATGAGCCCGGGACACCATTGCCCGACCCCTGGACTGCGGCTCCAGGTTGGAATGGCCGCCTTGTTTACGACTTTGGTGGGGGGTGCAGTGCTGGGTACCACCAGGGGCATGCTCTGAACGTCATCGACAACACGTTTCTTTCCCTCGGTTACGCGCACGTGGTGTCGTCGCTCAATGTGTTGGGCAATAACTGTAATGATGTGCTCTCCGCAGAAACTGTGGCCATGGTGAAGGAGCACTTCATTAAGAGCTTCGGCGTCCCCGTGCACACCATCGGGTGGGGTGGTTCGGGAGGAGCGATACAACAACATCTGATTGGCCAGAGCTATCCAGGGCTGCTGGACGGCATCATTCCCGTCGCGAGTTTTCCGGATATCGCCAGCATTGTGCCCGGCGTCGTCGATTGCACCCTTCTCGCTCATGCGTTTGAAAGCTCCACGCTGGCGTGGACCGACGAGGAAAAAACTGCCATTTCCGGATTCGCCACCTGGGGCGCTTGCGCCAAAGAATCGAGAGGTAATTCGTGGATCAAGGTCCACTTTTCTCCCGATCTGGTTCGCGCCCTGGCGTGCAATTCGCTTATTCCTCTTCCGCTGGTTTACGATCCGGCAACCCATCGCAAGGGGGCGCGTTGCGACGTCTACGACAACGAAGTCAACGTTTTTGGCGCGGATCCCAAGACGGGCTTTGCACGCCGCCCCCTTGATAACGTCGGGGTTCAATATGGGCTGATGGCGTTCAACCGAGGCGTCATCAGTGCCGAGCAATTCCTGGATTTGAACGAAAAGGTGGGCGGCTTTGACAACGACGGCAATGTCGCCGCCGCGCGCATGACCGGAGATCCGGAAGCCCTCCGCATCGCTTACGCCACGGGCCGGGTGAACTCCGGAGGCGGCGGGTTAAGCTCCATCCCGATCATCGACATGCGCTTGTATGGAGATGCCTTACCCGATATCCACGATGAATATCGGTCGTTTGTCACCCGCGCGCGCCTGCTCGCCACCAATGGCAGCGCGGACAATCAGGTCATTCTGACATTTCCCTTCACCACCAAGCCCGGCCAGAAGCTGGGCGCGTCGTTCGGCATGGTGACATCGACGCTCGTGCCGAAGATGGATCAATGGCTTGACACCCTCGCCAAAGACACCTCACAACGCGGCATGATCGAGAAGATCGCTGCGGCGAAACCTGTGGATATTACCGACGCCTGCTGGTCTGAAGACGGGGAGAAAATTGTCGAGAAGAGAACTTACGACGGGAATGGCCGCTGCAACCAGTTGTTTCCGCCGCACGGTGACCCGCGAATCGCCGCGGGCGAACCTCTGACGGAAAACATCTTGAAATGCGCACTCAAGCCGGTAGATCCCAAGGATTACGCCCATCCCTTCACCCCGAATCAACTGACCAGATTGAAGGCGATCTTTCCAAAAGGTGTGTGCGACTTCACCCGCCCCGGCATTGGCCAGGAACCCTTGCAGGGGACTTGGAGAAAGTATTGAGAGTCGTTTCTTCATTGAACATGCTCATGATGAAACGCGATTCTGTTCCATTCACAAGGCGCATGGTGTCGCTGCTGACGATGGGCCTCCTTTGTCTATTTGGCCCGTCCCTGAGGCTGGGACTAGCTCAGACCGAACCTGAATTCACCCGCACGGAAGACGTGATTTATGGGCGCAAGTTCGGCATGGCGCTGACACTCGATGTTTTTCGGCCCGCCGCCCCCAGCGGGTATGGCCTCTTGTTTCTTGTGGATGGCGGTTGGGCTTCGGCCCATGACCCTGCCCCCAACATGCCTGCCATCGATCCCGGCGGATACAAAACCTTCCTCGATGCCGGGTACACCGTTTTTGCCATCGTCCTCAGTTCCCAGCCGATGTTCACTATTCCCGACAAGATTCAGGATCTGCACCGTGCGGTGCGGTTCATTCGCTACAACGCAGGGAAGTTCGGAGTTAATCCGGACCACCTGGGCGTCATGGGCTCCAGTTCGGGGGGACACTTGGCGCTGATGATCGCCACGCAGGGAACCATAGGCAAAGCCGATGCCAAAGACCCCGTGGAGCGCGAAAGCAGTGCCGTTCAAGCCGTAGCCTGTTTCTTTCCGCCCACCGATTTCCTGAACTGGGGAGCGCCCGACGTGGATGGGGTCGGCTTGGGATCACTGGCGCCGCTGCAAGCCGCCTTTGGCCCCCGATCTTACACAGAGGAAGGGCGGCAAATCTTGGGCAAAGAGATATCGCCGATTTATTTCGTCACTTCCCACCTTCCGCCGACACTGATCATCCACGGAGATGCCGATCAGATTGTGCCGCTTCAGCAGTCAGAGAGCTTCGTGAAGCGGGCGCAAGAAGTGGGTGCGCCGCCCGTCCGGCTGGTTGTGCGGAAGGGAAAAGGTCATGGGTGGAAGGGCTTCTGGGACGCCGGGGAGGACACAGGACTCTTTATCGATTGGTTTGACCTGCACCTGCGCGGAATAGACGAACGCAAGAAAACTGAGGCCAAGGACGCTTTCGGGAAATAAGGGCGCGTTCGCGGATATGCGCATCCCTCCGCCCCCTGCCAGATGACTTAACTGTGCCTGAGGAGAACAAGACAATGGCATCCATACGACGAATAATCGCTATTCTGGTAGTGGCCCTAGTCGCCTGCTGTACGGTGCGAGCTGCATCTGGGCAGGCAGAAAGTTCGCCGGCAATGCTCGGCAAATCCGGCGGCCCCGGCTACGCCAACGTGCGGGAGGCTCCGTACTCGGCGGCTAGTGACGGGAAAACTGACGACACCCAGGCGTTTCAGAAAGCGCTCGCCGACGTGGGTGCAGCGGGGGGTGGGATTGTCTTCGTCCCCACCGGCAAGTACATGATTAAGACCCACCTTAAGGTCCCCGCCGGTACGTCGCTGGTAGGTGTGGGCCGGGCGCCACTCACTTACTCCGCGCAATCTCCTGGGTCAACTCTGCTTGCCGTGGAAGGAGCAGGAAACATGGAAGGGACGGCCTTCATAACGCTTCTGGGCCCGAACTCGACGCTCGAGGGCATCACAGTCTTTTACCCCGATCAGGTTATCGCGAAAAAGCCCGTGCCTTATCCGTGGGCCGTGCGGGGCGGAGGCGGCGAGAATGTATCGATTATCAACGTCTTGTTGGCGAATCCTTACCAGGGGGTGGACTTTGCCACCAACCAGTCCGCGCGCCACTTTGTGCGCGGTCTCTACGGCCAGCCGCTTTTCAAAGGAATCTGGGTAGATCAGTGCTACGACATCGGGCGGATTCAAGATGTCCATTTCTGGCCATTTTGGACGGGGGACCAACGCATTGTCGATTTCACGACGACGAACGGCACGACCTTCATTTTCCAGCGCACGGATTGGGAAGTCGTTGAAGACATCTTTTCCTGGGGCTACCACGTCGGTATTGAGTTCTCAGCGTCCAAGTACGGCGCCATGAACGGGCAGATGACGGACATCAACCTGGATAACGTCAATGTCGGATTTGACGTGAGCGCAACTCAGCCTTACGTGGTCTTGGTGTCGAATCTGAATATTGCTAATGCCGGGGCGGGCACAGACCATGTGGCGATCTGGGGGCGCAAATCCGGCAAAGAAGCCGAACTCAGCATCCGGGGCGCCAGCTTTTGGGGCTTCATAAAACAAACTTTGCGCTGGGAAAATTCCGGGGACGTCTCCCTCTCTGATGCCCACCTGATTCCCTGGAACATCGAACGCCCGATGATGGAAATCCTGGCCGGCCGCGCGCTCATTCACGACAACTTTTTTCAACCTTACCGTCAGGAGCACATCAAAGACTATTGGTCCCATGACCCCGTGCCTGCCAACGATGGCGCGATTGCCGTTCGCATCGGACCCAGCGTGGATAACGTGATGGTCCACGGCAATCAGCTCAGAGGCAATAGGATTGTGAACGAGGCGGGGCCACATGCCCTCGTGACCGATAATCAGCCGTGAAACCGAATTTGGTTTGCGGGGAGGTGATGGGGCATGGGGTGGATGGGACACATGATTAGCGTTCAGTATTTCCAGAGAGTTTACGTATGGATATTGCCAAGATAAGGGAATTCCTCATGAAAGGTCGCGAATTGAAAGGGGAGCGAATGACAAACCTTGAGAAACGGAAACCCCACGAAGACGCCGCATCCGTCTACCATCTAACGATTCTGTTCCTTATCCTGTTTTTCGGGGCGCACCCATCATTGCTGGCGCAAGGAGGAGGTGGCCAGCAGGGAGGGCCGCTGGACGGGCTGTACCTTCTGCAAGACCGCACGACCGCGCGCGTCTCCTCCTGGGACACGACGGGCGGCAATCACGACTGCGTTGTGATTGCGCCTGGGGAAACGAAGACACTGTTTGACATGTCAGGGAGCGGCGTCATTCGACGTTTCTACCTCACGTCCATGGCGTCTGATCGGATGCGTTATCGCAAATTGGTCCTGCGGATGTACTGGGACGGTGAAAAAGACCCCAGCGTCGAGGTTCCGCTGGGAGACTTTTTCGGCTCCGGCTTGGGCACGCTCCGGTATTTTCACTCGGCGGTTGTGGACATCAACAAAGGTTTCCGCGGCTGGGATTTTGACGGCATGGTGAATTACTTTCCTATGCCTTACCGGAAAAGCGCGCGCATTACCTTGGAGAATGACGGGAAGGTGCGAGGTTTCACCCTTTGGTATCACATCGACTACGAGCAGTATCCCTCCTTGCCCGACAACGCCGGCTCGCTGCACGCCCAGTGGCGGCGCGTCATCCGAACTCCGGTTCCCGAGGGAATTCCCAAAAACACCACGGGCGGAGCCAACGCCGTCAAGAACCTGACCGGTGAAAACAATTACCTGATTCTGGACGCGCAAGGAGAAGGCGCCTACGTCGGTCTTTTTCTGATTGTGGACAACGTGGCGGGGGATTGGTACGGCGAGGGCGACGACATGATCTTCGTCGACGGGGCCAAGTGGCCGCCCACTTATCCGGGCACGGGCCACGAGGAAATATTCAATGCCGGGTGTTGTCCGGATGAAGAATTCTGGGGGCTCTACACGGGCTTCTATCTGATCGAGAACTTGAACGGGAACTTCGGGGGCAAGAATCAGATGTATCGATTTTACGTCAATGACCCGGTGCGCTTCAAGAAATCCATCCGCGTCACGATCGAGCACGGACATGCCAACAATTTTGAAAACGACTACACCTCGACGGCGTTCTGGTATCAGAAAGAGCCCCACCAAGCCTTTCCGCCGATGCCCAGCGCTCAAGAGCGTCTGCCCGGCTGGCCGCCAGGAGTGGGAGAGGCGTTGGAAAAGGAAGCACGTTTGGGTCGAGAACTGACGCTCATGTTGGGCCGGGGGAAAGTTCACCTGAGCGAATCCGACGGGAAGCTTGTCCAGGTGCTCGGGGCGCAATCCAGTAAGGCGTTTCGGGAACTGCGGTACCAGGACTACATGCGTGACGTGCTGGCGCTGGAGTCCTTGATGAATCGCTACAGACAACCGAATCCGTGAGGGCTGAAGCCCAGCCTGTCTCGACACTCGCCCGCCGCTGGGCACGTTAGATGTTGAATCCGAGCTGCCGGAGGGCTTCTTTGTTGATTCGGGCACTCTCCGCGGGCCCAACGGGTAGCGGCTCGTAGCGATCGAGTTCTACGACCACCCAACCACGGAATTGAACGTCGCGAAGAGCAGCGACGATTGCAGGAAAGTTAACCACGCCTCGGCCGATTTCGCAGAACCGGTACTTCGCCTTTCTTGCCGAGGCACGGTTCTGGCGGGCAAGGGCATAGGTATCTCTGCGAGCGTCTTTCAGATGCAGAAAGATCAGTCGCTGGTGATAGGTCCGAATCACTTCTGTCGGATCTGATCCGCCGAGTGCGAGGTGGGCGACGTCGGCAATGAGCCCCACGTATCGGGGGTCCGTGGCTTCGAGCACCTGGCCCAATCCTTCGCGCGTTTCTCCCATCGTTCCTAGATGGGGGTGGTAACCAAGTGTCAATCCCGACTCTTTCGCCAATTTTCCGAACTCATTCATGCTGGAGCCCAGCGACTTGATCTCGGCCGCAGAGTACTTTCTGTCGGGTCGGCCGGCAACTGGCATTTGCAAGAAATACCCACCTAAGCTGCTCATGAAGGCCATGTAGTCGCGAAACTTCCCGGTTGCGCCCATGGGTCTTCCCGGTTCGAGGTCTGCCCCTCCGCACGACAAAGCAGTCGGGACGAGTCTCAGCCTTTGCAACCGTTCCCGGAGTTCTTGGATCTTACCACCCTGATAGGCATCTCGCACCCACCCAAGCATGTGGATGCCTCTGTAGCCGAGTGCGGAGATTGTCTCTAAAGCTTGGCCGAACTCGTCCCTCGGCCAAGAGATGGTTGCATAACCCACGGGGTTCGGCAGTGTCCTTGGAAGGGCGTTACCAAAGCGCGAAGAAGTAATCCCGGCCAGGGCGATGGCTCCTGCCTGGCGAAAAAACCTTCGCCGCGTCGGACTAACCGCCCGCACTGTTGCTTCTTTCTCTAGGGCTTCCGAAACCGCTGAGATTTCCTCTTCCACGCCCACCTCCACGCCACAGAGTGAAGATCTTAGTAGCTGTGAATATACATTTTGCCACATACCCCCGCTGATGCTGTCCCAAACTGCATTAAACTGCATTCGCCCGAATAGGATCATACAAGATTGTGGCTCATGCCTGTTTCCGATGCGAGGTAGTCTCCAACTTTCCCGAGAAGTGCCGGCAGGGGCTGGCAAACCTAGGCGAGGACGATCGGGATTCCTACCGGCCTGACCGGTGGCAACTGATCTTTCCTTTCACGACGCAATAAATTGCGTGGAAGTTCGATTGCACCAAATCTCGGGCAGGATTCAGGTCAACGGTCAACTGCTCTCAAACCACCAGCTTCCAGGGGGAACGATATTCACGGCTCAAAAGCTTCTGCGCAGCCGGGTTGCCCTTGGTCAGCCGTTGGCTGGTCACGTCCCATTCCAGCCGCTCTTGAGCCCGCAAGGCAACGTTACCCAGGAGGCAGGTGCGGGTCGAGTGGTAGCCAAATTCGATGTCGCTTTGCGGCCGTTGCCGGGTCTTCATGCACTCCAGCATGTTGGCCACGTGGGTTGCCAGTCCATCGTCCGCCTTTTCCATTCTCATGTCGGGGGTTTTGGGAATAGGCTTTCCTTCGACCTCTTTGCTTTCCCCGAAGACTTGAAAGCCCCGCCCGTCCACAACCAATGTTCCGTCGGTGCCATGGAATTCGATTCCGTTCCCGTGAATCAGACTTAGATTGCACAGACGGTTTTCGTAGGTGGCGACAAAGTCGGGGTATTCCAGGGTAATTTGGAGTGTATCGGGGGTCTCGCTGTTGTCCTGGAGGTAAAACTTCCTGCCGGAAGCCATGACGGTGTTGGGGCCATTGACGTGCATCGCCCACTGCACAATGTCGAGAAGATGCACAGCCCAATCGCCGGGCCAGCCGTTGGCGTAATCGTAGAAATAGCGAAAAGTTGACCAGCGGTCACCCACGCCGAAGCGGTTCCAGTTGAACGGCACTTTCGGTGCCGGTCCCAGCCACATGTCCCAGTTGAGTCCCGATGGCGGGTCGGAATCCGGCGGATTGCCGATGCCCTCCGGGTAGATGTTGGAATAGTTCCAGGTGCGCACATAACTGACCTTGCCGATCAGCCCGCCCTGGACCAGTTGCACGGCTTTCTGGAAGTGCAGCCAGGAGCGGTACCAGAGCCCCACTTGGACCACCCGCTTATACCGCCGCGCCGCCTCCACCATCTTCCCGCCTTCATCGACGGCAACGCATACAGGCTTCTCAACGAACACGTCCTTCTCCGCTTGGCAGGCCATCACGGTCTGCAAGGGATGCCAATGGTCGGGGGTAGCGACGATGACCGCGTCGATCTCCTTGTCGTCGAGCACCTGCCGAAAGTCCCTCAGCGCCTTTGCCTTGCCGCCCGCTGCCTCCAGCCCTTTCTGCAAATTGGGCTCGTAAACGTCGCACACTGCGGCGACTTCCACGCCTTGCTGCATGAAATGCCGAAGGTTTTCGAGGCCCTGGCGTCCGCACCCGATGAGGCCCACCCGGATCCTGTCATTGGCGCCTAGGACGCTGCGGGTGCCGGCGCCGGACATCGCGAGGCTAAGGCCTGCGGTGCCCACCGCCGCCCGCTTGAAAAAATCACGTCGGTTGACTTGCTCGGTCATGGATCCTTCCTCTCTTTCACCAAGGATGGAGTTCAAAACGCCGCCAACTGTTAGCTTAGGTGTGACCCGTTGTCAAGGCCCAAAGGGTCGCCTCCAGCAACTCCGCGCCACTCTCCTAACTGATGATATTGCGCCATTTGAATCGTGAAGGCGGTCGAGATAAATTGCATTGACTGCGAATCTGACCAGTATTAAGATGTCAGCATGTCAAAGCCGAGCGGCCAAGCGAAGAAGCTGCTAGCGCAGCGAGAAATCCTAACCTCTGGTCTTCCTTCTTTTGCCCAAATCGTTCGGGGTAGTCTGGTCACGCGCTATCGGCGGTGCGGCAAGCCGACCTGTCATTGCGTGAAGAGTCGGGGGCATGGTCCGGCGCATTATCTGGTGGTCACGCTCCAGCCGGGCAAAACGGAGCAGATCCTTTTGTCGGAGGAGATGTTGCCGGTGGCCCGGCAATTCCTGGACAACTATAAGCGCTGGTGGGCAGCCTTGGAGAAGGTTTCGGCGGTGAACCGGCATCTGCTGCGTCTGCGGGTAGCGGCATTGGCAGAAGCCGCGAAATCACCCCAGCGTCCCGCCGTCTAAACAGGGAGTCGGGGCAGGGGGGATTGTTTACGGTATCTGACATTTATAAGGTGGTCAGAGTAACTCCACGGCATCAGGAGCGTATCCTAGGGCCCACGGGAGCATGCGGCAGATGCGCAGCTATGCGGACAAGGTGTTTGCCAAGGAGGACCGGCTGGGACGGATGACCGACGGGCGGCGCGACCCCACTCTGCCGCTGTCGGCGGTGCTGGCGACCTGGCAGTGGGGATTGATCCGTCGGACCCCCTCGACGGAACAGATCGGGGAGCTGCTCTTGGACCGCCGTTGGCGGGCGCGGCTGGGCCTGAAGCCCGAAGCGGGAGGCCGTGCGGACCGGGCCGCCCAGGTTCTGGATCGCTTGGCGGTGGAGGAATGGAACGAGATGATGATCCAGGACTTCTTCCTCGCCCGCCGGGCCGGGGTCCTGACGGACGAGGGTCAGTAGGGGAAACGCTGCGCCGCCTTGGACCTCAACGAGCTGTTTAATAGTGAAAAGATTCACTGCCCGCAGTGTCAGGTGCGGGAGAAAACGGTCCAAGATGCGCAGGGGGAAAAGCGCATCGTCCCGGAGTATTACCACCAAGCGGTGGCCTTGGTCTGGGTCAGTGGGCCGATCCCGTTCGTGCTGGGATGGGAGTTGCTGGCTCCCGGGGAGGGAGAGTTGACGGCGGCGCTGCGGCTTCTGGAAAGGCTTCTGCCCCGCTTGCGGAAGAGTCTCGATCTGATTCTGGGGGACGCTCTGTATTGTTGCCGGCCCTTTTTCAAAACCGTCTGCGGAGCAGGCCTGGAGGGCTTGGCCATCAGCTCCGGGGAGACCGAGATGGATGACGAGATCGATTTATTGCGGAAGACCGATCCTCCGCGGACGGTCCCCGGAATCGAGGTCGCCGTGTGGGAGATGGAAAGCGAGGCTTGGCGCCAGAACCTCAAGCGCCCGCTCCGCGTCATTCACGCTGAACGCCGTTATGAGGCTCCCCCTTGGAAGCATGAACGTCAGCATCTGCGGGTGGTGACCTCGCTGCCGGTTGAGATCCTTCCCGCCGGGCAGGGATGGAAGGTGGGACGATCCCGCTGGAAAATCGAGAATGGAACCTTCAACGTGTTGACGCGCGATTACTCCCTCACCCACAACTACCACCATTCGGTGGCCGCCCTCGTCGCCCTGCGGGCGATGCGCTCGTTCGCCTGCTTCCTGGCGCAGGCTTACTGGCGCTACGCGACGGCGCGCTCTTCCCGCGCCCCGGCCCGATTCGTGCAGTGGTTTCAACAGATTCTCATCGAGGACTGGGTCCGTTACCTGGATCAAGCCTTGCGACCCGACCGGCCGTCCGGCTAGGGCCATCCCGTGGGGCGCCTTACTGGCCCACCGAGCGCCGGACCTGCGGGCGAGGACCGGCCCTCGCTACCCAACCCGCCCGGCCCCCGCTTCCCCGAAAGGAGGTGCGCCGCTAACACTCGACCATAGGGATTGGGACGCGATAGGCGAATCCCCGTGTCCCCAACCCCTGTACTCGACTTCGCACTTGCACCGTGCGCCGGAATCGAAAACGCTCTGGTGCGGAGTTGCTG
>Ga0181539_1002562_pt1 | contig 17975 bp, 20 predicted proteins | sample PEATcosm2014_Bin_46_FD_119767 | JGI IMG/M metagenome (GOLD analysis project Ga0181539, IMG submission 119767) | Peatland microbial communities from MTU Mesocosm Facility, Houghton, MI, USA - PEATcosm2014_Bin23_60_metaG | ecosystem: Environmental > Terrestrial > Soil > Wetlands > Peat | place... | reverse complement strand
GGTCGAGGTCGCGCTGTGGTGGAACGACAGCTATCACGAGAACGTGCTGCCCTTCACCAACAACATCCCGCAGCGCGACGGCGGCACGCATCTGATCGGCCTGCGCAGCGCGCTGACGCGCCAGGTCACCGGCTACGCCGAAAGCTCGGGCCTGTCGAAGAAGGAAAAGGTCGACCTGACCGGCGACGATTGCCGCGAGGGGCTGACCTGCGTGCTCTCGGTCAAGTGCCCCGACCCGAAATTCTCCTCGCAGACCAAGGACAAGCTCGTCTCCTCGGAAGTGCGCCCGGCGGTCGAGGGCCTGGTCAACGAATTGCTCGCGCAATGGTTTGAGGAGCATCCGCAGGAGGCGCGCGTCGTCGTCGGCAAGGTGGTGGAGGCGGCCCAGGCGCGCGAAGCGGCGCGCAAGGCGCGCGAGCTGACGCGGCGCAAGGGCGCGCTCGACATCGCCAGCCTGCCGGGCAAGCTCGCCGATTGCCAGGAGCGCGACCCCGCCAAGTCGGAAATCTTCATCGTCGAGGGCGACTCGGCGGGCGGCACCGCCAAGCAGGGCCGCAATCGCGAATACCAGGCGGTTCTGCCGCTGCGCGGCAAGATCCTCAACGTCGAGCGCGCGCGCTTCGACAAGATGCTCGGGAGCGAGCAGATCGGCACGCTGATCACCGCGCTCGGCGCCGGCATCGGGCGCGACGATTTCAACCTCGACAAGCTGCGCTACCACAAGATCATCATCATGACCGACGCCGACGTCGACGGCGCGCACATCCGCACGCTGTTGTTGACCTTCTTCTTCCGGCAGATGCGGCCGATCATCGAGGGCGGCTACCTCTTCATCGCCCAGCCGCCGCTGTTCAAGGTCAAGCGCGGCCAGTCCGAACAATACCTCAAGGACGAGCGCGCGATGGAGGAGTATCTCGTCGCCGCCGGGCTCGAAGGCGCGGCGTTGCGCCTGGGCAACGGCGAAGTGCGCGCCGGCGCCGATCTCGCCGCGCTCGTCGAAGAGGCGCGCGCGATGCGCCGCATGTTGCAGCAATTGCATTCGCGCTACCACAAGGGCGCGGTCGAACAGGCCGCGCTCGCCGGCGCGCTCAAACCCTCGAGCGTCGCGGACGATCCCGAGGGCGGGCGCCGCGCCGCCACGCTCGCCCAGCGCATGAACGCGATTTCCGAAGAGACGGAGCGCGGCTGGAGCGGGCGCAGCGAAGCGGGCGGCTACGTGCTGACGCGGGACTTACGCGGCGTCAGACAGGCCGCGACGCTCGACGCCGGGCTCCTCGCCTCGGCCGAGGCGCGCCGGCTCGACGAGCACGCCAGGCCCTTGCGCGAAGCCTTCCTCGCGCCCGCCGTCTTCCTGCGCCGCGGCGACGAGACGCCCGTCTCCGGCCCCTCGGAACTGCTCGAGGCGGTCAACGCGGCGGGACGCAAGGGCGTGACCTTCCAGCGTTACAAGGGCCTGGGCGAAATGAACAAGGACCAGCTCTGGGAGACGACGCTCGACCGCGAGGCGCGCTCGCTCCTCCAGGTGAAGATCCGCGAATTCGACGAGGCCGACGACATCTTCGTCAAGCTGATGGGCGACATCGTCGAGCCGCGAAGAGAGTTCATCCAGGAGAATGCGCTGAGCGTGGCGAATCTGGACGTGTGAGGGGCGGGCGGCGACAGAGCGGAAACTCCCCTCGCCCACCCTGCCTCTCCCCGCGAGCGGGGAGAGGGAAGAACGCCGCCGCGCGCTCCTCTCCTCGTTTACGGGGAGAGGCAGGGTGAGGGGCCCGGGTGATCGGCCGCAGGCTTTGGGAAGATGAGCGAATCCGCCCCCTCTACTCTTACCGCCCGTACCGACGCACCGTCACCACCTCGATGCGCCCTTGCGCGCCGATGAAGCCGGACATCAGCCAGCTCGTGACGCTGACCACGATGGCGCAGCGGACCGCCGGCCAGAAGCCGTCGACGACGAAGCCGCTGAGGAAATGCGACACCAGCTCGACCATCAGGCCGTTGATGACCAATAAGAACAGGCCGAGCGTCAGCAGGGTGATCGGCAAGGTCAGGATCACCAGGATGGGCCGCACGAACGCGTTGACGACGCCGAGCAGCAGCGCGGCGGCGATCAGGCTGCCGGTGGAGCGAATCTCGACCCCGGGAACGATCTGCGAAGCGAGCCATAAGCCCAGCGCGACGACGGCCGCGCGAATCAGAAAACCTCTCATAGCAACGCGCTCCCCTTTTCTCGCCCCTATCTAGGCGCCGCGACGGCGATCCGCCAGAGCGTTGTTGCGATGACGCGCGATCACGGGCGCCTTATAAATGGGTCCGGAGGCCCGCCATGTCCGATCCCAAGCGCCCCGTCGCCATCGTCGCCGCCGACGCTCCGGCGCGCGTAAAACCCTCAAACTATCCCGAGCCCTTCGCCTCGCGCATGAGAGGCCGCGAGAAGCGGCCGCTCGGCGATCTCTTCGGGCTGACCAACTTCGGCGTCAACCTGACGCGCCTCGTTCCCGGCGGGGTTTCGGCGCTACGCCACGCCCATTCCAAGCAGGACGAATTCGTCTACATCCTCGCGGGGCGCCCGACCCTGCACACCGACGAAGGCAAAATGGAACTCGCGCCCGGCATGTGCGCGGGCTTCAAGGCGGGGACGGGCAACGGCCATTGCCTGATCAACGAAACGAACGAGGACGTCGTCTATCTCGAGGCGGGCGACCGCACGCCGGGCGACGAGGGAACCTATCCCGACGACGACCTGAAGGCCGAATTCGCCGACGGCCGATGGCGGTTCGCCCACAAGGACGGCTCGCTCTACTGACGGCGCCGGTTCAGCCGCTGATGTCGCGCGCGTTGGCGACGCGGTAGATCGCCATCCACATGACGAAGGCGCGAACCGGCAGGCTCCAGGATTCGGGCAAGGTCGAGACGAATTCCTGAACGGCGACCCCGCGATAGCGGACGTCGCCGACCGCGGCGCGTTCGCCCTGCTTGCGCACTTCGACGCCGCGGTCGAGCGACAAGCCGCTGAGCGGCCGCACTTCCCAGCTCGCGCCTTCGTAGCGGAGGAAGAAGTCGTTGACCGCGTTCTTTTCCGCGCTGGCGAGGATCGTCCCCGACCCGTCCTGGAAGACGTAGGATTCCTTGAACAGCCGCATGAGCGCTTTGACGACGCTTTCGAACAGGCTCCGCTTGCGCTGGGCGAGGATGAAGAACCGCCGATCCTCGATGGCGACGACGTCCCGCGCCGCGCCGTGCTCGATCGACCCGACGGTCTTTCCGTTCTGCGCCAACTCGTAGACGCGGCTGCGCGCCAGCACGGCCTTGCCGAGGGGTCGCCTTGCAATGAGCATGCTTCGCCGTCTCCGCCTCGACGCGGAGCTCCGGCAGCCGCGTTCCCGAATGGCGACAGCTTACGGTCCGCTTCTTCGCTCACGCAACTATCAACGGCCGGGCTATCAACGGCCGGGCACGCGCCGCGGGCCGCGATTGCCGGCGCGCGCGAAGCCATCCATATTGGCGCTCCGGCGGCGCGCGAATTCGAACCGGAGGTCGTTCGCCGCGCCGACGAAGCGCGAGGGAGAGGCGAAGCGATGCGCACGATTGCGGATGGCGCCCGTTGCGAGCCGGGCGACGTGGCCGCGGCGGTCTGCGCCGTTCTGCGCGAGGAGACGCGCGTGGCGGACGATCTGTTCGTCCGCATCGCCGAACGCGCGAGGGCGGCCGGCCTGCGCCTCGCCGGAGCGCTGCAGAAGGACGAGCCGCGCCCGGGGCGCCGCCGCTGCGACATGTTTCTTTCCGATCTGGCGAGCGGGCGGCGCATCCGCATTTCCGAGGATCGCGGCGATCTGGCGCAGGGCTGCCGTCTCGATGCGGGCGGGCTGACCGAGGCGGCGGCGCTGATCGAGCGCTCGATTAGAAGCGCCTCGCCCGATCTGGTCATTCTCAACAAGTTCGGCAAGGCCGAGGCGGAGGAGGGGGGCGGCCTGCGCGACGCGATCGCCGCGGCGCTGGAGGCCGACGTCCCCGTCCTCATCGGCGTCGCCGAGTCGTACGTTCCGGCGCTGAAGGATTTCGCCGGCGATCTGTGCGCGATCGCGGCGGACGAAGCGGCGGCGTGGCGCTGGCTCGCGACGCGCCTGGGCGAGCCGTCGTTCGCCCCGGGCGAAGCGTTCGCGCCTTGAGGGAGGGCTCGGGGCCGATCTTCCCGTGCTAAATTGTCGCGGCGAATCGCCCGCCGCCCGTTTCCGCGCGTCGCCCAGGAGACGCAAACATGACGTCCCTCGCAACCGCCGTCGTCGTCGCCCTGCTGATGTTTCTCAGCGGCGGGATCGGGCTCTTCCTGCAACGACGATTGGCCGAGCGCCATACGTCGGATCGCTCGCGCGACATGATCGGGGGCGTCGTCGGCCTCGTCGCGCTGCTGCTCGCGCTGGTTCTCGCGCTTCTCGCCTGGACCGCCTGCGGCGTTTTCAACACGCAGCAGAACGAGTTGCAGACGCTCTCGGCCAAGGCGCTCGAATTCGATCTGGAAATGCGGCAGTATGGCCCGGAGGCGAAGAACGCGCGGGTGTTGCTGAGGACGGATCTCGTTTGGGCGCACGAGCAATTCTGGGGCTCGGGCGGAGCGGCGAGTGAGACCTATTCGGCGACCTACGCCAACATGGACACGATGAACTCGTTCCTCGCCGGCCTCCAGCCGGCGACCGAGAAGCAGAAGCAATTGCTCGGCGACGCCCGGCGCAACTATGGTTTCATCGGCGAGTACCGGTTGCTGATGTCGCTGCAACTGACCCATCCCGTGTCCTGGCCGCTGATCGGCGCGGTGACGGCGTGGTCGTGCCTGTTGTTCTGCGGCCTGGGGCTGCTGTCGCGCGTCAACGCCACGACACTGACCGCGCTGGGGCTCGGCGCGTGCGCGGTGGCCAGCGCGATCTTCCTGATCCTCGAGCTCAGTCAGCCCTACACGAGTTCGATCCGGATTTCGCCGGCCGGGCTCGAGGAGGTGATCGTCGAGCTGGACAAGTAGCCTTCCCCGCCGCCCGCGCAAGGCGGCGACCATCGAGGAGACACGCCATGGCGAAATACACGATACTCGGCGAGGCGGAAATTCACTCGGCCTTGCAGAAGCTCCCGGACTGGTCGGTCAAGGCGCCCAATATCGAGGCTTCCTTCGCCTTCAAGACGTTTCGCGACGCGATCGCGTTCATCGTCCAGGTCGCCATCGAGGCCGAGGTGATGAACCACCACCCGGAATTCCACAATTCCTACAACCGCGTCTCGTTTTCGTTCTGCACGCACGACGCGGGCCACAAGATCACCGATCTCGACATCGAAATGGCCGCGCGGATCACCGCCGCAGCGCGTCGATTTCAGAGCATGACTTGACCAGGGCCGGCACCGGGGCGAACGGCGCCGATCCGGCCGCGAAGCAGAAGGTGGCGACCCGTGCCTGATTCCCGTCCTCCGCCCGAGCGCGAGTTCGCGCAGAGGATCGTCGTCGTCACCGGAGCCAGCGCCGGCGTCGGCCGCGCCGTCGCGCGAGGCTTCGCCGAGCGCGGCGCCCACGTCGTCGTCGCCGGCAGGAACATCGAAGCGGCCAATCGGGCGGCGGACGAAATCGCGCGCGAGACGAGGGTCGCCGCCTTGGCCGTGCAGGTCGACGTCAGCATTCCCCAGCAGTGCGAAAAGCTCGTCGCCGCGGCCGTGGCGCATTTCGGCGCGCTCGACGTTCTCGTCAACAACGCCGCGTATTTCGCGCTGGTTCCGCTCCTCGAAGCGGGCGCCGATGAGGCGGCGCGCTTCCTCGACACGAACGTCCTGGGTCCGCTGCATTGCGCGCGCGCGTTGGCGCGTTGGGCGATCGAGGCCAAGCGAACCGCTGTCATCGTCAACGTCAGCAGCATCGCCGGCGCGCGCCCCGCGCCGGGCTGCGGGCTCTATTCCGCCTCCAAGGCGGCGCTCGACAGCCTGACCCGGTCGATGGCGCTGGAGTGGACGCCCAAGGGAATTCGCGTCAACGCCGTCGCGCCCGGCCACGTCAATACGGAAGGCGTGATGGCGGATTTCGCCGCCGGCCGGCTCGACTACCACGCCATGATCGGCCGCATCCCGGCGGGCCGGATCGCCGACGTTCGCGACATCGCCGAGGCCGTGATGTTCCTGGCCGGCGAAAAATCGCGCCACATCGTCGGACAGACGCTGACCGTCGACGGCGGGGAAGGGTTTTAGCGGGCAGAACCCGACGCCCGGCGCGCGCCCCGGCGAACGACCGGGTTTGAACCCGATGGTGCGCCCCTCGCCACACGCTCGGATCGGGATTTACTCATCCGTCCAACGAGACCATAGTCGCCGGTCGAAGAAGGCGGCTATTGGCGCCTGCTGGGGCGGGGCGGCAGGCATAGAGAATGATCTTTCCCGTAACGCTCGTCGACCTCGCCGGTTCGATCGCCCTGCTGCTCTGGGGCATGCACATGGTGCAGACGGGCGTCCAGCGGACGTTCGGCCCGAAGCTGCGGTCGATCCTCGGCGCCGCGCTCAAGACGCGCGCCAGAGCGTTTCTCGCCGGCCTCGGCGTGACCGCGATCCTCCAGAGCAGCACGGCGACGGGCCTGATGGCGGCCGGTTTCGCCGCTGGCGGCCTGGTCGATCTCGTTCCGGCGCTCGCCGTCATGCTGGGCGCGAACGTCGGCACGACGCTCATTGTCCAGATCCTCTCCTTCGACGTCGCGGCGGCGTCTCCGGTGCTGATCCTGATCGGCGTCCTGATGTTTCGCCGCGGATCGAATCCGCAGACTCACGATCTCGGCCGCGTCTTCATCGGGCTCGGCCTGACGCTGCTCGCTCTCCATCAACTGCTCGAGCTGATGACGCAGTACGAGGACGAGCCCAGTTTGCGGCTGTTGCTCGGCGCGGTCTCCACCGCCTATTTCCTCGACGTGCTGCTCGCCGCGGCCGTGACCTGGGCGGCTCATTCCAGCGTCGCCATCGTGCTGCTCGTGATGTCGCTCGCCGCCAAAGGCGTCGTGCCTCCCGACGCCGCCGTCGCGCTCGTGCTCGGAGCCAACCTCGGCTCGGCCGTCAATCCCGTCCTCGAAGGCGCGTCGGGCAATGATCCGGCCGCCAAGCGCCTGGCGGTCGGCAACCTGATCAACCGCGCGGTCGGCGTTGTCGTCTGCCTCGCCCTCTTGCCGACGATCGGCCGGTTCCTGGTGACCATCGAGCCCGACAACGCGCGCGGCGTCGCCGATTTCCATACCGCGTTCAATCTGGCGTTGGCGGCGGCGTTCTTTCCGCTGCTGACACCCTACGCGCTGCTACTGCGTTGGCTGTTTCCCGAAAAGGCGGACCCGATCGATCCGTCCCGGCCGCTTTATCTCGACCCCGCCGCGCGGGAAGCGCCGATCGTCGCGCTCGGCGCGGCGGCGCGCGAGGCGCTGCGTCTCGCCGACGCCCTGGAGACGATGCTGCTTGGAGCGCGCGACGCCCTCGCGCAGGGAGATCGCAAGCAGATCAGCGAAACCAAACGCCTCGGCGACGTGCTCGATCGGTTGAACGCCGCGATCAAGGCGTACCTGACGAGGCTGGACCCGGACGAACTCAGCGAGGCGGATCATCGCCGGCTGAACGAGATCATGATTTTTTCGATCAACATGGAGCAGGCCGGCGACGTCGTCGAGCAAAACCTTCTGCCGCACGACTCGAAGCGGTTGAAGCGTGGGCTTTCGTTCTCCAAGGAGGGCGAGGCCGAACTCAGGGCCATGATGGATCGGTTGATCGCCAACCTGCGCACCGCCGCCTCTCTCTTTATGACGGAAGACCCGAGGGCGGCTCGTTTGCTGGCCGAGGAAAAGCCGGCGTTTCGCGACGCCGAGTCGGCGGCGATGCGCGCGCACTTCGAGCGCCTGCGCAACGGGGGCCTCGACACCGTCGAAACGAGCGCCATTCACCTCGATCTCTTGCGCGACATGAAACTCGTCAACGGCCACATCGTGGCGGCGGCGGCCTATCCGGTGCTGGAGCGCGCGGGGGAGTTGCTGCATAGCCGCATCGCGACGAACGCCTCGCCCGAGTGACGCGCGAATGCGGCGACGCGAGCGCAGGCTCGCGCCGGTCTTCTCAACGCGACGCCGAGCCGGCTTTCTTCGTCTTGACTTCGCCTGGGCCCTTGGCGGCGAGCTGCCGCAAGAGCGCGACCAGACCGGGCTCTTCGACCAAAGCGGCCGCCTCTTCCAATCCGAACCACTTCGCCTCGCGTTGGCCGATCTCGCGCCAGGTCTTGAGCTGCTTGGCGAAGGCGAGGACGTAGACGTCGACCCGGCAGACGTCGAAGTGCGCCGCCTGGCGCTTGAAATAGACGTAGCTGCCGATCGGCTTCTTGCGCGGGCGGCCGACCACGCCGGCCTCTTCGAGAGCCTCCCGAGCGGCGGCTTCCCAGGGTTTGCGCCCTTTCATCGGCCAGCCCTTGGGGATGATCCACCGCTTGGTCTCGCGCGACGTCAGCAGCAGCGTCTGGGCGCTGCCGTCGTCGGCGAACCGGATGGGCAACGCCGCCACCTGGACGAGCGCGGCGGACTTTGAAATCACAGGCGAAATCTTCATGACCGACAAGCCGTTTCACCGGCGCGTGACGCCATTGATTCGCAATATAGGCCGATGACGCAAAGTTTCACGCCCTATCGGCTGAACGCGGCGCGCCAATCGGCCGAGGCCGGCCCTCCGATCGCCCTCACGCGAACGCCAGCGCGGCCCGCTTGTGCTCGGCGACGAGCGCGGCGAGATCGACGCCGAGCGGCGCGCCGTCGACGACCCGCCAGCGCCCGCCGATCATCACGCGGTCGGCGCGGTGGGCGCCGCAGAGGACCAGCGCGGCGATCGGATCGTGGGCGCCGCTGAAACGCGGCTCCTCGAGCGTGAACATCGCCAGGTCCGCCTCCAGCCCGACGGCGATGCGGCCGATGTCGTCGCGCCCCAGGCAGCGCGCCGAACCTTCGCTCGCCCAGCGCAGCGCGTCGAGGTGGCTGAGCGAGGAAGCGCCGTAGCGCAACCGACCGAGCATCAGCGAATGGCGCACGGCCTCCATCATGTTGGACGAATCGTTGGAGGCGGAGCCGTCGACGCCGAGCCCCACCGGCGCGCCGGCGGCCTCGAGATCCTTGGTCGGGCAGACGCCCATCGCCAGCAGCATGTCGGACGCCGCGCAGTGGCAGACGCCGACGCCGGCGCGGCCCAGCCGGCCGATCTCGTCGGCGTTGAAGTGGATGCCGTGCGCCACCCAGGCGCGTGGGGTCAGCCAGCCCGCTTCCTCCAACAGGTCGACCGAGCGCATGCCGAAGGTCGCCTCGGCGTAGGCGTCCTCGTCCGGGGATTGACAGAGGTGGGTGTGCAGCCGGCAATCGTAGCGCTCGGCGAGCCGAGCCGATTCGGCAAGGACGCGTCGAGGCACGGCCAACGGCGAGCACGGCGCCAGCGCGATGCGGACTTGCGCGCCGGGAGCGGGGTCGTGGAACAATTTGAGGACGCGCTCGCTGTCCTCGAGGATCGTATCCGCGTCCTGCACGATCGAGTCGGGTTGCAGCCCGCCGTCCTTCTCCGACAGGCCCATCGAGCCGCGCGTCACCGTCATGCGCAGGCCGAGCTTCAGCGCTTCCTCGACTTCGATGTCGATCGCGTTCTTCAGCGCCGCCGGAAACAGATTGTGATGGTCGGCCGTGGTGGTGCAGCCCGAGAGCATCAGCTCGACCAGGGCCATGCGCACGGCGACGCGCAAGTGCTCCGGCTTCGTGCGCGCCCAGACGCGTTCGAGCGCGAGGAGCCAGGCGATGAGCTCCTTGCCGAACCCGGCCGGGTGCGCGCGCGTCAGCGTCTGGTAGAAATGGTGATGCGCGTTGACGAGGCCGGGCAGAACGACGTGGCGCGCGGCCTCGAAGGTCGCTTCGACGGGCGCGAGAGGCGTCGCGCCGCGCGCGATGAGTTCGACGATGCGCGTCCCTTCGACGACGAGGCCGCGCTCGGCCCCCTCGGCGAGAATGGCGAGCGGGTCTTTGATCCACAGGCGCATGCCGGGCGGTGTCCTCGACCTGGGGTTGGCGCGCCGGAGGTGAATCCGCCTCATCGCTCGCAGCGCATCTTCGACGCGCGGCGCGCCGCTGTAAACCGGTTTTTGCGCGCGGCGGCGGGGATGGCGGTCATTGTCGGAGCAGCGATCTCACGATTTGGTCGAGCGCCGAGAGAGCGGCGTCGGGGTTCTGGTCGAATTGCGCGCGCACGATCGCGCCGTCGATCGCCAAGGCTATGGCTTGCGCATCCCTGGCGCGCCGTCTGGACGGCTCCAGCAATTTCGCGATGACGGCGGTCATCTCCTGCTTGTGGCGCTGCGTGATGGCGACGACCTCGGGCATCGCGCCGCCGAGCTCGCCGACGCCGTTGATGAAGGCGCAGCCGCGAAAATGCGCGTCGCCGAACCACTCGGCCAGAGCCGGAGCGATCGCCATGGCGCTGGCGCCGCGACGCTGGAGCGCGTCGACGAACCAAGCCATCCAATTGCGATGCCGACGCTCGAGATATTCGCGGATCAGGTCGTTCTTGCTGGGGAAGTGCCGATAGAAGGTGAGCTTGGCGACGCCCGATTCCGCGATCACGCGGTCGACGCCAGTCGCGCGGACGCCCTCGCGATAGAAGAGGTCATGCGCGGTCATGAGGATGCGCTCGCGCGCGGGCAGGGCGCGCTTTTCGGGTCCGTCGATCGATTTCATGGCGGCATTGTAGACAAGTCTGTCTACTCGCGATAGGTCTGCCGGCGTAGGCAGTTCCGTCTACGCCTCGTCGTCAGGGAGCCCACGATGGAAACCAAGCCGCCGCTGCCTCCGTTCACACAAGAATCCGCGATGCTGAAAGTGCGCCTGGCCGAGGACGCCTGGAATACGCGCGACCCGGCCCGCGTCGCGCTCGTCTATACGCACGACACGCGCTGGCGCAACCGCGCCGAATTTCCCGTCGGGCGCGAGCAGGTGCGGCAGTTTCTCGAACGCAAATGGGCCAAGGAATTGGACTATCGCCTGATCAAGGAACTGTGGGCCTGCTCCGGCGATCGCATCGCGGTGCGGTTCGCCTACGAGTGGCGCGACGATTCCGGCCATTGGTTTCGTTCCTACGGCAACGAAAACTGGGAGTTCGACAAACGGGGCTTTATGATGCGCCGCTTGGCCAGCATCAACGATCTGCCGATAAGGGAGGCGGAGCGGAAATTCCTCTGGCCGCTCGGCCGCCGTCCCGACGAACATCCGGGCCTCAGCGACCTGGGGTTGTGAAATCGACCTCGGCAAGCGTCTCGCAAACCGCCCGCTCGTCCTCCAGAATCGAAAGAGCCGACAATGGCGGGGGCGGGGGCCCGCGCCGAGAAGATCGGATTCGACGCGTCAGCCGGCTTCTCCTATGTTGCCGCATCCGAGAGGTCGGGGACGAAATCGGGTGGTCCAAGAGTCCGGCTGAATTCGAACGTGGGCGCGTCCCGCGATGGGATCGCGTGCAAAGCTCTCGACGGCGACGACATTGGGAGTCATTGATGCGCGCTGCCGCTGCATTCGCTTTCGCGGTCGCCCTCGCCGGTCCCGCGTTTGCGCTCGACAAGGTCACCTTCGGCACCAATTGGCTCGCCGACGCCGAGCACGGCGGCTATTACCAGGCGCTCGTCGACGGCACCTACGCCAAGTATGGGCTCGACGTGACGATCCTCCAGGGCGGGCCGCAGTCGAACGGGGGCATGCTGCTCGTTGCGGGAAAGATCGAATTCTTCATGGGCGGCGACATGATCGGCGATTTTCTGTCGGTCGAGCACGGCATCCCGACCGTCGCCGTCGCCGCCGACTTTCAAAAAGATCCGCAAGTCTTCATGTCACATCCCGGCGTCGGGCTCGACGCATGGTCCGATCTGCCCAAGGCGACCGCCTTCGTCAGCGCCGGCGGGCTCAACACGTACTACGCCTGGATGCGCATGGCCTACGGGTTCAAGGACGAGAACGTCAAACCTTACAATTTCAACTCGTCGCCGTTCATCGCCGACAAGCATTCGATCCAGCAGGGCTACCTGACCTCGGAACCTTACGAAGTTGAAAAGCAGGGCGGCTTCAAGCCCAACGTCTTCCTGCTCTCGGATTACGGCTATGCGACGTATTCCACCTTGATCGAAACGCGTCGCGACATCGTGGAGACGCGCCCCGACCTGGTGCAGCGTTTCGTCGACGCCTCGGCGATCGGCTGGCGCCACTATCTCTATGGCGACAACCGGAAGGCCAACGAGCTGATCGAAAGAGAGAACCCCGAAATGACCGACGGGCAGATCGCGTTTTCGATCGCCAAGCTCAAGGAGTACGGCGTCGTCGATTCCGGCGATGCGCTCGAGCTGGGCATCGGCGCGATGACCGACGCGCGGTGGAAGGGCTTCTTCGACGAGATGGTCAAGGTCGGCATCGTCAAGGCCGACACCGACTACAAGAAGGCCTACACGCTGCAATTCGTCGACAAGGGCGTCGGCGTGGATCTGCGGCCGAAATGAACCCTCTTCTCCCCCTGCGGGAGAAGGGGGGCGGCGCGCCCGCCCTCACGCGTTGGGGCTGACCGCAAAGCCGGCGAGATGCTCGGGAAGGGTCCATCTCTGCGTCGGGTCGGGGACGTGGCGCACCGGGCGGACGTCGCCGCGCCAGGCCGCGCCCATCATTTGCGCGGTCTGGTAGACCATCGTCCGCCAGCCCCTGGCGTCGAGCGCGCGCAGGGCCGCCGAGACGTGAGGCGACACGAGATCGTGGAACAGGATCATCGCGGTCGCCTCGAGATAGGGCTCGCAGGCGAGCGCGTCGATCTTCGGCGCTTCGCCATCGTGGTTTCCGTCGATGAAGGCGAACGACCAGCGCACGCCGCTCTGGCCGAGCCGAATGACCTCTTCGGGGCTTTGCCCGGCGACCAGAATCGCGCGCTCGGCGCCGCCCGCGCCGCTCACCGCGGCGGCGAATTCGCGCCGCCACGCCTCGTCGCGCAGCAGCGGTTCGACGACGTGCAGGGACGCCAGCCCCGCGGCGACGAGATGGCAGGTCGACCATCCCCGCCACGCGCCGATCTCGAGGCCGCGCCGGCCCGAAAACAGGAGAGCATTGCCATAGAGGATCGAAGCCTCGTCCTTGTTGATGAAGCCGACCTGGGGGTTGCGGCGATCCGTGTACCAATTGTGATCGACGCCTCTGCGGAAATACGGCCACGTCAGCGCGTCCTTGTCGCCGACGATCATGTCGGGGAACAGCGCGTCGAGGTTCGGCAATTTCAGGTTTTCGGCCACGTAGTCGGTCGCCATGGCGAAATCTCGTTCTAGGGAGGGACGGGGCCGAGCGCCGCGGCGACCGACGGCCGCCGGCGCGAGCGAAGTGGGACCTGTAGCAAGATTCTCGGCGCCTGGCCAAGGAACTCGTTGTCCGTCCGGCGGATGCGACGGCCGCGACGCCGCGCCGATCGCGCCCGCGCCAATTTGACGAGGCTCGGCGCGGCATATACGCTTCTGTTCGTCGCCGAGGCGTCCGGCGCGAGCGACGTCCGAAACGATTGTGGGTCCGGCAAGGTGCGCCAAGCTTTCGGTCATGCTCACGCGCATTGCCTCGCCGCGAGCGGCGAGGCGAGCGCTTTCGCCAGATGTCGCTGACGCAGCCCCTGGCGCCGCCGCCGGACTTGTCGCTGTCCGATTGCGCCGCGGCCGCGCCGCTCGCCGCGCTGCGCGGCGTCGGCAAGGTGTTCGCCAACCGGCTCGAGGCGTTGAAGGGCGTCGACATCGACGTGCGCGAAGGCGAGTTTCTGGCGCTGCTGGGGCCGTCCGGCTGCGGCAAGTCGACCGTGCTCCGGCTCCTGGCGGGCCTTACGGCGCCCACCTGCGGCGCGATCGACTGGCGCGGCGGGCGGCCGGCGTTGAGCTTCGTATTCCAGGAGCCGACGCTGATGCCCTGGGCGACGGTTTTCTCCAACGTTTGGCTGCCGTTGCGCCTCGGCGGCGTCTCCAAGAGCCAAGCGCGCCCGCGCGTCGAGGAAGCGCTCGAGATGGTCGGCCTCGGCGGATTCGCCAAGGCCTACCCGCGCGAGCTTTCCGGCGGCATGAAGATGCGCGCCTCGATCGCGCGCGCGCTGATCACGCGCCCCGCGGTGATGCTGATGGACGAACCCTTCGCCGCGCTCGACGAAATCACGCGCATCCGGCTCAACGACGATCTCTTGGCGTTGAAATGCTCGCTCGGCGCGACGGTCGTCTTCGTCACCCATTCGGTCTTCGAGAGCGTCTATCTCTCGAGCCGCATCGTCATCATGGCGCCGCGCCCCGGACGCGCGGTCGCTGAGATCGCCGTCGACGCGCCGATGCCGCGCGACCCGGATTTTCGCATGACCCCGCTCTACGCGGAAAAATGCCGCGAGACGTCGTTGGCGCTGCACCAGGCGATGGATTTGGCGCCGCCGCCCGAATCGTCGCGCGTCGAGGGCGCGAAGGCATGAATCGGCGAGAGTTCATCGAAACCATGCTGCCGTTCGTCGCGCTGGCGCTCGGGCTTCTGGCCTGGGAAGGCGCCGTGCGCTATTACGCGGTTCCGCCTTACATTCTGCCGGCGCCCAGTCTCGTCATCGTTACGCTGATCGAGGATTGGGGCACGCTCTCCGGCTCGCTGATCGTGACGCTCTCCACCACGTTCGAGGCCCTCGCGGCGGCGGTCGTCGTCGGCGTGGCCGTCGCCATCGTGTTCGCGCAGTGGCGCCTGGTCGAACGCGCGTTTTTCCCCTTCGCGGTGGCGATGCAGGTCACGCCGATCGTCGCGATCGCGCCGCTCCTGTTGATTTACCTTAGCTCCGGCGCCGCGGTGCTGGTCGTCGCCTTCCTCGTCGCGTTCTTCCCGATTCTCGCCAACACCACGCTCGGGCTTTCCTCGGCCGACCATAATCTGACCGATCTTTTTCGTCTCTACCGCGCCTCGCGCTGGCAGCAATTGGTCTGGCTGCGTCTGCCTTCCGCTCTGCCCTACTTCCTTGCCGGGCTGCGCATCGGCGGCGGGCTCGCGCTGATCGGCGCGATCGTCGCGGAAATCGCGGCGGGGTCGGCCGGACGAGGCGCCGGGCTCGCCTATCGCATCGTCGAATCCGGCTTTCGCCTGAACATCCCGCGCATGTTCGCGGCGTTGCTGTTGATTTCGGCGTCCGGCATAACGATCTATCTTGTGCTCTCCGCGCTTTCGTATTTGCTGCTGCGGCATTGGCACGACAGCGCGCGAGGGCGTGAGACGTGAGGGATCTCCTTTCTTCGGTTGGAAGACGGCGCTCGGTCCGCCACGGCGCCGCGCCGCCCGCGGGGCGGGGATCGTAGCGCGTCGCAAACCTCTTCAGCCGTCGCGACACCTGCAATCCCCGCACGATCGCAAACCGGCGCGAGGCCGTGCGCGACGCCGGGGACGCTGCGCGGAAATCGAAAGTGATTTCATAATGGATATCGAAAGCAAGGACGAGGCGCGCCAACGGGTCCTCGAGACGCTGGGTCTCTCGGGATTGGCGACGCCGTCGGTCATGGACATCGCGTCGCCCCACAACGCCCTCGTCGCACGGCAAGCGCAGCCGGCGCGGTTTCTCATCGACGGGCTGACGATCGACGCGCCGGCCGGCATCTATCATCCCACGCCCGATTCGAGCTCGGAATTCTTCATTCGCAACTTGAGGGAAATGAAGTCCGACCGATTCCGATCGGTGCTGGAAATCGGCGCCGGCTGCGGCGCGATCGCCCTTTATATCGCCGCGCGATGGGACGCGACGATCCTCGCCTCGGACATCGCGCCCGCCGCGATCGAGTCGATCGAGCGCAATGCGGCGGCGAACGGGCTGCGGATCGACGTCGTCGAGTCCGACATGTTCGAACGCATACCGAAGCAGAAGTTCGACTTGATCATCTTCAACGCGCCGCTCATCGACAAGATGCCCGAGAACGCGATCGAACAATATAGCTTGTGCGACCCGAACGGCGTCATCACCGGTTCGTTTCTGCGCGGTTCGAAGCGGTTTCTGAGCAAGAACGGCGTCGCGATCGTGTCGATATGCCGGAATTCCGCCTATGAAGTGTTCGACAAGGTCGATCTCAAATACAGGATCGTCGGATTCGAACTCTCCTACGGCGGATTTTGGCGCGCGATCGTCGGCGCCAGTCTGCGGCAGGACTGAGCGGTCCGGGCAGGGTCACGCCGACGCGCGTCTTCGCCAACTGACCACGCTGACCCCGTTGGCTTCGTCGAGCGTGCGCTCCGCCTCCGGTTCGAGGCCGAATTGTCTCAGCACATCCTCGGGCGAGCGCCCCTGTCGTCCTTGCGCGAAAACCGGCGTCCCGCCGGGCAGGGCGACCCTGCGCGAGCACGAGAGGTGAAAACGGTCGTAGCCGATTTCCAGGAACAGACTATAGACCTCGGGCCCGCCGATGATGGCCGCGACGCCGCTCGAAAGCCCGAGCGCCGCGCAGGCGTCGTGGAACGATGCGCCGGCGGGATTCCACAGTAGAGAATTAGGAGTATCCGGATTGGGCTCGATCGCCGCGATCCTGCGCGTCACGACCAGCCGGCGCCGGCGCGGCGAGTTCGGCTGGTCCTCATGCGAATTGCGGCCGTGAACGACGACGTCGACATGGTCCAGTTCGCGCCCGAACCACTTCTTGTCGGCCTCGTTGTGGAGAGCGTCCGGCATGTGGCCGCTGGAATCCGCGATCATGCCGTCGGCCGAGACGATGGCGTAGCCTTCGATGCGACAGTCCTGGGACATGAACGGCTGATCCCCCTGCAATGCGGTGGTCGAACGGATCGAGGCGACTTCGGGGCGGCGGCGGCCTCGCGCCCCGCCGCTGCGCCCAAATGCGTCGCGCGAACGTCTATTCCTGCATCGCCTCGAGCGTCTGCATGAGAACCGCCGGCGAGATGCGGAACAGGCCGGTGTAGGGCTGGTTCAGCTCGAGGATCAGAAAAATCGCGCTGGCGACCGCGAACCCGCCGAGCGCCAACGTCGCGACGACCGTGGCGTTGGCCCGCGACAGCAGGCCGTGGCCGCAGAACAGCAGCAGCGCCCACGAGACGACGACGATCATCAGCGGCCAGGAGATCGGGGCGACCAATTGCAGCGACATCAGCAGGCGCGTCTGTTCGATCGCCGAGGCGTTCATGCTCGCGGTGGCCAGCAATTGCTTTTGCGCGTCGGTCGCCGGCTTGAGCGACAGGAGGAACTGGTCCATTTTCTTCAGGCCGACCATCGCGGTGGCGACGCTTTGCGCTTTCGGGTCGTATTGCCCGGCGCCCCAGAACATGTCGTAGCCCTGCTCCATGGCCTTGCGCAGGCCGTCGCGGCCGGGCCGGGCCTCCGGGCCATAGGCCGCCAACGCGGAATCGAATTGCAGCGCCCGCGCGTCGAGCGTTTCGAGTTCGGACTTCTGCGTCGAGTAGAAGCCGTAGCTCGATCCGATCAACGTCCCCAGCACCAAGGCGAGCAGCAAGCCCAAGAGCCCGGTAACCGCTGCGATCATGTCGCGAGAGCGGTCCGACGTGTGCTGGTCGGGGAGGAGCCCCTGCAGCTTCAATCCGATCAAGCCGCTGGCCAAGGCAAGCACGCCGACGAGGAAAGCGATTTCGAGGGAATCCATGCGTCCGCCTCAGTTCCGAGAATCTGCCGTCTCCAAGGCGCCCGCCGGCCGCGTCGGCCGCGCCAGCGCTCAGGCCACCCATGCGCCCGCGCCGAGCCGCGCGTTTCCGCTCCCCTCGAATTCGTTCGACGCCCTGCCGCGCCTCGATCGACCGGCGGCGCCGCGCGACCGGTTTCCCCAGTTCGATTGTGAGCTTAGGCGTCGTTGATAAATAGCTGAATCGAAGTGCGATTTTTTCTTGGGAGCTTTGGGATTCCCAGGGCGGGATCGAGTTTATAGAATCGCCGTATGATTGACGAATCGGCGATAAGATTGC
>Ga0181539_1002561_pt1 | contig 17975 bp, 16 predicted proteins | sample PEATcosm2014_Bin_46_FD_119767 | JGI IMG/M metagenome (GOLD analysis project Ga0181539, IMG submission 119767) | Peatland microbial communities from MTU Mesocosm Facility, Houghton, MI, USA - PEATcosm2014_Bin23_60_metaG | ecosystem: Environmental > Terrestrial > Soil > Wetlands > Peat | place... | reverse complement strand
TTAGCGTCAATGAGACCTACTCGAATGGGAGTGCGCGGTTTGCGGTTCAGCTCCTCGACTTCTTAGAGCCAAGTACGACGTATCATTTCGAGATATACGTTCAGGTACCGCCGGGCTTCTGTGGCGGAGGTCCCTGGCTACACACCGGTTCGTGGACCACTGGCGGTGACTCGTCGCTGTACATCAAGGGGAACATCTACGGCATCTACAGCGCTAACGGGACGAGGGACCAGCCTGCCCCTGCAAACACCACCGTAGAGCTGACCTGCGCTCGCCCCGTTTCTGGTGATGGGGAGTATTCTCGATACGCACTCACGAACCGGTCTGGGTACTACTCGATCCCGCTCTGGCAGATTGGAGGTAACGGCTTCAATTTCACTCACTGTAACTCATACGGATCGAACTACAGCGGCTACAATGTCTCAGTCCTGAACGGCGTCTGGCCGGGCTACTTCAACGAAACGGTGTTTGTTTGGAGTGCACAAGCGGTCGATTTCTACCTTCCACACAACTTCCTGAGCCCGTATTTCACGGAGGTACTCGATTTCAGTAACGACGCCATAGCTAACGAGTCCACAATCTCGTACTCGGACCAGGCCACGACAACGGTGACGACGGAATTGACACACAGTTGGTCGCTCGGAGGGTCGGCCGGGGGCGGTAGCGGGACCTTTTCCGGGTCCACGACAGCCCAGTCTTCAGCATCCTTCTCCGGCGGGCTGGGGTTCGCGATGAACGGCGGCACCCTCGATTGGATCGTTCGTCAGAACGAGACCGGTTGGGTTGCGTTCAGCGCGTTCACCCGAGAGTGGGCGCAAACATGCGTTAGCTTTACCTCACAACCGATCCGGGGCCAACCCGCCCAGAACGACTCGGGATTCACGCAACCCGCTGACTGGATGATTCCTGCTAACGTGAACAACTCTAACTTCAGTGCCACTCCGATCTACTATCTGAATGACCCCGACATAGGTCTCAAGATGCACAACCAGGTGGCATCCGCGATAGGTTTCTACTACAAGGGTGCTGAGACCGTTTCGACAAGCGTGGGGGTTACCAGCACCTACAGCGTCGAATTCAGCCTGTCCGCGCAGCTCGAAGGCGTCGGATCTGCAAACCTGGGTGTTGGCATGACGTGGTCTCAGACCGGGTCGACCACCTCCTCCCACACGCTCGATTGGTCAATCGGGCGGGCACTGGGTGAACCGGCATTCTGTGTGGACGTTTTCGGGGAGGGAGGCAGCGGTGATCATGCTGACATGATCGGAATCTACACCTGGGCACTAGTGGGAGGGGTCTGCCAGGACGGGAAGTGAGATACCCACAAGTAGATACAAGCGCACCACATCTTCCGTCGATGCTTCCTCAAGCGCCCGCGAGCCGACACGGGTCGCTTGCAGCGGCGCACTCTGAGGACTCGCTGAAGGACTTGGACGAACGACTGCGCCAGTTCGACGGGCCGGCGCGGCCGCGGGTCTCGCTGCCTAGTTCGCGCATTCTCACGGCGCTCCTCGCTGGGGTGACCGCGGGGATCGTCATTGTTGCCGGAGGTCTCAGTGTCGGCCACGTCGTGAGCTCGCACGAACCCCCGGGGAGGGCATGGCCCGTGGTCCCGGATGGGCCGACGTTCTACCAGGCGCTGAGCGCCGTGAACGCCTCCACGACCCACCTGTCGGGGGGCCCTTGGCTTCTGTTCTCCGTGTACGGGATTGCCGCACCGGTGCCGTTTAGTCCGGAGTTGATTGGCGAGAGCTTGAGCGAGAACGAGACCGTCAACTTCTGCGGTCACGAATTCAACGGGGTCACCCTCTTCAACGGGACACTCCCGACCTTCGACGGCACCTTCAACTCCGGCACGGCCCCGTTCTGGGAGTTCGCCTTCTACTCGAACCAATCCCAGCAGGTTCTAGTCACGACCGACATCCAGGGGACGGTCGACAGCTATTCCCCCATCTCGGTCTCGAACGAATGTCACCCGTGGGTCGATTTCATCGCGAACAACAGCGCGAACTGGACCCGACTCCAAACTCACCTACCAGTCAACAGCTCGGTCGCTGCCGCTGCTGTGTGGGGCACGACCGCCCAGGAAAGCGAATCGGTGGCTCAGTTCGTAGGGCAGGGAGAGCCATATGCGGAGATCATGACGATTGGCCCCGGCTTCTTCCAAGGGTTCGGCGACCAAGACACCTACGGTTGGGGGGTCATCTTCGACCGATGCGGGGAGGTCGACATCACGGGCGTCCAACCGTTCGTAGCGGCCGGAGTTGCGAACCGGGGAGAGGGGCCGGTAGCGGGGATTATCTATCACAACTGCGCGTTGCAGTATTCGGGCGCCGGCGTCTTCGACACCGAGTACGATTGGCTCTTTTCCTCCCCGAGTATCGAAAGCACTGCGGGGAGCACCCAGGTCGCCATTCCGTATCAACTGGGAGCCGCCTACCCGAACGGCACGTTCGGGGACTTCTACGATGAGGTGGGCCTCGCCAACTGGATGACGAAACTCACCCTGACGAGCCCATCCGGCCCTGCCCTGTCCCTCGCTTCGCCCACCTGCCTACAGTGGGTTCCCTCGCTCGGGGACTGCCCTGCAGCACCCTCCGGGTGGTTCGCAGTGCTGACATCCCCCTATGGCGAGTGGATCGACAGCTACGGGGTCCAGCCGAATGGCTCGGCGGGCTGGTCGATGGCGGTCACGGCGTTCGTGAGCAACCAGGAGCTCGTCATCGTCATTCCATCGTCGTGGGACCCAATCGGGGACGTGCTGACCCCCACCTGCACGAACACATTCTCGGTCGTCGAAGGGTCGGCCACGCTCTGACATCCTAGACCTCGAGCCGACCCAAGGAGGGCCGAGAGATTTCACTCATGGTCTCGCCCACGCCGACCAGCGAGTCTGCCGCATAGCGCACGGAACGGCAGGAACAGAGTCTAATGTAACCACCACTCGAGTGCTGTCCGATCTCGGGAGAGCCTCGCTGGCGATGTGACGATTCGCGGAGGGCTGGCCGATTTCGGCACAGGTTCTTTCACTTCGCAACGGACGTAGACTGACCTACTCACAAATCCGGCGTTGCCCGAACCTTTCATCTCCGGGGGTTGCCCCGGGACGAACCCTTTCTCCCGGTGTAGGTCCGCTGAGGAACCGTTGAGAAGGTCCGGTGAGTGTGAGCGACTATCTACGGCAAATAGAGTAGAGGTAGAGGACGATCTTCACGCGCGCCGAGGCCCCTCCCGCATCGCCTCGTGGTAGACCGCCACGGTCTCGACCGCCCGCTCGGGCCACCCGGCCCGGAGCGCTTCCCACTGCCCCTGGTCCCCCATCGCGCGCCGGAGGGTGGGGTACTCGAGGAGCTCGGAGATGCGGCTCGCGAACTCGTCCACGTCCCAGAAGTCGACCCGGAACACACCGCCCGACATCTCCGCGACGCCGCTGGTCTTGGAGACGATCGTCGGCACCCCCGCGGCCATCGCCTCCAGCGCCGCGATCCCGAACGGTTCGACGATCGAAGGCAGGACGAAGACGGAGGCGCCCGCGAGGAGCACCTCGCGCTCGTCGTCCGTCACTTTGCCGAGAAACATCACCCGCTCCCCGATGCCGAGCTGCGCCGCGAGCTGGACCAGGCGGCCGTACTCGGGGCCTTCCCCGGCGATGACGAACAGCACGTCCGGGAACGACGGAGCGACGCCCGCCGCCGCCCGGAGGAACGTGTCGACGCCCTTCATCGCGGCGAGCCGGCCCACGTACAGGATGAACCGCCGCTTCGGGTCGATCTCCGCGAGCCGCTCGCTCGGGCGGACGGCGTTGTAGATCACCGTCACACGGCCCGGCTCCGCGCGGTACCGTCGGATGAGCTGGAGCTTCAGGTGGTGGCTCACGGCGATCACGCGGGTCGCCGCGTCGATGCCGGCCTGCTCCCGTTCGAGGATGTGCCCCCACGGGTGCCCGAGCGAGCGGTCGTACTCGGTCGAATGCACCGTCATGACCAGGGGGACGCCCAGGCGCCGGGCGAGAGCGCTCCCGCCGCGGGTACCGAACCAATCGTGGACGTGGACGACGTCCGGTTGGACGTCGAGCTTCAGGCCGGCGACCCAGGCGTTGTAGCCGTCGATCCCGTCAGCGAACGGCGAGCCCTTCAGTTCCCCCGACCAGTAGGTCGACGGGAACTCGGGCGGCGCTCCTCCGACCGATTCGCCCGGGTGACGGAAGGTGACGCCGTCCACCGGCGTGAAGGGGCCGGAGAACGGCGAGAGGAACGTCACCCGGTGCCCGAGCTTCGTGACCTCGCGGCAGATCTCGTAGCAGTGGACGCCGAGGCCCCCGGTGTGGCTCGGGGGGAACTCCCAGCCGACGATGACGATCTCCAGCGGGCGGCGGGTCCGTTCCCCGGCGAGCTCCGGACGGCGCGAGCGGGTCCGGTCGGACGACGGGCGGGCCACCATCTGCTGGTCCAGGGACCCCGCGTCATCGTCCGCGGGGGCCCGTTCCTTCCGCACGACCGGCGGGCCCCGACCACGCCCCGGGGCCCGACGCCGCTTGGGCCGAGCGGAGCTGGGTCGGGTCGACCGGGGTTTGGGGGACTGCTTCATCGATGGGGGGTCGCCCGGACCTCGGGGACGCGCGTGCCCACCGGCACCGGGCAGATGAAGCCGGCGATGCCCCCCGCGAGCCGATCCGGGGCGGTCTAGAACCCGGCGAGAAGCTCCGCGATGGCGGTCCGGGGGTCGGACGCCCGGGCCACCGCGCTCGCGACGAGCACCCCTTCGCTCCCGAGCTCGATCGCGCGCCGGACATCCCTCCGGTCGTGGACCCCCGCACCGCACAGCACCCGCGTGGCCGGGGCGACCGACCGAACGGCGGTGACGGTCTCCGATACGACCTCGGGTCGGGCCGTCGAGACCGCGCGGTCCCCGCCGATCAGTTCCGGAGGCTCGATCGCGAGGTACGGGGGCCGGATCGCGGCCAACGTTCGCGCCTCGGCCACGGTCCGGGCACAGACGATCGCGGTGAGGCCCAGCGCGGCGAGTCGACGGGCGGCGTCCTCCACCGCCGTCGGTGCCATCGGATGCTCCGAGTGGTTGAGAAGGCTTCCCCGCACCCCCGACGCGCGGAGCGCCTGCGGCGGGACCGACCCGGTGCGGGCGCCGGCATCGGTCGGGTCGACGTGCTGGGCGACCACGGGGATCGGGACCGTGGAGGCGATGAAGCCGAGGTCCGGGGTCGCGGGAGCGACCGCCGTGGCGATCCGGGCCGCCCGACCGAGCTCGTCGAGGGCCGCCGCGATCGCGCGGCCGCCCTCGCCGAGGCAGTTCGGGTACGTCTTCAGGTTCAGCAGGAGCAGCGGCGCTCCGAGCGGGGGCAGCTCAGTGCGTCGCGGCGGCTTTCGCCCGCTTCGGCCGGGAACAGATCGCGTACTCGTCGCCATCGAAGAAGACCTCGCGGTCGGGGTGCTTGCGCTGGAGTTCGGAGATCCGGGAAAGGACGTCCTCGAGCGTGGTCGATTCGTCATTCGGATCGATCCTCAAGTGCACCGTCTTCTCGGGCCGGTCCGTCGAATGACCCGTTCCGGGCATGAGGCTCCGGGGGTGGGCCTAGGCGTGGGGGGCCATTAAGCGTTCGAGGCCCCCGGCCGCCCGCCCGGCCGCGGCGCGAACGCCGTCCTCCCCCCGGGGCGGGGCCGCGGGCCGGACGCCGACGGACCGCCCTCCTTCGCCGAGAAGTCAAGCAATTCGTATATATCGTGCGCCGCTGGCACGCCGGGGGTCCCAGCATGTCAGCAGGACAGGGTGGTCGGGAGCCGGAGTCGACGAGCCGTCTTACAGAGGCCGAGATCGCGGTCCATTGGAAGGAGGAGGAATCGATCCTCCCCTCCCCCAAGTTCGTCGGACAGGCGAACCTGACCGATCCCTCGGTCAACGAGCGGTTCGCCCTCGACCGTTTCCCCGAGTGCTTCCGCGAGTACGCGGACCTCTTGACCTGGGACCAGTACTGGCACACGACCCTCGACGCGAGCAACCCGCCGTTCTACAAGTGGTTCGTCGGCGGGAAGCTGAACGCCTCCTTCAACTGCATCGACCGCCACCTCCCGCTCTACCGCAACAAGGCGGCGATCATCTTCCAGGGGGAGCCCGAGGAGGAGCCGCCGCAGACGCTGACCTACCAGGACCTCTGGGTCCGGGTCAACGAGTTCGCTGCCGTCCTGCGCGACTTCTGCCACCTGAAGGCCGGCGACCGGGTCACGATCCACATGCCGATGGTCGCGGAACTGCCGATCACGATGCTCGCCTGCGCGCGGCTCGGCATCATCCACACGGTCGTCTTCGGCGGGTTCAGCGGCGAGGCCGCCGGCCACCGGGCGGCCGATTCCGGCAGCAAGGTCCTGGTCACCATGGACGCCTACTGGCGGAGCGGCAAGCTCCTCGATCACAAGGCCAACCTCCAGGCCTCGATCGACGCCGCCAAGGCCGGAGGGACGACGGTCGAGAAGGTCCTCGTCTGGCAGCGGTACCGCGACCGGGTCTCCACCGCGGCCCCGATGGTCCCCGGCCGGGACTACCTGGTACAGGAGCTCCTCAAGGAACACGTCGGCCAGCGCGTCGACCCGGTGTCGATGCCGGCCGAGGCGCCGCTGTTCCTGATGTACACGAGCGGTACGACCGGCAAGCCCAAGGGCTGCCAGCACTCGACCGGCGGCTACCTCGCGTACGTCACGGGGACGTCGAAGTATATCCAGGACATCCACCCGACGGACGTCTACTGGTGCCTGGCCGACATCGGCTGGATCACCGGCCACTCGTACATCGTCTACGGGCCGCTCGCCCTCGCGGGGACGTCGGTCATCTACGAGGGGGTGCCGACGTTCCCGGACCCGGGGCGGTCGTGGCGGATCGCCGAGCGCCTGAACGTCAACATCTTCCACACCTCGCCGACCCTGATCCGCCAGCTGCGCAAGCTCGGCCCGGACGAGCCGAAGAAGTACCACTATCACTTCAAGCACATGACGACCGTCGGCGAGCCGATCGAGCCGGAATCGTGGGTCTGGTTCTACCACGCCATCGGGAAGGGGGAGGCGGTGGTCGTCGACACCTGGTGGCAGACCGAGACCGGCGGGGTCCTCTGCGGGACCAAGCCCGGGATCGACCGGATGAAGCCGGGCAGCGCGGGCCCGGGCGTGCCCGGGATCCACCCGGTGGTCCTCGACGAGACCGGGCGAGAGCTGCCGGCGGGGTCGAACAAGGCCGGCAACATCTGCATCCGGAACCCGTGGCCCGGCCTGATGCAGACGATCTGGGGCGACCCGGACCGGATGGTCCGCCAGTACTTCGAGAAGTACAACAAGAACCCGAAGAGCAAGGACTGGCGCGACTGGCCGTACTTCGCCGGCGACGGCGCCCTGATGTCCAGCGACGGGTACTTCCGGGTCCTCGGCCGCATCGACGACGTGATCAACGTCGCCGGTCACCGCCTCGGGACGAAGGAGATCGAGTCGGCGTGCCTGACCGTCCCCGAGGTCGCGGAGGCCGCCGTCGTCCCGGTCGCGGACGAGGTCCGGGGCCGGGCCGTCGAGGTCTACGTCTCGCTGAAGCCCGGCACGACCAAGTCCGCCGCCCAGGTCGCGCAGCTGGTCACGGCCGCGATCGAGTCCTCGATCGGGAAGATCGCCCGGCCGAAGACCGTCCACATCGTCCCGGACATGCCGAAGACGCGGTCCGGGAAGATCATGCGGCGGGTCCTCGCGGGGATATCGAACCAGCTGGATACCGGCGACATCACCACGCTCGCGAACCCCGAGGTCGTCGACCAGATCCGCAAGCAGGTCGAGGGAGAGAAGCCGGCCGCGTCCCGGTAGGCGCACGGCCTCCTCGACCGTGCGACGGCCGCGGGTCGGAGAGCCCCGGCCTGCGGGAGCCGCGGCCCCTCGGGGCCCGGTTCCCGCCCCATCGTCGGGGTCCGGTCCCGGCGGCGACCGGTGGCCGGGTGCGCGTCGGAGCGGGGCCGGCCAGGGCGCGGTCGAACGCCGGTCGTACGGCTGACGCTTCGTACCGGACGGCGCCCAGGGCGACGGGCCGGGGCGGCTCAGACCCCGGGAGACCTGGGGACGATCCGGGGCGCGTACGTCGGGACCCTCAGGAGGTGGATGGAGGCGACCACCAGCCAGAGCAGGAGGGGGGCGACGACGAGGCGCTCCACCCCCCCGGTGCCGAGAGCGCCGTCCAGCTTCGCGAGGAAGAGGAGCAGCGCGACCAGGCCGATCAACCCGGAGAACAGGGTGTACGCCCGGTACCCGTTCCAGCGGGTGTCCCGGAACATCACGAACCCGAGCACGATGAGCCCGAGGTTCGCTCCGACGAAGGTGATCAACGCGCAGACGGAGTGGAAGGCAAGGTGGACGTTCTCGGGGAAGAGGCCGACCCCCACGGACCCGATCCCCGCGAGGGCGATGAGACCGAGCCCGACGGACCGGCTCGGCCGGTCGGGGAACGCGGTCCGGATCAGGATCACGCCGAGGATCACCAGCAGGCCGAGGAGGATCACCGAGACGTTGAACAGAAGGTACCAGGGTGAGCAGACGGAGTGGGTGGAACTGCTCGGCCAGTACCCGCAGGCCGTGTTCCCGAGGTCACTGATGACGTTCCCGGTCAGGCTGTAGGTGCCCTTCCAGTGGATCTGGACCACGGCCATCGCGACAACGAACTGCACCGCGCCGACGATCCAGACGACCGCCGCGTGGTGGACGGCCCGATGGACGAGCGGACCGAGGCGGGATTCGGCCTGGGCCATCGGGTCCCCGTTCTAGTCCTCGCGAGCGTTGCGTTCGTACGACGCGTCGCTCGTTCTCTTCAGTCGAGCGCCGTCGCGGTCGCAGGTCGGCCGCGCGCTCGGTGGCACGTCGATCACGTAGCCACCACCGCACTTCGGGCATTCGTAGTACGGCATCCGGTCCCTCGGGCGAAGCAAGGGGAGCCCCATATAAATGGGTCGGCCCTCTACGGAACCCCGCCGGCGCCGGGCGGATCCGTTGATGTCGCCCCCGCAATCGGACGACCGCCACCCGAACCGACCGCGCGTCCGCGCGCGGGGCGGGGCTCCGGCGGCCGCTGCGCCGTCGAACGCCCCGCGGACCCGCGACCGGTTCCTCTCCCTCGACGCGTACCGCGCGGAACGGGAGTGGAAGCGGTACGAGGGGACACCGCAACGCGACCTCTTCCGGGAGCTCCGCTTCCGTTTCCTCCGACGGCACGCCGTGGCCGCTCGATGGGTGCTCGACGTCGGGGCGGGCCCGGGCCGGTTCACCCCGGCGGTCGGGGCGGCCGGCGCGCACCGGCTGGCCCTCGATCTCTCCCGCGAGATGCTGCGTCGGATCCCGCGCGCGCTTCCCCCGGACCGAGAGGGCGCGCGCGACGCCGTCGACGCGGTCGTCGGCGACGCCCTGTCTCCGCCGTTCGCCCGGGCGGCGTTCGGCGAAGTGGCGCTCGTGGGCAACGCCGTGGGGTTCGCGGGAGGGGATTGGGGCCGGATGCTCACCGCCGCCGAGGCCCTCGTCGCCCCGGGCGGGACGCTCGTCGTGGAGATCGCCCCCGGGCCCGGAGAGTATTCGCGGTACCTGGCCCGGCTCCCGGCAACGGCGGTCGGCCGGCTGTTCATGGCACCGCCCGCCGCCCTCGTTCCCAGGATCGTGCGGGAGGGGTTCGGAGCGGAGCCGCCCCGGCACCGCAGCGAATCGTTCGAGAGGTTGGATGCCCGCGATCTTGGGAAGCGATGGCAGGACCGCGGATGGGAGGTGCTCGAGACGACCGCCGTCGCCCCGTGCCTCGGGCCCGATCCGCTCCGCATCGCGCGCGCCCGCGCGGCGCCCCGGAGCTGGGCGCACCTCTTAGAGGTCGAGGAGCAGATCGGCCACCAGCCCGAGCGATGGGCCTCTGCCGCGGCGGTGATGGTCGCGGCGCGCCGGGGGTTGGGGGCACATGATTAAGACCCGTCGGGACCCATCCACCGGTCCGGTGTCGATGCCGAAGGGATCTCCCGGGGCCCGAGCGTCCCGGCCGAGCGCAGGCGCCACCGTCGCGGGGGCCGAGGACCTCGAGATGGCGAAGGAGGATGCCCTCCTCCAGCTCAAGATCGGCCGGTCGGCGCATCTCGTGGCCGTCGGGGTCTCCGCGACCCTCGCGCTCGACGGGATCCTGGTCCTGTTCCTGTTCCCCCACCTGCCTGCCCTTCCGGGAGGCGCCCAGGGGTTCGCCGCGCTCGGCCCGTCGTTCTTCCTCCTGCTCCCCGCGCTCGCGGGGCTCGCGATCGCGCTCGTCGGCCTCCTGTCCAAATGGGAAGCGTTCCAGCTCTGGCCGTGGGAGCCCCACTTCTCGATCACGGTCGGGGCGGTCGGGCTCAACGTCCTGACCACCGTCGTGTACGTGCTCCGGGTCGCGGGCGTCGGCGCGGTCGCGCATGTGGCGCTGTTCCCGTGGTTCCTGCCGGTGGAGCTGGCCGGGATCAGCCTCGCCTTCCTCGGGCTCACGATGACCTGGACCGCGTGGTCGAGCCAGCAGTGGGCCGCCACGGTCGCGGCGCTCCTCCCGATGCTGACCCCGCTCCTCGTCTACGACCGGCCGACCAGCACGTCGACCGAGGCCGACGCGGTCGCCGTCGCGCTGTTCCTCTCGGCGATCCTCTACCAGATGTCGGGGTCGTTCCTGCACCTCCTCTCCTCGGGCACCGGCCCCCACGAATCGGCGTTGATCGCGTCCGGCCAGAGCCGGATCGTCCGTCTCGCCGACGAGACCCGCCAGAAGGAGGAGGCCCTCCGGTTCCGGGAGTCGGCCCTCGTCCGCCGGGAGGCGGACGCCGAGACCGCGGAGGCCAGCGTCCGTCGCCAGCAGCTCCAGATCACCGAGGCCCGCAAGGAGCTCGACGGCCGGACCGTGCGCGACCACGCCCGAGGCGAGGACCTGGACCGTCACGAGCGGGAGGTCGCCGGCCGGGCCGCCGAGGTCGAGGGGATTGCCCAGACGCTCACCGGCCGGCTCAAGGCCGTGGAGCTCCGGGAGCAGGAGATCGCTCGTCAGCTACCCCAGATCGCCGCCCGGGAACAGCGCGTCGCGCAACGGGAAGGCGAGCAGACCCGCCGGGACGCCGAGTTCACGCAGCGGCAGCGCGAGGTCGAACGGCGCACCGAGGCGATTTCGGAGGCCGAGACCCGTATCGAGGGGCGCCGCAAGCAACTGGACGAGAAGACCTCCGAGCTGCTGCGCCGCGAAGGGGACCTCGCGGCCCGGGGATCCGGTGCGACCGGCCCGCGGCTGCCGAGCCCCGGTCCGGCGAGCGACGTCCCGGCGCGCGACGCGCAGCTCCGTCATCTCAAGTCGACGCTCGACGAACAGAACGTCGTCCTCGGCCGTCGGGCTCGCGAGGTCGCCGAGCGGGAGAAGGCCGCCACCGACGCGCTCCGCCAGGCGACGGAGAAGCTCGCGTCGCTCGCCGCCCGGGAGGCGTCGCTCGGCCAGCGCGAGGCCAGCCTCGCCGAGCGGCTGAAGGAGGCGGACGACCGGCGGACCCAGTACGAGGGCGCCGCGCGGGATTACCAGGAACGCCTGAAGGACGTCGGCCGGCAACAGGTCGATGCGGCCCAGCGGAACGCCGACCTCCATCGCTCGCTGCAATCGGTCACGGACCGGGATTCCGCCCTTGGCGAGCGGGAACGTCGGCTCCGGACCACCCTGGTCGAGCTCGACCAGCGCGAACGGGACCTCGTCGCCCGGGAGCGTACGGTCGAGGCGCACGAGGCCGAGGTGAGCCTGCGCCGCCAGGAGGCCGAACGCGACGGGCTCACGCTCGCCGGGCTCGCGGCGGTGGAGGCGGCGGGCCGGATCGAACGCCCCGCCGCCCGCCCCCTCGCGCGCGGCGGCGCGGCGCGACGGGCGCCGGAGGAGCCGGAAGGTCCGGAGGCGGCCGGACCGGCCTCGACGGAGCTCCTCGCCCCCTCGACCGCGCGCCACTACGCCGACCGTCTCCCGACCGGAACGCCGCGCCTCGACGACCTCCTGCTCGGAGGGATCCCGGCGCGCAATCACGTGGTCCTCCTCGGGGACGCCTTCGTCGGGAAGGAGGTCGTCCTCTACGCGTTCATCGCCGAGGGGCTGAAGCGGGGAGAGCCGATCGTCCTCGTCACGGCCTCGCGGTCGCCGACCGAGATCTCCCAATCCCTCGGGGTGGTGCTCCCCCAGTTCCTGGAATACGACCAGCTCGGGATGGTCACCTGGATCGACGCGTCGACGACGGGCGGGGCGCCCGGTCCCCGGCGGTTCGTGCCGAAGGGGTCGGACGACCGGGCCGGCATCCTCTCGGCGCTCGTCCAGGCCGCGAAGCCGATCGAGGACGAGAAGCGGGGGCCGTTCCGGGTCGGCTTCCTCGGCCTCTCGGCGGTCTTCGCGCACGCCGACGAGCGGGCGACCTTCTCCTTCCTGCAGAACGTCGTCGGGATCCTGAAGCCGCGCGACGCGCTCGCGATGTACTCGCTCGAGGGGGGCGCCCTGACCGAGGCCCAGGTCGAGTCGCTCCTCGGCCGGATGGACGGGGCGATCGTCTTCCGGCAGGACCGGGACCGGACGTTCCTTTCGGTGCGGGGGTTCGGGGACGTCCAGACCCGCGACTGGGTCGAGTGCCGGGCGACGAACCGCGCGCTGATCGTCGGCTCGTTCGCGCTCGAACGCATCCGCTAGGCCCGGGGGAGCGACGCGCGCGTTCTCCGACCGGGAGAAGGCGCTCGCCCTCGTGGTCCTCGCCCCGTTCCTCGCCGAGCTCGTCAGCGGCTCGACGCCCCCCTTCGCCTGGATCCTTCCGCCGGTCCTGCTCACGTTCTGCGCGATCTACGGGGTGAGCGCCCTCCTGGTCCGCGAGGCGTCCGTCCGGCTGGGCGGTTCGCCCGCCACGGTCCTCCTGCTCGGCGCGGCGTTCGGGATCCTCAACGAGGGCGTCGCGGCCCGTTCGCTGTTCGACCCCTCCTGGCCGGCGCTCGGCGCGCTCGCGCTCTACGGCCGGTTCGGCGGGGTCAACTGGATCTGGGCCGAGTGGATCGTCCCGTTCCACGCGGTCTGGAGCATTTCGTTCCCGGTCTTCCTCTTCCGCCAGCTCTGGCCCGGGAGCCGCTCGGTCCGCTTGCTCTCCGACCGATGGTGCATCGGCCTGGCCGCCGTTCCCGTCGCGGCGGCGGTGGTCGCCTCGACCGTGATCGGCTCCTACCGGATCACGGCGGTGGACTGGGCGGCGATGGCCGCCGCGATGGGGGTCCTGATCGTCCTCGCCTGGAAGCTGGGTCCGCTCGCCTCCCGCTGGCGGCCCCTGGGATCGTTCCGCCCGTCTCCGCGGTTCGCGGCGGTCGTGGGAGCGTTGTTCTTCGTCGGCGGGCAGAACGGGACCTGGCTCACCCCGTCGGTCAGCCGGTCCGCGGTCGGCGGCTTCGTTCTGGTGGCCCTTCTGTATCTCGGGGTCGGTCTCTTCGCCAGCTCCCTCGCCGCGGACGGACCGGACGACGCACCGCGCTTCGCGTTCGTCCTGGGCGGGATCGGGTACTACGTCGCGCTCTCCCCGCTCTCCGAGTTCGCCTTCGGGCGGGCGGGTCTTCTCCCCATCGATGTCGCCGTCCTGGCGCTCCTGATACTGCTGTACCGGAAGCGCACGGCGCGTCGCCCCGAGGGGGCCGTGGCGGCTGCGGTCGGGTCAGCGTAGCCCGACGTACTCCGACCGGTCGACGATGTACCGGGGCCGCTCCCCCGCGAAGAACCGGGCCAGGTTCTCGAGCGCGCTCTCCAGGGCGTACGCCTCCACCGGAGGGGCGAACCCCGCGCTGTGCGGCGTGCCGACGAGGTTGGGGAGGGAGGCGAACGGGAACCGCTGGCGCAGGGCCCCGCTCCCGAACTCCTCCCCCCACCAGACGTCGAGGGCGGCGCGGAACGTCGGGTGGTCGACGAGATGCCGGTAGAGCGCCTCCTCGTCGACCGTTCCGGCCCGGCCGACGTTCACGTAGATGGCGTCCGGCGGCATCGCCCGAAGCTCTTCCGCCCCGATCGTCCGCTGCGTGCTCCGGGTCAGCGGGCGAGCGTCGAACGCGACGGCGGCGAGCGCGAGCGCCTCCCGCAGGCGGCTCGCGGGAAACATCTGGTCGCAGCCCGGCGCCGGGTCGCCGGTGCGGTTCACGCCGACGATCCGGACCTCGAACCCCCGGAGGCGGGCGGCGATCCCCCGGCCGATCTCCCCATACCCCAGGATGACCGCGGTCCGGTGCCAGAGGACGCGGTTCTCGGGTGCGGGACGGAGCGTTCCGGCCGCGACCTGGGCGTGGGCGGTCACGAGCGACCGCGCGGCGGCGAGCGCGAGGGCGACCGCGTGTTCGGCAACGAAGGGGGCGAATCCCCCGACGTTGCCGGCGATCTCCACGCCCGGGGGGAACCGGTCGAACGGGAGGTCGTCGACCCCCGTGAAGACCCGCTGGACGAAGCGGAGCCTCGGGGTGGCCGTCGGGTCCCACGACCGCGCCTCGCGCGCGAACGAGCCGAGGAGCGCGGCCTCGACCGCCCCCCACTCCCCGGGACCGGTCTCCTCGAGGAACCCCGCGGGGATGCCGGGAAGGCGACGGTCGACCGCGGCGGCGACCGCGTCGCGACGCTTCACGGCAAGGAGGAGTCGCGGATCGTCCCGAGGCACGGCCGGAGGACCCGGTCGGGGCTCATCCGTTCATCCCTTCCCACCGGGCCGGACCCCTCCGGCGATTACTTTAGGAGCCCTTCGCGGTCCTAGAGCCCAGGAGCCCGATGCCGCACCGCCTTCACCACGTCCAGATCATCGCCCCCCCGCGATTGGGGGCGGCGGCCCGGGGCCCCCTCGTCGCCCTCCTCGCCCGCGGGGTCGATCCCTAGGAGGACGAGACGCTGCCCGGCCGACCCCGATGGTGCGCGCGGGACCCGCTCGGGAACCGCCTCGACCTCGTCCCGCCTCGGGGGGGGTGACCCGCACGACCCGAACGCAGTCGGCGGTCACGCTGGACCTCTGGCACACGCTGGTGTACCTGGAACCCGAGGCCGAGGAGGCGTACATGGACGCCCAGATGGAGCTCGCGGCCGACGTGCTGGACGCGGCGGCCCCGTTCCCGGGCGCGGCGACCCGCTCCCGCCCGGAGCTCCGCGCGATCTTCGAGAAGGTCTACCTGGAGGCCGTCACCGCCGCCCAGCAGGGAACGAGCGTTCCTCCGGCCGCCCAGATCGCCCGGGCCGCAGAGCGGAGCGGGCGGAACGTCCCCACCGAACGGTATGTGGACCGGTTGCTCCGCCTCGTCGCGGGAACGCCGTTCCAGCTGGCCCCGGAAGCCCTTCCGACGGTGAAGGCGCTCCGGGAGCGGGGGTGGAGGACGGCCGTGATCTCCAACACCGTGGGGGAACCGGGGGTCGCCCTCCGCCCGATCCTCCGGGCGATGGGGTTCGATTCGCTGGTCGAGGAGTACCTCTTCAGCGACGAACTGCCCTGGACGAAGCCGGACCCGGCGATCTTCCACGAGGCGCTCCGTCGCCTGGGGGTCGGCGCCGCCCACGCCGTCCACGTCGGCGACGGCTGGTCCGACACGGAGGGGGCCCGTCGGGCCGGCATGCGGGCGGCGATCCTGTTCACCGGACTGCAACGGTACGGGGCCCGGTACCAGGCGCTGTTCCTGCCCCCCGGGTGGGGGTCGCCGGCCGCCGACTACCGCATCGAGCGGCTGGGGGAGCTGCCGGCCCTCGCGGACCGCCTCCTCGCGCCGACGTCGTCGACCTAGGGGACGGGTCACTCCTCGCCCATGTGGCGAGGCTTCGGGATCACCTTGGGCTGGTCGGCGTCGGTCGGCATCCCGGTCTTGCCGGGGACGATGTCGCAGTCCCTCCAGCTGACCCCGACCGTAACCCGCGGGAACGCGACCTTGAGCGAGTAGGTCGCGAGCTTCCCGACGACGAGGCCCTGGGAGCCCGGAACGAGGTTGGGGTTCATGGTCGTCAGGTCGTGGGTCAGGATCACCCGGGTCTCCCCAACGACGACGCGCTCGAGCTCCGTACGCTCCTCCATGGTGGTGTTCCGGCTCGACCCACGACCGCCCATAACCCTACCGGACGCCCCCCCGGAGGGGGTCGGCCCTCCGGAACGGCCGGAGGGCCCCCTGTAACACGGAAGGCCCGTCGAAAACAGGGATTATCTACTAGGAGGGCGTCCTTCGACTCGGCATGCCAGCGTCGGAACCGACAATGGGAACGGCAAGCGGGATTCAGCAGGGTCCTCCGCGGACCGACGACAAATCGGAATGGTGGGCGACCCCCACGGTCATCGGACTGATGGGTTTCGGCCTGACCACCATGATGGCGGGGCTGGGAAACCTGCCCGCGCCCTACGGCAACGGCTTTGGATCGGGCGCGAACGTCGGGGTGTCGCTCTTCGGCCTGGCGATCATCTTCGGCGGGCTCGTCCAGATCCTCGCAGGTGTCATTGGGCTGCGCAAGGGGAACCTGTTCGCCGGTTCGGCGTTCCTCGGCTACGGGGCGTTCTGGATCGCCTACACCTTTACGCTGGCCACGTACCTCGGGAGCGGCCTCATCTCGCCACCGATCACGGTCGGGTTCTACGGACTGGCCGCGTTCGCGTTCCTCTGGATGATGTTCACGCTGACGTTCCTGATCAACTCCGTGAAGCACGGATGGGGACTGTTCTTCGTGTTCCTCTTCCTGTTCGTCTCGTTCGTCCTCTTGATCGTTAAGTTCTGGCAGCTCGGCGCGGCGGACACCATCTCGAAGGGCGAGGACTGGGCCGTGGGCGGGATGATCATCCTGACCGGGCTCACCGCCTGGTACGTCGCGACGGCGCACCTGACGAACGCGAACTGGGGCCGGACGGCCCTGCCGGTCTAAGCCGGCGGCGCGTACCCAGGGTCCAACCTCTTCTCCCCTCCGTCCGGGGAACCGGACGGAGGCCTCCCTGTTTTCTTTCCCGTTCCGGAACGAGGGGTTTAAGCCACCCTCGCAGGTGGTGGGGACGGTGCCCGTGATGGCCGAAGTGCGGTTGGACGGCATGCTTTCGGAGTTCGTCCCCCGGACCTCCGTGCGGTCTCCCGCCCGTTCGGTCGGGGCGCTGCTCGACGACCTCGAGACCCGGTTCCCGCGCCTCCGGCATCGCCTCCGGGACGAGACCCACCGACTCCGGCCGTTCGTCCGGATCTTCGTCAACGGCCAGTCGGTCCCTCCGGACGAGGTCGGGGACCGACGGCTCCGCAGCGGCGACTCGGTCGACATCCTCCACTCGATCCAGGGAGGTTAGCGGATGGCGTCACACCGGTCGGTGGAGGTATGGATAGGGACCCGCAAGGGAGGGTACGTCGCCCGGTCGGATGCCCGCCGCAGGAGCTGGACCGTCGCCGGCCCGTTCCAGGAAGACAGGGACGTCTTCCACATCGCCCCCGATCCCCGACGCCCCGGAACGGTCTACCTGGCCGCGAACAGCGGCTGGTGGGGCCCCGCGCTCTACCGGTCCCGGGATTCCGGCCGGAAGTGGACCGAGGTCTCCGTTCCGGGCACGCCCCGGACGGGGCAGCGGAAACCCCCCTTCGAACTGCCGAGCGCGAAGTTCCCGATCAAGAACCTCTGGCACGTCGCTCCCGGGCCCGCCTCCGAGCCCCGGTCCGTCTTCCTCGGCGTCGACCCCGCTTCGCTCTGGAGGTCCGACGACGAGGGAGCGACCTGGGAGGGGATCGCGGGGATCAACGAGCACACCTCCCGGCCCTCCTGGAATCCGGGGGCCGGAGGGATGTGCCTGCACACGATCCTGATCGACCCGAAGGAGCCTCGGCGGATGTACGTCGGCATCTCGGCGGCCGGGACGTTCCGGACCGACGACGGCGGCGAGCACTGGTCCCCCTGCAACCGCGGGGTCTCGGCCGACTTCCTGCCCGACCGCTGGCCCGAGGTCGGCCAGTGCG
>Ga0181539_1002560_pt1 | contig 17977 bp, 10 predicted proteins | sample PEATcosm2014_Bin_46_FD_119767 | JGI IMG/M metagenome (GOLD analysis project Ga0181539, IMG submission 119767) | Peatland microbial communities from MTU Mesocosm Facility, Houghton, MI, USA - PEATcosm2014_Bin23_60_metaG | ecosystem: Environmental > Terrestrial > Soil > Wetlands > Peat | place... | reverse complement strand
TGCCGATTTTCCCTGGGTGGCCATTTGGGAAGAGAACGAGGCGAGAACCGGGCCACCGTGGAATGGACGCTGCCAAACGCGCGGCCTGGAGTTCGGATCAACGCCCTCGCCGGTAACGCGGCGGGAGGCGTTCGCCGTGGCGCCCCTGTTCGAAACACCAACTTTTTCCACCGTTCCAGCGAAGGGCAAGACGACCGCCAGCTACTTGAGCTTTCTCACACCAGTCCCGGAGGATTTTGGCGGGGTGCGCGACATCCAGGTCGCCAAGAACGAAATCCTGATCCAAGGGAGCGGCCGCCGGTCTTCACTGCACTTGCCCGCTTCCGGGCTGGCGGAGACAGGTTGGGTGTGAAGCGGATTTCGACAAGCTTGCAAAGTATCACGAAATTCGGCCTATCGGTACGACTTGACCGTGGGCCACAACTCGGCCAGAGGTTTCTGGATACCGCGGCAAACCATGATGGGTAGATCGTCTTCATAGGGTTGTACCCAAGGCGAAGTAAAAGTCGCGGCGCGCTCGCTGGAGGCGAACAAATGCTCGCGCGCTCCGCAGTCTCCCGCCACATCGATGATCACGTTGCCGCTGTAGCCGTGCGTTCCCCAAAGGTAATACTGATTGTGGCCGCTGATCACCGGGGGCAATCCGTACTGCCGTCCGAAGAAATCGATGGCCGCCGCCTCGCCGTAATTCTGGGTCACGATGGTCGCCTGCGCCCGATCGCTCGGCGAAAGGGACTGATAAACCTTCGCGACGGTCGCGGCCATTTCGGGCCAGCCGTGCATATCCGCCCAATCGGTGGGAAGGGCAGGCAGGCGCTGGTGCTCGGTGGCAATGGCTTGGTGGGGGATGTGCAAGATCCCGAGCAGTCGGTTGGTGTAGGAGACCACCTGCTCTTCCGGCAAAATCGGTAATGCGAAGGGGACGAAAACAAGCCCCAAAACGATCGCGGCTGTAGCCACGGCCGGCCGAAGCACCTTCCATCGATTCGTCCAGGCTTCGATCGCTACACCGCCAGCCGCCATGAGGTACGGGTATACGTCGGCAGGATAGTAGTGTTTTCCATGCAGCACGATCATGAAGACAACCAAGATGATATACGTGTAACCGAGGAAACGCAGACGCGCGTTCCATAACAGCCAAACCAGGCCGATAATCCACACCAGAGAAAGAAACACATTGGTGATGAGGAGCTGCTGAAACAGGTATTGCACGGGACCGACGATGATGTTCTTTCCGTGCTGACCATTGCGCAGCAGTTCCAGCATGGGAAACCCGTAATGCGCCTGCCACAGGAAATTTGGCAACGCGATCAGCCCGCAGACACCGCAACCCACCAGGAACCAGCGCGAAAAGAGAATCCTCCGTTCGGGTGTAAGGAGTAAGCCCAGCAGCAATGCCGCAAAGAAGAACACCACGCTGTATTTGCTCTGAAGGCAGATGCCAACAATTGCGCCCACTGCCAGCCACCCACGGGGATCACCCCCTTTCGCCAAGCGCAGCGTGTAAAGCGCCGCCAACGGCCAGAGCCAAAGACCGACCATGTCGGGGGAAACCTTCATCCCGAAGTTCATCAGGACGGGGGCGAAAAACACCACGAGGGCGGCGAGGACCTCAGCGAAAGCTCCTCCCCCCAACTCCGCGGCGAGCAAACACGCAACGTACACGCCCGCAGCGGCAAAGAACGCGGGGACCGCGCGCAAAAGCACCAGCGAATGACCGAATATCTGCGTTGCGGCGGCGAGGAGGGGCGCCAGAGGAGGTTGGTCAACGTAGCCCCACTGCGGGTGCTGCCCACAAATAATGAAATAGAGCTCATCGCGAAAATATCCATAGTGCGGATTACCAATCAGATGCAACCCAAACGTCGCGATGGCGGCAATCAACGGGATTCGAAGGCGGTCGCTTGTCAGCGTATTCATGATTCTAGGCATGAAAGAAAACCCCACGGCGAAACCATACCATTCTAGCCCGGATTATCACCACGCGTAAACGCTCTCAGGGGGCTGCCGGAAGGGCGGGGCTAAACAGGTTGCGGAAAAATCGTTGGGACTGTCATGATGTAGAATACTGAGTTCGTTTTTGCCGATCTGGCCTTGGCCAAGGCTGGCCCCTGTCGCAACCCGGCTGGGGGGCAATCAGAGAGGGGGAGAAATGAACTGCAATCGCCGGAGATTTCTGGAAGTTGCCGCGCTGGGCGGGGGCTTGATGGGTAACGGGAAACTCACCAGCGCTTTCCTTATTCCCCGCATGGGAGAGGATTTTTCCCAAGTCCCCGGAGTGGTGGTGTCGCACTCGCCGGCGAGCACGGGAATCTATCTTGGCTCACCCAGCCTCGCCATCCTTCCCGATGGCCGGTATTGCGCCACCGGCGATGAATTTGGCCCTCGCTCGACCGAGGCCACGAGCGCAGTCATGCGCGTGTTCATCTCGGGTGATCGCGGCCAGACGTGGGAACGATTGCCCAATGTGAAACCGGCGTTCTGGTCAACGCTGTTTGTTCATCGCAAGGCCCTGTACCTAATTGGATCGACGAATTCCGTGGACAGCCGGCTTTTCGTACGGAAATCATCGGACTGGGGGAAATCCTGGTCAACTCCCACGGGCCCTGAAAACGGCCTGCTGCGGCCCGACGTTCTGGTCCGGACCGGTACCGGCAACATCACCCTTTGCCAAGGCCGCCTCTGGTTCGGATCGGCCTTTGATGTTCTCGGCCCGCACGAATGGGGAACGGCCTCCCGGTTTTTCGTCATGTCGGCCCCGCTCAAGGCCGATCTGCTGAAAGACTCCAGTTGGACGTACTCCACTCCCATTGTTTCCAACCCGTCATTCCTGCAAGGTGGTTTTCACGGGTGGGTCGAGGGGACGATCACCACCGGACCCACGGGCTTGCCCGTAGCCCTGTATCGTGTGGACTACCACGAACTCCCGGAAAAAGCCCTAGTTGCCAGGGCGTCCCGGGATGGTACGATCCTGGGCTTCGATCCCCTGAAGGACTTCATCAACTTTCCCGGGGGTTGCAAGAAGTTCATTGTCCGCTACGACCGGGTGAGCAAGCTCTATTGGAGCCTGAGCAATTGGGTGCCGAAGCGCCACGCGGACTTCAATGTGGAGCGAACGCGCAACACGCTGGCGATGATCTCCTCACCCGATCTCTACCACTGGACGATCCGCACCGTCGTGCTGCACCACCCCGATGTCCATTTCCACGCGTTCCAATATGTGGACTTCCAGTTTGATGGAAATGACATGATCGCCTTATCACGCACCGCCTACGACGACGGCTTGGGTGGAGCCCATTCCCAACACGACGCCAACTTCATCACTTTCCACCGCTTCCGGAACTTTCGCGACCTCACCCCGAAGGACGCACCGGACGGCTTGGTGGATGAAATCCTGCAAGGGAACAGCGAAGCTTTCAAAGGTGGATAAAGCACTAATGGGGGCTAATATCAGACGATATGCGAACATCCTTGAGACGCAGGAGCGACAATTTGTCGATCTTAGCGCGGTGGACAAAATCAACCTGTTCGTTTCCGAGGGCGAAGTGTTCGGCCTACTCGGGCTAAATGGCGCTGCCAAGACCGGTACGGGTTTCGACCCTACTTGCCGCCGCTCTTCAACTCATTCACTGCGGGAAGTTTTGAGGAGTTCCAACCGCCGCCCAGCGCTTCGATCAAAAGGACGCTGGAGCTCATGCGGCGAGTCAGAATATTCAGGGCTTGCACCTGGTCTTGCAGAAGAATGGCTTGTTCGGTGATGACGGCGAGGTAATTGACGGTGCCGGCCTTGTACTGGTAAGTGGAGATATCCAGCGCATTTTGGGCAGCTTGTACGGCATCGTTCTCGGCTTGCGCTTCGTTCTCCAGCACGCGCAACGCCGCCAGATTGTCTTCGACTTGCTGGAAGCCCACGAGAACGGTCTGACGATAATTTGCCACCGTGGCGTCATAGGCAGCCAGTGTCTGATCCACCGTCGCGCGGCGCCTGCCGGCATCGAAAATGGTCTCCGCCAACTCCGGCCCCACGGACCAGAAACGGCTTGGCCAGGAGATCCACTTTAAGAATGCCGTGCTTTCCAGGCCTCCCGCGGCGCTGATGGTAAGGGTTGGGTAATAAGCGGCTTGGGCAATGCCAATCTGCTCGTTGGCCTGGGCCATCTGGCGTTCGGCGGCGGCGATATCAGGCCGGCGCTCCAGCAGGTTGGAAGGAAGTCCCACCGGCACGGGTGGAGGTGTGATCTTAATGGGACTGTAAGAGATGGAAAGTTCCGCAGGGGGCTTGCCGGTCAGGACGGCAATGGCGTGCTCGTACTGCGCGCGCGCCACGTCATAATCGATCAATTCAGCCCGCGCCGTGTTCAATTGGGTCTGCGCCTGGGCGACGTCCGAGCCCGACGCCACACCACTGGTAAACCTGTCTTGCGTGAGCTTAAGGTAATCCTGATAAGACTTTACGGTGGTTTCGAGCAATTCCTTCTCGCTATCCGCGCCGCGCAGCTCAAAGTAATCTTGCGCAAGTTCCGCCTGATAAGACAGTCGTGCGTTTTCCAACTGGGCGGCACTGACTTGTGCGGCCTCCGCACTCGCCTGAATACTGCGCCGGATACTTCCCCAAATATCGGCTTGATACGAAACATCCACCGGAAGATCGTAGGTGGTATACTGGTTTCCATTATTGCTAGCCCCAGATCGTGAGTTCACAATGGAAGGAGCGCCGGAAACGGTCGGGTACAGGTTCGAGCGCGCGATTCGCACGGCGAGTTTAGCCTCGCGGAATTGCGCCTCCGCCGCCATGAGATTCTGGTTCGAAACACTCACCTGTTCTTCCAGGGAATTGAGCTCCGGGTCGTTATAGATTTCCCACCATTTGCCGCGCGCCAGGGCGTCGCTGGGCTGCGCCGGCGCCCACTCGGCCGCCTCGGGAGAGTTCGCGGGAGGGAGCTCCTTGTAAGCCGGTGGCGCGGCGGCGGGGGGGCGTTTGTATTCCGGCCCTACCCGGCAGGAAGGAAGCAGTAGGCAGAAGGCAGAAAGCAGGAGGCAAAGAGAAAAGGCAAAAGGCAAAAGGCAAATGTCAAAAGGCAAAAGGCGAAAGCTGAAAGGCAAAACCCAGAACGTACGCCCTTTTGCCTTTTGACATTTGCCTTTTGACTTTTGACTTCGCACTATCCCTCTTTCCATCTACCTACTCCTTTGTGCTTTCCGCTTTCTGCTTACTGCCTTCTGCCTACTGTAGGTTAGGCCTCCGGGGCCAAGGGCAAGATCCTCTCGGGACCTATTCCCCGAACCCGATACCGCCAATTTTGCAACCGGTCAAAATAGAGGTACACCACGGGAGTCGTGTACAACGTCAGCAACTGGCTGACGGCCAGCCCGCCGATGATGGCGATTCCCAGGGGACGGCGAAATTCCGATCCGGTACCGGTGCCGAGGGCGAGCGGTAGAGCGCCCAGCATGGCCGCCATGGTGGTCATCAGGATGGGGCGGAAGCGCAACAAGCATGCTTCGTAGATCGAGTCCCGGGAAGACTTGCCTTCGTTGCGCTCGGCGGCCAGAGCAAAATCAATCATCAGGATGGCGTTCTTTTTTACAATTCCAATCAGCAGAATGATTCCGATGAGGGCGATCACCGTGAGGTCCGTATGCGTGAGCATGAGCGCCAGCAGGGCGCCCACGCCCGCCGACGGCAACGTCGAGATAATGGTGATGGGATGAACGTAGCTTTCATAGAGGATCCCGAGCACCAAGTAAACCGAAATGAGCGCGGTAGCGATCAGCAGGGGCTCGCTGCCGAGGGAATCCTGATAGGCTTGCGCGGTTCCGGCGAAACCGGTGCGAATGGTCGCGGGCAAACCAATCTTGCTGGCCTTTTCGGTGATGGCGTCCGCGGCATCTCCCAACGCGATGCCCGGCATGAGATTGAAGGAGATGGTCACCGAGGGCGAGAGGCTCTGGTGGTTAACCGAAAGTGGCGCGGTAATGGGGGCATATTGGGTGAAGGCACTGAGGGGAACGGCCTGCCCACTCGGCGAATGCACGTAGACTTGGCGCAGGAACAGCGGATTCTGCAAGAATTGGGGCGCCACCTCCATAACCACGTGATACTGATTCAGCGCCGTGTACATGGTCGAGACCTGGCGTTCACCGAAGGCATCGTAAAGGGTATTGTCAATCAGTTGCGGCGAAATGCCGAAGCGCGCGGCGGTAGCACGATCATACTGCAAAAAGGCCTGGAGCCCCTGGTTCTGCTGATCGGTGTTCACGTCGGCGATGAGGGGAACGGTTCTCAACTCCTGGAGCATGCGGGGGCCGTAGGTTTGCAGATCCTTCAGATTGTCACCCCGCATCGTGAATTGATACTGGGAGGCGCCAAAGCGGCCCCCCACGCGCACGTCTTGATTGGCTTGCATATAGAGGGTGGCGCCCGGCACCCGGGCCAGCTTGGGTCGCAGCCGCGCAATGACCAGGTCGGCGGTGATTTTTCTCACCTCAGGGGGCTTGAGCGCGATAAACATATTTGCGGTGTTCATGGAGCCGCCGCGCGGGCCACCTCCGCCGGTAAAACCGTTGACGGTATCCACGGCCGGGTCGGCGTCCACAATGTCGATCATCTGCCGCAAAATCTTGTCCATGGCTTGAAACGACGTATCCTGATCACCTTGAATCGAGCCACTGATGCGTCCGTTATCTTGCTGGGGAAAGAACCCCTTGGAAACGTGAACGTATAGGTAAAAGTTGAGTCCAATCGTAGCGATCAGGGTCAGAAAAGCGACGAAGGCACAAGGTAGCATCACTTTCAGCGTGCTCCCGGACTGCCGAATGTCTAACCCAAATGTCGCCGTCAGGATGAGCAGGATTATGCCCAGGCGCAGGACATTGGGCCCCATTGCGTCGCCCAAATTGTAAAAGAAGAGGGGAATCGCTAGGAGGAGCAGCCAAATGCCCAGCACAATGCGGACGACCTCAAACGTTTTCCCATACTTCCGCCATATCGAAGCGACCACGGAGTTCGAGAAACTCAGCAGCGAGAAAACCCGGAATAAGATCTCCCTCAGCGTATGGCCGTACCCGGTCACGATCCCGTGGAAGGCGCGTTCGGAGGCCCGATACATCCGGCCATGGGATTCGTGCTGCCGCAACATATGCGCGCACATGGAGGGGGTCGCGGTGAGGGACACCACCAGGGAAACGGCGATGGCCACGGAGAGGGTCACGGCGAATTCGCGAAATAACCGGCCCACAATTCCCCCCATCAGCAGGAGGGGAATGAACACCGCCACCAGCGAAACGCTGATGCTCAATACCGTGAAGCCAATCTCCCGGGCGCCCCGGAGCGCCGCCGCGAACGGCGCCATGCCTTTTTCCAAATAGCGGGTGATGTTTTCAATCACTACAATCGCATCGTCAACCACAAAGCCGGTGGAGATGCAGAGCGCCATCAAGGAAAGATTGTCGAGACTGTAACCCAGCAGGTACATGACCCCGAAGGTCCCCACCAGGGACACGGGGACGGCCACGCTGGGGATAAAGGTGGCCCGGGCGTTACGCAGAAAAACGAAAACCACCACGATCACCAATAACACCGAGATGACGAGGGTCCGCTCCACGTCGTGAACGGAAGCGCGGATGGTCATAGTCTGATCCATGGCCACGCGCATATCGATGGTCGGGGGGATGTCTGCTTTGAGCTGGGGCAGCAGGGCCCGGACGCGGTCGACGGTGTCGATGATATTGGCGTTGGGCTGGCGCATGAGGAAGACCAGCACTGAAGGCTTGCCGTTAGCGTAGCCTGAGGAGCGAATTGATTCCGGGGCGTCATCCACTTCGGCGACATCGGAGAGGCGTATGGGGGAGCCCTTTTTGTAAGCCACGATCAGAGGGCGATAATCTCGCGCGCGGAACAGTTGATCGTTGGCGCCCACCTCCCAGATGCGGAAACCGTCCGAAAAGTGCCCCTTCGGAGTGTTGGCATTGGCATTACTCAACACGCCCCGCACCTGCTCCAACCCGATACCATATTTGTCGAGCAAGGTCGGATTCAATTCCACCCGAACCCCCGGCAGAGCGCCTCCGCCCACGTTCGCCTGGCCCACCCCGCTCACCTGCGACAACTTCTGCGCCAGGATGGAGGAGGCATAATCGTAAATCCGGCTCTTCGGCAGCACGTCGGAGGTGAGCGCGATCATGAAGATGGGAGAATCGGCCGGGTTCACTTTCCGATACGAGGGGTTGCTGGGCAGGTTGGTGGGCAGGTAACCGCGGGCGGCGTTGATGGCGGCTTGGGTGTCGCGCGCGGCCGCGTCGATATTCCGGTTCAAGTCAAATTGCAGAGTGACGTTGGCAGATCCGAGGTTACTCGACGAGGTCATCTCGGTGACCGCCGCAATGCGGCCAAACTGCCGCTCCAGGGGGGTTGCTACCGACGAGGCCATGATCTCCGGACTGGCGCCCGGCAAGCCTGCCGACACCGAAACGGTGGGGAAATCCACCTGGGGCAGCGGCGACACCGGCAGCAGGCGGAAAGCCACAGCCCCGGCCAGGAACACGGCGACGACCAGGAGCGTCGTAGCAATCGGCCTGCGAATGAAGGGCTCGGAAATATTCATGATGCTTCACTAAAATGTGCATGGGGCAGGAAGGAGCCAAAAAGCAAGTCAAAAGGCAAAACGCAAAAGGCAAAAGTCAAAAGTGCCAGTATCCCCGGCTTTGAGTTTTGACTTTTGCGTTTTGCCTTTTGACTTCGCTCTTCTCTGTCCACTGCCCACCTGCCACATTCAGATTCGTCACTCATCATTTTTCCACTCACTCCGCCGGGACCGGCTCTGCTCCTGGCACGGTCCCTTGCCTGCCCGAGAACCGTTTGGCGAGGCGATCGAACCAGAGATAGATGACCGGAGTCGTATAGAGTGTCAACATCTGGCTAAAGATTAGACCGCCGACGATGCTGATACCCAAAGGCCGACGGAGCTCCGACCCAGTGCCTGTACCCAGCGCCAGAGGAACACCGCCCAGCAGCGCAGCCATGGTGGTCATGATAATTGGCCGGAAGCGCAGGAGGCAGGCCTGATAGATGGCGTTGATCGGCGTCAGGCCTTCCTTGCGCTCTGCTTCCAGGGCAAAATCGATCATCATGATGGCGTTTTTCTGAACGATGCCAATCAAGAGGACGAGGCCGATCAACGCAATGACACTGAAATCGTTATGGGTGACCCAAAGGGCCAGCAAGGCGCCGACGCCCGCCGAGGGCAGCGTGGAGAGAATGGTTATGGGGTGAATGTAGCTTTCATACAAAACGCCCAGAATGATATAGACCGTAACCACTGCCGCCAGAATCAGGAAGAGCTCATCCGCTAACGAGGCTTGGAAAGCCTGGGCCATGCCCTGGAACGACCCCTGGATACTCGCCGGCAGGCCGAGAACGGGATCATCTTTCACTTGATTGACAGCCTTAACGGCGTCCCCCAAGGAAGCGTTAGGAGCCAGGTTGAACGAGAGAGTGACCACCGGGAACTGGCCCTGATGGTTCACGGTAATGGGAGAGTTCATCTCCTCGATGTGCGTGAAGGCCGCCAGCGGCACTTGGCCACCGTTAGGGAAATGAGAGGTAGACGCAATCTGTCCCCCACCGAAGGCGTTATCCGAAGCGATCATAGAGGATAGGCCGGAGGAGGAGGTGGAATTCGAGAGGCTGGTGGTGGCAGCGGTCAGGGAGCTGGTGGGCCCGTACAACTGGGTGGAAGCCGATCCACCCGATACCAGTCCTGCCGAACCGGTGGTGCTGGCCGCGTTGGCGCGAATGAAGAGGTCGCGGAGGTCCAGGGGATTCTGTTGAAAATCCTGCTTCACTTCCAACACCACGTGGTACTGGTTTAACTGGGTGAAGATCGTGGACACTTCCCGCTGCCCGTAAGCGTCATAGAGCGTTTGATCGATGGTGGAGGGCGTGATGCCCAGGCGGTAAGCCGTGTTGCGGTCGAACACCAGCCGGGCGCGCAGTCCCCCCGATTGCTGATCACTTGCCACATCGCGCAACTCGGGCAACTCTTGCAATTTCTTGACCATGCGGGGCGCATAAGCATCCAGCTCGTCGGCGTTGGGATCTTCCAAAGTGTACTGGAACTGCGTGCGGCTGACCCGATCCTCCACCGTGATATCCTGCACCGGCTGCATGTATAGGGTGACTCCCGGCACGCGGGCCAGCTCCGGCTGCAAGCGCCGAATGACATCGCTCGCACTGACCTTGCGCTTATCCTTCGGCTTCAGATTGATGAGGATGCGCCCGCTATTCAGCGTGGTGTTCGTCCCATCGATGCCGATAAAGGAGGAAAGGTTATCGACGGCCGGATCTTTCAGGATAACACTCGCCAGCGCCTGCTGTTCCCTGGACATCTCCGGGAAAGAAACCGTCTGCGCTGCTTCGGAAACCCCCTGAATGACGCCGGTATCCTGAATCGGGAAAAACCCTTTGGGGATGTAATTGTAAAGCAGCACGGTGGCACCCAGGGTGGCGATGGCCACAAACAGAGTCGCGGTCTGATGGCGAAGCACTACCTGCAGGGTCCGGTCATAAAATGAGAGCAACCCGTTCCACCCACCTTCAATCGCGCGGTACAGCCTTCCTTGCTCGGCGGCAGTATGGTGCTTCAGCAGCTTGGAGCACATCATGGGCGTCAGGGTCAGCGAAACGATCAAGGAAACCAAGATGGTCACCGCCAAAGTAACGGCAAATTCGCGGAAGAGGCGTCCGACAATGTCCCCCATGAACAACAAAGGGATGAGCCCGGCAATCAGGGAGACGGTCAGCGAAACAATGGTAAAGCCGATTTGCGCGGACCCTTTGAGCGCCGCCTGAAGCGCCGGCTCGCCTTCTTCGATGTAGCGCGTAATGTTCTCGATCATCACGATCGCATCATCGACGACGAAACCCGACGAAATGGTCAAGGCCATTAAGCTCAAATTGTTCAAGCTATAACCGAGTACGTACATGACCCCGAAAGTCCCCACCAAGGACAAGGGAACGGCGACGCTGGGTATCACGGTGGCAGCCAGGTTGCGCAAGAACAAGAAGATCACCATCACCACCAGCGCGATCGCCAACATGAGCGAGAATTGCACATCGGCTACCGACGCCCGGATGGTGTTGGTCCGGTCGGTCAGAATGCTGACCTTGACGGAAGAGGGCATCGTACTGGTGAGCTGCGGAAGAAGGTTCTTGATGCGATCGGCAACCGAGATGATATTCGCGCCCGGCTGGCGCCGAATATTCACGATGACCGCGGGGACATCATTCATCCAGGCGGCTTGGCGGACGTTTTCCACGTCGTCCCCGACCGTGGCCACATCGGCCAGCTTCACCGGAGAGCCGTTCCGGTAGGCAATGACCAGCGGCGCGTAATCAGCGCCCGAAAGCAACTGGTCATTGGCGCCAATTTGATAGGACTGGTGCGGACCATCAAAGTTGCCTTTTGCCTGGTTAGCGTTGGCGGCCACAATGGCGTTGCGCAGATCTTCCAGGTTGAGGCCGTAAGAGGCCAGCAAGGTAGGATTGGCCCGAATCCGCACGGCGGGCTTCTGGCCACCGCTGATGCTCACCAAGCCCACTCCGGGCAACTGCGAAATCTTCGGCGCCAGGCGCGTGTCCGCAAGGTCCTCGACCTTCGGTAAAGGCAGCGTCTTGGAAGTGAGCGCCAGGGTTAGAATCGGGGCGTCGGCAGGATTGCTTTTGCTGTAAATGGGTGGCGTGGGAAGGTCGGGAGGCAGGTAAGTTCCCGCCCCATTGATGGACTGCTGCACTTCCTGCTCCGCCACGTCGATATTCAGGCTGAGGTTAAACTGTAAAGTGATGACGGAGCTGCCGTCGGAACTGGTCGAGGTCATCTGCTGGAGCCCCGGCACCTGGCCGAACTGGCGCTCCAGCGGCGCCGTGACCGAGGAAGCCATCACATCCGGGCTGGCCCCCGGATAAAAAGTGATGATCTGAATGGTGGGATAATCCACCTCCGGCAGCGCTGAAACGGGCAACAGTTTGTACGCCACCGCGCCCGCCAAGAGGATTGCGGCCATCAGCAGCGAAGTTGCTATCGGCCGGAGGATAAAGATCCGTGACGGGCTCATGAACTCCCCTTCGAACTCCTCTCGCCGGGCTTCTGCGTCCTGACCTTACTCCCTTCTTGGAGCTTATCGACACCCGTCATAACAACCTGATCGCCGGGGACCAAGCCGGAGGTGACTTCCGCATCCTCCCCCTCCGATGTCCCGATGGTAATATTCCGCACCGTCACACTGGCATCAGGTTTCACCAGGTAAACGTAAGTGATCTCGGCGTTCCGTTGCACGGCTGCTGTAGGGATCATGGTTACGCCTTCTTTTTCTTCCACCAACAACCGCGCATTGACAAACTGATTGGGGAACAGACTCCCATCCCGGTTGTCAAAGTTCGCACGCAACTTGACGGTGCCGGTGGTCGGATCGATCTGATTATCCATCGTGGTCAACCACCCTTGGGCAATCTTCGTCTTCATTTCCCGGTCGTAAGCTTCCACCTTTAACCGTGCCCCCTCATGCAACCTGGGCAGAACGGTGGGAAGCTGGTCCTCGGGAAGCGTGAAAATGACGCTGATGGGCTCGACCTGGGTGATGACCACTAATCCCGTAGCGTCGTTCGCCGTGACGTAATTCCCCGGATCGATGAGCCGCAGGCCCACGCGGCCCGTAATCGGGGCCGTGATATGGCAATAGGCAAGGTCAAGTTTGGCGTTATCAATTTGCGCCTGATCAGTTTGCATGATGGCCTGATCCTGTTTGACCGTGGCTTCCTGCGTCGCCAATTGCTGTTCCGGAATGGCTTTCAGGGGGGCTAGCGTCTGGTAGCGCTTCAAATCCACCTTGGCGTTCTCCAGGTTGGCTTGGTCCCTGGCCAATCCCGCTTGGGCTGTCTCCAGCATGACTTGATAAGGCCGGGGATCAATTTCCGCCAGCAGTTCGCCTTTTTGGACCGTCTGGCCTTCCTTATACAATACCTGCGTCAGATATCCGGAGATTTGACTCTTGATGGTTACCGTGTAAATCGGGGTCACCGAGCCCAGGCCGGTATAATAGACGCCGATGTCACCCTTGCGCGCGAGTGCGGCAACCACGGGAATCGCGCCCGAGCCTCGTCCAGGCCTCCCGCCCGGCGATTGGGCAGAATCACTGGCCGCATTGGCGGAATTGGCATGAGAGCGGTAATAATAGACGCCCAACCCCACCAAAACCAAGATCACCAGCCACAGCCATCCGTATCTTTTGGGCTTTCCAGGAGGGGGGGCCTCGGTCATCGGATAGCTCGGCAGGGTTTCTTGCAGGTCATGCTGGTCGAGCGTGTCGGGTTTTTCCAGATTCATAATCGATTAGCCTCTGCGTTTGCTGAGGAAAACGGACAGCCCTTCGTCAAATGTGCGCTTTCGCAGGACAGGGCTTCACTTGCTGCCGATGGCGCCTCACCGCCGGCTCAATCCAAAGGCGGTTGCCGTTCTATGCCCTCGTAAGAGGTATGGTCGGGGATGGCTGAGTATAAGTCTTCCGTCGTCGCGCGGCGCTTGCCACCACTCCCATCTCTTTCCCAGGAAGCTTCCTTATTTCGCCTTACATTCTTAACACTTTAGTTTCGACGATAGAGGGGCGCTCCTGGTTACTTCTTCCGCCCCCCGCACGGCGTCATTTTGCAACCTACGGCGCTCAGAATATCACAAGTGGCAAATCCAGAATACCTTGCCAGGGGGGGCTCTGAGGTACGCCGATAGCCGCCCGTGGAAGCGCCCAGGGCTTACAACTTCCCCAGGTGAAAGAGGATTCCCGCCGTGTACTCAATATTATTGGCGCGCCCGGCGACGGGATAGGACGCACCCTGGCTGTCGGTAGTCGGCACTAGGGGAAGGCCGAAAGCAGGCGAACCGGTAATGTGATCTCGCAGGTCAAGGCGGAATGTAACCCGCTTCATAATTTTGCGGTCGAGTCCGACTCCAATGCTCAAACCGACTTTATCGTTGTGGGTGATGGTCGTCGTGCTCACCGCGGCGAATCCTTGCTTGATGGCGGTTGTCATCGCCGCGGCCGTGGGGCTGTACCGATCGTACTCCACTCCCCCCTCCCCATAAGGTCGTATGTGAAAGAGGGTGAAAGGCGCGTGGACTACGGCGGCCATGCTGCCGCTGTAGAAGCGCACCGGGTACTCCACGGGTTGGTGTGGGAATTGATTGAGATTGGTCACATATAAATTGTTCGGTCCCGTCGTAAACGCCGTCTCAATGCTGAGAAGCTTTCCGTAAGGCACCGCAACGCCAATGGTAAACTTGGGGCCCAGTTCAAATCGCGAATGGAATAGCCTGCCGGCGGAATACCAACTCTGGGCATCGACTAGGGTCGATCCCCCTCCCAGAACAAAGACATCAGCCTGGGCATCCTTGAGAATATCTCGGGCTTGCGCCGCCCCTATACTCGACAACAAAACCGCCAGCGCCATCAACCCCTGCACTGTCTTCTTCATCATGATCGAATGGACCTCCTGGGCATCCTAAGACAGTTTACTACGCCGGGGCGCAATTGAACTATGGGGGATTTAGAAATTCCGGGAAGCCGGGGAGTTAGGGGGCGCATTTCAACAATCAGGGACGCGACATAGACTCTTTCACTTGTGGTGGTACAAGAATACCGGCCAGCTCACTCCGCTGCCCCAAAAGAAGACTGACCTAACTCCCCGCACATGTCCTATAATCAAGTATCCATTCTTTGATTACGCAGGAGAATGACCATGAACCTTTCTCAGATCGCGCCAGTTGTCAGGCCTGCCGGTTTCCCCGTCGCAAGGAGAAGGATCGCCTTTTGGATGCTGGCTACTTTTTTCCTCTGCGGAGCGGGCGCCAAGTCTCTAGCCGGAAACCCCGCCGACGTGCCCACCGCCAGTGGCGGCATGGGACCGTGTACGGCGGACTTCACCGTAGTCGACACAACCAATAAGCCGGTCTATGACGCCAAAATCCACCTCAAGGTGAAGTATGGTTTCTTAAGCAAGAGAGATACAGACCTTGAAGTCGGCACCAATAGTGACGGTAAGGCGCGCATGGAAGGCCTGCCCGAGAAGCTGAAGAAACCCCCCATGGAGTTCACGATCCGCAGCGGCGATGCGACCAAGTCGGTAACCAACGATCCCGCCACCGATTGCCACCCGACTTTCGCCGTCACGCTGGGAAAGTAAGAAGGGCTTTCTCCCTACGAGTCGCATCCCCGTCGCGAAATCTCGGAGGGTCGGGCCCCCCGAAAATTCCTCTTGACAACGCCGGCTGACTGTCCTATTGTCCTATGACAGGGAGCCGCTTATGATCCTCCAAATCAATTTCAAGTCCGGCATGCCGATCTATCTCCAGATCGTGGATCAGATCAAGGCCGCCGCCGCCTCCGGGGCGCTCCAGCCCGGGGAGGCGCTCCCCTCGATCCGTCCTCTGGCGGAGGAACTGCGCGTCAATCGCAATACGGTCGCCAAAGCTTATTCCGAACTGGAAAGCCTGGGCGTGATCGAGACGCTGCCGGGGCGGGGTTGTTTCCTGAAAGAAAATCAATCGACACTGCGAAAAGAAGTCCGGCGCAAGCTGCTGATCGAGGAGGTCGACCAGGCCATCGTGCAAGCGCACCATTTACAGGTGCCCCGCGATGAATTCCTCAAATTGATCCAGGAACGATTGGACGCGCTCGACGACAAACGGCGCGCCCATCAAGACCATAAGGAGGATTGACCCGCCATGAATTCTCCCACTCCCGCCATCCAAATCGAAAATCTCACCTACGCTTACGGGCGCGCCGAGGCGGTCCATGACTTGAGCCTGAGCGTGCAGCCCGGCCGCTGTTACGGACTCTTCGGCCGCAACGGCGCGGGCAAGACCACCACCATGAAGTGTCTGCTCAATCTGCTCCGTCCGCAGCGCGGGCAGGTGCGCGTATTCGGTCTCGATCCGGCCAAGCACGAAGTGGCGGTGAAGCGCTCCCTCTCTTACGTGCCGGACCAGGTGGCGTTCTACCCGTGGATGAGCGTTCGCGAGACCCTGGATTACCTCGCTTCCTTTCGCGCGAATTGGAATCGGATGATTGAGCAGGAGTTGCTGGAGCGTTTCCAGCTCGATCCGGCGCAGCGCACCGGAAATCTGTCGAAGGGCCAGCGGACCCAGGTGGCGTTGATCGCTGCGGTCTGCCCGGAGACGGACTTGCTGGTGCTCGACGAGCCGACCTCGGGCCTGGACCCCATCGTGCGCCGCGAGTTCATCGAGGCGGTGATCGGCGCGTACCAGCAAGGCATTCCGGGCCATCGCACGATTCTGGTTTCCACCCACCTCATCGCCGAATTCGAGGGATTGATTGACGAGTTCACGCTCATCGATCGCGGCCGCGCCGTGCTGACGCTCGACGCCGACCTGGCCCGCGAGCGTTTTCAGAAAATCCGCGCGCGCTTTGCCCAATCGCCGCCGGAAATCGACCTCCAAGCGGCTTTGCGCGTGCGCCGCGACGGCCGCGAACTGGAGTTGATCGTCAATGGTGCGGGCCCCGAACTGATGGAGCGCCTGCGGCAGCACAATCCGGAGGCGCTCTCGACGGAGTCGCTGACACTCGAGGAAATCTTCGTCGCGACCTTGAAGGCGTAAGCAAAGACCGAAACTCGAAACTGGAAACTCGAAATTCGGTGTCCGGTCCCGAGTATCGAATCTTGAGCTTGTAATTTCCAGTTTCTAGTTTCCAGTTTCGGGTTTCCAGTTTCCGATTTCGCCCTAGGAGACGAGAATGCACGCCAAAACCACGCGAATCTTCAAAGAAGCACGCCCCCTGTTTTGGCCCTGGTGCGCCGTGGCCCTGGCGGGCGCGCTGCCGCACGTTTACCCGTTTGATGTGCGCGCACTGATCATTTTGATTGGGTTCCTGGTGGTCCCGCTGATGGCCACTCTCTCGCTGGGCGACGAATTCCAACACCGGACGTTTTCGCTGCTGCTTTCTCAGCCCGTCGGGCGAATGGTAATTTGGGGCGAAAAGTTGAGCGTTACCGTCGTTGCGATCGTGTCGGCGGTTCTGGTTTTCTCCCTGGCCTTACGGGCGACCGCATTCCACCCAGGCCGGCAGGAATTGGCCTTTGCCGGGGCGTGGATCGTCGCCATCACCGCTTCGGCGACGTTTTGGACGCTTTTCACAAGATCAACGGTGGGCGGTGTCGCTCTGAACATTGGGGTCCAATCTTTCATCAGTTTTACTGTTCCCTGGACAAAATTGGCCGACGGGCTTCGCGCCCGCGGATATCTTGCGCCGGGAAGCCATATCGTTGTTTCAACCGTTGCCTTCGTCTTCCTATGCTACGCAGGTGTAATGGTCTGGCTGGGCGGGCGAACGCTGGCGCGGTTTCAGGCGACGGGGGGCATGGCCAGTGATGATCTGCTGATGGCCGGGCCGGACGTGATGTCGGGAGCATGGGCCGGCGGGTTGCGCTGCCGTCCCACCGGAGCGGTTCTGAACTTGATCCGCAAGGAACTTCGTTTGCTGCGGCCGGTGTGGCTCATCAGCTTGCTGGCTGCCCTGGGGTGGGCTTGCCTGACCCTGTACGGCCTGCTGTTCGAGCGAGGATACTCCAAGAATTTCGAAACCGCGGTGATCATTGTGGGTGTGGTCAGTACGTTGATGATCGCGATTCTCGCCGGAAGCATGTCGTTGGGGGAAGAGAGAACGTCGGGGACGCACTCCTGGCACCTGACCTTGCCCGTGTCGTCCCTCCTCCAATGGCTCATTAAGCTGGCTGTGGCCCTGTTCGCGAGTTTCGTGGGTGCGTGGCTACTCCCGGCGTTGATCGCGGGCAAATTATTTGGATCAACCCACATCCTTGCAGATCAGCACTTCGGAATACGTTGGCTGCTCTCGGTGTTACTGCTGACCTTTGCCTCATTCTGGTGCACGTGCGCCCTCAACGTGACGGTGG
>Ga0181539_1002558_pt1 | contig 17984 bp, 16 predicted proteins | sample PEATcosm2014_Bin_46_FD_119767 | JGI IMG/M metagenome (GOLD analysis project Ga0181539, IMG submission 119767) | Peatland microbial communities from MTU Mesocosm Facility, Houghton, MI, USA - PEATcosm2014_Bin23_60_metaG | ecosystem: Environmental > Terrestrial > Soil > Wetlands > Peat | place... | reverse complement strand
GCCTCTTGCTTTTCGAAAAAACGCCACTTTTACAGGCGTTTTCGCAAATAAACAACTCAGACGAACTAGAGACGTCTTGCAATCAACTCAATCTGTTCGACTTATGACCGGACAGTTTTGACGAGTGACAAGTGACAAGTCCAACCGCGAAGATTCTTGTGTGAAGCGCCGTTGGAACAGGTGAATGCAATCACGAGATGCCGGGCTTGTCCTGCCCGGCGTTCCGCAGGGTGAATGCGGAACCAGGGGACGGTCCGTCGGTTGACGGATCCCCCTACGGCGAATGGCCTTGCGGACATTGGGGCCCACGAGTTGGCAATTAGAGGTCTTCCGGTTTCAGGCCGGTGTGCTTGGCGATACGGGCAAGCATTCTGGGGCCGATTTCTTCCGAGTCATGAAAGGCCCAGGTGAACCGGCCCTTTGTCGGGTGGGTAAGCTGGACGTGCGAAGAGCCTATTTACTCCTTAACAGACCAACCGCTTCGGATAAGGGCGCTGAAGACTTTGCGGGCTTTTGTACTCGGCCAGTGACTCAAGGGCAGCAGGCAATGGAGATGTCGAGGGGTCTGTCCTGTTTTTCTTTCTCAACTTCGTCGGCAAGCACGCGCAGGGCAAGCGCCTTAACCTTGGCGATCGCCTCCTGCTTTCTCTTGCCGTAGGCGAGGACTCCCGGAAGTGAGCTGATTTCAGCGATCCAGCGCCCATCCTCTTCACGGTCCAGTTCAATCTCAAATTTCACTCGACTCTCTCCCCTCGGGCTTTCGCTACTGCCATCGTAGAGCATCGAACGCGGCGGGGCAATGTTGAAATTCCAAAGCGAGGCAGCGCACGGCCCTTACTCCGGCACTGCGCCGGCTGGCGCAGAGCGCAGCTCTGCGGCTCTTCTCGCGCATCGCGCACGAAGGCCGCTGAGCACGGAGCTGGCTTTAGATGGCCCGATCATCCCGGCTACGCCGACGCCGGCGCGAATTTTGCCAAGATTTGTTTGGTCGCAACGACGTTGCGTTCGAGCCCGAGTTCCTTGGCGGAGAAGCCGAAGGCCAGACCGAGAAGTTGGGTGAAATACACGACCGGCATGGAAATCTCACCATACTTCTTGCTGGCTTCGTCCTGATAAGCATCCAAATTGAATTGGCAGAGCGGGCAGATGGTGGAAACAATGTGCGCTTCGCGATGCTGCGCTTCCTTCAAAAGAATGTGAATGAGCGAGAGGCCGACTTCCGGCAGCGTCCCCTTTTGGCTTCCCCCGCAGCAGCGCGTCTTCAGGGGATAGTCAACCACCTCCGCGCCTACCGCCCGCAGGAGTTTGTCCATCGTGACGGGGTAGTACATCACGTCGAAAGTGGCGTAAGGGCGGACAATCTGGCAGCCGTAATACGGCGCCACCTTGAGGCCGGTGAGCGGCTTCTTAATGCACGCCTTGATCCTATCCATTCCTATATCGTTGATGAGAACGTCGAGGGGATGCCGGACCTTGGCAGTGCCCTTGTACGTCAGGCCGGCGGCCTTGAAGCCGTGCTCGAGCGTCTCTGCAACCTTGGGGTTTTCCTTGAAGTAATGTTGGGCTTTGTTGAGAACCAGAAAACACGCACTGCACGGCGCCAGGAGGTCGAGATTCTTCTTTTCTGCTATGGCCAGGTTCCGCCCGGCCAAGGCGAAAGAGCTCACTTCATCAATGGACATGTACGCCGTGGCGCCACAGCAATTCCAATCCTCAAGCTCTTCCAGTTCGACATTCAGCGCCTTGAAGACCGCCAGCAGCGATTCTTCATACGCCTTGCCTGTCCCTCGCAACGAGCAACCGGGGTAGTAGAGGTATCGCTTCACGCTGCCACCTCCTTCCTGTGCGCCTCAACGGCATCCAGTAGGAAGTATAGTCCATGTTAGGCGAAAGCGGACAAAAGGATTAACACCGCCGGAACTCACCGGGGCCTCACTCAGCCCTTGTGCTTGGCTGTTTTTGTCTGGTCGTCTTGATCCATGCTCACCCGTGTAAATCCGGGGCTTAAAAGTGGGTAGGCATGATGGCCTGACCAGAGGGGAGACTCGCTAGTACGAAGCGCCGCCTGAAGTTCGGGGAAACATTCGACTACCGATTCGAGGGCGGCGTCGACAGCGGGCGTGCGGGGTGCCCCGGGCGTGACACTCTCCAGTTCCACTCCCAGCAGCATCAGTCGCGGGACGCGCAGGCCCAACGATCGCGCAAGCCTCAACGTCTCTACCAGCCCCCAGCCGTGGCTTGAGACCCTTCCCATCGCCCGGGGCACAACTTCGCGGGAGGGCAAGGGGAGCAGATGGACAGTCCCCGCCGGCGCGCCGCTTTGAACGGCGTCCACAAACAGGATAATCTCCGCTTTTTCAAAGGAATAAAGCAGGTCGAGGCCGCCGCTCGCCAGCTCCAGGAATTCGCACCCGCAATCACCGCGAGCCTGAAGGCGGTGGACGATTTCCAGCCCTACGTTGTCGTCGGCGGCATAGGAACCACCGCAGCCGACCACCAGCAATCGATCGGGTGATCGAATGATCGGGTGATCGGGAGATCGGGTGATCAGGTGATCGGACGAACAGTCTCCAAGATTGGGGGATGGGGACATCGAGTGATTAGAGAATCTCGCGGCTTGTTGCTTCTTGTTCACCTGCTCTCCCGATCACCCGATCACCCGATTCCCCAATCTGCCGATCATCAGTCTCGGTCGAGTTGCAGCTTCAAGAAATGAGTTGAGCAGGAAATGCACGGGTCGTAGCAGCGAACCAGGTTTTCCGACACCCGGGCGATTTCGGATTCCGGTTGCGCCAGGAATCCGGGCAGGAATTGCCGCAGATCGTCTTCCATTCGCCGCATATTTTGCGAGGTGGGAGGGACAATCTTCGCAGCTTCCACCAAGCCCTGGTCATTGATGCGGTAGCGATGATAGAGAAGTCCACGGGGGGCTTCCGTGGCGGCGCACCCTTCCCCTCCCTGAACGCGGAATTCCAAGCGGCTGCTGGCCGGCTCCTGGTAGGCGTCGATCAGAGCGAGCGCTTCCTCGCAAGCATGCACTAACTCGATGGCACGCGCCACGATGCCCATGAAGGGGTTATGGCACGGCCAGGCGATTCCACAGGAACGTGCGGCGGCCTGCGCTCGCGGCAGGAGCTTATCGAAATTCAAATTCAAGCGCGCCAGGGGACCCACAAAATAGCTCGAACCCCGGTCGGCCCGCACGGAGTGCAACGCGGTGGAATGCGCCACGTGCTCTTCCAGAAAGACGTGTTCAAACTCCGCGGGGTCGATATTCAGCCCGGAGGAAGAAATGATGCGCCGCTCGTTCATGGGGTATTCGGCGGGATGCGCCACCGAAACAAACTCATAATCAGGCGCGAAATCGGGGAAGTTCAGGCCCGACACAAACGACACGGTTTCCTGGGCGGCTTCCAGGGCCCACAGCAAATCCTCGTGCAGCTTTTCCAGTTCTTTCCGGCGGGGCACTTTGTAGAAGCCCCCCACGCAGACGGAAACAGGGTGAGTGGCGCGCCCGCCCAAAAGGTCCAGCAGGTTATTGCCAATCTTTTTCAAGTGCAGGCCGCGCTCAACTTCCTTGGGATGATCGGCGGCCATCGCTACGGCGCTTTCGTATCCCAGGTAATCCGGCGCGTTGAGCAGATAGATGTGCAGGGCGTGGCTTTCAATCCACTCGCCGCAATAGAGCAGGCGGCGGAGCATGCGAATCTCCGTGCCCGGCCGGACGCCCAGGGCCGCTTCCAGGGCGTGAACAGCGCTCATTTGATATGCCACCGGGCAAATCCCGCAAATGCGGGCGACGATGTCGGGCACCTCCTGGAAGTGACGCCCGCGCAGGAAAGCCTCAAAAAAGCGGGGTGGCTCAAAAATGTTCAGCTTGACGTCACGCAGCTCGCCACCTTCGGCACGCACATAGATGCCCCCTTCGCCTTCCACGCGCGTAAGGTAATCGATCTTGACGGTCTTTTCGTAACCCTCTGTATCGTTAGCCACAACCGGTACCACCTTTCCTCGGACTTCCGACCTCCCGGCAGACCTGGTCCACCACCTTCGGAAGGGTCGCAGAAACGACTGGCGAGAGGGTATCTCCAAAAGCAAAAGACTGCGCAGAAACGGTGATGACGACCGCCTGCGGGCGGTGACCATACAGCCCTTCGGCGCTCGCGAGCAGGCCCGACGGCGTGCAACTGTGGGTAAACGCTGAAGAAGCGGCAACCTGCGGGCGGACGGCTCGGCGATGGACATCCCCCGGCGTGCCCTGAGCGTCGGCGTCAATAAACACCGCACGGCGGCACCGGCTGAGCGGCTCGGCAAGTTCCGGGGTGAGTTGATGGCAGGTGATAACCTCGGCGTCGTAGCCGGCGAGCGCCTGGGCAAGCAAACGGCCGGCGTGCCAGCCAAACCCGTCATCACTCCGCAAGGGATTGCCGTAGCCGATGATAAGAGCAGTGGATAGTGGACAGTGGACAGTGGATAGCGGGGCCGCGCTTTGCGCGGCTTGTCTGCTATTCACTGTCCACTGTCCACTATCCACTGGTTTCATTCACTCCTCAATTCATCCAGCAAAGACCCTTCCGGTCCCAGCAACTGGATGCGCAAAGGGATTTGGCCGGAAGCATGGGTGGAGCAACTCAGGCAAGGGTCATAGGCACGTACGACGGCGGAAACGCGGTTCAGCATTCCCTCTTTCAGGTGACTGCCGTCAACGAAGTGCCGGGCCACCTGCTCGATGCTGCGATTGATCGCCAGATTGTTGTGCCCCGTCGCGATGATGAGGTTCGCCCAGGTGATGGCGCCTTCCTCGTTCACCTTATAATGATGAATCAGAATGCCGCGCGGCGCTTCCGCCATGCCCACACCTTCCAAGCAATTTACGCCCGCATGGGCACGAATCTGCTTGCCCAGAATTGCCGGATCATTCAGCAACGCTTCCATGCGCTCCAGCCCATAGAGTGCTTCAATCAGCCGGGCATAATGGAAATGGAAGGAACTCGGCACGATCTTCCCCAAACGCTGGTGGAATTCGGCAAACTCTACATCGGCTCGGGGCGTTCCACAACTTTTGATGACGTTCAGCCGCGCCAGAGGTCCGACGCGGTAAACGCCGTTGGGGAAACCGATGGGTTTGTAATAAGGCGCCTTCAGGTAAGAATTGGGAAGGGCCGCCTCCCCGATAAATTTTTGATAATCGGACGCCGGAATGTGATCCGCCACGATCTTGCCCTCCGCGTCCTTGAACCGGATGCCGCCGTCGTAAAGCTGGAGTTTCCCTGCCGCATCCACCAAGCCCGCGTACATGCTGGGGGCGTTCCCGAAGTTCTCGATTTCCTCCTTGAACTGATCCAGCATTCCCTTGAAAAACTTCAGGGTACGCCGAACGGTGGCCTTGGCTTCGGGCAAGCCGGCAAGAATCTTGTCGCGCACAGCGGGTTGCAGGGGGGCGTTCACTCCCCCCGGGACTGTCCAGGAGGGATGAATGCGCTCCTTGGCGAGGCCCTCAATCACCTGCTGCCCGAACTTGCGCAGAGCGATGCCGTCGCGGGCGATATCCGGAAACTTTTCGAGTAATCCCAGCACGTTGCGGCTCGCCGGATCAGAATCCATGCCCAGCAAAAGGTCGGGCGAGGAAAGGTAGAAGAAGCTCAGGGCGTGCGACTGCACGAACTGGCCGCAGTGCAGAACTTCCCGCAGCAGCGCCGCGGTTTCAGGAATACGGACGCTCATGATGGCATCGCAGGCTTTGGAGGAAGCCAGCAGATGGCTGATGGGACAAATCCCGCAGATGCGCGCCGTGATGGAGGGCATCTCGTAGTAGGGGCGGCCCTCGGTGAATTTTTCAAACCCCCGCACCTGGGTTACGTGGAATTGTGTGCTCGCCACCTGCCCGCCATCGTCAAGCCGGATCGTAATTTTGGCATGACCCTCGATACGCGTGACGGGGTCGATTGTGATCTTCTTCATTTGGAACTCCCCCTAAACAATCGGTTCATCGGCTGATCGGGCCATCGGCCCATCGCAAGGCCACTAACCACCAGCGTGATAAATGATCCGATGAACCGATGAGCCGATGAACCGATAACCTCATCCAAATTTCACCTTCGCACTCAAGTCGGGCACCCGCCCGTCGAGCAACTCACCCAACACGTAACCGATGGCGGAAGCGGGGGGTGGGCAACCGGGCACGAACAAGTCCACCTTTACCACTTCATGCAAGGGTATGGCACGCTTCAGCAAGGGCGGAACGCCGTCGGTGGGGATGCGCGGCTTCTCGTCAACGCCCTGGACGTAAATTCTCTCCAGGAGCTTCTTGACCGGAATCGAATTGCGCATGGCCGGCACATTGCTAGTGACCGCGCAATCACCCAAGGCCACCAGCAGGCGCGTGCGCTCCCGAACGTGCTTGATTTTCTCGTAGTCGTCCTGGTTGGAGACGGCGCCCTCGACGATGGTCACATCCACATCTTCGGGAAACTCCTGGGCATCGACCAGCGGGCCATACACCAAGTCGGCCTTCTGCGCCACCGCGGCAATCGCCTCGTCAACGTCCAGAATCGACATGTGGCAGCCGGAGCAACCGTCCAGCCACAACGTAGCCAGTTTCGCTTTCTTCATGCTTCAACTCCCAGTCCAGATTTCACCGACCAGTCGGAAAGAAGGCAGTAAGCAGCAGGCAGTAGGCAGAAAACAGCGCTGTGCCACAATTTGAGAACCTGGCGCAATCCCTCGGGGGTGTTCCAGCATTCTGTGCAACCTCATCCCAATCTCCTCATCGCGCTTTCTGCCTTCTGCCTACCGCTTTCTGCCTACTGCTTTCTTCAGGCGTGAACTCCCCGTTTGGCAGCAAGCCACCTGATGTTCTCATTGCTCTTGGTCATTTCTTCCACCGCCAGACCCTTCTCCGCCAGCGCCCCGGTGGGGCACACCTGGACGCACTTGCCACATTTGGTGCACGCTTTCGACTCCCCCCACGGTCGATCCAGGTCCGAGACCAGGCGCGAGCTGATACCCCGCGCGCTGATTTCCCACACGTTCGCCCCCTCCACCTCCGCGCACACCCGCACGCAACGCGTGCAAAGAATGCAGCGGTTGTGATCCAGGATGTAGCGCTCATGCGAAACATCCACCGGCAGCCGGGGATAGTTGTAAGGAAAATGGACGTGGGTCACTCCCAGGCGCTGGGCCATCGCTTGCAATTCGCAGTGATTGTTGCTGACGCAAACGGAGCAGTAGTGGTTGCGTTCGAGCAGCAAGAACTCCAGCGCCATCTGGCGATTCCGCAGGAGCTTTTCAGAATTGGTATTCACCGACATGCCGTTCTGGATGGGAGTGGTGCAAGCGGGAAGCAGGCGCCCCACCCCCGCGACCTCCACCAGACACAGGCGGCAGGAGCCCGACGGACTCAGCCCCTCGAGGAAGCACAGCGTGGGGATATATTTCTTGTTCGCGCGCGCGACATCCAAGATCGTCTGGCCTTCACTGGCCCGGCAAAGCTCGCCATCGATCCGCACTGAAATCTCTTGGGGCATTTCCCTTCTCCTTTAATCGGGTGATCGGGTGATCCGGTGATCGGGTGAACAAGAAAAACCTCACATCATCCCCCCGGTCATTTTTCCTCCGCGGTTTTCTGCGATCACAAGAACGGCGACCAATTCATTCCCTCGACTACCTCACTACCACGGCCCAATTGATTGTTCACCCGATCACCCGATCTCCCGATCACCCGATCCCTACGGTTTTCCCTTCGCGGTTTTCTGCGACGCCACAAAAATAGCTACCAATTCATTTGCCTCGACGGTGAGTTCGTCCAACCGAGGTTTGGAAATAATTCCGCTGTCCACCAGAAGCTCCAACCAGAATACCGTTTCGTCCGCTTCCTCGACGACCACCCCCATTTTGGCCACGAACTCGGCCTGGGAGCGCGCGCGGCCGACAGCCCGATAGTTCGCTGCCACCGATGTTCCCGAACGCAGCAGTTGGCGGCTAATCGTGCGCGCAGCATCCGTCTTAGGCAGCGAATCGCAAAGCTTGAGGACGCGCAAGGCAAACCGTTTCGTTCGTTCCCGGAGGACAAGATGCTTGTCTAGCATTTTCACCCGCTCTCCCGATCTTTCTGCTCACCCGATCACCCGATCCTTTTTGTTCACCCGATCACCCGATCACCGGATCACCCGATCCCTTTTGTTCACCCGATCTACCGATCACCCGATCCCTACCGGCGACTCACCACCGTGCCGCTATCGTGAATGTCGCAGCGCAGGCAGCGGCTGGCCTCGTCTACGGCTTCCTCGGCGGTCAGCGGCAGCACCGCTTCCTGGAAGTTCTTCACCCGCTGCTTGGCGGGCAGCGGATGGGGGTGATGACGCCCGCTCTCGCTGACGTGCTCCGGCGGCTTCTGGTCGTACTCGAAATGCGGCAAAAACTCCTGGGTTCGCACCTCTTCCATCAACCGCTGGTCGATAAAGCGCGCCGCCTTCTTGCCATAGCCCATGGCGTTCGAAACATTGGAAGCGCCGGAAATCAGGTCACCGCCGGCATAAAATTTATCGCGGCTGGTTTCCATAGTGTAGCGATTGAATTCGAGCGTGCCGTGCTCGGTAATACTGAGGCCGGAAGCCTTGCAGAAGTCGCGGTCCACCTCCTCGCCCACGGCCAGAATCACCGTATCGCACTTAAAGCTTTGGATCTCCTCGGTGGAGATGGGGCGACGGCGGCCGGAGGAATCGAACTCACCCAGCCGCGTTTTAAGAACCTCAATGGCTTTGACGGCGCCGTTCTCCCCCACGATGCGGTGAGGCGTCGCCAAAAAGACAAAGTGGGCGCCTTCCTGTTCCGCGGCTTCCACCTCTCCCTGGATCGCCGGCATGTCTTTGCGCTCGCGGCGGTAAATCACCGTAACCGTCGCCCCTCGGCGCAAGGCTGTGCGGGCCGAATCGATGGCCGCATTACCGCCCCCGATAATTGCCACCCGTTGCCCGAGCGCCACCGGTGCGTTCTTGGCGATGCCTTCCAGGAACAGGAGGGCCGACATCACGCCCTTGAGTTCGGTTCCCGGCAGGTTAACCCACGCCTCTTTCCAGGTTCCGATGGAGAGGAAGACCGCATCGAAATCAATGGCAAGGTCGTTCAGGGTGATCTCCGTCCCCACGCTTTTATTGAACACAAACTTGACGCCGAGGCGGCGAATCAACTCGATTTCCTGGGAAAGCACGGCCTTGGGCAGGCGGTATTCGGGCAGGGCGAATCGCAACATTCCGCCCGCCTCCGCATGCGACTCATAAATCGTAACTTCGTGGCCAAACAGGGCAAGGTAGAACGCCGCGGTCAGGCCCGTGGGACCCGCTCCGACCACCGCAATTTTCTTGCCCGTGGGCGCCATCTTGCGCGCCGCGACGCGGTCCGCCATTTCGCCAAAGCGGTCGGAGAGGAGGATGGTGTCCGCTATCAGCCGGTGCACTTCGCGCGTGTTCACGGCTTCGTCCATGGTGTGACGGCGGCAACGGTTATCGCAGGGGTGCTGGCAGACGCGGCCCGTGGACGCGGGCAGGGGGTTATCGAAAATGACGGATTCAAAGGCTTCGTCCAGCCGCCCTTCCTTGTAGAGCTCCAGGAAGCGGGGAATGTTCATGTGCAACGGGCAACTGTTCTCGCAAGGGGAAAGCGCCAAATCCTGGCAGACGCCGGCGCGGCACCGGTGGGCGCGCAGATGGTCTTCAAACTCATGGCGGAAATGCCGCATGGTGGTGAGCACCGGATTGGGCGCCGTCTGCCCCAGCCCGCACAGGGAGGTATCGCGAATCATCCGCCCCAGTTCGTCCAGAGTGTTCAGATCCTCTTCCGTTCCCTTCCCCTGGGTGAGCTGGTTGAGGATGCGGAGGCCCTTGTCCAGTCCCACGCGGCAGGGCACACACTTGCCACAGGACTCGGAATGGGTGAACTCGATGAAGTAGCGGGCGAGGTCCACCATGCAGTTGTCTTCGTCCATCACCACCATGCCGCCGGAGCCCATGATGGAGCCGAGTTTCGCCAGCGTTTCGTAATCCACCGGCGTGTCAAACATCTCCTGGGGTATACATCCGCCCGAAGGTCCGCCGGTTTGCACCGCTTTGACGGCATGCCCGCTGGCCTCGCCCACGTCATAGACAAAAGTCTTGAGCGGCGTCCCCAGGGGCATTTCCACCAAGCCGGTGTTCTTGACTTTGCCGACCAGGGAAAAAACCTTGGTTCCGGGACTCTTGGCGCTGCCGGTTTCCATGAACCATGCCGGGCCCTTGGCAATGATGGGCGCCACGTTGTACCAGGTCTCGACGTTATTGATGTTGGTGGGAAATCCCCACAAGCCTTTTTGCGCGGGAAATGGCGGCCGCGGCCGGGGACGCCCGGCAAATCCTTGCAAGGAGTTGATCAGCGCCGTTTCTTCGCCGCAAACGAAGGCGCCCGCGCCTTCCACGACTTCAATATTGAAATTGAAACCGCGGCCCAGGATATCCTCGCCCAGCATACCGTATTCTTTGGCATGTTCGATGGCGCGTTCCAGGCGATGGACGGCCAGCGGGTACTCCGCGCGGATGTAAACGATGCCCAGGGTGGCGCCGGTCAGGAAACCGGCGATCACCATTCCTTCTAAAAGCGAATGCGGGTCGCTCTCGATTTCGTTCCGGTTCATGTACGCGCCGGGGTCGCCTTCATCGGCGTTGCAGATGATGTACTTCTTCTCCGCCACCGCCTTGCGTAGATAATCCCATTTCTGGCCGGTGGAAAAGCCGGCGCCTCCGCGCCCGCGCAGCTTGGCGGCTTTGATCTGCTCGATGACCACATCCGGACGGTTATCGATGAGCACGTTGTAAAGCGACAGATAGCCCCCTGCCGCCATGTACTCTTCCACATCGTCAGGATTAATGAGCCCGCAATTACGCAAAACGATCTTCTTTTGGCCCTTGAAAAAGGGGATATCGCACCAGGAAGGAATGTTGGCGTAGCCGCTTCCGTACTTGACTTGCGCGGTGATATGGTCCCATTCCTCAATCTTGCAGAGGGCCAAGTCCGTGGGAATATTCCCCATCATGACGTCATCGATAATTTCGTCAATCTGCTGGCTCTGTACCCGGTGGAGAATCACCAGGGGCCGGCCGGGAAGCCTGACATTTACCAGCGGCTCCTCCGCGCAGAAACCGAAGCAGCCCACGCGGGCGAGAAGGATATCCAGGCCGCGCTTGTCGATGGCATCGGCAAAGGCGTGATAAACGGCTTCCGCGCCATTGCCGGCGCCGCAGGTGCCCATGCCCACGGCGATGCGAGGGCGGAAAGGCAGAAGCTTGGCCATCCCCACCCCACGAGTGATGCTGAACGTGCTCAAATCCCGGATGCGCGTCATTTCTTTGCCGTCTCCCTTCCCAAATGCTTCAGCTCGCGTTGCAGCGTCTGCTCATTCATGTGGCCGTACACTTCATGATTGACCTCGACCACGGGAGCGAGAGCGCATTGGCCAAAGCAAGCCACCGTGCGAATCGTAAAGTTGCCATCACTGGTCGTGAGCGCGATCTTTTCCCCCGGCTCTTCGTCGGGGTTGTGGAGACCCAGCTTGAACATCAGGCTCTGGAGCAGCTCGCGCGAGCCGCGGGTGTGGCAAGCCGTTCCGCGGCAGACGCAGATGGTATTCTTTCCCTGCGGCTCGAGGTTGAAGAGAGCGTAGAACGTGACCACGCTGTAAACCCGCGCCAGAGGCGTGTCCGTCTTGGCGGCGATGTACTCCAGCATCTCGCGCGAAAGAAACTTGCGCGGTTGGAGGTCCTGGGCCTTTTCCAGAATGCCCAGCAGAGCGCCGGGGCGGCCGCGCTGCTCGGCTATAATTTTATCGAGGAATTCCTGGTCGGACTCCGCCAGCGGAACAGAGGTCATCGTCGCCATGGGCTCACTCCTTAAGAATTAGATGCTTGAAGTCAGGAGCCAGGTGTCAGGAGTCAGCATACAGTTTACTGCCTAGTGCCTTCTGCCAACTGGCTACTCACTCCTGTCTCCTGTCTCCTATCCTTTAGTTCTCTTCCGATCTGTGCTCATCCGGGTGAATCCGCGGCTTCCCGTTCACACTTCTCCCGCAGCTTTCCCGCAAGGCGAACTTCCTCTCCCTTTACCCTTCGGCATTAGTTATGCAAGACATGAGCCAAATTGGCGTTCACAAGGACAACAGGAATGCTAATAATCTGAACGGATTAGGGCTAACCAACACAACAAAATATTCCACTTGGAATCGGTCAGACGACATAATGACTGAGTGCGGTTTTTCCCTGCGACGAATGCCCCAATTTCCATGCTTCGGCTTGCGGTATTTCAAAGGCCAGAAAACAATTTGCCCGAACGCTCAAATTGTGGCTTTTCCACCACGGATTGGGAAAAATCGGCATTTGCAAGGAACGAACGGGGAGCGGATAGCTCGCGTAACGGGTGGCTTTGATGTCGAGGCGGCGGAATCTACCCCGATCTTGTCGGGGCGACGCCATATGGCGAGGTAAACTCGCCGCTACCACAAAAGGCGCGGTGAACTCAGTGTCACAGCATCAAATTGGCTCGTTACCGAAAAACCAAGCGGTCGGTAGCCAGGAAATTCAGGATGGAGCACAGGGTAATGGACACAAGATTGGCCAGTGTATAGTTCATGGCGCCCGTGCCCACGAGAAGCTGCATCAGAACCAGATTTCCCCCGAGGGATAGCGCGCCATTCGAGATTTGAAAGTGTAGAAGCCTCTTCCACCGGCCCGGCTTATCCTGGCCCGCGCGGTCTCGCCAAGTCCACCGCTCATGCCAAATAAAGTTGTGGAGCACGGTAACCTCAACGGCCAGTCCGGTGGCAAGCAGATAGTGCAGCCCCACGCCTGCGGTGAGCGCCGCCAAGGTGGAGAGTTGGATCAGGATGCCCAATCCACCCACAAAATTGAAGGCGAGCCAGCGCCGCAACTGCCCAGGCCCTTCCCCCTCCAATCTGGACCACCACCGCCGCGCGCCAAGGGTCGGCGTCATCGCGGCAGCCTTTCCGCCAAATAAAGAGCGTGGGTGTTGCAGACGGCAGAGACTACAAGTTTCAGCGTCAAGCCCGCAATCGCCACCACGCCGCCGACGTCGAACAGTCGAAACACACCCAGGCTTCCCAAGTGAACCCAGGGTTTATAGAGAAGGTATATTGTTCCGATCGACAGGATGATGCGCAGCTCGGTGGGACCAAACCCCAGGAAGGACAGGTGGAACACCCGCCGGACGTGCGTGGCCAGAAACTCCTCGGCCGCCGCGATCAAGTAGGCGGTGAGCATTCCCAAGGCCAGGAGCGGATTCATATACCCCGAGAGGGCCAAGCCGCCCAGCAGAAAGAAGGTGCCCACCATGTCGAGCACATGATCGACATAGAAGCCGTATCTCGGCCGCTGTTGGTTGCGAACACGCGCCAGGGTGCCGTCGAGACTGTCTCCGAACCAGTTGAGGGCGAGCGCCAGGACGACGCAGACCAATGCCAAGCGGTTGCGGTTGGCCACCCCGTAAGCAATTCCGGCAAGGAGCATCGCACCCAACCCCAGCAGGGTTAAGTGGTCCGAATTGACCCAACGGGGCAGGCGCTGGGCCATCCAAACTAAGACCATTTTCTCGATCCCCGCCAAAATGCTGCCGTGCTCTCGAAGATGTGTTGGATTGCCGTTGGTCATGATGTAACCCTCTCTTCCAAGATGCCCGTCGCCGCGGGCTCTGCCCAAGCCGTGTGCACAGGCATCACCAATATCGTGACCTGGCCTAAATGCTTATGTATAAAGGGAATTGCCCACCGCGTCGCCGAGGATCGACGGCCCTCAGGCGGAGGGTTTCTCCGACACTGGAGGGCGTCGGCGGCAGCATTACCCGCCCAAAGCGGGGGCCGAGGGCATGGGGCCGCGAAGAGCGGGGCTGGAGGTATCTCCGCTCGCTTTCGGAGGAATTTTTTTGGATGGATAGGGGATGACCCCACGCCGATTCGGGGCTCGAACCCGGCTATTTTTCACCGCAGGGTGTTAGGCGCGGCTCTTTGAGTTCGTGAACGGTATCGCCTTCCAGCACCGACCAATTTGCATCATAACAGCCCGCCTCGTGACACCTGCCTTCATTATATCGCAGGAGTCTCACGGTGCTCTCCGTGGCCGAACCGTGCATTCTGACGACGATATCACTGAACCCGTTGGAACGGCTCGGCTGAAGGGTGAAGGCTAGAGTGATAGGGGCTATGGCGCCGTTTTCGCCAGCTTGTCACCTGCCGACCGGAAGGTTTCGGCATAACCGGTAAAGCCGCGCAACATGCGGATAAGATCAGCCCGCGGCGTACCGTTTTTCAGCAGGTAACTCGAGAACGAATCCGGGTTGGGACTTTCCATCGGGCCAAAACAACCGTAGCAGCCGCGATTGTAGGCGGGACATATTGCGCCGCACCCCGCCTGCGTGAGTGGACCCAAACACGGGATTCCCTTGGCCACCATCACGCAACACGTGCCCCGCCGCTTGCACTCCAGGCAAACCGAGTGGCGAGGGAGATGCGGCATATTCCCCATCAACAAAGTCGTGAGGACTTCCAAAAGCTGATATTTGTTGATCGGGCAACCATTGAGTTCAAAATCGACCGCCACGTGCGTCGAAATGGGCGTGGACTGCTCCAAGGTGTTGATGTAAGCAGGCGTGGCATAGACCGCCCGCGCATATTCATTGACGTCGGCCCAGTTGCGCAAGGCCTGGATTCCTCCCGCCGTGGCGCAAGCGCCAATCGTAATCAAGAACTTTGACTGCTCGCGAACCTTATGAATCCGCTCGATGTCCTCCGCGGTGGTCACCGAACCTTCCACCAGCGTCACATCATAGGGCCCTTCCAGCGTCTGGGAGCGCGCTTCCAGGAAATAAGCGATTTCCACCGCGCCCGCCAGGCTCAACAGCTCGTCTTCCAAACTTAATATCGCCAGTTGACAGCCATCGCATGAGGAGAATTTGTAAACCGCCAGCTTGGGGCGCGATTCCGGGGACATTTTAGAAGTCCTCCTTGCCAAAGAACGGCTCGATCGCGGCAAAATTGAGCACTGGGCCATGCTTGCAAATAAACGTGGGCCCAAACTGGCAGTGTCCGCAGAATCCCACGGCGCACTTCATGTTGCGTTCCATCGACACAAAGACCGATTGCTTGGGAATGCGCCGCGCCAGGGCTTCGTAAATTACAAAGCGCATCATGATTTCCGGCCCGCACGTCATCACCAGGGTTTGCTTAGGGTCCACGCGGATGCGATAAAAGAGCTGCGGCACCACGCCGACCTGCCCCTTCCAGTTTTCATCCGCTAGGTCCACGGTGACGTGCACTTCGATGCCGCCCTCGCGCCAACGCCCGACTTCCTCGCTGTACAGCAGATCGGCCGGAGTGCGCGCTCCGAGAAGAAGCAGGACGCGGCCATACTGGTCGCGCTGGCGCATCACGGACAGAATGACCGGCCGCAGCGGGGCCAGCCCAATTCCGCCCGCCACCAACACCAGATTCTTTCCCACGGCGTTATCCACCGGCCACGAACTCCCGTAGGGGCCGCGCACGCCCACCACGTCTCCCACGCGCAGCCGGCCGATGGCGCGCGTTACGGCGCCCGCGTAACGGATGGTGTGGCCCAGCAACTGCGGCTCGCCGGGGTCGGAGCAGATGGAAATGGCCACTTCTCCCACCCCCGGAAGGTAAAGCATGTTGAACTGCCCCGGAAAGAAACGATAGGCCGCCGCCTCGGCGGGATCCACAAAGGCCATGGAGAATGTGGAAATGCCATAGGCCTCTGATTTGATAGACTGAATGACCGCCGGATGCGGCAGCATGGGGTCCGCTGCGAACCGGGGATCGAGAGTGGTTGCTGTAATGCTCATCGGTTTTGGCCGTGGTTTCGGGGGTAGAAGGAAAAGTCAAAAGGCAAAAGGCAAAGGTCAAAAGGCAAAGCCGAAGTTGCTTGAACTTTTGACCTCTGCCTTTTGACTTTTGACTTTTGACTTCTTGAAGTGTCCACCTGCCCGCCTCCTACGCCTTTCCTCGAATGGCCTGTACTTCCTCGGTAATGTCAATCCCCACCGGGCACCAGGTGATGCAACGTCCGCAACCGACGCAGCCGGAGACTCCGAACTGATCGATCCACGATGCCAGCTTGTGGGTCAGCCATTGCCGGTAGCGCGAGCGAATGGTGGGGCGAATGTTTCCCCCATGCACATGGGAGAAATCCAGGGCGAAGCAGGAGTCCCAAACGCGGGTTCGCTCCGCCGCCGTGGCCGTCAAATTGGTGCGATCCTCCACGGTCACGCAAAAACATGTGGGACAAACCTGCGTGCAGTTGGCGCACGAAAGGCAGCGCGTGGCAACCTCATCCCAGCGCGGGTGGTCCAGATTGTCGTAGAGCAAGCCGGGCAAATCATCGGTGCGCATCTGCTTTTGCATTTCGCGTTCGGCGCGGGCGCAGGCTTGCGAGGCGCGTCCCAGATCGAAAGCCGTGGCGGGCTCCCACGCCGTGTCGCGCAGCATTTCCGAGCCGGCTTCGGAACCCACCTCGAACACGAAACTGTCAGGCAACTCCGTGATCGCCAGGTCAAATCCCCCCGACGCGCGCGGGCCGGTCTTCATGGAAACACAGAAGCAAGTTGAGACCGACTGGGTGCAATGCACGGCCAGGATGAAAATGGGACCCCGCCGGCGCGCGTAATGGGGATCGCGGAATTCTCCCGTCATGAAAACGCGGTCCTGGATGGCGATGGCGCTCAACTCACAAGCGCGCACTCCGATGAAGGCGTAGCGCGGGCTGAGGTTCCGAGCCGGTTGCACTTGCCAACTGCCATTCTCCTTTTCCACCGAAAAAAGGCTCAACCGCGACGGATACAAGTATTGCTTCCACGATTGCGGCCCGCAGCTATAGGAAAAATATTGAGGTTCGCGGGTTTGCTTGAGGCGGTAATGCCCCGGAGATTGCTGGTCGGTCCAACCCACGGGAAGTTCGCTCATCTGCGTGATCTCATCGAGCGTGATGGCGCCTTCCCGCACTGTGGGCCCCACCAGGGAAAACCCCGACACCCGCAAGTTGTCGAAGACTTTCTGCAACGACGCCTTAGCGATCACTACGCTGGCGGCAACCCGCGGGAGACTTGGTTTCATAGTGAATCCGCTCCTACTTCTCACCCACCGTGCAAGACTTGAGCCAAATACCTGTTTACAAGGACATCAGGGATGCTAATAATTTGAACGGGCTAGGTCTGTCAAACAGGATAAAATGTGCGACCTCAAAAGAGTCAAGTGACATAAAGACAGGGTGCCGCTTTTCCCTGCGACGAATGCCCCAATTCTTGATTCTTCGCTTGCGGCATTTTAAAGCCCAGAAAACAATTTGCCCGAATGCACAAATCGTGGCTTTCCGGCCACACCTTGGGAACAAAACCGGTACCGGATAGGGAAAAGAATCCCCACGTTTGCGCCGCCTCTGCATCGTCACTTCGCCCCTGTCCATTCCCATCATCGCCAGTCTTCTTTGGCGCCGATTGCATTGATCCGCCGTCGCTATGTGATCGCTGCGGCATCAGCAAGAGGCCATATTGGCGCGTAACCTCCTTTATTTTCAATGATATTAGGAGAAAACTGGCTAACGGTATTTGTTTTCAATGAGTTGTCAGCTTTGGGGCGGTGAAATTTTCAGTCTAGCTTTATTTTCAATGGGTTCTCGGCTTTGCTCGGGGTGGCTGACGCTTTTCTTGTGCCGGTGTTCCATCGTCCATAAAAACGCCTTGCATTAGCAGCCACTTCGATTTTCGCCTAGCGAAATATCTCCAGGAGTTCGGCAAACCTGGGGTGCGCGGCTTGCTCCGGTGTCAGGATATCGCGAGCGATTTCATCCACCGTGGCGCCGGGCGGAGCTTCCAGCAAGGCGTACCAGAGTTTTCGGAAGCTGGGCGAACTCCATCCGCCCCGCAGGCAGTTCATCCGTGATTGG
>Ga0181539_1002556_pt1 | contig 17994 bp, 16 predicted proteins | sample PEATcosm2014_Bin_46_FD_119767 | JGI IMG/M metagenome (GOLD analysis project Ga0181539, IMG submission 119767) | Peatland microbial communities from MTU Mesocosm Facility, Houghton, MI, USA - PEATcosm2014_Bin23_60_metaG | ecosystem: Environmental > Terrestrial > Soil > Wetlands > Peat | place... | reverse complement strand
TAAGTGCTGACGTGACGCCGGTTGCCCCGATAATGCACCACGGCAATCTCGCAGTCGAAGCGGCGAAAGTCGTCGATCAGTGTGGCGAGGTGGTCGCGCATGAGTTTTTCCGGCAAGAACATGGTACGCGATATCAGCGCCGCACCCGCCGTCCAGGCGCCATGTACACTGGATTTACCGGGATTTCCCCATGAAAAAACTGCTAATCGGCGTTTACGTTCTCGTCACTTTGGCTTTGCTGGCCTGGGGTTACTACCAGGCAATCTATGTTGCGCCCAACGATGCCATGCAGGGCGAAATCTTTCGCATCATCTACTACCATGTACCGTCGGCATCGGTGGCTTTCCTGTTTTTCGCGGTCAGCCTGGTGGGATCGATCGGGTACCTGGCCTCAAGGCGCGAGCATGCCGAGCGCGCCCAGATGTTTGATGCATGGGCGCTGGCCGGGGCTGAAGTGGGCGTGGTTTTCTGCACCGTGGTGCTGACCACGGGGCCGATCTGGGGACGGCGCGCATGGGGCATCTGGTGGACCTGGGACGCGCGCCTGACGACCACCCTGGTTCTGTGGCTTATCTATATGAGCTACCTGCTTTTGCGGCGTTTTGCCGCGGGACCGCAGATGCAGACTCTGGCCGCCGTGCTGGGCATCTTCGGCGCACTCGACGTGCCCATCGTCTACATGTCGAACCGCTGGTGGCGCACGCAACATCCGGCGCCGGTCTTTGGCGGAGGGCAGGACTCGGGCATGGCTCCATCGATGGTGGGCGCCCTGCTGTGGAATATGCTGGCGTGGTTTGCCTGGGGCGTCTTGATTCTGGCGCTGCGCTACAACGTGGAACGGCAGCACCAGAAGATTGCCGCTGCGGAAGCTCAGCGCGCTTTAGAGGCCTGAGTTTCGTCCAGGATTCGCTTGAGAAACGAGGAAATCCATGAAAAAGCTCGCCGTGGGACTGATCTTCGCCGTCCCTATCGCTCTTTTCGCCAGGGTGGCTTATCTGATTTTGCTTGCTCCCTCGTCAGACGCAGCCTCGCTCGACCACCTGTATAGGCAGGCTGCCTACACCATCACCTGGGCCATCCAGTTGAGCTATCTGGCGTGGCTGGGCATGAAGTGGCGCGCGCAGAAACCGGAAGCAGCATGCGCCGGAGGCCCGGAACATCCGGGCAGATCCCCTTCGCTTTGAGATACTTCGCCGTCGTCGTGATCGAACCTACACCCGGCTCTCGTCGCAATTCCCATTCCGGAGCACAAAAGAAGTTCTCTCCCGCAATAGCACTTTCGGCCCAGCATCACGGCTTAGTTGTATTGGGTTTTCCTTGAGGGCCGTCGATGATTCCCGTGTGGGCGGTTGTTGGATGCCGCCCGAAGGATCTACCATGCATGACCTCATCATTGCCCTTGCCTTCATCGGTATGATTGTTGCCCCCGCGGTGGTCGCCGCGAAAAGCAGTGAAGCCACCGACGACTCCGACTAAGACGGAGCGTCTCCTCCTTCCGCGCTTGCCAACCCTCGGATCTGCGTTGTTGGCCTAATGCCCGCGAGCAGGCGCAAGCTCCAATCCACCCGAAACGCCCAGGCGCACAACCTGGAAACTGCGTCGTGGCTCTGTCTGAAGGGTACGGGCTTTAGCCCGTACGCAAATCCAGCACAACAAATGCGGGCTTTTAGCCCCTGAGGGAAGGTTTTTCAAACTGACCCACGACTGGAAATTGCCCTCCGTTCTCTCAGCCAGTACACTGTGGGATCGGGGGGCGTGTCATGTTGGTGGTGATGAAGGCGCAGGCAACGCAGGAAGAGATCCAGGCGGTCTGCGACCATATCGAACAGTTGGGTTTCCGTCCCCATCCCCTGCCCGGTGCGCAACGCACCGCCATCGGCATCACCGGCAACCAGGGTGAGGTGAACCGCGGCAACCTGGAATCTCTCTCCGGCGTAGCGGAAGTCATCCGCGTATCCAAGGCTTACAAGCTCGCCAGCCGCGATGTGAAAGAGGAAGACACCGTGGTGCGCTTCCCCGGGACGGGCGCAAGCATTGGCGGCCGCGATCTGGCCGTGATCGCCGGGCCGTGCTCCATTGAGAGCCGCGAACAGGCCTTTGCCATTGCGGAGCAGGTAGCCGCGGCGGGCGCACAGTTCTTCCGTGGCGGCGCCTACAAGCCGCGCACTTCGCCGTACGCGTTTCAGGGGCTGGGCCTTGAAGCGTTGAAAATCATGGCCGAAGTCAGGGAAAAATTCGGGCTGCGCATCGTCACCGAGGCGCTCGACACCGAGACGCTCGACCTGGTGGCGGAGTGGGCCGACGTGATCCAGATCGGCGCCCGCAACATGCAGAACTTCTCTCTGCTCAAGAAAGCGGGACGGTTGCGCAAGCCGGTGCTCATCAAGCGCGGCATGAGCGCCACGCTCGAAGAGCTCCTGATGGCCGCCGAGTACGTGATGAACGAGGGGAACTACGAGGTAATTCTGTGCGAGCGCGGCGTGCGCACATTTTCCGATCATGCCCGCAACACGCTCGACCTCAGCATTGTGCCCGCCCTGCAGCACGTGAGCCACTTGCCGATCATTGTCGATCCCAGCCACGGCACTGGCCGCCGCGACAGTGTGCTGCCCATGGCGCGGGCCGGGATCGCCGCGGGCGCCGATGGCCTGATCGTCGAGGTGCACGATCATCCCGAGAACGCAGTTTCTGACGGTCCGCAGTCGTTGTATCCCGAGCAGTTCCGCACCATGATGAACGAGATCGAGCAGATTGCGCCGATTGTGGGCCGCAACCTGGCGCGAGGCGTAGCGGCGCTTCGTGAAAGGGCATGACCGGGGAACCCACACAGTGTGTGGGTCGCGTGCCGAAAATGCCGCTTCGTGAAAGGGCACGACTTTAGTCGTGCCGAAAACTGCCGCAAAATAATGAAGGGGCTTTGACCCCTGAGGCAAGACACTCCAGTGAACAGCGCGCGTGCATCGAGAATCTCGCAACCGGCTCGACTGGCTGCCGTGCTGATTGCAGTCGCTCTCACCGGCTGCCGGACCCACGATTTTCCGCAATACCCGCCCAACTATCGCGAATACGCCTACGTGACCAACGGCGGCAGCGACACCGTGACCGTGCTCGACGTGGTGGATGTCCGCGTGGACCGCGAGTTGCCGGTGGGGCAGCACCCGGTGGCCGTAGCCGCCAGCCCCACGCGCAACGAAATCTATGTGGTGAACGCGGGCGCAACGGGCGCGAACGGCTCCATTTCCGTCATCGACGCCGAACACAACACGGTCGTGGCGACGATTGCCCTGCACCGCCAGCCGCTTTCCATCGATCTCGACGCCGACGGCGCGCGCGCATATGTCGCGAACTCCGGCTCCAACTCGGTATCCGTGATCGATCTGAAGGCGCGGCGTGAAATTGCGCAGTTTGGCGTGGGCGAGCAGCCCGTGGCGGCGCGGCTCGCCGCCGATGGCAAGACGCTGGTGGTGGCCAACCAGCAGGGCAACTCCGTCACGCTCATGGATCCCGCGGACGGCCATGTGCGCGCGGTGTTTGCAGGCTGCCCCGGAGCGGCCAGTCCCGTGATTCTGCCGGATTCTTCCAAGGCATTTGTCGCCTGCTCCGCCGGGCACCAGGTGATGGTGATTGCGTTGGCCAATTCCAAGGTCAATCCCAATCAACCCGATCAACTGGAAGCGCTGATGGATGTGGGCCGCGCGCCCGTGGACCTGGCGTTGAAGCCCGATGGCGGCGAGATCTTCGTGTCCAATTCCCTTTCCGACTCGGTGAGCGAGATCTACAACACCACCGACGAGGTGGGCGACACCTACATGATCGGCGCCAATCCCGTCTTCGGCCTGGTTTCGCGTGACAACGCGCTGCTCTACGTGGCCAACCAGCGCTCGCAGGAAGTGACCGTCTATTCAATCGATGACGGCAAACGCGTTGGCTCGGCCCACGTGGGCGACGGCCCAGCCGCCATGGCCTTCTCCGCTGCCGGCCATTTGCTGTTTGTGGCCGACAGCCGCTCGGGCGACGTGGCCGTGGTGCGCACCGCGAGCCAGTCTCTGTTCACCCTGCTCCCCGCCGGCCGCGACCCCAACGCCATCGTCGACAAGGCGTTCAAAGTGACGCAATAGCGCCGCTCTCCAGAGCTTGCGAAAAACTCGCTCCGCAAGAAGTCTTGTATCAGGGCGCGACTCCAGTCGTGCCGCAGCCTACGCATCCTGCAGTTTACTTCGCGCGTTGGCTCGCAACACGCCATACAGCACAACGCCGAGCCAGAAGACGTTGATCGCGGTGATGACACCGCATTCAAAAAGAAACTTGCTGTCCGTGTGGTAGTACGGGCTTTTCAACGCAGTGATCACGAATCCGCTGAGAACCGCTGCCAGCAGAGCCACAATGCAGATCACGTACAGCGCGGTGCGTGGGTGCTGGCGCGGGTATGGCGCCGTTTCCCCTTGAAGGGGAGCTGTGCGGCGATACCAGTGGCGGAACCAGAGCAGGAGCACGACGAAGCCAAAGAGCGTGCTGGCGTGCTGGAGCACGCGCAGATACTCCGTCATTCCCAATACGGGCAACAGGACGGTTCGGTGCAGGAACTGCCAATGGCGGTAGGGCCAGAAACCCCGGTGCGTGAACGAATCCCACAGAATGTGAGTCGCTACTCCGATGAGGATTGACAGCAGCACCAGCGTAAACTGCGCGATATTCCTGACCGGCAGAGCCGCCGGGCCCAGCCGAATCCGCCGCCGCACGCTCTCGGGCAGCCACGTATAGAGCGGCTCCTTTGCATATGCGTGGAACAGCCACAGCGCAATGAACGCCACGGGCAAATCAAAGACAAAAACCCCGGGTAAGGTGTGGCCGAATCCTCCCTCGGGCGCGAAGCGAAGGAAGTACTCAAAATCGGGCACCATGCAGCCGATCACCAATGCAGACGGAACCAGGCGCGTGCGCAGAAATGGAATCGCGGCAGCAGGGTGCGCCAGGGTGAATGGCATTCTTACTATTATCAGGCGCGCGGCCGGGAGTTCGGGCCGGATTCAAAGAAGCAATGCTTTAATTATCCTCGTCGTCATCGTCTTCGTCGTCCTTGCCGTCGTTCTCCGGGTCGAAATCGGGGCAGGTTCTTTCATACTTGCAGCCGACACAGATGTCCAGTCCGTTGCAAACTCGGAGCTCGGGAGCAAGCTCGTCGCCTTCCTTGGACTGGGTCATCGATTCCACCGAATCGACGCCGATATCGAGGATGTGATGGTTGGCATGCTGCGAGGCAATCTGCAGGCCGTAGAGTAGCTGGCCCGCGAGCTTGGATTCGATGCGGCCGCTCAGCAACCCGTCGAAGATGCGCGAGATGGCGATCTGAATGGCAGCGGGGTCCTCCAGGACAGGGAGCGTGAGGGGACCGAACCTGGCGGCATCGTCGCTGATCCGGGTGTGGAGCTTGGCGTGGAAGTAGCAGAAGCTGTGGCTGCGCATGGCCGGGGACTGGCAGCGGAGGCCGTTGGGTTTGATGTGCCGACATGCCATGTACATTTGAGTAACCCCTCCCCCCATACCCCTTCGAGGGGTTAAGGAATTTGATTGCAGTGAGTTGCCTCTTGATCTCCGCCGGTAAGGCGTTGAAAAGAAAGGGACTACGTCGTAAGATACTGCGAATAGCGAACTTAAGGGCCAAATGCGCGTTCATTGCACCTCCTTGAGGGCAAATCCGCAGAAAAAACGGTGCTGGCCGGGAGAAAGGGAGCATGAAAAAGGGGGCGGCGCGGGAGCCTCGTTTGGCTCACAGCGCGCCGCCCAATCGCATGCTCACTTCTTCAGCCTGGAACCAGTGTAGCGAGTTCGAAGAAATGATCTGCAATGGTGGGGAGGGTTTTTTGGCTTTCGATTCAGGGGGTTGCGGGGGGTGGGGGGTTGACGGAAGCTCGTAGCCGGTAGCTTGTAGCTCGTGGAGGTGGGTGCTGGCGGTCGTGGTGCGTTTGCAATCCCAAGGGCCGGGCCGCCCCGCCCAAGAATTGACGACTTCGTGGCCCGCTTGACGTGAAGTTCTCTTAGAAGAGCAGCGGGTTTTGCGCAAAATCTTCAAACCTAAAAGTGCCGGCCTTGAGATAGTCTTCCACGGCTTCTCCCGCAATCCAACGACGATCTAGCTGCTCGGCGACGGCACCTGCGGTGAGTGAGCCGGCAAATGGATCAAGTACTAGATCGTTTGGATCAGTGAGGAGTTTGATAAAGAATTTGGGTAAGAGAGCTGGAAAGCGGGCTGGATGAATCTTAATTCCAGCCTCTTTGCAGCGTTTCGTATATATATCGTTTGCGGCATTATTGCCCATCTTCATCATGCTTTCCGGAACATCGAAGTCTGTCTCGGTCACGTTAGGCGGGATTGAGCCACCTGCATCAATCTTGTCGAAAGATTCCCGAATGACATGTCCAGACGGGCGTGTGGTGCCGCGGACGCCGTTCCTGTTCAGTCGAATCATGTCCTCGCTGTACTCTTTGAGGACGTTGAGATTCGACGCTTTCGGATAGGGCGTCTTCGAAAGCCACCAGACATATTCAACAGAATCGCGGACCCGAATTCGGCGGACTGTCACCCATTCTGCGGGCACTGGCATCTTTGCAGGGTTATACCAAAAGCACTCTTGGGCTAGATGAAGGCCAACCTCCTCGACCAGCGCGATGAGAAGCTTGAAGTGATAAACGGACCGCGTGGGCGTACCCTTGTTGTAGCTGCCTCCGATGTTCAAAACAAAGCTACCGTCATCAGTAAGAACGCGCTGAATCTCTTTTGCAAACGGCAGAAACCAATTTACATATCGGTCTTTGTGCTCGTTGCCGTATGCTTTCTTAAAATGCAGAGCGTAGGGCGGCGAGGTGACGACGAGGTTAACGCTCGAAGATGGAAGCGCTTTGAGCATTTCCAAGGAATCGCCGAGGTACGCAGCCCCTAATCGAGAAGAAAAGTATGGGGCCCTCAGGATCAATCGCGCCGGATGATCCAGCCGAGCATCGTGAGGAGAAAGGTCGGCGGCAGCCGCAATTGCGGCCTCCGCGCTATCACCGACGAGTTGTGGTTTAGTCGACACGGTTGTTGCCATAATACGGTGTTCCCAGACAGAAAGGTAACAGAAATAGGTTTACATTGTCAACCCTTTTCCAGAACGGGAACGAGTGGATTTCACAAGCGGAAGCCGCTCGCATTCGCGGCGTATCCAGGCAAGCCATTTCCCGACTCATCAAGAAAGGAAGACTCCGGGTACTCAAGATCGCGGGCAAGGTGCTTTTGAAACGCGCCGAGATCGAGGCCTTTGTACCTGAGCAGCCAGGGCGACCGGCAAATGAGCGAACCGCTCGTAACAATCCGTAAGCTCATCGACGAATGCTCGGATGAGCACCTTAACGCACTGAAGTTATATCTGCGGAAAATCGTACCTCATCCCCTAGAACGCGAATGGGGTATCGACGCCGACACAATCCTGAGTGCAATCGGCAGATCGTCTGATCTGACAAAGCGCGGAGTTCGCGGCATCATTGCCGAAGCCATTTTCGTGAGCGAAGTCATACCAACTGTTGAAAGCTCCGGATGGCTCCCCGTCGAGCTGGCTGGCGATCACCCTTACGACGCCACGCTGAAGAAGGGCGCACTTACTGCACGAATTCAGGTGAAGCTGCAACGCCTCGAAAAAGGTGTACCGAAACTCTACTACCCCAAACACTACGAAAAGGGAACTCTCTTCGTTGTCGAAGTACAGAAGACACGAACGGGAGAAAAGACCACCGAGGAAGTCACCGTGAACACGAGGCCTTATAGCTTCGGAGACTTCGACATTCTCGCCGTGAACATGCACCCCTCCTCTGGGAGTTGGAGGAACTTTCGTTATACCGTGGCATCGTGGCTGCTGCCGCGACCCGCGAATACGGGCCTAGTCGAAATCTTCCAGCCGGTAGCTGCAATTCCGAACGAAGCGTGGACTGACGATCTAGGCACTTGCCTCAGTTGGTATGAAAGCGCAAAGCAGGCCCGGGTCTTAACCGAGCTACTCCATCTAAAGAAAACCGACCGGAAGGCGCAAAAGAAGCCTGCTCGTCAGAAGAAGCTAAAATGGACCGAATCTTAATGGGCCGCCCAAGGCGTGATCCGGTTCTTTGCGGCGCAAACCCACCACAAAATGGGGTGCCCCGATTTTGAGACCGGGGGTGCGACTAATTTCCCGAGCCGGCCCGCCGCTCCGCTTCCATCAGGTTGGTGAGAATGTCGTTGATGCGGGTGAGGTGGCCTTCGCCCTTCGACTTGAGCCAATCGAGCACCTGGGGATCGAGGCGGACGCTGACCGCCTGCTTGCGCCGCGGACCACGGAGGCGCACCATGCGCGCGAGTTGATCTGCCGTGAGTCGCGGAATGTCGGAGTAATCGATGTCCGAATCGTCGCCCGCGGCCTGCTTCGCGGCCCCGCGCCTCAGCACTTCCTTTTCAGCCTCAGTCCACTTCCTGTTTTTGATATCTTTTGATGTCGTCTTTACACGTGCGCGTTTCATGAATGGCCACCGTATCTCAACTGTCATCCCTCAGGGGTTAAAACCCCTTCTTTTTTCCGGCGCTTATCGGCGCGACTGAAGTCGCGCCCTGATACAAAGCCGTCGGTTCTTGCTTCGCTCCTCGAAGCGCATTTGTATATACAAAACGTATTACGCTTGCGGGTGGCCGTCAACCCCGCTGCCTATCGTGGTGGGTTTGCGGTTTGGGAGCGGTGGATGCGAGCGTCCGTGCTTCCCGGGTCTCAAAGGCGAGACCCGGGGCACCCCGTATCGTGGTGAGTTTGCTTTTGCTACTGAGGCGCGGGGGTATTGGCAGGAGGCGTGGTTGCGTCGGCCGGCGGCGCAGGCGCCGGCGGGACTTTGGGGCCGAGCAACACGCCGTCGTCGAGCGAGGCCGCGACGAGCCGGTCGCCCGCCGCGCGGATGAGGGCGATCTGGTAGCCGGTCTGCCAAAAGACCCAGGTCATGGTCCCGGGGTCGATGGCATAGATTTCATCGCTGGTCCGCGAGCTGACCAGAACTCTCTTCGAAGCCGGGTCGTAACTGAGATCGTCGATGTCGTTGAGCGGCAGGCGGTGAATCCACATCCAGGTCTTGCCCAGGTTGCGCGTGAAGTAGACGCCTTCGCGCGCGCCCAGCCACAGCGTGCCGTCGGGCGAGAAGGCGACGCGGTGAATGTGCGTGAGCATGGTGGGGAGCCCCAGGGGCCACCAGGACTGGCCGGCATCGTTGGAGATGACGGCGCTGTCATCGTGCACGGCGACCATATCGTTGCCATGCGCGGTGACGGAGAGGAAGTTGCCTTCGCCCATCACCGGCCCGCCCTGCCAGGTGGCGCCCTGATCGTGGCTGGTGATGAGGCCATAGTTGGTGGCAGCTACCCACACGTCGCCGGAGACATCGAGCGCGTTGACGAGACTCTCCAGTTGAATGACCGGCGCGTTCACGGTTTTCTCGACATTGACCTTCGTGCCGCGATGCGTTTCCGTCGCGGTCCTTTGCAACGTGTTGGCGATGGCGTTGCGCGGCTGCCATGTGAGGGCGGCGGCCGATACATCGCCGGGGGGCGTACCTGCTGCCGCGCGTGCAGGCGTTTCCGATGCGGGCTTGTTGGTAGAGGCCGGCACGGTATTGCTTGCGGAAGCCGGAGGGTCGCCGCCGAGAACAAAGATGCCGTGGCTGGTCCCGGCCACGATGGCGCCGTCCTTGGTTTCGGCCAGTGCAAACACGTCGCGCCCGTCGAGCCCGGCGCCCAACTGCTCCCAGTGCGCGCCGGAATCGACAGAACGGAAGACGCCGCCGAATTGCTTGTCGTTGACCACACCGGCATAGAGGACGGCGGGATCGTTGCGGTCGTCGACGAGCAGGGCCGCGATCTTGCGCTCGGAGATGCCGGTATTTGACGGCGCAAAGGTGACGCCCGCATCGTCGCTCACAAGCACTCCGCCGCGATCGGTGGCGAGCAGCACGCGATTTGAGTTGCCGGGATCGACATAGACGTCGTTGACGACGACGTCCGCGTCTGTCATGCGCGCGAAGGTTTTGCCGCCGTTCATGGTTTTGTAGAGCCCCTCGGTGGTTCCCGCGTAAACCACCTGGAGGTCTTCAGGATCCTGCATCAGAACGCGGGTGCGCCGCGCCTCGGTGGGGATGCCCTGAATCTTGTGAAAGAGAGCGCCGGCATTTTCGCTTTTGTAGATGCCGCTGCACGCGCTCAAGTAGACGATGTGCGGGTGTTGGGGATCGACGATGATGGAGAAGACGTCGGAGTCGACAATCAACCCTTCCTTGATATTGCGCCAGGTCTGGCCGCCGTCGGTGGTCTTCCAAGGCAGGTGCCAGGTTCCCGCGTAGACGGTGTCGGGATCGCCGGGATCGACGGCCAACGACTCGATTTCGTGGATCTCGTGGCTGCCGGGCGGGCTGATCTGGGACCACGTGACGCCGGAATCGCTGGAGTGATAGACGCCCTGGAGGGTTCCCGCAAAGAGAATGTGCGGATCGGAGGGAGCCTGGGCCAAAGCATAAATCGGCTGGCCCTTGAAGACCGGGATTTCCTGCCAGGTGCGGCCGGCATCGTGGCTGATCCACAGGCCGCCGTCATCGGTGTTCTTCCACGCACCCACGTAAAGCGTGGAGGGATTGGCGGAATCGACCACGATGTTATCGAGGACGAAACCGTCGCCGCGGTCGAGCTTGGCCAGGCGATGCCAGCTTGCGCCTTCATCGAAGGATTCGTAGAGCCAGCTGTTGGTGGTGCCCAGATAAAGATGATGGGGCTGCCCGGGCACGGAGGCAAAGGCGCGCGCATCGCCACCGTCGGGGCCTACGACCGTCCATGCCGCTTGCGCATGCAAAGCCGGAAGGCAGAGCAGGCAGAAAAAAAGAGAAAAGAGCCGCAGTGGAGCGTTGAGGCGGCGCAACTTCAGACGTAAAGACCGCAAGCGGTTCATCTAGACGAAAAGCTCCCAAGGTTCTCTATCAAGAATAGACAAAAACAGGGTGCGAGTGCGAAACCGGGCAGGCGCGGCGGGCGCCGATGCGCACAAGTTGCCAAGAGTGCAGTTGACGACGGCGGTCGGTACGGGATCTGCAAGTGACGCGATGGGATCGGCGCCTTCAGCCGGCGTTGAGGGTCTTGAGCAGGCTGCGTGGCTCGCGCTGGATCTTCTCCTGGAGGAGATTGATCGCGTAGATCAGCTGCTCGGGGCGGGGCGGACAGCCGGGCACATAGACGTCGACGGGCACGACCTGATTGACGCCCTGCACCAGGGCGTAATTGTTGAAGACGCCGCCCGAGGTGGCGCAGGCGCCCATGGAAATGACCCATTTGGGCTCGGGCATCTGGTCGTAAAGGCGGCGGAGAACGGGAGCCATCTTCTGCGAGACGCGCCCGGCCACGATCATCAGGTCAGACTGGCGCGGGGAGGGCCGAAAGACCTCGGCGCCGAAGCGGGCGATGTCGAAGCGCGACGCGCCCATGGACATCATCTCGATGGCGCAGCAGGCCAGGCCGAAGGTCATGGGCCACACGGAACTCTTGCGAATCCAGTTGACTGCGAAATCGAGCGAGGTGAGAAAAACGCCTTCCGGCGGCTCGTAGCCGTAGTCGGCTTCTCTCACTTTGAGGCGATTTTTTGCGCTGCTTTCGAGCGCTCCGAACAGATAACGGTCACGCTCCACTGTAGACGCCATGGTGCAAGTATAGCGTGGACCGTGGACCGTGAACCGTGGCCGTTCCGCGAAGAACTCATCACGATTCACGGTCCACGATCTATTGCGAGCAGGGTGCGGGTGTTGCGCTGAGGCTGCGCGGCGGTTTCCAGCCAGCGGGAAGCCGTAGCGTGATGGAGAAGCGCATCCAGTCGAGTTCTCCGCGGGGCGTGGGTTTGGCGGCGGGAGGCACGAGAGTGATTTGCATGCGAGCCGCCTGCAAGGCCCAATTCTGCGCGAAGGGCTCGGGGTCGGCGATTCCGGGCGTAAGGCCGGCATCGAGGATGCGAAACTCGCCGGTGGCAGCGCGAGACTGCAAGTCCATGAGTTGACGGGTCAAGCGCGCCTCGGCCGGATCTTGATTTGAGGACGCGCCGGGCTGATTTAAGCCTGCCCCGGGCGGTTTGCCGGATGGGGCCCGCAACTGGCTGGAGAGCGCCAAAAACAGCTTCTGGCCCTGAAGAAATGCGGCGGGATTGGTGAGAAAGCGGAAGCTGCGGGGATTCCAGCCGATGGCGTCCTGGGCGCGGAGGCCATAGGTGGTGCCGATTTCGCGCTCGTTGATGGAGTTGTAGGGCGGCGTGGCCAACAGAAGCGCGTCAGGAAAACCTGCCGGCGAGTCGCGATCGACCACCAGGTCCCATCCGGTGTAACCGGCCGAGCCGGTGGCGATGGGCACGACGCGAAAGACCCAACCCTCGCCCAGAGACGCCTTCCATTCCTGGCCGGCGCTCACCTTGCCGGTGAGTTCAATACGAGTGCAGGCGGCGGAGTGCGGAGGAGCGGCCAGAGCCGGGAACGCGACGCCCAGAACCAGAGCCGCACACAGGGCGGAGGGCCAGCCCGTGCGGTTCGCAGCGGTTGCGAGGCCTTTGGCTCCGGGTTTTTGCGGTTGCCGCATGAGATCCATGAAGAAGCAATCAGGTCCAGGGCAAAACTTGCGTTATTTGTGCGCCTTTATGAAAATGATACGAAAGCACTGTCCAGCTTTCTATATCATCTCTCCGGTGGCCGCTTGCGGTCCTCCGGTCGCCTGAAAACTGAACCGTTCGCCCGGCCTGGCCGGCGGCGGATCACCGACAACGAATGCAGCGCTCCGTGCGCCTGAACGATTTTTTGGAGTGGAAACTTCATGTGCCGCAAATGGTTCAAAATGTTGATTTTCCTTGCACTGGTCGGGATTCCCGCCTGGTCCCTGGCGCAGACAGCCGCAACCGCCCCGGCAGGGCAGGCGCCGGCGACACAAGCGCAGATTGCCGCACTGCAGCAAGCCGTTCAGAACGCCCAGATGTCCGGCGATAACGCGTGGATGCTGACCTCGGCGGCGCTGGTTCTGCTGATGACGGGGCCGGGCCTCGCGCTATTTTATGGCGGCCTGGTGCGCAAGAAGAACATCCTCGGCACCATGATGCAGAGCTTCGCCATGATGGGCATGGTGAGCATTCTGTGGGCCCTGGTGGGTTACTCGCTGGCCTTCGGCCATGGGAATATGTTCGTGGGCGGGTTCGAGCACGTGTTTCTGCGCGGGGTCACGCTCACTCCCAATACAGATTACGCGGCCACCATTCCCGAGCAGACCTACATGATCTACCAGTTGATGTTCGCCATCATTACGCCGGCGCTGATCACGGGAGCGTTTGCCGAGCGCATGAAGTTCAGTTCGATGGCGGTGTTTCTCTCGCTCTGGTCGCTGCTGGTGTATTGCCCGATGGCGCACATGGTGTGGGGCGTGGGCGGATTGCTGAACGCGACGGCCGGCCACATTCCCAGCCTCGACTTTGCCGGCGGAACGGTGGTGCATATCACCAGCGGCGTCTCGGCACTGATTTGCGCGCTTTACATAGGCAAACGCATCGGCTACCCGCACACTGCCATGCCGCCGCACTCCATGGTGCTGAGCTTCATTGGCGCATGCCTGCTGTGGGTGGGCTGGTTCGGCTTTAACGCCGGCAGCGCGCTGGGCGCGACCCCGCTGGCTACAAGCGCCTTTGTCAACACGCACTTCGCCACGGCAGCTGCCGCTTTGGGATGGACGATCTTCGAGTGGTTTCACAATGGCAAGCCGACGGCCCTGGGCGCCATCTCCGGCGCGGTTGCCGGGCTGGTGGCCATTACCCCGGCCTCGGGCTTTGTGCAACCCATGTCGGCGCTGGTCATCGGCCTTGCCGCTGGGTTTGTCTGCTCGTTCATGGTGTTCCAGGTGAAGTCCCGCTTCGGCTACGACGACTCGCTGGACGCGTTCGGCGTGCACGGAGCGGGTGGAACCCTGGGCGCGGTGCTGACGGGCCTGCTTGCCGCCAGCATCATCAATCCGATCTACGGAAAGGACGCAGCGGGCAACAACATTCCCACCGGCGCCATCGACGGGCATTGGGGCCAGATCCTCAATCAGCTCGCGGGCGTGGGCGTGGCGTGGGGGATTTCCATTGTCGGCACATTGATTCTGCTCTTCGTTGTGGATAAGATCATGGGACTGCGCGTGGCTCCCGAACAAGAAGCGGCCGGCCTGGATCTTTCGCAACACGGGGAAGAGGGCTACGATTTCAATACCTAGCTGCTAGCTACTAGCCTATTCGCGCTGGACTCAGTGCTTTTCGGCCCGGCAAGAGGAAGCTGGAAGCTGGAGGCTAGAAGCGGAAAGCTGTTTTTGAGAAATACGGGCGGCAAACAACCCGCCCAGCCTGTTACGCTATCGAACGAGGAATTTCTGCATATGTTGAAGATTGAAGCCGTATTACAACCTTCCAAGCTGGATGCGGTGAAAGATGCGCTGCTGGAAGCCGGCATTGAAGGCATGACCATTCTTGAGGCCCGCGGCCACGGCCGCCAGAAGGGCCACACGGAGTTTTACCGCGGCCGTGAATACACCGTGGATCTTCTTCCCAAGGTGAAGATCGAGATGGTGGTTCACGACAATCTGAAGGAAAAGGCGATCCAGGCCATTGTGGGCGCCGCGCGGACCGGCCGCATCGGCGACGGCAAGATCTTTATCAGCCACGTCGACGAGGCGATTCGCATCCGCAACGACGAGCGCGGCGAAAACGCGCTGTAAGCGTCTGACCGCTTGGATTCGCGCCTTTAGGTTCGTGGTTCCCGGGTCCCAGAATCGGGACCCGGGGCACCCCCGATTGGTACGGGACAGGTGGCCAGGACAGGCTGCGGAAAATGGCGTCTTCGCTGGGGGAAAATCGCGCAGGGGCTAAGGCCCCGTGTTTTCCTGCACTTTTCGGCCCGGCTGAAGCCGTGCCCTTGTTACAAAGCTAATCGTTGAAACACGTTCTCGCTCTTGTTGTGAGAGAGTGCAGTGTTTTAGTGTGTTGATGCGGTTGTAACCATCAGTCAAGGAAGTACGCACATGATTCCCCGGTTTGTTTACCTGCTTGCCGCGACATGCGGCGTGGCTTCGTGCCTGGCGGCACAGGACACGCGCAACGTCATCGAGCCATTTTTCCCGCAGCTTTGCACCACCCTGGACGCGCAATTGCAGAGCCACGGGCACACCCTGGCGCCGGCCGACGAGCAGAAGCTCGACACCGCGCGCATTCAAAAAGCTATCGACAAATGCGGCAAGGGCCGTGCCGTGCTGCTGCACGTGAACGAGACCAACGACGCCTTTCTGAGCGGGCCGCTGGAGCTGCGCCCCGATGTAACGCTGATCGTGGGTCTGGGCGTGACGCTTTACGCCTCGCGCGATGCGTCGCTCTACGCGGTTTCGCCGGGAAGCTGCGGCATTGTGAGCCACACGCCGGGGCGCGGCTGCAAGCCGCTGATCGCGGTGGATCACGCGTCCGACTCGGCCATCATGGGAGACGGCGTGATCGACGGCCGCGGCGGTGAGAAGATGCTGGGCTCGCAATACTCCTGGTGGGATCTGGCCGAACAGGCCCGCGCCGGCGGCGGACAGCAGGTGCCGCGCCTGATTGTGGCCAACGGCTCCGACAACTTCACGCTCTACCGCATTACGCTGAAGAACTCGGCCAACTTCCACGTGAGCTACAACGGCGGCAATGGATTCACGGTGTGGGGCGTCAAAATCGATACGCCGCAGCGGCTGGCGCGCAACACCGACGGCATCGATCCCGGCAACGGCACCAAGAACGTGACCATCACGCATAGCTATATCCGCGCCGGCGACGACAACGTGGCCATCAAGGGTGGACCCGGCGGAGCGACCAACATGACCATCAGCCACGATCACTTCTACTGGGGCCACGGCATGTCGATCGGCAGCGAAACCAATGGCGGCGTGAGCAAGATCCGCGTCTTCGATCTTTCGCTCGACGGCCCCGACAACGGCATCCGCATCAAATCGAACGGCTCGCGCGGCGGCCTGACCGAGGACGTGGTCTACGACGACGTGTGCATCCGCAATTCGCCCAATCCCATCACGCTGGACACCGCGTATTCGGCGAACGGCCCGCTGCAGGGGTACTCGCCGCCCAGCATGCGCAACATTACCCTGCACAATGTGCGCGTAAGCGGCGGCGGCAAGATCACCTTCAACGGCTACGCGCACGACGACCGGATCGCGGCCACGCTCAGCGGCGTGCAGATTACCGACGACGCGAAGTACAGCTACGTGATGGACCACGCCGATGTGACGCTCGGTCCGGAGCCGACCAATTTGCAATTGCCTGCAGGCGAGGACTCTACGATCAAAGGGACCCCGGCGGAGGGCAACCCGGCCTCGTGCGCGGACAAGTTTGTGCCGTTTCCGCAATAAGACAGGGACCAAAGGGTCGTGCGATCCCACCCTAAACGCGTAACCACCCCACGGACGAAGACCTAACCTCACCCCGGCGAGCGCGTTTAGGATGGGGCACCCCTATCGTGCCGAGTTGAATGCACGAAGGGCAAATGCCGGTCCCCGTTCGACTTGGAAGGTGCGAAAGGCAAAAACAAAAACAACCGCAGGTCCTCCGACTTGTGGGCCGCGCGAAGCGCGGCCCGCATCGCTCAGGATGACAAATCAGATTTGTCGATCAGCTGCTGAGAGAGAGCCCTAGTTCGGTGCCGGCGTGTTGGTCTTGGGTGCCGGCGGCTTTACTTGTGCCGTTGCCGGCTTGGCTTTGCCGCGCGTGGCGGGCGCTGATGGCGCCGGCGCGGGCGGCGGCGTCGGAGCCTCCAGCATCGTCGCCTTGCGGATCACCGCTTCCGGCGCCGTAGTCGTGAAGCCCGGGTTGTTGGTCAGCTGCGCGGCGTACCACTGCGGCGGCAGAAACCACCTGGTATCGCCGGCCGTGCTCATGTAGTCGTAGATCAACTGCATGTTGGCGGGCAATCCGGCGTGATCGCGCTCCGATAGCGCAACATAAGCCTTCAATTCGCTGGCAATCTGATCCCGGTTCGCGGGATCGCCCCCTTCGATGAGCGCCACGGCGTATTCGAGATGAGCCGCAGGGATGGCGCCACGGTCGGCATCCAGCTTCAGCGCGGTCGTCAGATGATTGAGCGCGTCCTGCCGCTCCTCGGGCGAGCGCGCGGTGAGCCGCTCCAGCTTGGCCAGATAGAAATGTGCCGACGCATCGTCGGGCCGTTGAGAAACCGCGCTTTCCAGGTTTCGCTTCGCCACCGCGAAGAGATCGAAGTCCATGGCCAGGATGCCGTTGTCGCGGCGCACCGAGGCAACCATAGGCCTGAAATCGGGACTGTTGGGGCGGAACCCCTGGCCTTTGGAGCGCAGCTCGATATCCGCCTTCAGCATGCCGTTCAACAGCGCATTCAGATGGGCCTCGCGTCCCTTGACGCGGGGCGCCGAGCCCATGAATCCGAGGCCCATGCGCGAATCCGCCGACACCACCTGGTTGAGCGTGGTGAACAGGTGCAGCACGTCGCGGGGATCGTATCCCTGTTCCAACATCAGGTGCACGGCCATGTCATCGGCATCGTCTTCTTCCTTGGTTCCCCAAATGACGGGCTCGAGCTGCGGATGAATGAAGTAGTGGCCCACTTCCATTCCCGTGGCCAGGCCGGCGCTACCGCCGAGCAGAGAACCCAGCCGCAGCGGAATCAGCGCGCCGCCCAATCCGGCGCCCATCACCGTGGAGGCCACATCGTTGACGATCTTTTCCTTCTCGGCCTTTTCCTTGGCCAGCTCCATCTCGACGTGCTTGTCGCGAATGCGCAGGTAGGCCTGCCGGAGCTCAAGGTGGGCGATCTCATGCGCCAGCACGTAGCTCAGCTCGGCTTCCGTGTCGAGCATGGAGAGCAAGCCGGTAGAGATGTAGATGGTTCCGGTCGAAAGCGTCAGAGCCTTGG
>Ga0181539_1002550_pt1 | contig 18014 bp, 14 predicted proteins | sample PEATcosm2014_Bin_46_FD_119767 | JGI IMG/M metagenome (GOLD analysis project Ga0181539, IMG submission 119767) | Peatland microbial communities from MTU Mesocosm Facility, Houghton, MI, USA - PEATcosm2014_Bin23_60_metaG | ecosystem: Environmental > Terrestrial > Soil > Wetlands > Peat | place... | reverse complement strand
CGGGGTCCTCACCCCTACGATGAGGAATTACAACTTGCGTTGGGTAACATTCTTACGTTGCAAGACGATTAGCCGAAAGTAACATTCTTAAATTGCTTGACAGGGCCCCATTTCTTACCCAGGCTTGTCGTGGCGCACGGCATGCACCCTGCTCCGAGCGGACGCCGTGTGTCCTACAAACGATTCATCACGCTCGCCAGGTAACCTGCCCCGAAGCCATTGTCGATGTTGACCACGCAGACGTTGGGCGAGCAACTGTTGAGCATGCCCAGCAGCGCGGCGAGGCCGCGGAAGCTGGCGCCATATCCTACGCTCGAAGGCACTGCGATTACGGGCACGCCCACCATGCCGGCTACCACGCTGGGAAGCGCTCCTTCCATGCCTGCCACGCAAATGATGACGCGCGCTTCGCGCAAGTGATGGCTTTCACCGAGCAGGCGATGAATTCCCGCCACCCCCACGTCGTAAAGCGAGTCGGTGCGGTTTCCCATGATGTCCGCCGTCACCAGCGCTTCCTCCGCCACGGGAATGTCCGACGTGCCTGCGCACACCACCAGGACCTTTCCACCGCCGCGAATCTTGCGCTCGCGGCGAATGGTGATGGCGCCGGAGAGCGCGTGGAACTCCACCTTCGGATCGAGCGGACGCAGCAGCTCGTAGAGGCCGCGGTCGCCGCGTGTCACCAGAATGTTGTGGTGGTTGCGCAGCATGCGGCCGACGATGCCTTCCACCTGCGCCGGGTCCTTGCCCCGCGCAAACACCACCTCCGGAAATCCTTGGCGCAACGAACGGTGATGATCGATTTTGGCGTAACCTAGATCCTCGTAAGGAAGCGTCCGCAGGCGGTCTACAGCGTCTTCCACGGAAAGCTTACCTCGCCGTACTTGCTTTAACATGCTGGTGATTTCTTCGGGACTCAATGTTTTCCTCCATTGCGATGAGGCAGCAAGCTTTCAGCACTCAGCACTTTCCCCCGGCGCTTCAAGGAGTCCCTCTGGCCCGGTTTCGCCGAGCGCTAGATCCTGCTCAGATTTTCAGTATACCAGTCCCCACTTCGATTCTCACTTCCTTGACTTCCCAGGGGGCGACTACTAACATCCCGTGCGATGGCTACTTCCAAGGTTGCCCGCAAAAAACGGATCATTCTGGGTGTCACGGGAGCCAGCGGAGCCATTTTCGCTCGCCGCACCCTGCAAATGCTTGAGGCTGACCCGCGCGTGGAGAAAATTCACCTGGTCATTTCCGGCAGTGGGCTGAAGCTTCTGCGCGATGAACTCGATTTAGACTTCGCGAAATCCGCTCAAATTCCCCCGGCGCTGGCGGCGCAGGCAACCCGCAAGACGGAATACCTCTTGGACTCCGACATTGGCGCTTCCATCGCCAGTGGTTCGTACAGCGTGCAGGGCATGGTGGTGATTCCGTGCACAACGGGCTGCCTGGCGCAGATTGCCGGGGGAATTTCCGACACGCTCATCGAGCGCGCGGCGGACGTTTGTCTGAAGCAAGGCCGCCGGCTCATCCTCGCCGTGCGCGACGCGCCTTTCAATCGCATCCATCTGGAAAACATGCTGCGAGCGCAGCTTGCCGGCGCCGTGATCTTTCCCATCATCCCCACGTTTTACGATCGGCCCAGGACTCTCGATGACCTCGTTACCCAGTTCTGCTGCCGCGTGCTGGCGCTCCTCGATCTCGAACAGGCGGAGCAGTATCGCTGGGAGGGAGAAGGGAAAAGGCCAAGGAATTGAGTGATTTGGTGATCGGGTGATTTAGCGATTTAACGACTGGTAGATTGCGTGATTGAAGACCCTATCAATTCCTTTCAATCACTCAATCGCTCAATCACCAGATCACCCAATGACTCAATGGCCCAATGACCCGATAGCAACATGATCCTGCGCGCCGTCATCTGCGTCCTATCGCTTGCGGACTTGGCTGACGCGCTTTACTTTACCTTTGCCTACTACGGCCGCATCAAGAAGGCGCGATGGGTTCCGGAGATTCTCTGCGCACGCGAAGGCTCAAGCTGCGTCACGGTGGTGCAAACGCCTTACGCGCGCGTCTTCGGTGTGCCCAACTCGCTGTTGGGAATCGTGTACTACATCTTGGTGATCGCCTGGGCAATGCAAAACCGGTCTTCCGGGATTAAGGTGCGTGTCCATCCCATCGAATACGTAGTTCCAGTGGGCATGGCAGTACTGATTCTCATCAGTGCGGGTACGATTGTCCTCGGCTTCTACTTGATCTATTCTCTGCGTCGCAAGCTTCACATCGACTGCCCTCTCTGCTACACTGCGCATGCGATCAATGCCGCGCTTTTCGTGCTATTGGTCATCCTCGCTTCCTAGGCCCGTGTTCCGAAGTCCGTCCCTCGCGCTCATTACGAGGTCCGGGAGGTTCTGATGAAAACTCATCCGTCATGCTTAGTTCGTTCACTTCTCCTCTTGTTGCTCCTCTGTCCGATGCTCACGCTGGGACAGGAGCTCAAGCCCCTCATTCTGCCTGCGCCGCAGACCGGCGGGGGCAAGCCGTTGATGCAGGCTTTGAAAGACCGGCACTCCACGCGCGAATTCAGTTCTGAGAAACTCCCCTCGCAGGTGCTCGCGAATCTGCTCTGGGCGGCGTTCGGCATCAATCGGCCGGACACGGGCAAACGCACCGCGCCTTCCGCGATGAACTGGCAGGAAATTGACGTGTACGTCGCCACCGCTGAGGGACTCTACGTCTACGACGCCAAAGGAAACAAGCTTGATCCCATCCTGGCGGAGGATGTGCGCGGCGCGGCCGGCGTGCAGCCGTTCGTCAAGGACGCGCCCCTGAATTTGATCTACGTCGCTGATTTCGCGAAGACGGGGAAGAGCTCCGCAGAGGATAGGAATTTCTACACCGGCGCGGACGTAGGCTTCATCGCGCAGAACGTTTATCTGTTCTGTGCCTCGGAAGGACTTGCCGTGGTGGTGCGCGGCAGCGTTGACCGGGCAGCGCTCGCCAAATTGATGAAACTCCGCCCCGACCAGAAGATTCTGCTGGCGCAAACCGTGGGTTATCCAAAAAAGTAGCGGCTTGCCCGGACGGGCCATGTGAAGGGCAAGTGTAGCGCGAACCTGGTTTGTGGGTCCGCGCCCTGGAGTTTCTATATTTTCCACACGCCGCCGGCCGGGGTGAGGGTGCGCTCAGTGAGTGGAAAATCAGAAACCTTTAACTCGAGATTTCCTAGCGGTAGGAAATAGAGAGCTAATTTTGTAAAATCTTTTCCTACCGGTAGGAAATTGGGCAAGAATCCTCTTGACAAGACACCTGGGCTCTGGATTAGCCTGGGAGGGTAGGGACTGCATGGAACGGGCAGCCCGCCAGGGTCGCCCGCAGGAAATTGATGAATGGCCAGACCGACGCGGAAAACGCACGACAAATGGTCCGAAGCAGGGAGGCCCAATCGTCGCAGTGGAGGAGAAAAGTCGCGCGGGGAGCGAGCCCGGAAAAAAAGATGTTAATAAATGACGAGCGAAGCCAGTATGTATATGAAAACAAACAAAAAGATGACAATTTATCCACGACAAAAGACGAACATTTTGCGTAAGTGTATGCTATGTGTATGACATTTTGTACTGAAGTAAGCGTCTTTTGCAGGAACTGTAGGCTCTTTTGTCATTATTCGAGCGCTGGGGAACGAACCGCTCGCTTCAAAAATGTAGAAACTCAAGAGCGGGGGGCTGTTTCGCAGGTCCCCGCTATGCCTCTTTCCAGGGTTGACGGCGCGGCGGTCTCCCCGGCATCATGGAACTTCTCTCATGGATGAAACTCTCCCAAGCGATTCGCTTCCAGCGGGTCCATCGGGCACTGCCCAAGGCCCCCTCGGCAAGCTCCGCACCACCCTCGATATGATCAAGTTCGAGCATTCGATCTTTGCCCTCCCCTTTGCGCTGGTGGGAGCGATGCTCGCAGTTCGCGGCTGGCCGACGTGGCGTGAGGTTTTCTGGCTGATCGTGGCGATGGTGGGCGCGCGCAGCGCGGCGATGACGTTCAACCGCATTGCCGACCGCAACTTCGATGCGCTCAATCCGCGCACGCGGATGCGCGCCTTGCCCGCGGGGCGTCTCACCCTGCGCTTTGCCGCCGGCTTTACGGTGTTTTCTTGCGGATTGCTGGCGCTGGCGGCATGGGAACTCAGCCCGCTTGCTTTTAAGCTTTCTCCCTTGGCGATTGCGGTCTTGCTGCTCTATTCCTACACCAAGCGTTTCACCTTGCTTTCGCACCTGGTGTTGGGAATCGCTGACGGTCTCTCTCCCATCGCTGCCTGGATTGCCCTGCGCAATAACATCAGTTTGAGTGCGCTACTTTTGGGCGGCGCCGTGGCCTTCTGGGTGGGGGGATTCGACCTGATCTATGCTTGCCAAGACATTGATTTTGACCGCCGCATGGGCATTCATTCCTTTCCGCAACGCTTCGGTGTTGCTCCGGCGCTTTATGGCTCGATGGCGTGCCACCTTGCCATGGTGGCCCTGCTCGTTGAGGTGATGAGATTGGAGAACCTAGGTTGGCTCGCCACGGCGGGGCTGGCCCTGATGGCGGCGTTACTCGCATACGAGCATTGGATCGTCAGACCCGCCGATTTGTCCCGCCTCAATGCGGCATTCTTCAACGTGAACGGCTATATCAGCCTGCTCTTCTTTTTCACCTGGGGAGCGGATCTATTGATCCATTGAGCCATCGGGTCATCGAGTCATTGAGTGAATTACTGATTTGGTGATTTCGTGATGGGAGCGCTACGAGATTTCAAATGGCCAAATCGTGAAGTCGCTAAATGACCGATGGCCGGATGGGCCGATGGCTTAATGGTCTGATAACTTCATTGGAGTCGTGAGGTGACCAGCATTTCGCGGAAGACGAGGGAGTCGAAAATTGCCAGGACGTGCTTGCGGTAAGTGAGCATCCGCTCCAGCATACCGTGATACAGAGGATCGTGCAGTGCCAAACGCTGCCAGCGCTCCAGCACGTGCGGGGGGACGTCGATATCCTCCCGCAGCTTTTGCAGCGGGTGCCCGCGCAGAAAGAGGCCGTAGAAGAACGCCGCTTCTTGTTGCGGTTCGGCGAATTGGAGGTGGGCAGTTGCCATAAGCTCAGGAACCCAAGAGCAATTCTACCCAGAAAGAATTCTGGCGCGCCAGCAAAATTCTTCTCATGTGCCCATTTGCGGAAGCACATGATAAACCCCTTGTCAAGACCCAATCAGTGTTCATGCGGGTTTGGTGGGTGTGCCCTGGCAATAATAGTGCCAAATTCAAAGTGGCAATGGAATTGCCAGCCTTGGCCAATTGCAAATCTTGGCCTGCCCCCGTAAAATCAAAGTGTGGGTATGCTTCCTGAAAACCTCCAGATCGAAGACACCGCCCTGCTGCCGATCGCCGAAAAAGTTTTGGCGGGCGGACGGCTGGGCTTCCAGGAGGGGGTGACGCTTTACCATTCCCATGACCTGCTCACCCTCGGTTACTTGGCCCATCACGTCCGGGTGAAAATGCACGGGATGCGCACTTACTTCAATGTTAATCGGCATATTAATCCCACCAATGTGTGCGTGGCGAGCTGCAAACTCTGCGCTTTTGGCCGCAAGCCCGACGGGCCCGGGGCTTACACCATGGCGCTCGATGAAGCCCTCCGCGTAGCGGGGGAGAACTGGTCAGAGGCGGTCACCGAATTCCACATTGTCGGCGGGTTGCATCCGGATTTGCCGTTTGATTACTACCTTGATCTGCTGCGCGGTCTGAAGCGGCGCTTCCCGAGCGTCCATCGGAAAGGATTCACGGCGGTCGAGGTCGGTTATTTTTCGCATGTTACACGCCTTTCGATTCGCGAAGTGCTGCAACGCATGAAAGACGCGGGGCTCGACTCGCTGCCGGGCGGGGGCGCGGAAATTTTCGCGCCAGCGGTGCGCCGCGTCATCTGCGACCACAAGATCGGCGCCTACACGTGGCTGAAGGTGCATCGCCTGGCGCACGAAATGGGCATGCACACAAACGCCACCATGCTTTACGGGCACATCGAGTCGGCCGAGGATCGCGTCGACCACCTGTTGCAATTGCGCAAGCTTCAGGATGAGACGCACGGTTTCCAGACGTATATCCCACTCGCCTTTCATCCCGCCAACACCGAACTGGGCAAATTGGTGGAGCACGATGAAACCAGCGGTTTTATGGATTTGAAGAACGTTGCCGTGGCACGCCTGCTGCTCGACAACTTCCCCCATATCAAGGCTTACTGGATTATGATGACCCCGCGCGTAGCGCAGGTGGCGCTGCGCTTTGGCGCTGACGATCTGGACGGCACCGTGGTGGAAGAGAAGATCTATCACGACGCCGGGGCCAAGACTCCCCAAGCCTTGACCCGCATGCAGCTTATCCGCCTGATTCTCGAGGCGGGCGGCGAACCCTTCGAGCGCGACACGCTTTACCGCCCCGTCACCCGCACCGAGACCAGCGTCAGCGTGCAAGTCTGAGGTCAGGGGCGAACCTTACCATTGCGAATCTGATGCAGAGCACCCAAGGAGTTTCAGGCGTAGCGTTTAGTTTGGAGACCTGTAAATCGAGCGATAATTTCAAAATCCCGGTCTTTGTGCCAAACCGGAATCTTGTGATCGATGGCAATGGCCGCGATCAAGCAATCGGTGGACGATCGAATGGTGAATCCCTTGCGGCGGCCCTGGCGGAAGATGTCCGCTGCGGCCAGGAAAGTCTCGACCGGCAGGGGATCGCTCAGGACGGGAAACGCAAGAAAAGCCTCCCGGAAAGCTCCTGCCCAAGGATGGTCGCGCAGCCCCTCGAAGACTTCCTGCGCCACCGGCCCGCAGGTGGCAAAATTGAGTAGCTCATCTTCTGTGATGCGAGGGTCATGCCGGCCGTTCAGTAATTCGATCCAGACTGAGGTGTCAACCAGAATCACTGTTGTCCTCGCGGGCGGCCTCGGGCGCGTCGCCGCTGGGGCGGGACGCGATCTTCCCGCATCACCGCCAAGTCACCTTCCCACAGCCCACTGCCGAAAAAAGCCGGGAGACCCTGAATTTTACGGATGCGAATCGCCTCAGCGAGAGCGCGATTAACGGTGGCGGAATATGTCTTCAACCCCAAGACTCGCGTTGCCTCAATGAGGAGATCTGTGTCTAACACAAGATTTGTACGTTTCATGTGTATAATATACAGCACATTGAGCCGGATCTGCAAAGTCGGCTATGAACCCTTTGATCGCGACAAACGATTAGCGGTCGCTGAGCGTCACCGGGCGGCTAAGGGGGCGGCTCAGGACAATTTTGTTCCGGCCAACGTATTTGTGGAAGATAGCCCGAAGTTCGGAGTTCTGCTGCACTTGCATGTTCGACAGGCCGCCCGTCACGGGGTCATTTTTGAAGGTGGCGTTCCACCAGGAAAACCCGATGACTTTCGGCCAGCGGCCGCCCAACAAGTCGGAGAGGGCAGCCGTCGTCCACGCCGCCTGCTGCGCATCATCAATCGTCCCGAATTCACAAACGATGAACGGCTTATTGGTCAGCCGCTGCATGCGTCCGTACACCCAATCCATCTGGTAACGGAACGAAACCGCTTCCGGATCGCTGGGCAACTGCCGGCCGTACACGCTGGCGCCCACCCAGTCGATCCATTCATCGCCGGGATAATAGTTCTCGAATTTGTTCCAGTCCTCGTCCGGTTCATCCCACGGGTCCACATGGAAAACCCAGCGGATGTTGTAAGCGCCTTCTTCCCGCGCGATGCGGATGATGTGCCGATAGGCCTCCCGGAACCTAGCCACGGAGTCGGCATAGGAGCCGCCTTCTTTGTTGTACAAGCCATTCCAAGGGAACCACCAGCCATCGACCTCCACACCGTATTCGGCCATCACCGGCGAACCAAATCTCCGGGCCTCCTGCATCCAATTCCGCAGGAGCGGGTCAAACTTGCCGGCGATAATGTTCTGAAGGGAATAGACCGGGTCGGGCCTGGGGATGGTAGGGCTGCTCAAAAGCATCAGCCGAATGTAGGGAACGCTCCCGTTGGCGCGGATCCAAGAGGCGGTCTGGTAGGGAAAGCGTGGATTTTCATACCAGTTGTTCCAAAAGTAGACCCACGCCACCGACTTGCGCACGGCGTGCTGGTATATCTTCACATCGCGGAGAGTGACGTCCCCGCCCATGCCATTCTTGCTGCCGGGGAAAACTCCATGGTAGTAACTCCCGGGGGGCGGTTCCACCAGCGTTTTAAGGGGGGCGGGACCTAGTTTAGACGCGCGGCTGACGCTCGCGGCAATGACCAGGATGGCGGCGACAACCCCCCATAGTCGATGCGATCCCCGCTTTGGGTGGTCTTCTGGAATCATTCCTTCCATTCCATCTACCCGAGAATGAGGGAGCTTTCGAGTCAAGAAATTGCCCGGTGTAAGACCGGCTTCAGCACAAATTCTGCTTCGAAACGGAACGAGTTTCTCGTATCATTTCCTAGCACAGTTGCAGGTGGTGCGGCGCTTCCTGCCTATGCATGATAATATAGCGCTGAGTCTTATGCTTGTTTGCCTTCTTGCGTTTTTGAGGTACATCCGTCTCCGCAGGTCCTCGGTCGCCGTTCTGGTCTTTCTCACCACGATGTCGATGTCTCCGTTGGTGGGATTGCTATGCGCAGCGCCGCCCGATGAGGGCGAGGACTCCTCGACGGTGGCTATCGTTTACGATAGCCAGCCGAACCCTCATGCGGATGCCTATATCCATGCTCTTTTCCTGGAGAACTTACTTACCCACTTCAATTTGCGAGCAGCCCTGATCCCCCTTGACGAGTACAAGGGGGGACAACTGGCAGACTACCGCGCCGGTTTCCTGGTGACATCCGCACTCAACACAAAAGTCCCGCCTGCTTTGCTCGCGGACATTCGGGCTACAGACCGTCCGTTTGCCTGGTTGGGTGGGCATATCGATCAGCTTCTTGCTACGCCCGACGCGCGCCGCCATTATGGCTTCAGCTTTGTTGAGTACCGGAGGGATCTTGATTACCGGTCGGTTCTTTACAAGCAGACCTTGCTGGCCAAACCGGAGCCCGACCTGACTATCGTTTCGATCCAGGACCCGGATACCGCGGAAGTCGAAGCCACGGCGGTCAATCAGAAGAAGGTTTCGAGTCCCTACGTCGTGAAGAGCGGGAATTTCTGGTTCTTTGCGGACAAGCCGCTTTCGTATATGGGCGAAGGCACCCGCTACTTGGTTCTCTGCGATCTTCTCCATGACATTCTGGGAATCAACCACCGCTCCGAAATGCGGGCGATGGTGCGCATCGAGGACGTCAGCATCGACGACGACCCTGATGATCTCACGAGAATTGCGGGCTGGCTTTCTGACCGCCATATCCCCTTTGCAATCGCCCTTATTCCCATATTTCGCGATCCCGCGCATTCCCTGGAGATCCGCCTTGGCGATCGGAAGTCCACGGTGGAGGCAATCCACACCATGATTGCCCGGGGTGGTACTCCCATCATGCACGGAATCACGCACCAGGTCCACGGATTGAGCGGCGATGAGTACGAGTTCTGGGATGAGCTGGGCAATAAGCCGGTGGGCGGCGACTCGGCGGAATTCGTGATGCGACGGCTGCGGATGGGATTCGCCGAGTGCTTTAATAACGACATTTATCCGGTGGCATTTGAGGTTCCCCATTACGGGGCGTCGGATATCGACTACCGCACGCTCGGCCAAGTTTTCTCCTTGTTCTATGACCGTCCCATGGTCGTGCCCGACGACACGACTGCCCAGATGGTGCCTTACCCCGTGGTGGATCAGTATGGCCGCCACATTGTTCCCGAAAGCCTGGGTTATTTGCCCGAGGACGATCCCGATCCGTTAAAGCTGGTTCAGTACGCGCGCACCTTACGAGTAGTGCGCGACGGGATCGCCTCGTTCTACTTCCACCCCTTTCTGAAGCAAAAGCTGCTTGAGCAGGTTGTCCAGGGAATCAGCGATTTGGGTTACCACTTCATTTCCCTGCGGGAATTCGATGGCCAGGTTAACTTCCAAGGCCAGTATGCCGTTCGTACCGCCTCCGGCACCATCCAGTTGTCGCCCAAGGACGAGTTTTGGCGCGTGCAGCTCTTTAATGCTGGCGGACAAGTGGTGAAAACCGATTTGTCGGCGACGCGTTTGAATGGCCCCGTCGATCTCCCGGTGCAGGTTCCCCCCGGTGGGTGGGCTGCCGCTGAGTGCATGAAGCAGCCGCCCCCGGAGCCCGTGCACGCCAATTCCTGGTACCAACGCTTGCGCCTTTGGTGGGATAACCTGCATCCGGTGACTCCCGCTTCCTCCACGGTTGTTCGGGATAAGTTCGCCGGGCCTCCCAGCGCCTCGATTCTGTGGCTGGAGAATCCCCATGCCGCCGCCGGGCACAACCAACAGAGTTACAAGACGGTCCTGGAAGCTCTCGGATACCAGGTGAAGATCGTGAACGCTGCCAAGTTCCGCGCGGCGCCCAAGCCCTCAGACGACACCCTTCTCGTTGTGCCCCACGCAGCGGGTCTGCGGCTCACGGAAGCGCAGCAACGGCTGGTGGTGAGGTATCTCGGGGCGGGCGGGGATGTGGTCGCCGACGGCGCGCAAGTTTGGCTGACCAAGATTGGGTTTGTATTCAGTGGCCTCCAGATGATTGTATCGTCGGTCACCGACCCCATTCATGCGGACATGAAATTGACTTGGCGCCCGGAGGAACGGGTGGCGCGATTTACGGCGCCCGAGGACGTCCGCGATTTGGCGGAGGACGACGCGAGCGGACAACCCGTAGCCCTCGCCGGCTCGTTTGGTGCGGGCCACTACGTTTATCTGGGGACGAATCTCGACAACTACACGAACGAGGGAACCAGCCACTACCCCTATTTCCCCGAGTATCTCAGCACCACCTTCGGAGCCACGAGTTCGTTGCGCAACCGCCATCTGGAGGTGTACTTCGATCCCAGCTATCGCCCGGGGGCGGACCTCAATCGGCTGGCGACCATCTGGCATCGCTCGGGCATCAGCACGGTTCATGTTAAGGCCTGGTTGTTCACGAGCCAGTTTTCATTCCCCTACGACGAGTTTGTTCACGCCTGCCATCGCAACGGAATTGCGGTTTACGCCTGGTTCGTCTTCCCCATGGTGACTCCCAAGATGTGGGATGACCATCCGGAATGGCGGGAGAAGACGGCGGCCGGCACCGACGGCCAAGTGGTCTGGCGCTATTCGATGAATTTCCAGGATCCCGACTGTTTTCAGGCGGCGATGGATTGGACGAAGGTCCTCCTGAATTCCAGCGATTGGGATGGCATCAACATTGCGGAATTGAATTTCGACGCCGATTTCAAGGACTATCTGCGCCCGGACAAATTTGTACCCATGAACGATATCGTACGCGCCGACTTCAAGAAGAAAGCGGGCTTTGACCCCATCCAGTTGTTCCACCCCGACTCTCCGCATTACTACAAGACGGACCCGGCCGGAATGGCCAAGTTTCAACGTTACCGCGAAGACATTGTGGTGGACTGGCACCGGCGCGTGCTGACGGAACTGGGGCCCTTGTGCAAGCAGCGCGGAATGGAAGTCGTGGTCACGATGCTCGATAGCCTGCACGACGACTACGTGCGGCCGGCCCTGGGCGTGGACTCGCGCCGGATTACAGCCTTGATGCGGGAATTTCCTTTCACCCTGCAAGTGGAGGATCCCGCGCGCTTCTGGATGACCTCCCCAGAACGTTACCGGCGCTTCGCGGCAACCTATCTCAAGCTGGTTCCCGATCCGCGCCGCCTGATGTTTGACGTCAACGTTGTTCCCTATCGGGACATTACGAATACGAATCTGCCGTCCAAAACGGCCACGGGCACGGAACTCGCCCTGACGCTCCTGAGTGCGGCTTCCGCTTCCGGGCGGGCGGCGGTATATTCCGAACAAACGGTCTCCCCGCAGGATTGGGATCTCATTCAAATGGTATTGAGCCGTCCCATTTCCGTTAGCGGCGGCCAAACCAGTATGGACGTCAATGCCTCGACCTCCCTGGTGCTCACTCCCGCGGACGACCCCCTCTATTATGTGGACGGCCATCCGTGGCCCGCCGTCTCCAGGGATGGCGTCATCATGCCGACGGGGGAGCATTCCATTTCCACCGAGAAGAGTTGGTGGCATTTCTTCGACACCGACGAGTTCCAGGCGCGCATCCTGACCGCCACGGCTGATTTGGCAGAGGCGCACGCGGATACCACCGGCCTGACGTTCCAGTACCGGGCGCCGGGGCGCGCGGTTTTCGTATTTAATCAGGAACCCAATGAAACCCTTGTGGACGGCAGCGCCGCTACCTTGCCCACCGAGCGCAACGGCACTGACTGGGCTGTGGTTTTCCCCGCCGGCGATCACCATGTTCGGGTGGCCACCAACACCAAGGCCGGGGTGGCGGTTGACGTCGTTGGATGGGCGTCATCGTGGGCGATTTGGGCTTTTGGCGTTCTGGCCACGGTGCTGATGGTCGTTATTTACTTGCAACTTCGGCTGGCGCGGCTTATAAAACGTAACGGATAGAAATGCATGTCTAACCTCCATTGGATTATCGACGGACTCTTTGTTGCCACCGTTGCCCTGATCTGGTTCATGCTGGGTTACCAGTCCCTCCTCTTTTTCCTTGGGCACGTTTATTATCGCCGTACTCGTCATGCGGAGAAAAAACTCCCGGAGGTTCCCGACGCCGAATTGCCTTGCATATCCGTGCTGGTGCCTTGCCATAATGAAGAGCGCGTCATCGCCCACACGATCAACGCCCTTCAGAAGCTCGATTATCCCCCGAACAAAGTCGAGTTCCTCCTGATCAACGATGGCAGCACCGACAACACGGCAGAGGTGATTCGGGGTTTTGCCGCCGATCCACGGATCCGTTTGCTGGAGGTGCCCGTTCTTCTCAGCGCGCGGGGCAAGTCCGGCGCTCTCAACTACGCATTGTCGCAGGCGCGCCATCCCTTGATCGCTATATATGATGCCGATAACCTTCCCGAGCCCGGCGCCCTTCGCCCCCTCGCCGTGCAGCTTGTGCGCTATCCCCAGTTGGCAGCCGCAGTGGGGATGTACCGCGCCTGGAACCGGCGGCGCGCCCTCATCACGCGGTTTGTCAATATTGAAGGCATCGGTTTCCAGTGGATGGTGCAGGCGGGCCGCTGGATGCTGATGCACCTGACCATGTTGCCGGGCACCAATTACGTAATCCGCAAGGCGATCGTGGAAAAACTGGGAGGCTGGGACGAACAGGCTTTGACGGAAGACTCGGAGTTGACGGTGCGCCTTTATCAGGCCGGCTACCGCGTTCAACTGGTGCCCACTTCGGTGAGTTGGGAGCAGGAACCGGAATCGCTGAGGGTATGGTTCAAGCAGCGCCGGCGCTGGGTTCGCGGCTTCAACTATGTGCTGAAAAAGCACGCCGCCGGGCTGTTTCGCGCCAAGCCCCGGCGCATCGCCTTTGATATGCTCTTGTCGGCCTTGTTGTATTACTTCTTCTTCCTGGCGATTGTCATCTCCGACGCCCTGCTCATTCTCTGCCTCGCGCGACTGATCAACATTAATGTGCCCGGCCCGTACAGCCTGGTCTGGATCCTCGCCTACGCGACATTTGTTCTTCAGCTCGTCATTGCCCTGTCTTGTGAGCATGGGGAAGACTCCCTGGGCAACATCCTGCTGATCTTCGTGATGTATTTCACTTACTGCCAGCTCTGGATTCCCGTGGTGGCCGCGGCCTTTTACGACGACTTCATCATCCACCGGGAGATCAAGTGGGCGAAGACGGAGCGCTACCAAGTGGGAACAGCCTGAATGATTTTGGATTTTGGATTTGAATTGTTAAATTGTATCTTGAATTTTGAATCTCGAATTTTGAATTGAAAACGACCCCGCGCTTCTCTTCTTTAGTAATGCGGGAACCCAGAGGGTGGTTGGCCTTTCAATCCAAAATCCAAAATCCAGAATCTAAAATCCAAAATTACCTTCCATGTCTGCTAAACGTCTTCACGTCCTCGTCGTTTTGGGCACGCGCCCCGAAGCCATCAAGCTCGCCCCCGTGATTCGCGAATTGGGGCGATGTCGAGATCAGTTCCAGACGCGAGTCTGCATCAGCGCGCAGCACCGCCACCTGCTCGAGCCAATCCTGCGTTGGTTTCACATCCCCGTTCATGACGATCTCGATGTGATGCGGCCTAATCAGGAATTGTGCGGGTTGTCCGCTCTGATTCTGGAGCGGTTTCATGAAGTGCTCGCATCCCAGCGGCCGGACGTGGTCCTGGTGCAAGGTGACACCACCACCGCCATGGTGGCGAGCCTGGCGGCATTCTATCACCGCGTGCCCGTGGGCCACGTGGAAGCGGGTCTGCGCACCCTGGACCGGTACTCGCCTTTCCCGGAGGAGATTAACCGCCGACTGGTTTCACATCTGGCCAGCCTGCACTTTGCCCCCACAAGCTGGTCGCGCGATAACCTGTTGAAGGAAGGGATTCCCCGCAAGCGCATCGTCGTGACGGGCAACACCGTGATTGATGCCTTCCTCGAAACACGCGACCGGGTGGTGCGCCGCCCTCCGGTTATTCCTCAGCTTCGCCGACTCAAGCTCGGCGCCCGCAAGCTGATTGTGGTGACGGCGCATCGGCGCGAGAATTTCGGGCCGGGGTTGACGAGTATTTGCCAGGGAATACTGCGCCTGGCATCCGAGCGTGAAGACATCGAGATTGTCTATCCCGTTCATCCCAACCCCAACGTGCAGGCGACTGTGCGGCCCCTGCTCGGAGGCATCGAGCGAATCCACTTGATCGATCCCCTGGATTATCCCCAGTTCGTGTGGCTCCTCAACCACGCTTATCTCGCCCTCAGCGATTCCGGAGGCATCCAGGAAGAAATGCCGTCCCTGGGACGCCCCGCGCTGGTGATGCGCGAAAATACCGAACGCCCCGAGGGGTTGAAGGCCGGAGTGTGCAAACTGGTGGGCACCTCCGCCGAGGTGATTTACCGCACCGTAACCCATCTCCTCGACGACAAGAAGGCGTACGCCCGATTCGCCCGTCGCCGCAATCCCTTCGGCGACGGCAAGGCCGCGCAGAGGATTGTGGCCGCACTGAAACCCTTGCTGGGCAGCGTGGCCTGAGGCCTCCGCACGCAACTGTCTGAGCGACCCGGTGGGCCTCCACCACCCCATCCTCGATGCCCCGCTTTTGCCACGTACCTTGTCCTGGGGCGTCATCCGCGACCGAGAGGAAGACTCCTCTGGTTTTTGATGAGAATCTGCGGTAAAAAGGCGGATAGAGTGCAAGCTTGTAAATATCGCGACAGGTGGAATGCGATGAAATTCCCAGGGTGCAAGCTGACGGCAAGCGCATTGGCCGTAGTTGCGCTGGCAGTCCTTGTAGTGCTCGCCAACTCTCTGGACACAAATTCTCAGACCGAAGTAAGATCCGGCCAAACGCCAGATGCCGATCTCGCGGGCTTTTCCGCCCTCGGGCCGATTGATGCGCACGTGCACCTTTACAAGGATGACCCGGCCTTCGGCGCCCTCATGCAGCGCCTGAATCTGCGCGTTTTAGACATTTGCGTGATTGACGATCGCGATCCTTACTCCCTGGGGCTGTTGAAGGGACTGGAGCCGCAGCGCGGCGATGTGCTCAAGGTCGTCCATACCACGGGAGGCCGTGCCGTTCTGTGCACGACTTTCAGCCCTTACGAATTCGAAAAGCCGGGATTCGCCCAGCGCACGATCCGCCAGCTCGATGCTGACTTCGCGGCGGGAGCCATCGCCGTGAAGATTTACAAGGTCATGGGCATGGAAATGAAGTCGAAAGCAGGAAAATATGTGATGCCGGATGACCCTGCCTTCGAGCCCATCTATAAGGACATTGCCGCCCACCATCGGACAGTAGTCGCGCACATCGCGGAGCCTGATTCTTGCTGGCAGCCCCCCAATCCCGCCGGCCCCGACTATGAGTATTACCAGCAGCACCCCGAAGAGTACGCTTACGCCCATCCCGAATGGCCCTCCAAGGCCGCCATTCTCGCGGCCCGGGACCATCTTGTAGCGGAGAACCCCACGCTGCGAGTGGTCGGCGCACACTTGGGCAGCATGGAAGCGGACGTGGATCAGATGGCCCGGCGCTTTGACCGCTATCCCAATTTCGCGGTCGACACTGCCGCCCGCGTCCCTTATTTCATGGTGCAGCCGCGCGGCAAAGTGCGGGCCTTCCTGATCAAGTACCAGGACCGCATCCTCTACGCAACCGATCTGGTGGTCATGCCAAAAGACGACACCGAGAAAGCACTGCAAGCGTGGAAAGACATCTACGAGCGCGACTGGAAATTCTTTTCAACGGACCATACGGTCGAGTACAAAGGTCACGCCTACCAGGGTCTTTCCCTGCCAGGGCCGGTGCTCCGCAAGATTTTTCATGACAACGCCGTCCATTGGCTGCCGGGGATTCAGGGGGAAAAATAGACTCCACCGGCGCGGGCGCCCTGAGTCAGACGCTCGCTGCCTGCCGCTTTCTGCCTTCTGCCTACTGTCTTCCGAAGTGCGCGGCGGGTTCGAAGGCTTTCTCCAGGGCTTTCCCGTAGGCTTCCACGTCGTAGCCTCTCCATCCTTCCCACAACGTCCAGGCGCGCACGCGATCGTCGATGAGCGAGGAGTCGGCGTCGGTGATGATGAACTCGATATTCTCGCCCGGCCGCAATTTCACGCCGGCGCGGTCCAGTTGCCGGGCGGCGATGGCGGTGGAGCTATTTTTCTGATAGTTGCCGGGAGCTTTGGTAAGGCGCTTGCGAATCACCAGTTCTTCCGCCGCCACGCTGCCGTCGCGGAGCCGCTCCTGGTAGCGCTCGTAAACTTCCCGCGCCTCGCGGAGTTTGTTACAGTAGGTGGAGAAATCGCGCGCCTCGGCCAAAATCGCCAGCACCTCGCGCTGCATCCGGGTGACCAAGGGCGGCGTGTCGTGCCGGCGGCATTCGAGGCCCCGCACCTTGAGTTCGCCTTCATCCGACACGCAGAAAAAGCGGTTGGGCACGGGGATCTCCGCCGATTGCCGGGAAGGCAGGAAGACGGCGTAGCGGTAGACGGCTTCCAGCGCCAGCGGCAGGCCGGTGATCTGCTCGATTTCCTGCGCCAGGCGTTCGTAGTCCTCGCGCGGACAATTGCCGATTGTCGATGGCCGATTGTCGATTGAGGGTCGAAACTTGAAACTCGAAACTCGAAATTCGGTAGCGGCCTCGCGAGTTTCGAATTTCGAATTTCGAGTTTCGGCCTCTTCGCCATTGCCGATTTTCGATTGTCGATTTTCGATTGGGTCAATCGGCAATCGACAATCGTCAATCGTCAATGGAAGAGCCGCAGACCTCGAGAACAGGTCGGCGCTACCGCTGGCTCCTGGCTCCTGACTCCTGACTCCTGACTTCTGCACGTAGATTGAATCCACCAGCGCGTGCAGCACGCGGAAGCCTCGCTGCTCCGCTGCCTCTTTCGCCACCAGCAATTTCTCCCGCGCCAAGGCATTGATGGCCTCGTGCGCTTCGATTTTACCGAAGCGGGCGTTCTTGTAACCGGTGTAGCCGAAGCAGCAAACCAGCAGCCACTTCAGCACGTCGCGCCGCTGTTTACAGGCGGAGGGACTCGGGATACGGGACACGGGATACGGGATATGGGCTTCGGGGGTCGGCCTTGGGACTTCGGGACTGGGGCTTTGGGGCTCGGGATACGGGCTTCGGGGTTCGGGGTTCGGGGGTTGGGTTTCGGCACTCGAGGTTTGGGATGCGAGGTGCGGGTTCTGCGGTGAGCCTCCCATTTGCCCTCCCGAGTTCCCAATTCCAGATTCCGGATTCCATGCCCCGTATCCCGTATCCCGTATCCCGTGTCCCGTGTCCCGAGTCATTTCCTTGTACTGCCGCCGCTTGGCGATGAGGCGCTCCACCACGCGGCTGGTGATGCCGCGATGCCGCTGGCACACGCGGTAGCCGAGTTCGGGCACGCGCGGCGCCT
>Ga0181539_1002549_pt1 | contig 18024 bp, 19 predicted proteins | sample PEATcosm2014_Bin_46_FD_119767 | JGI IMG/M metagenome (GOLD analysis project Ga0181539, IMG submission 119767) | Peatland microbial communities from MTU Mesocosm Facility, Houghton, MI, USA - PEATcosm2014_Bin23_60_metaG | ecosystem: Environmental > Terrestrial > Soil > Wetlands > Peat | place... | reverse complement strand
CCACCGGTCCAGCCGCCGCCGAGGCGTCCACGCCCAGCTTAACGCCGTTCTGCAACAGCTTTCTCACGCCTCCCGTGTTCATCACAATGAAGACCATGTCTGTCGCCTTGCCGCCGATTTGGAATCCGAAATTCGCTCCATACAAGGTGAACATTGAGGGCGCTCCCCAGGGACCGTTACCGCCCTTCCGGCATACCAGCGCGCCACGCCCAAAGGTACCGCCAAAACCGAACGCAAGCCGAAGCTCTGAAGGGATGACACCCACACAGATGGCCCTGCCGAGAAGATCCCGGGGGATGCCATTTTCGGGCGTCTGCATGATCTCATTCACAGCATAGGCCGCGGACTCCAGCCGTTTCGTTTCTTTGTTTTGCCCGGCTGCCAGCGCTGCGCCGGAGAAAACCAGGCAGAAAACAATACTCATCAGCTTTCGCATGCTTGTTCCTATTCTGATCCGCCACTCCCAGATCTAGAGACTTAGATGATCTAATACGCTCCAGTGTTGTGTTCCCGGCGAGGCCGCTCAGAGATTTCCGAACGGCGCGACGCCCTGCGGCGAAAATTTCGTCAGCGCTTTGCCGACTGAGTCGCCTAGCCGTCAACTGGCTCATTGCGTTTTGGCTGGCCGGGTCCGGTGTGGAAGGGCGTTTTTCATTCCAAATCCTGCGATGCACCCACTCAGCATAGCTTCCGAATGCGTTATTCAGGAGGAATCAGCAGGCGAACGTGGGCACCACATCTACGGTTTAGAGACTACACAACCAAGTGACGGGGCGATCACCCCTGGGGTGGGAACAATGACCAGCGCATCCAAGTTCACCGGTGGTGCAGCATCTTTGGTTCTTTCGACGGAAGCGATCCTGCAGGTGTTCGGTGGCGGGCGTCGCGGGAGTCAGGACCCTTCCCCCTGTTCCACATATCCGATCTTCTTTGCGAAGGCGAGTTCCACCCTACCCACCTTTCCCGGGACGCATACGAAGCACGCAATCGCCGGCCAGCACAATGCCAGTATGCCAACAAAATAGCTTCGGCGAGTTATGAGATATGCGGCACTCCCCACAGCCGCAGGCCACTTCGCCCACTGGACCGCAACGCAAGCCAGATTCGCCAAAGCCGGACTCACAAATGAGTATCGTATGGGCACCCACAACAGGTCCGCGACTAAGAGCTTATCCGTAAATAATAATCGTTTGGCGCCAGCAAATCATGCCCGCAGCCAAGGCCAGTAGCGCGACGTAGCCTTCTTCGGTCTTTTCAAAACTCACTAACAGCTTGCGAAATCGGTTGAGCCAAGAGTGGGTTCGCTCCACTACCCAGCGACGAGCCTTGTATCCTGGCCGCTTACGCTTGGCATCCGCTTCTTCTCGCCGTTGTTTGATGTGGGGCCGATAGTGGCGCTTCTCCACCGCTTGCCGGGTGGGGGCTCCCTTATAACGCGCGTCGGCACAGAGATGCTGCGGCATTTTCACCCGGGGTGCCGGTCGTGCGCGGACCACCTGGTCGATCGTCGCCGCCAGAAGCTTGACGTCATGCACGTTCGCTCCGCTCGCGACGATCGACAGCGGGACGCCACGCCCGTCGACTAACAAACTTCGTTTGCGTCCATTTTTTTCCCCGATCCGTGGGGTTGGCTCCCATGCACTCCACGGCCAGCGGAGCTTTGGCCATGGCCCCGTCCACGCTTTGCCAGTCCCAGGCAATGCCCTCCATCTCGTCGTACTCGGCCAATCCCGCCCGCCACAAAGCCACGAAGAAACCTGCCCGATGCCATTGTTGAAAATGCTGATGGATCGCGCTGGCACTCCCAAATTCCTTCGGTAAGGCTTTCCACTGACATCCCGTACGCAGGACATACACGATCGCGGCAAAGACCCTGCGCGCCGGCATCGGCTTCCGTCCACCTCCCGGTCGGCGTTGATACTTACCCTTGCCGGAACGCTGTCGAATTGGTATCAGGGGCTCCACCTTCACCCAAAACTCGTCGGATACTTCCCAAGATTTTATCTGTGGCATCTTGGGTCACTATCTTGCCCGAAACCCTCCGAAAGTTCAATTATTATTTACGGATAATCTCTAAGACACCGACGATCACCACGGGCCACCAAGCTGCAACAAGGAAGAGAGGGGACAGCAATTGGGAAAGGAAGGCGGGCCAGTTGGTCCATTCAATGGCTCGTAGTAAAAGCCATTGGCGGATATCGTCATCCGTCCATTCGTCCAAGTTCATGGGCAGATTATAGTGCGCCGAAAGTCCGCTTTCAATGATTGGTGAGCTGTAGGGCTGTGTAGACCGGAGGCGGACTGGGCGGTGGCGCAGAAGCAGTAGTCTTGGGCCACCCCAGTAGTTCCAGTCGTCCCGGCGTTCCTGCTGAGGAAATGCTGTCATGGTCACCATGCGAGGTGAGACTAGGTATTCTCCCTTTTGTGGCAGTCCATGCACCTCGTCGGTGCCTTCTTGCCTAGAGCGTTCTGCCTCGTGTGGCAATCAATGCAGGTGCCAGCCTGGGCCATCGGATTGTGGAACGCAGCCTGCCGTCCCGTCTTCATCCCCGGCTGAGGCGGTTTCGTGTGGCAGTCAAAGCAGGATTGCTGGGCCGACTTGGTTGGCTTTTCCTCCCTGGATACGTGATGGCATATCTCGCACTTGTTGGCTGCCCTTTCCTGGTGAAGTCTGTGCTCGAACTTCACTACGCCGAGCGGTGAGTCTCTCAGAATGAAGACATCCTGGGGAGCCGCCGCTTGGGAATCGGGAGCCTTTTCCGCAGCGAGCAAAATATCCTGAGATGTTGTTTGGGTTGCCGCCCGCGTGGCTGGCGGGCACGCAGGAAGCAGCGAAACCACATCGACACATGCCCAGAACAAGGAAATCGCGAATAGCATCAGCAATATCCGTTTCATGTGTAGGTCCCTCCCTTTGGATGGTCTCACGGGACGCCCTTCTCCTGTAGGTTCAGTAGTTCCTCCTTCGTGTCCCTTACTACCTCCTTGACCCTCTGATGAAGTTGTCCGTTTCTCAGGAGGTCCTGGTACATTTTCGGGCGAAACTCCTTCCAGTGGTTGAGGGTGTCCTGCTCCCAACCGCTCGGGCTTTGCCTCAGCGGTTGCGTTGACGGGTGGCTCATGGACCGCCTCCTGCCCACCAATACCACTTTACGAGCCAGAAGCCAATGGATTCTTGGCATCGGTAGTGGGTCAGTGTCAACTATGCCCAGGCCGATCCCTGAGGGGATGTGTGCGCCCTTTGGGGTGGCAAACACAGCCCCACTCAATCCCAGCCACGTTTCAAGGAATTCTCTCAATCGGGCATTCTGCCAAACTCCATGTCACAAGAACGGTTTAGCGACTTATCGTCAAGTGGGCGCCGCCCCGCGTAGTTTTAACTCTATTGCATTTGTCCATCGCGCGATGTATATAGGTCAGCTTTGCATGGTGGTTCTCGGTCGGAGAACGTGGACACCGGGCTAATTCCAGCCCGCTTGGCGACCGAAGAGGGGATCGACATGCTGGTTCAAGAATTCAAAGACGCAGTCGAGAAGTTGACCGGCACCCCAGTAAAGGACGTCCAGCCTACGGATGAAGAATGCCTTCGCGCCATTCTTACTGATGATCAAAGGCCAATGGACTGCTCGCAGTTTAATGAACTCTTGCTACTCGTAAATAAAGACCGCATTGGGCGCCCCTTTTTTGATCATTTCTTTGGAAAATCGTGCAAGGTAGGAAATATCCCTGAGTCCATCGAGAGATTTCAAAAGGCAGCTCTACTGCGCTACGGAAACTTCATCTACGCTTTCCGCACCCTGGCGCGCCGCAAGAGCTTCGAGGATTTCCACCGCGAACTGCAAGTCAAAAAGCCGACTGACTTTGCTGCGCGCGCGCGCCGGCTCACAGGCGTTCAGCCGATCGATCGCGAGGACACTCCCTTGGTGGGGTACCTTAGCCCGTCCGAAATCATCAAGGACGTAGAACTATGTCGTTTCTTTCTCAACGTGCTCAATGCGAGAGACTACGGCGACCGCTGGGAGGAGTTCCAAGAGGACGTCAAGCAGCAATCGGCAGCGGATGAACAACAGTCCCTCGACTCGATTGTCGACAACTTCCGCGCCCACGGGGATGGCGGTCCAAAAGCATTTAAATCATTCTTGGAGGCATCTCTCAAAGGACTGGAGGAGAACGATGCCCGGTTATCACGTGTTCGCGCGACCGCCCGTATGAACCAGGATGTGTATCTCACCTGGGACCATATGGATGTGTATTTTGCCACGTCGATGCGCAAAGCGTGGGAATACCAGGATCTGTTTGATTTCATAAGCCGTCTCATGGGCAGCCAGGAGATAGCCGCCCTCGACCTCAGGTATTTTGATCCCACACAGTGTTACATGAAGAATCGGGTGGATAAAGGCCTAGTTGAATCCCTCATGCTCAAGCGCGCCGAGTGCACCGTCTACTCCGTACAAGATACCGACACTTTGGGGAAAGACTCGGAGCTGGCTGCAACCCTCGCTCAAGGCAAGACGGTAATAGCATATGTGCCCAAGATTGAACCCGTTCAGCGCGCTGCAATACTGGTCAAAGCAGACCCCCTGACGATTTTTGAGCGGTTGAAGTTTGTGCTTTATGCTGACGAGCGCCTAAGTCGTGAACTGAGCGATGAAGATTACGAATTCCTCAAGATTTTCCAGGGTTTGGACGATTATGTTCAGAGCTGCATATGGCTATCCTTGCCTGAAATCGGGAGAATTACGAAATTCCGTGAGGCCTGCAGGGTAGAGATCGAGAGGCTCTGTCGGATCATTGCTGATTCCGAAAGGCGAATATACGACAAGAGGGCTCGCACACTAATAGAAACCCATCCGTTGGCGATCCAAATTAATCTTCAGACCGGCGTGGCCAATGGAGTTCTCGTAGTTCGTACGATACCGGAGTGTGCTAAACTACTAGCAGCAGTTCTTAATGGATCGATGGAGTTCCGCCTTGAGGAAAAACCGGACATGTGGTATCTCCGGGAACAAATAAGCGGTTGTGTTTACCGCGTTGTTACAAAAAACCGAAAGTTGACCAATTGCTTCTGGAACTTTTACTTGAGGGACGAAATTAATTAGGGGGGAGCAAAAGTGACTGCCCAAGGAAATCTGATAATCCGTCGGCGAGGACGGAACGAAGGCTGGGAACATGAGGAAAAGGGTTCTTACGGAGTCGAAGCTCTCCGCCAAGAATACCGTCAACGGCTGTACACTGAGAAGGGCTTGGAACTTCTCAAAGAAAAGCATGTCGACAAGGAAAAGGCTAGAAATCACGAGTAGCTTTCTTGGCTGATATACCGCCAACGACCTAGCCACAACACTTGATGAGCAAGTGCGACAGGCACACCAGGACTTCTCTACTTTGAAGTCCGAGATCCCGCCATCAGCCCGCCCAGTTTAGCCCCCGTAATTATATGGTATCCGTCCGGTGAACCCATCTTCCGCTTAGGCGCTATCGAGAATTGACCCAGGGATGCTCGGCAAAAATGATCCACCCCAAGAGCCTTCGAGTTCCGGAATCGTGATCTCTGGTCAAAGCGTACCCATACAGTGATCGCCAGCCACATTTGGCGATTTGGCGCGCGCCAACGAAGATGGCCATTTTCGGGATAAGGGATTCATAAGCAGCGGCTTACAGAGTATCTACAGGCTCATCCAAGAGGTAAAGAGGCCACAATAGCTCACGCTCACAGTGAAGGAAGAGATTGAGATCGGTGTGCATAAACGTGCTTTCGGTCGGGGTCACTTTTAGAGAGCAAACATGGGTCATTTTTCGCGAGCGCCGAGGATCTTCCGCGATTGAAGTTCCTGCCTGATACTTTCCCGACAAATGATCTCCAGGAGATGCGTGCAGCGCGCATGTGATAGCCAGACGCGGAGGTGTGAAATGAGTGACAGCGGAAAGGGTGACGCGGAGAAGGCACGGTATTGGCAGAGGACGATCAGTGAGGCGGTGCAGAGCGGGATATCGATTCGGCAGTTTTGCCGGCAACGCCGGCTGAAAGAGAGTCAGTTCTACTGGTGGCAGCACAAGCTCCGGGCCCGTCGGCAGGCCGGGACGACGTCGAAAACCGGTGGCCAGGGGCGACCCACCAGTTTTGCTCTGGTGAGCGAGGAAGCCGGAGCGACGGACGCGGGGATTGAGTTGGTTTTGAGTGGGGGTCGACGGCTGCGCATTACCAAGGGAGTTGATGAAGTGACGCTGCGCACCGTCCTCGCAGCACTGGAGCCAGCGGAATGCTGAGTTTTCCGGCGGCCATCAATGTGTATCTCTGTACGGTCCCGTGCGATATGCGCCGCTCCTTCGACGGGTTGTCGATGATGGCCGAGCATGTGATCGGGTGCAACCCCTATGCCGGCCACTTGCTGGTGTTCTCGAATCGGCGGACGGACCGGGTGAAGATTTTGTATTGGGACCGGGACGGCTGGGCGATCTGGTACAAGCGATTGGAGGCGGGGACATTCCAGTTTCCGTTTGCGGAGACGGGAAGGAAGGAGATTGCCGCTTGGGAGCTGGCAGTACTGCTGGAGGGAATCGATTTGAGCAAGGGGAAGCGCCGAAAGCGGTACAGCCTGCCGGCGGCGAAGAAGGAGGAAGAGCGGGAAAAAGCCGGGAAGGAAACCGGTGCTTCCTGAATATTTTTTCATGGAGAAGGCATTTTTTTGTTGACAGAATCCGATAGCTCTGTTATGATACAGGATATGAATCTTAGTGAAATCGAGCGACGCATTGAAGCAATCCAGCACCGTCTGATCCATCTGGGACCGATGCATCCGGGCAGCCTGGGGGAGCAGTACAACGTGTGCGGGAAGGCCGCGTGCCGCTGCAAAGATCCCAAGAAACCGCAGAAGCATGGGCCCTATTATCAATTAAGCTACACCTGGCGGGGGAAGAGCACGACGCGTTTTGTGCGGCCGGGACAGGTCGAGGGGATGCAACGGAAGGTGGCCAACTACAAGCGCTTCCGGGAACTGGTGAACGAATGGGTGGACCTGGAAGTGGAGCGGGAGCAGGCCGAGCGGGGGCAGGAGAAACACGCCGGTGGAAATTAATCCCAACCAACTCCCGAGTGATCCGGCGGCCTTGCGGCAGATGGTGGTGGGGCTGCTCGGGGAAGCGGTGGAGCGCGAGCGCAAACTGCGCCAACTGCAGCATTGGGTGGAGCAGTTGCTGCGGGCGCGGTATGGGCCGAGGCGTGAGCGGGTGGACGAAAACCAGTTGTTTATGTTTGCCGCCGAGATCATGGCCCGGGCGGAGAAAACTCCGCCTGCCTCCGGCGAAACGGAAGCGCCTCCTACGGGTGCGAAGTCGACGCCCCAGCGTCCCGGGCACGGCCGGAGCGCGCTGCCGAAATCTTTGCCACGGCACCGGGTGGTCCATGATCTGGGGGAAGGCGCACGCCAGTGTCCCCAGTGCCAGGGCGAGTTGAAGCGGATGGGGGAAGAGGTCAGCGAGCGACTGGAGTATGTGCCCGCCTCCCTGGTGGTCATCGAGGAAGTGTGTCGGAAGTACGCCTGCCCCAAGGGATGCACGGTGGTGACTGCGGAGAAACCCATGGCGCCGATGGAGAAAGGGTTGGCGGGGCCGGGGTTGCTGGCGCAGGTGGCGGTGAGCAAGTATGGGGATCACTTGCCTCTGCACCGGCAGGCGGACATCTTTCGCCGCCAGGGGGTGGAGATATCACGCCAGACGATGTGCGACTGGATGCGTGCCTGCGCCGATCTCGCCCGCCCGCTCTACGAACTGATGAAACAGGGCGTGTTGGGCTCGAAAGCGGTGCAAACCGATGACACGCCGGTCCCCGTGCTGGACCCGACGTTGCCCCGCACGCGCACGGGCCGGATCTGGACGTATGTCGGGGATGACGACCATCCCTACACGGTATATGACTACACCCCCAACCGCAGTCGCGACGGACCGGAGGAGTTCCTGAAGGAGTTTCAGGGATTCTTACAGGCCGACGCGTATTCCGGGTACGATCACTTCTACAAGGAGCCCAACCGCGGCATTGTCGAGGTGGCATGCTGGGCGCATTCGAGGCGGCGCTTTTTCGAGGCGCAATCTTCCGACTTGATGCGCTCGACGGTGATGTTGGCCTATATCCGCTTGCTTTATGACGTGGAGCGCGAAGCTCGCGACGGAAAGCTCGACGGAGAGACCCGTGGGGCGCTGCGGCAGGAGAAATCGAAACCGATTCTGGATGACATCCACGCCTATCTGGAGCAAGAGCAGCCACGGGTACTGCCGAAGAGTCCCGAGGCAGAGGCCATCGCCTACACCTTGGCGAATTGGAAGGCCCTGAACCGCTACTGCGACGACGGCAATCTGGAAATCGACAATAACGGCGCCGAACGCAGCCTGCGCGGAGTCGCGGTAGGCCGCAAGAACTGGATGTTTTACGGCAGCGATCACGGGGGACGGACCGCCGCCGTGCTGACCAGTCTGATCGCCACCGCCAAAAGACTCGCCATCGATCCATTCGCCTACCTACGCGACATCTTCGAACGTATCAGCAGCCATCCCAAGAACCGACTGGACGAACTGCTTCCCGACCAGTGGCTGGTTACACGGCGGCCCGCCGCCACCGCCTAACCCTGCCTGCACCGGCGTCGCTCGGAACTGTTTACCTCCAACCATCTTTGTCGCCTTATTTCCCAATTGGGCAAGAATAACAGCTATGTAATCCAACTGGATGATTGGAGGGTAGAATGCAACTCTACAAACGACTTCGACGGGAATACGAACACGGGCTGGGAACCATCAGGGGAGTCGCCCAAAAATACCGAGTGCATCGCCGGACCGTTCGGGCGGCGCTGAGGAACCCCGTGCCACCGAAGCGGAAAGTAACGCCAAGAAAGCGGCCGAAAATGGCGGTGGCCATTCCGTTCATCGACGCCATCCTGGAAAACGACATGAAAGCACCGTTCAACCAGCGACACACGGCACATCAGATCTGGCGCCGCATTCGAAGCGAAATGCCAAAATGCGATATCGGGGAATCGACAGTCCGGACGCATGTGCGAGTGCGGAAGGCTGCAATGGGTGGAGGTGGGCAACAGACGTCTTCTCAGGCCGCAGCAGCCTGGATGATGGAATTACTCCATGGTGGCGCTGCTCTGCGGATCGTTGAAAAAGAATTCAGGGCTGATTTGGCATCAAGCCTCGTAGGGGTCATCAAGCGTGGCCGATTGCGGGAACGCAAGAAAGCCTTAGCGGTTATCGGTCGCCTGAGGGGCATCCGCACGGCTGTGATTGCTCGGTGTCTGCAAATGTCGCGCAGGACGATCGGCCGCTATCTCACCCGCTTTGCAAACGACGGCCTCAATGCACTCGTGTCGACGAAGGCGACCAAGCCGAGAGTTGATCCAGAGCACGAGCAGCTCCTGTTTTCGCTACTTCACTCGCCTCCGTCCGCTCACGGAATTAACCGTACCTCCTGGAGGATGGATGATCTTCACCGAATCATGGCTGAGAGTGGTCATGGCACATCGAAGAAACGTATACGTGCCCTCATCAAGACAGCCGGATTCAAATGGCGGAAAGCCAAAGATGTCCTCACCAGCAACGATCCCGAGTACCACGCCAAAGTGGGGATGATCAAGCAAATCCTATCGGACCTAAAAGAGGACGAAGCTTTCTTTTCCATCGACGAGTATGGTCCATTCGCAATTAAGCGGAGGGGCGGAAGCAAGCTGGTTGCTCCCGGCGAGGACTATGTGATCCCGCAGTACCAAAAGTCGAAGGGCTGGTTGATCCTCACGGCTGCGCTCGAACTATCCAGAAATCAAATAACCCATTTTTACTCCTTGAAAAAGAACACCGAGGAGATGATCAAGATGGCGGATCTAGTGCGCGCTGAGTACCGCACCTGTCGTACGATTTATCTGTCGTGGGACGCGGCCTCATGGCACATATCGAAGAAGCTGTTCTCACATTTGGATGAAGTTAACCGGCAGGCAGATCAAGACAGGTTCCCCATCGTGAAGACCGCACCCCTGCCCGCTGGAGCGCAGTTTCTCAACGTAATCGAATCGGTCTTCAGTGGGATGGCTAAAGGAATCATTCACAACAGTGACTACCCGTCCACAGATGCTGCGAAAGAGGCAATCGATCGATACTTCAGAGAGCGGAACGAGTTTTTTGTTCGGTGCCCGAAGCGTGCCGGGCGAAAGATCTGGGGACATGAGCGGGTACCGAGCGAGTTCTCCGAAGCCAACAACTGCAAAGATCCGCTCTATCGCTGATTCCACGATTGCAATCGCTGCGGCGGATAAAATCCGGAAGCTTGGCAGCGTCTCGCTACTCTACGTGGGGAGCTAGCTAAACATTACCTGGAAGTCATCGGGAGAACGTCGCCGGCAAACATTGCGGCACGTTACAAGAATGGGTTCACCGGACGCTTACATTATATGCTGGTCTGTGAATCTCCCTCTTGGTCCACGGTAGTCTTAGCCGAGCGCCAAATCTCCGATGGCTGGCGCACCAGAGTGAAAGTAGAGCTGTGCTCTGCTCGCAGCCGGCGGATTATCTGAAGAACTGTAGGCGGGTCGAGGTCGCGCGACGTATGGGGGGGTTCGAACGCCAGAATCACTGGCCTCTACGACCGGCGCAACGGTGACATCAGCATCAGCGAAATCAAGCGCGTAGGGATTTGAGAGTGGGAAAAAAGGAATCACAAGCAATGTCGGACGCCTCGGCGCTGCCCGTGGCCTCGGATTGTTGGGCGGCCTCCTTGGGCGATTGCGCCGAAAAGATCACGCGCGAGCACGTAGTATCTCAGTGTTTGTTCGAAACCGAGGCGATCATGGTTCAGGGATTCAAGTGGTGCCTGAATGAGCCAAAGAGAATCGGGCTAGCAAACCTCGTTGCCAAGATTCTTTGCAAACGGCACAACGAGGGTCTAAGCGATTTAGATACTGCCGCCTTGAATGCCTTCAACGTTTTCCGCGAAGGGATACGGCTGAATCAGGTTCGCGGAAGATTGAAAAAGCCAATCTGCTGGAATGTAAAGCGACTGGAGATAAATGGGCCGCTCCTCGAACGATGGCTCTTGAAGACACTTATTAATCTGTCTGTCGGCGGAGAATGGCTAATGGGTTCAGGTTTCAAGGGTATTCCATCGAAAGACCTTGTCGAAATAGCCTTCGGAAAACGTCAGTTTGAACATGGTGCGGGGTTATACGTTGCTGGTCGGGCCGGCCAGCGAATTGATTCAATGGACCGAGTCAATTTTACACCCATGACCGACAAAGCAAACGCCTTGGTAGCAGGTCGTTTTAATTTCCGGGGCTACACATTCTTCCTTTATCTCATGCCGCAAAAATTAGGAATGCTCGGGGATTCGAATCTTCTCTATCGTGGGGCTACGTTCAAGTGTAATGTGCAGGACCGGCTCTCGCACGTGATAGAGATCAGGGGATGGCTCACGAGTCCGGTATCCGCACCGAAAAGTATATGACAGAATTCATCCAAGAGTTGATGACCGAAATACGCGGTCGGATCGAAATACTAGATGCCAGTCTTCCCCTCCGGGTTGATGCTATGGTGTCGCCGGACTCAAAACTGCCCTACAAGGCGGTGATCTATCGCGAAGCCCTGGCTTGGAGGATGGCAGAGCTAAGCCGCGGCGCTTTCGAGAATTTCGAAAGGGAACGGCTCGCCTTGGCGATTCTGGAAACACGCGCCGCCGTTGAGACGAGTGCCGCGCTTTGGTACCTACATGCAAAGCTCGATACCACGCTAAAAGCCGGCGCTATGGGCGACATCGACGATTTTCTTATGAGGCTTTCGCTGGGCAGTAGAACCGATACGGATATCATGCCCCAAGCCATAAATGTTCTCAAGTTCGTTGATCGCGTGGAGAAGGACGTCAAAGGTTTCAGGCAACAATACGACCGCCTTTGCGAATTCGCTCATCCCAACTGGGCTGGAACCGCGCTTCTCTATTCGAAGCACGACCAAGCAAAGCTCTGGACCGACTTTGGCGCGAATATTCGAGGCGTGGAAGGCCCCAAACAGATCGGCGTTACAAACCTCAGCGTAGCCCTCATGCTCTTCGAGAGCAGCGACAACCGCATCGCTGATATTATGCCCGCGTTCATTGAATTGTGTGAGGGATCTGTAGGGTAATGGCTGGTAACCATCGCGGCCAGTGCATTTCTGCCTGGGCTTTTCTCCGCCTGGCACCGATGGTGGACGTTTGATGCGCCCCCTGCGCACCGCAGCGTCACGCCAAGGAAGTACCCACGTCTACGCCAAGTTGCCGGTAAACAACGTTGCCGTACTTTTGGCTAACCAGCGGCCAACACCTGGTCAGAAAAGCAGTTTATTAACTGAAGAGCCGTAAGGGTTGAGCGTCACAAACTCTGCACCCTCGCTCCACGCTACTGCGCCAGTTGCCCTCGGGGCCTAAAAGATGACGATCACGTGGAGGTCGATTGCGTGCTGTTCCCCCATTATTGTCGGGGGCTGGAACTTCCACGCCTGGGCAGCGGACAGGACCAGGGGACCCAAGCCGTTTTCGTCGGACTCTGTTTCGCCGGGAGTGACGTCGCCACCTATGTTGATGCGAATGGGGAAGACGACAAACGCCCCCGGAGGAGCCTTGCTGGAGGGAGGGACGGTGAGTTTGCCCACGGGCACGAGAATCCGTTCGATGTCATCGGCCGGAATCGGTTCATCCGTTACCCCCGGGTGGACCACTTGGGGATGGCTGGCCGGAGGAATCAGTCTGACGAGAGGGTTGCGGGTGCCGCACGTAAAGGGCACGGGCAGGGTGACTCGATCGTTCTGGCAGGCTTGCATGGCCGCGGCGAGCTTCTTGTGGAGCTCGGCGCTCGAAGGGGCGAGTTTCAAACCTTTCTTGTAGGAGTCGATGGCCTCATCATACTCCCCGCGTTTGAATTGGGAATCACCCATCACCCGCGCCTGCGCTGCCGACTTGGGGGCGGGTGGAGTTGCTCCGCACCGGAAGTCCTCGCCAAGCATGGAATTCTCCGCCTTGCATAATCGAATGGTCTTCCTGAGTCTTTGGCGTACCTCGAGGTTGGACGGATCCAGTTGCAGCCATTGTCTGTAGGAGTGGATGGCATCATCGTACTCTCCCCGTTGGTATTGGAAATCACCTATCACCCGCGCTCGGGTCATGGCGTTCGGATTTTGGGGTACCCTGCTGACGGGGCGAGGAACCTGCGGTGAGGTGGGCGTCGGCCGAGGGCCCTGCGGTCGCGCCGTCGCCGCCAGGTAAGCGAGCAGCGATCCGAGCGTCAGACTCGCCAAGAGGTTCGAGCGAGTGAATCCCTGCGACATTGCGGTTCCCTCCACACGCCGATGGATGCGCTTGTTGACCGGCCCGTGCTGCACCACCGGCATTTCTTTCCAAATCGGGCGCCACAGGGCGATCCTTCCTCTCATTGTTCGGCCCATTCTGTCACCTGCTGGGGAAAACCTCCATTTCAGGGAGACCGACCCATCATCACTTGAAAGGTCTATTCAGGATCGGGCGGCCTGCACTTGGTCGTAAAACGGCCTACCCGTGCCTTTGGCGCACCGCCGGCAACTTCCAAATCACAAAAACGGTTTAGCGACTTACCAGGCAAGTGGAGGTCAACCGCTAAACACAATCGCATTTTGCTGGGTCTCAATCTTGGGGAACAAATCTATTGCATGACGTCCGGCGTTCCGCCGACAGTCTCAACGCGTTGGGCCGCTACTCAGATCACGCCGAAATTCGAGGAGCTCAACCGGCGCGTCGCTATCGAGGATCATCGCCACTGTAACGCCTTCCGAAGGCGAATTCGGGGCAGTGAGAATTTCCTTTCCTTCAATCGCGGCCTGAAGGTCGTCTACTTCAAACGCTATGTGAGGGACTGACTTAATCAAGGCGTGCACTGGGCTATCGGGCTCGAAGCGCATCCATTGAATGCCACAAGGACTCGTCTCAAACGCGGAGACGTACATCTTGAATTGTTCCAGATAATATTCGCCGGGTCGTGGAACGTCAGTCGGGATGCCGATGTGGTGATACCGCCAGCCATGTACCGAAGTGGCCGCAGGTTGGTCGTGCCCCTTCCGCAGAGTATTCGGGCTATCAGACTTGGCCTCTGAAATGCACATGATCTTTTCCCGGCCAAGATACCACGGCACCCTGCTCGGAGCAATGGCCAAGGCAGGAAGTAATTGTCCATAGCGTCGTTCATGTGTCGTGCAGCGTTTACTGATAATTCTCAGAAAGCGGGTTTGCCAGCCATCGGACCCAATTCCTGGTAAACGGCCTACCCGTGCCTTTGGCGCACCGCCGGCAACTTCCAAATCACAAAAACGGTTTCGCGACAAACCGTCAACTAACAGGACCGCCACTACACCCACTGAGGGTCGCACAGTCATGAGGTTCCTGATAGACACTGCAGGGCGGTGGAAAGTTCTCAGTGTCTCGGTGCCTCAGTGATTAAGAATAAAGAGATGAGTTGAAAACGATTCTGTGCCTGGCAGGGATTCACCTCGGGTTGTTCGTGAATTTCAACGTCCCCTCTCCTCGTGGGAATCAAACGCCTAGTTTATTGGAGAAGAGATTCGCCACAGACACACCTTGAGACTGAGGACGATTCGCAGAGTGTTCTCGCGGCAACTTCCAAGACACTATGACGATAGAGTATCTTCATCAACTGAAGAGCCGCGGAGGTTGATTGCGCAAACTACGCGCCATTCGCCCCACGCTACCCTCCTCTGTTGCCCCTCGGCTTAGAAGACGACAATCGCTTGGGTGCTGACCCCGACCGGTATCCCCCGCAGTGTCGGGGGATGGAACTTCCACGCCTTGGCAGCTTCCAGGACCTGCGGGGCCAAGCCGTTTTCGTCGAACGCTACTTCGGCGGGAGTGACGTCGCCGCTTGTGTCGATGTGAATGGCGATGACGACAACCGCCATCGGAGGGGCGTTGCTCGAGGGAGGGACGGAGAGGCTGCCAACGGGCTCCAGACTGATTTCGAGGTAATTCGCCGGGACCAGTCGCCCATAATCCACGTGCCCGTCCCAGCGGGCAGGGGGGCCCGGAGGAATCAGTTTGACGAGGGGGTTGCGGGCGCCGCACGTAAACGGCACGGGCAGGGTGACTCTATCCTTCTGACAGGCTTTCATGGCCGTGTCGAGCCTATTCTGGAGTTCGGCATTGGAAGGGGCCAGTTTCAAGCCTTTCTTATAAGAGTCGATGGCCTCGTCATACTCCCCCCGTTCGAACTGTAAATCACCCATCACCCGCGCTTGCGTTGCAGACTTGGGGGCTGGTGGAGGCGCTCCGCACCGGAAGTCCCCGCCGAGAATTCTTTTCTCCAGCTTGCACCCTTGAATGGCATCCTTAAGTTTTTGGGGTACCTCGCGGTTGGTCGGATCCAGTTGCAAGGCCGCTTTATACGCGGCGATTGCCTCATCCCAATTGCCACGCTTGAAGTGAAAATCACCCATCACCCGTGCTTGAATTGCGGGGTTCGGAGTTTGCGGAGCCACGCTGACAGGTTGAGGAACCCGCCGTGAAGTAGTCGCCGGCCAAAAGCTGTGCGGTCGCCTCGCCGCCAGGTATACGAGCAGCAATCCCAGGGTCAGAATTGCCGCGAGGCTCCAACGAGTGACTCCCTGCAACATGGCGGTACCCTTCCGAATTCGATGGACGAGCTTGCCGGACCACCCATACCGCGCCACCGGCACTCCTTGCCACCTCGCGCGCCACACGGTGATCGGTCCTCACTTCGTTCGGCCCATTCTACCACTTGCTGGGAAACCTCCATTTTCAGGAGACTGACCCATCACATGAAAGGCCTGTTCACGATCGGTCGGGCACCACCTGGTCGTATAACGGCCTAACAGTGCATATGCGCCGTCGTCGCCAGACTCGAGTTCACGAGATCGGTTTACGGCCGAACCGCACATATGGCGTCCCGGATCTCTCTGTTCAGCAAATCTCATGATTACGGACGGAAGAGAATGCATGCGCGGATCTCGCGGCGTGAAAAACTGCGTACAGAAGTACGGCGAAAAGGCCCGCAATGATACCTGTTTCGATCTTCCTGATCACTGACAACTCACTTCCACTGGAATCCTGCCGGTCAACCCGGGCGGTAGAGTCACAGTTTCTTCCTCCGGATCAAATATTGCCGCGGGCCTGCCATTGACCGTTGCGGACTGAATTCGACGGCCTTCCGGAAGCCGTAATCGCAGCTTAACTGTGCCCGCAAAGGATGCTGGCAACACGATTTGCCCTTCCACCTTTCCTTGGCTGACCTGGGAGGTGACGGTGATTTTCTTGCCCTCCTCCAGCCAGCTTCGCGGGGTTCCTTTGGCCAGCCAGAGCGTATCAGACTGCGGGTCTTCGAAGGCCAACATCCAACGGGTCCTCATGGGAACCACCAACTGGGCGGGCGTGCAATAGGACCCCGCCGTGCCTTCCTGATCCGTCGCCCGGCTTTCCGGCGCCGTCCATGTACCCCGCGTATAGTGGTGGGCCATGATGCTGTAAAGGGTCAGGAGATATTCACGAACGAAATCGTGCTGCAGCAATCCATACTCATGGCCGTAGGTCAGGAAGCCTTGCATATCATGTTGAAAACCGTAGGCGAGAGGAATCCCCAGGAGAATATCCCGATGTGCGGCTCGGTAGTTCACGATCATCGCCACCTGTTCGCGCGTAAGCATACCTGAGAACAGCATTTCCATGTAGGCACGATACGAACGGACCTGCGGGTCCAGGCCGTCATGGTCGATGGCGACATCAAAGGGCTCCTTCGCACCCGCGACGGCTGGCAAACAAATGGGATGAGTGCCCTTCAGGATGGAGCGGCTGATCGAAGTCTGCAGGTCTTTCCGGATCGCGTGCGATTCCTCAACCAGCCGCTGGCCCCATGCCACGAGGTCCTTTCGACCGCTTTGCCTGCCCATGCGCTGCCAAACTTCCCCGAGGTCCCGAAAACCCCGCGCCGCTTCCGTGCTGTTGGAGAAGTAGGGCTGCATGTACCCTGTGGTATTGGGATCAAAAGTCGAATCGGCTTCAATCGTTCCGGCAATCATGCCGTAAGCAGGATCACTGGGAGAGAGTTTGAGCGCCTTCTCGCGCATGGAAAGCAGGAGTTTGGTCACCCCGTCAATGCGGCGCCGGTGCTCCAGCAGCAGCTTGTAATCCCCGGTGTAGTTCGCGTACTCGGCGACTACGGTGAGCATTCGAGCATACTGGCCGGTTTCCGGACCGCGATAAAGGATCGACCCGTCGTCACGGACGTATTTGCCAAAGTAGTTGTCAATGTAATCTGCGGCCAGACCCCATAGCCCCCACTCGAGCATGGCGGTTGTGTCAGCGTTGAAAGTGTCGGGGAAGCCGGCATGCTCATTCCCACCATAATCTTTGTCGTAGACGCCATACCTCGGGTCCTTGCCCATGCGCGTGATCATGTCGCGAACCAACGAGTGCCGCGCCATGTTCGCCAGGCGTTCGTCCGGAATCGCAATGGTCATCGCCGAGCCCATCGCGCGATTCCAGCCCTCCCGCATGCCCAGGAGTTCTTTATAAAAAGGTTCGGCAGGATATTCCAGGCGAGGCGGAAACGGGTGGTAGGAATCAAAATAGCGAACCCACTTCAGTTCGTTGTCTTCCACCCGGCTCATCCGATACCATACGGGCTGAATCGAGTTGTTGCCGTTATCCATGCGCATCGGCGCATAGGCAACCAGCTCCGTCCAGCTTCCGGATTCCTCGGGATAAACAAAGCGTACGGCGGGCAACCAGCCGCCTACGAGTCCGTCCCACACTTGTCCTTTCTGCCGGATCTTTTCAATTTGCGGTACGTATTGATCGGGAAAGAACCGCTCCGTCCTCCCTCCATACCTGAAGCCAATCTTGTCTAGCCTGAATTTCCACGGAACGGAATTCGCCTAAGTTTTAGGGTTGTCAGCCGGCCCATTCTAGATGGTCAGCCGCAAAGGCAATCCATTCCACCAAGGGACTGGAACGAGTTTTTCCAT
>Ga0181539_1002542_pt1 | contig 18047 bp, 15 predicted proteins | sample PEATcosm2014_Bin_46_FD_119767 | JGI IMG/M metagenome (GOLD analysis project Ga0181539, IMG submission 119767) | Peatland microbial communities from MTU Mesocosm Facility, Houghton, MI, USA - PEATcosm2014_Bin23_60_metaG | ecosystem: Environmental > Terrestrial > Soil > Wetlands > Peat | place... | reverse complement strand
TCTATTTCGATTCGACCCCCGCCGTCCGGGATTAGGGTTCACGATGAAATTGGCTGCCTCGCCTGGTTTTGCTCCAAGTCCTCCGGTGTCAGAGACCGGCGCGCTCCTGATTACGCCACGAGGCAATGGCCCGCCGAGCAGCAGCCCGGAGGGAGAAGATTGGTCGCCCCGGAAGGTTCTGCCCCTCCGATTTCTGGGTGTAGGCCAGACGTGATTCTATTTCACCACCGGGCGGAAATTGGCTGCGGGAGCCGGGTTCGCACCGACAACTACGCTTTCAAAGAGCGCCGAGTTGCTGGTTACTCCATCCCGCAAGAAATGGTGGAGCCGGAGGTAGTTGCAACCTCACCATACCGGATTAAAAGTCCGGTGCCGGTCTGCTGTGGCATCAGCTCCAGGAAATTGGTGCTCGCGGCAGGGTGCTTGCGCACGGCCACCACGCACCTGCACTGGCGACGCTCTCGACGTCGTGTCTCTGCTGTTGGACTACGCGAGCGACAATGGAGCCTCCATTTGGTGCTGCCCCAAATCGATTTCTTTACAAAAGAAATCTGCAGGCTGCTGCGTGGAGGCGAAATACAGGATTGACGTCAGAAGTCACTTGGTTTATTTTATTTATGATTAAGCCAATCTTGCTGGTCTTGTTTGACAAAAACCAAACCCTGTGGTTTAATTCATTGTGTTTATGGCCAGTAATACTAGCCCATTGCGCAAAAGGATAAACCAACGCCTTTTTACCGCCCCAGCCAATGCCGTTCTCACTTCCGGTTGGCTGAAGAGGCACGGCATATCCAGCAAGCTTGCGGTTTATTATGCCAGTTCCGGGTGGTTGCACCGCATTGGCGATGGAGCTTTTACCGTTCAACCCGGAACTCCCACTTGGTTGGGAGCGGTATTCGGCCTCCAGGAAAAATCCAAATCCCTTCACCCCGGCGGGCGGACCGCACTGGAGCTTTCGGGCCTTGCCCATTTCCTGCCCTTGGGCGAAACACATCCACTTTTCCTGTTTGGCCGTGCCGGGGAACGACTGCCTGCTTGGTTCGAGGGATTGCCCTGGTCGAAGCGCGTTCGCCATGTGAGCACCAATTTCCTGCCGGACGATCTTGGTATCGGCGAACACCGCGATGGTGAGCTCGCCGTAAAAATCTCGGTCCCTGAGCGTGCGATGCTTGAATTCCTCCAGGCGCTTAAGCTGTCTGCCACCGAATATGAGCACGCGAATCTCGTTTTCGAGGGACTCGGAACGTTGCGCGCCGAGGTGGTTCAGTCGCTCATGGAGCAGTGCGCTTCCGTGAAAGTAAAGCGTCTGTTTCTCCACCTGGCGGAAAAGCACAATCACGCGTGGTTCAAATTACTCGATTTGTCCAAGGTGTCACTCGGCAGCGGCAAACGAGTGCTGATTGCAGGCGGTCGACTTGACCCAAAATATCTCATCACTGTTCCCGTCGAGTCTGAACCTCCAAGCAATGCCCCATGAAAACCAGCCCGTTTTTTAAGCAGGCGGATCTGGTAGTTCAGCTCATCCCATTCGTGAACGCAGAGACTTGCTTCGCGCTCAAGGGCGGGACAGCGATCAATTTTTTCGTGCGCAACTTTCCCCGCCTGTCGGTGGACATTGACTTGGTTTATGTGCCCGTGGAGGACCGTGAGACCACCCTGCGTGGGATTAATGCAGCTCTTCAGCGTGTGGCCGAAAGAATTCGGCGCTCAATGCCAACGGCGCAAGTGACGGAACGAAAACTCTCCAGCCAGAACCTCGTCGTCAAGCTGACAGTGCGCGTGCCGAATGTCGGTGAGGTGAAAATTGAACCCAACACCGTCTTGCGCGGAGTCGTGCATCCAACAACAGAGCTGACTTTGGTCTCGAGGGCCGTGGAGGTATTCGGGCGATCTGCCGCAATTCGGACGTTGTCATTGGCTGAACTCTATGGTGGCAAGCTTTGCGCTGCCTTGGACCGACAGCATCCGCGTGATCTATTTGACGTGCATGGCTTGTTTCAAGCGGAAGGAATCACCGACGAGATTCGCCGCGCGTTCGTTATTTTTCTGGCCAGTCACGACCGCCCAATGAGCGAGTTGCTAAATCCAAATCGGCAAAACATGCAGCAAGTCTTCGCCGATCAATTTGAGGGGATGACACTCGACCCGGTGCCGCTTGCGGCACTGGAAATCGCGCGGGAGCGATTGATCGAAAAGATCAATCGCGATTTGACGAACGCCGAACGGGAATTCTTGCTGTCCATGAAACAGCTTGCGCCAAGATGGGATCTGCTCGGAATTCCTGGTCTCGAACGGTTGCCAGGACCCCAGTGGAAACTCCACAACCTGCGCAAAATGGACCCAGCGAAGCGCTTGGCTGCTGAGCAACTCCTCCGACGCAAGCTTGGATTATGAGGTAAGGCTGCTTTGGACGAAGCGACGGAGTGCGCGTCCATCTCGGTTTCTTTACAAGAGAAATCCATAGGCTGCTGCATGGAGGCGAAATGGTCGCAGTCCCCAGTGCTGCCCTGGGCGGAGCGAGCGTATGAGATTCGCCTGAACGCTGGCTCGACTGCGGTGGTTATGTCTGTATCCGACAACCGCACTGGACCCCGAAGCACGCCCAGGTCCAGCCAACCATCTTGGAAGAGCAGGCGCAACGGGCCGTGGACAAGAACAAATCTTGGCGACGCCGAAATGCCAACATCTTCAAGGCATTGGAGCTTTCCACCCGTCACACGATTGAGGATCTCGCCAAGTTTTCCAGTGTGCCGGCCGACCGGGTTTTCCGCTGCCAGCTCTCCCAGACGTTTAGAATTGCCCGTAAGCACGCAACTGGCAAACCGCAGGAGTGATTCCTCATCCCTCTGCTGCCACGCCAGCAAGGACGGAGCGAGGGCCAACAACTCAGCATTGCCCTCCAAATCATCCCGGGAGAAAGGGGCGATGGCGCTTCCACGCAAGGCCGCCTCTGCCAAATCACCGCAGAACTTTTGCCAGGTACCGCGCCAAATTTCAGGGACCGCAAGCGCGGCTGCCTCGGAAAATTGACTGGCCAACATTTCCCGCCGACGGGTGGGAGATGGGATTTCCAGCAAGGCAAAGAGCTTCGACTCATTGGCCGACGGAAATCGCACCTGATGGATGATGTCTGAATCGCGACGCGGACCTTCCAGGGAAAGGAGAGAGCCATCCAGCTCCTTGAGTTGGCGGATGGCCGTGGAACGATCATCGCCATCCTGGCATCCTGCATCGGCCAACAGCTTCTTGAGATCGACGAGGAAATCACGCTGGCCGGCCCCCGTCCGCCCCGCCTTCGATTCGGCGTAAAGCCGGGCCAAACTTTGGAGAACTGGAGAGTGAGATTTCAAAGCTCAGGCGTGCTCTTTCATCCATTCGCGTCCTTCTTCCGAGTCCCGGAGAATGTTGACGGGAACATTCCGGATATGAGGCCGGTTCCCCCGGCGTTCCTCGTGCCGGGACACCACGATCAACTGGTCGCACAAGCTGAACGCGGCCGGGACATTGCCGGTGCTCATCGAGAAGGACCCTTGGAGGTCGAGAGCCTTGATGGCTTCGATGCAATCCTTGATCCGTCCCGTGTCCATTTTGGAGAAAGCCTCGTCAATTGGAACCAGCGCAAGCGACGGGTCGTTCCACCGGCGTTCGTGGCGTTTGTAGGCGCGCAGGTAGCTGGCCAGGATGGCGACGAAATAAGGCGACTGGTTTTCGCCACCGCTCATCTTGCCGCTCTGCTTGTCCACGCTCACCGGCTTGGACTCAGCATCGAGCGAGTCCCATACGAGAAGGTCGTAATCGAAATATTGCCGGTAATCCAAGAGACGTGCTGCTTCGGCGCTGTCCTGTTCACTCGTCAAAACGTTCAAGAAATGATCCAGTGCTCCTTGCAGTTGGCCCTGCACGGCCTGGTAGAACAGTCCGTCGTCCTGAAATTGCGCGTTCAGATCAATGAGATCGCGATAGAGCCGAAAGTCGGGATTCTGCCGGCGCTCAATCTGGTAACGGTCATTGCCGATGGGTTGCTTGAGGTGGTCATTGAGCAACACAATCGTTTCATTCACCCGTCGCAAGGCCTGGTCCATGCGCTGGAGGACGTTGCTGCGGAAGAGCTGCTCCCAGCGCTTCCGTTCGGCTTCGGCCTTGGCTTTGTAATCGGGAATGTTCGCCTCGGCGATTTGAGCGAGCAATTTGGCCCACGGTTCGTTGGAAGGATTTTCGGGGGCGAGATCTCCAAACTTTCGATAGACCAGGGCCAATTCCCGGCGGGCTGCCACCATGCGTTCCCAATGTTGGGCGGCTGCGATTTCGGCCTTGGCCTCAAGTCGTTCAAACTCATGGGCCGCCGCATCCAGTGCCGGGAACGCTGTTGTGATTTCGGACTTCCACGAGTTCAGGCGGGCTGCATGAATAGAAATGTCGCCGCTTTCCTGCTTGATCCGATCAAACGCCCGGTCCGCGGAGGACTCCCTTTCCTTCGTGGCGTGAAGGGCTTTGGTCAGTCGGTCAATCTCCCCTCGTGTTTGACTTTGAAGCAACTTGCGCTGCTCCTTCTCCCAGGCATCCAATTCCGCGTTGAGAGCGGCGATCTGCTTTTCCTTTGCCTCAAAACCTCCCCGGTCAATGGAATTTAGGCGGGCAAGCACTTGCTTCAACAGATTCTCCACTTCCGGCAGACGCTGGGCCTCCCGCAAGTCTCCAACAAGCGAGGAATGGGCGGGGATGAATTCACCCGCCTTCTCAATAATGCCCTGAACAGCGTTGACCACCGGGGCAAGCTGGCGTTCCTGCGCCTCGATGTCGGCCAAAAGACCACGCTTCAGAGCAAGTTGCTTTTCCAATCCGCGCAGACCAACGAACGGCATCCCATCGTAATGTCGCCGGCGCTCGACAAATGCGCCTCGAGTCATGAAGCCGTCTTTTTGAATCGCGAAATCATGGTTTGACAGATCCTCGTTGCGCTCGACGCACATCAATTCCCCGAACAGGTTGCTGACGATGGCTCGGGCAATTGGATGGTCGGCCTGCAACTTCTCGGCGAGAGAACCGGGCTTTACCGGGCGCGCCAGTCGCAATGCCTTTCCCGGATGAATAAGCGATTCCTGCGGCGACTCCGCCTTGAGTTCCTTATAGATTTTGAGCGCCGCCGGGTAATTGGCTTCGCCCACGACAATGGCAAATTTGCGGTGGAACGCGACCTCGATGGCAGCGCGCCAGCCCTCGTCTGTCACCTCGCACAATTTGCACAACGGCTGGGCAGGTGGAGTTCGGCCCGCCGCCGGCAGACTCTGATTCAGGGCGTTGAGCACGGTTGTGGGGAACGGCATTTGCCCGTTTGCCAGCAAGGTCACCTCATCACGCAATCCGCCCTTCTGATCGCGAATTGCCCTGAGTTTGCTCTCCGCTGGACCAGACGCCCTACGCAGGGCGGCCTTCAACGCGTCGGCTTCGCCCGCAATGCTCGTCAGCGCTGGCTCAATCTGGTCCTTTGTGCAGCTTTCGAGCTTTTTGACGACTGCTTCCATGTGGGCCGCGTCCACCGGCTCGGGTAAGGGCGCGGTTCTGACCTCGTTTAGCCACTGGCGGGCCTTCTGGACGCGGTTTCTGAGCGCTGAATCCACCGTATTTCCAATCTCCTTCAGTCGGCTGCTTTCAGCAACAAGGCGTTTTTTCTCCTCTTGCAAGTGTAGATAAAGGTCGCCCCCCGGCAATGCTTTCAGAGCAGCCTCTTCGCTCTTGATGAGGCTCCGGCGTTCGACGATGAGCTTGTCCAAGTCGCCGATTCGCGCCTCTTCCGTTGCAAATGCCCTCTTCTGGATTTCCAGCTTCTCCACCTGTTCGCGAACGCAATCGGCGGCGTGTTGGTGCGCAAGCTCGGAGGCCAGCCAGCAGGCGACCACGCGGTCACGTACGGCAGCCGTGTGGTCACGGTGCAGGTCCCGGATCGTTTCGAGACGGGTTTGCTGATCGAACAACGCGCGCAGGTCGTTTTCGTAGGCCTTGAAATTGCGATAACTGGCCACGACATCGGCCACGTTCAATTTGTCGTCCGGCAGGATGAACCGGCGGCAGAATTCGTCGAAGCTCTTCAGATTGGTGAAAGACATGGCCTGGGGCAGGAGCGAACTCAGCACCGCACGGTTGAAATTCAGGTGCTGGTCGTTGGCCATGTCCCGCAGGTATTGATCCTGCGTTTCAAACAGCCTTCCGTCCCGATCCTTCTCGACCAGGTGTTTGAACTCGGCCGCCTCCAGCGGCCGGCGTTCGGCATTCAGAAATTCGGCCTTGGTCACCGGGCCAAAAACAACGAACGGTTTGACGTGGCCTTGATTCTCCGCCGTGTTGCGAAACTCAATGCGAAGACCCCACGTTTCGATCCGCTCTTCCTCCGTCGCCTTGCGCGGCCAGGAGAATTCCAGCGCGATATAGGTGATCGCCGCCGGGCGGATGTATTGCGGGACTCCGTTTTCCTCCCGCTTGGTGTCGAGCAAACAATAGCTCTTGACCGTGCGATCCGACTGGCCGCCCGTGGCGGAGCGGTTGAAATGATGATGGGCCGCCTCCGTCCCGACCAGCACCGTCATGATCAGGTCCATCAATATGGACTTTCCCGAGCCGGTGACGCCGGCAAGAAGGAGATTGCCTTCGACCGGCAGTGAATCATTGTAGCCATACCAGTTGATGGCGTGAATGCAGGTCAGCTTGATGGCACGGCTCATGGCGCGCTTTCCTCCGCTTCGCCGCCGTTCTCTGCCGCATCTGGGAGGGTTGCTTGCGGGTTTTTGTGCAAGTCAGCCGTTCGCGTCCATTCGGCGATTTCGTTGAATTGGATCACGCGCGGCAGGGTTTTGAGCACTTCGATTCGTGATTGCTCGAAAGGCTGGGCCGTTTCAAACCGGATTAGATTGAATCGCCGGGCCTGCCGCAGAATCTCCAGCATCCGGCCTGCGCTGGGCTGGCTTTTGAGATCGGGGAGCAATTTCTCCTTGAGCAGTTGATTGAGTTGTTCCACCGACAAAGTCACCTGCGCCGCTCCGTGATCCCGGACCTGCGTGTCGTATTCATACCACAACGCGAGCAGCACGATGGTGATGTCCTGCCGCAGGTTAAGGGTCAAGGCCGGACGATCGGGCACTGCCTGGATGAGGCGGCTCTCGTGTTCCATCGAAACAGCGAGGCCGGCCAGCGCCGCCATTTCTCGAAGCCAATCGAAGTTTTGCCGGGCCCAGGCGTAGAGGTCGCCGTCGCCTGGTTCGAGGCCGAGAATTGATCCATGCGCCAGCAGGGCCTGCAACGCCTCACCCAGGCGGGCGCGATCCGCATCGGCCAGGCGCAGCAACGGCTCCGGAGTTGGCGTGTTGATGTCGGTGTTCATTTCTTAATCACGAAAAAGCGGTCGAAAGCGTAGGCGAGTTTGTGATCTTTCTCAGGAGGCCCGGCATCGTCTTGCACGGATGGCACTTCAACACGGTAGCGCGATTCCGAGGATTCGGCATGGAGCAGGAGCGCCACCACATCGTCCATGTCATCCTCGTTGCGGATGGGCAATTCCCGGCTGGCAAATCGGGTGCCTTTGCCGCCGGGCAGTTGGGCAATGAAGCGGTTGGCGCGGGCTACGGTCAACGAGTTGCGCATTGCGCCGCCCAGTTGCGCTTTGGCACGGTCGCGCATCGCTTCGGTGACTTCATCGTCCACTGGAGCATTTTCCTCCATTGTCAAGCGCCGGGGTGGTTCATAAAGCGATTCTCTTCCGGCAAGCAACCTGGCGTTGGGCAGGAGGAGGGACGGAAAATCCCGCAGTTCTTCAAGATCAACCAGCCTCCGGCCAGGGAAGGATTGGTTGATCTTCTCAAAGAATTCTTTGATCTGGCCGCGGCGTTCCCCAACCACTTCCTGCAAATACCGCGAGCGCGCCAGCGAGCGCCGCGTGAATTCTGCCGTCCTATGATCAATCTCATCCGCCAGTGGCTGGACGAAATCGAGCTTGTCCTCGAGGTCTTCAAGATGGCGGCGCACATGGGCCATTGCGGGAGCAGCTTCTGAATTCTCCCGGCGCATGACCTCCGCCTGCATCTTATGCAACAGATCCGAATTGCCGAGGATTTGCCGAATTCGCTCCCGGGCGGCATCGAGACGCGCCGGAAGCTGCGCGCGGACCAATCCCGCGTAGCACTCGTGGCCGACCTGCTCCGCATATTGGTCAAAAATGACCGCGTAACTCTCGCCGAGCGTGCGGGCTTCCAACTGGCGCCGGATCAACCGCTCGATGCTTTTGCCCATGCCCCGCAGTTCGCGCAATCCGTCCGTCGCGCCCTTGAGGCAATTCTCCAGATGGGTTAAAGGCTCTTTGTCAAAGGCATCCACATTGGCGAGGGTGGCACATACGCCCACGAACGGATCGGTGAAGACCGCCGCGTCAGGACGGGCGATTCGCCGTAGCGCGTCCAACAGAATGGCCCCATGGGCATCAAACCGGACACGGCGTTGCCAGTCAGGTAGTTGGACATCCTCAACCCAGCCCACATCCTTGCGCGCAAGATAATCCAGCACCCGGCGGGCGCGCTCTTTGGGGGGCAGTGTCACAAAATCACCTGCCTCTTCCGGCCCCATTTCTTCGTTGTCGGGCAGAAAATCGGGATGTTGTTCCAATACATCCACGACGATGGCCAGGGCCTCTTCGCGGCTCATGCCCTCCTGTCGCTGGGTGGATTCCAGTTCCAATGCGTCCAGGACATCGACATAGGTCCTTGCGTTCCGACATGCCAGGACGCGGAACAGCCCCGGGCGCACCTCCCGGAAGAGTTCAATGGCCAATGAATTCATGTCCGGGGGATTGTAAGGAGCAATCGGCAAAATGAACAGTCCAACCCAATTGCCGTTTGCCGAAGGTGAATTCCCTGCCGGGCAGGGGACCGTGCCGTCCACATGTCACGTTCGCCTCGTCTGGATTCTGCCGGATCAAGGCCTTGGGAGCGTGGTTCGCGAAGCGTGCGTTCTCTGCTGGAGAATCACTCACGGCTTTTTGAATCAATGAGGATGGTGACGGGGCCATCGTTGGTCAGACTGACCTTCATGTCCGCGCCCAATTCGCCGGTTTGGATGTTCCTTCCCAAGTCTTCGGTCAGCCGGCGGATGAATTGCTCGTAAAGCGGAACCGCCGTTTCCGGCCGGGCTGACCGGCTGAACGAAGGGCGGTTGCCCTTCTTCGTGCTGGCGAAAAGCGTGAATTGACTGACCAACAAAATCCCGCCGCCCGCTTCCTGCACCGAACGGTTCATCAGGCCCTGATCATCGTTGAAAATCCGCAGGCGGACGATCTTCCCGCTCAACCATTCAATGTCCTCCGCCACATCGGACTCCTCAATGGCCAGCAAAACGAGGAGGCCGTGTTAAATTGTGGCCTTAATGGCGCCAGCGATCATGACGCTGGCCTGGCTCACCCGTTGAATGACAGCGCGCATGGGTGTTTGATAACGGCAAAAGGTCGAAACGAATAGTGATTTCTTGCGAGGCAACCCGGATAATTCAAAGCCTTGAGCGGGTGGGGCGGATGACCCTCCTTGAGGATCTCAATCTGCTCGGCTAAACTGCGGCGATGACCACGTTTCCCGTCAATCCAGAAAAGGCACAGCAGCTCGCCCAGCGGATGGCTGCCTTGGGGGTTCGCGAGTCCGATATTGAGGAAACTTTTGTCAGATCGGGAGGGCATGGGGGCCAAAATGTCAATAAATCGGCGACGTGTGTGATGCTGCTTCACCGGCCAACCGGCCTGCAAGTCAAGTGCCAGACAACTCGTCAACAAGGACTCAATCGGTTTATTGCCCGGCGTATATTGCTCGACAAAATTGAAGGGAAACAGACCGGGCAAGTGGCGGCGGAGGTATCCCGAATCGAGAAGATACGCCGGCAAAAGCGCAAGAAGAGCCGCCGGGCCAAGGCGCGGATGCTCGCTGACAAATCCCATCGCGCGGACAAGAAAGCCTCCAGGCGCGCAGTCGGAGATTCTTGAACCTCGTTGTCAATCTTCCGGGCGTTCGCCGCTGGGCGCCATCTTCACCAGTTTCGGATCGAACTGGCCCAGCACGGTAACCAAATCGCTTTGCGCGGCCATCACTTCGCGGATATTTTTGTAGGCCATCGGGACTTCATCCAGGCCGGCGCTGATGAGGGTCACGCCGCGTTCGCGGAGAAGACGATTGACGTCTTTCCAGTTGAACCTGTCGTTGGCGGCTTTGCGGCTCATGGCGCGGCCCGCTCCGTGTGCGGCCGAATTGAGCGACTCCGGATTGCCCCTGCCGCTCACGACATATCCCGGCGACGCCATCGAACCGGGAATGATGCCCAGGACCCCAACGCCCGCCGGCGTGGCGCCTTTGCGATGCACGATGACCTCCCGTTCCACGGCGCCGATGACGTGCTTTTCCTTCCACGCGAAATTGTGATGATTCTCCAAATCGAGCAGCACCTGCGCGCCGAGGTTTTCCGCGATGTGCTGGTGGATGCAGGCATGATTCGCTGCGGCGTAGCGCCCCATCAATTCCATCGCGTTCCAGTATTCCTGCCCGGGCTGCGAATCGAGCGACAACCACGCCAGCCGTTTCAATTCGCTGGGCAAATCCGGGAATTGGGCAAAGGCGATCTTGCTGTAATAATCGCAAACCGCCGCGCCCGTGCCCCGGCTGCCGCTGTGCGACAACAACGCGAGGTATGTACCCGCCTCAAGATTGTTGATTTTTGAGTGCGCCGTGAACAGGCCAAACTCCACGAAGTGATTCCCGCTCACTGCGCTGAGTCTAGCCGGCCTCGAGCGTAAGATTCAATCCCTTAGGGAGCACCCGTGCGACCCGATTTTGCTTAAGTGGACTGCCGAGCATCGGAAGAAATACTTGGCCGCAATAGCCAAGCGGCATGAGTTAGGCCTGCGATATAAAAGGTGGAGTCCTGCATCCAGGGCCGCACAGCGCGCCCGCATGGCAAGCGCCAGGAAGGAGTGGCTGGCTCGGTGGGCGGCAGATAGGGGGATCCCTGTTGAAAAGGCGCAGGAAGCGTTTGCGAATGAGAACAGGGCGATTCGGGCGGCGGTTAAGAAAGCGAGGAAGCCCCCGACGTCCGAAATGTCTCCTCATGCAACAGCATGGCCTTTTCCCAAAAAGTGCGTTCCGGCGTCACCGTGCGAACATTGAAGACCCCTTGGGTAAAAGCGGAAGGGAAAGCCTCGACCAGATAGGGCCTTATTTCCGGCGTCGCACAAGGCTCCGTATCGGAACGCGCTCCCAACTCGATCTTCACCACTGGACGGATGTAGGCCGCTTCACCGCAGGTTGCGGGATAATGGAAGAGCAGCGTCTGGCCATCTGTATCGGTTCCATCGTCAACCAAGTCCCAAGGTGCTCCCGTCGGAAGGGTATTCTGGAACCGCGCGTTCAACTGAGTTTTGAGTGGACCTCGGATTTCAATTAGCATTTCCATGTCCCCATGGCGCAAATTAATGAGCGGGCGAGTTGTAAACTTTAGGTTGCCGGTGGGAAGTCCGGCCGAGGGCGCCATCTTGGCGGACATCATCTGTCCGTGACTTTCTGTCCCCAGCCCAGCCCAACACACCAGCCTCTCATGCAGGAGATCACCGGAGCAAAGCCAGCCAGGGACGCCAATTTCGGTCGTGTGAAGCCCTCCCCAAGACCGTCATGCAAACCGTGTCTCCCGGATTGAGACGAGCGCGCTCCGATGTTTAACTGTGGAAAACGAAACCAGCTTCCACGAGTTGGCAAAGCTGGAATCGGGCGAACTCCTTGTCTGCACCAGTTATCCAGGATCCGCGACCCTTGCTTTCCTCGAGAAACTCCCGACCACTTTGCAGTTTTGGCATTTCGGGGACAGCGATCCAGAAGGCTTTGATATTCTCCGTGACTTGCGCGAGCGCTCAGACCGACCCTTCCGGGCATTGCATATGCAGTGGCGCTCTGCTGGCTTTGGCGAGCACCTCACGCCAAGCGAGAGACGGCTCCTTCAGGCATTGATGGAATCCGTGACGATGCAAACCGAACAGGATTGCCTCAGGCAGATTCTAAATGAAGGGAACAAAGGCAGCTACGAGCAAGAATCACTCGGAACCCCCAAGTCCCAAAAGTGGCCGTTCTACGATTAACCCTTTGGGATGAGCGGCGGCCAACGCCTGAACCCGTCCATTCCATCGGTCAAATTGCGAGCCATCTGCTTCATCCATGGCTTCCGGCGCTTATTAATGAAGCATATATAATACAGGTTAAATGATCAAGACAGGCCAAAAAAGGAGTAGTATAAAAAGTAGTATAAGGGTGCTCCATGTTTCAGCGTGTGCCACCAAGTTCCAGAATGTTGCTTTTTTGACGCAACCCCTTGGTAACAAACGGTTTACTGGCACAAACTGACACAACGTGAAACACGCTGAAACTGTTCATGTTTTACTTCGGATCAGAAGGTTGCAGGTTCAAGTCCTGCCGGATGCGCCATTGATAATAAGTTACTTACAACTACGAGTGAACTTGGAACCGGGTGGCTCTTGAACTGCAAAATCCAGGCCGCAGAACCGCCATCGTCACTTGACAACCGCATATCGCGGGAGCGGACCAAGCTCCAGGGTAATCTCCGGCTGCCAGGCAGGCAGGTGGACGACATGCGGGGCGGCCAATGTCCACGCGACGGCCTTGCGCGCGCCGGCTCCGTTGACAAAGAGCAAAACGAAGTCGGTTTCCGGCAGCCCCTCCTGCCTTCGTTCCAGCCGGTAGCCGCTCAACTCCGCCGTCATCGTCTTGAGCGCGGTGTAGGCGGGTTTGGGTTCCAAATCCTCCTTGACGGTCCCGAAGTTCTGTTCGTTGTCGGCAGGATCGTGTCCGTCATTCTTCCAATCGTACCAAATCGAGAGCGGGACGCCGTTGAACAAATTGCAAAGTTGCTGGCGGACGGCAAAAGCCGCCTGGGTTTCCAGCGAGACGCCCTTGGTATCCGATGCATAACCCCACTCGCCGCTCAGGATGGAGATTTTGCCGCGCTTGGATTCCGGCGCGAAACGGTCAATCAACTCGCGCAGCCTTTTGTAATCCGTGGCGGCGGTTTCCGGGGGACGATTGGGATCCCGATAGGGATGAACGCTGACGCCATCCAGAAATTCCAGCACACCTGATTGCAGGAAATTCTCCATATATTTCCAGTCAAAACCCGACATCGCCGGGGCGATAATGGTGGCGGAAGGTTCCACTTCCCGGATGGCCCGGGCGGTCGCCAGTGCCAGGGTGGTGTACTCGGCGGCGTCCGGTTTGGGCCGCCAAAAATCGCCGTTCGGTTCGTTGTAGATTTCCCACAAGATATGCCGGCCTCGAAAATGAACCGCCGCCGCCGTGGCCCAGCGCACGAAGGCGGCCACGCTCTCGGGATGGCGGGGAGAGGCCACATGCCGTTCCGGCGCTGGTTCTCCGACCGCGCGACGCGCATCCATCATCGGCTCATATAAGCCGTTCACATAATCCAGGATGTAAAGCGCCCGCAATCCGCGTTGTTCCAGGTGGGCTGTCAATTCATCATACTCGCTCCAATCATAGACGCCCGCTTTTCTCTCCGTCGCCTCCCAACTGAAATCCATCCGCACAAGCCGGAACCCGGCGTTGGTGATCAGGTCCAGATCGCGCGCGTGTCCGGTGACGAAATGAATGTTGACGCCGACGCCGGCAGGAATGACGGCGGGCGGGATTTGGCCGCAAAGAGCCTGATGGAGGAGGCCCAGGACCAACAAAGGGGCGGAAGGTCTCATTGGTCGAATAGTAAGGCAATTCGTCTCTTATCCGTCGGTCTTTCAGGTTTTGTCCATTCGGAACATGGCGGAAAGCAGCCGGGCGTATTTGGCAATTGACGGCCGTATCTCGGCGGCTTTGCGATTCCAAATGAGCAATACCTGCCGTGACAAATCCCCCAGGAATGGCATAGGCACCGCCCGCACGTCAGTTCCGACGAAGGATGCCGCCGCAAGCTTGGGCATGATCGCCGCCACGCGCAGGTTCTGAACGGCTTGCGCCAGTTGCGGATAGGAGCTGAAGCGCAGCCGCACGTTGAGTTTGACTCCCATCCGTTGGGCCTCCTTCTCGACGGCTTGGCGAATTCCCGTGCTGCCGTCCAACATCGCCAGAGGCAAGTCGCCGAGAATTTCGGACTTGAATTTGAGCTTGGGGTTTGCCGGCAGCAAATCGCCTGGCGCGAAAAGGCAGAATTCCAGCTTGCCCAGTGGCGCAGCCGAGAGCGCCCGGTGCGGTTCACATCGGCTCACGACGCCGAAATCAATTCCGCCGTCCAAGACGTGACGCAGGATCTCGTCCGTCTTGAGGTTGTGGAACGTCACAGCCAGGCGCGGGTGGGCCTGTGCAAGGCCCGGAAGCCGCGGAAGCAAAAGCCATTGTATGACGCTTTCTCCCGCGCCGACCACCAATTCCACGGGCAGGCCGGCGCAAGTGCCCCGGAGTTCCTCCAAAGCCCGGAGCGTGTGGCCGACGATTTCATAAAGACGCTGTCCGGCATCTGTCAACGTGACCGGGCCGTGGCCACGTTTGAGCAGCTCGACGCCAAAGTAGCGCTCCAGTTCTTTGAGCTGCCGGCTGAACTGGCTTTGCCGATTCGAATCGTCGCCGGCCGCGGCGGTGATTCCGCCGGCGGCCACAATCTCCCGGAACGTTTTCAACCGTTCCAGCGACAGCCCTGATTGGGTGAAAAGATTCTTGAACATGACTGGCCAATCATCATGGTTGTTTTTTCCACCATAAACAAGCCAGCAGAATAGTCTTACGTTGTCCCATCAATTCGCCGTAGAGGCGGCGAGCCGCAGGACAATTGTATGAATGCAACACATATTGAATCCAAATTCGCCGCCATGGGCGCGCGTTTGAAAGTCCGAGAGATTCCAACGCGCCGCCGATTGGCGCCCATGTGGTTTGGGCGAGAATCCGCTCAACCCGAATATGCCATTGATATTCGTCGCGACCGCTGCGGGGAATTCTTCGAACTGCGCGTTCCGGACAGCTTGCGTGACTCGCTGGATGCGACGGTTCTGCAGGCCGAGCCAAAGCAGCGTCACCTGTTGCTGCTCGTCCGCAAGACCGGAGGAAAGCCGCAGCTGGACCGGTTCCTGTGCGGACACGACGAGCGCGAATGGTTCGTCGCGGCCGTGCCCGGTGGCGCCTCGAGCGTGCGTCAAGCGATGGATGCCTTGCAGCCCAAACTGGTGCATGATGCGCTGGTTAAGACGCCCGTCGCCTCGCGCCAGCGTTACAGCCGCAAGAATCGCGCATTTCGCCGTCAAGGCGAATGGTTTTTCGTGCCGGAACCCTCGTTGGTCGTGGATGAGAGGCTTGTCCTCCGAGGCGAGCCATTGCGCCGCGGGCGTGGCAAACCTCATATCGTGGAGCAACTTTTCCGCACCGGCGGCGAAACCGTGCATGTCTGCCGGCAACATCCGAACGGTGTCACCCCGGGCGAATATCGTTCGATCCTGAAGCGCAATCCGGATGCGGCCCGCTGGGGCTGGCAGATCATGCGCCGCAACCCGGGCGTTTACGCCCGTGGCGCCGTGCGCCACAGTGATCATGCAACGATCACTTTGCCCTTCTGGCATCGTGTCGCGATGAACACGGAAACGGAGACTCGAACCATGGCCAACGTGGCGTTTTTAGATTGACCGAATTCTTATGACGGCGAGCCGCGGAACCACTTTTTTCCGCGAATAATCCATTTTCAAATCTAATGCCGCGGCCGTTGCCCAAGTCCGGCAGCCGGCTCCTTTCCTTTGGCCACAGGGGCTATTTGGCAGCCGGCTCTTTGACCCGGTGGGCGATCAGGTCCTCGGTGGCGAAATCGCCGACTTTGCGGGTGAATTTGATCTCGTCTCCCGTGATTTTGCCGGAATAGGTGATGTCAATGACCTGGTCCTGATACTTGAATGGTTCGTTGAAGGAAATGTCGCTGCCGGTCACTTTGCCTTTGATGTCGGCGGCGGCTTTTTCGTCGTTCAATTCGTGGGCGGCGGTGCCGGTGAGGTTGTTGCCGTCCAGTTTGAATTCGTACAGGTATTTTTGACGGCCGATTTGGGTGTCGAATTCAGACTGCCACTTTCCTGCAATGGGGACGGCGGCCGGCGCTTCCTTTTCCCGTTTGGCGACAATGTCAGAGGTTCCAAAGTCGCCGACTTTGCGGGTCAATTTCATTTCGTCGCCGGTGATTTTGCCGGTGTATTGGATGCGGATATCCTGGTCTTGAAATTTCGCCTGCTCGACGAATGAAATGTCGTCGTCCTTGATTTTTCCCTCGGTGATGATGTTGGTGGCGATTTCGCCATCGCGGTTCCGGATGGCTTGGCCGGTGACCTTGTCGCCGTCGGTTTTGAGTTGGTAGGTGTATTTCATCTGGCCGGCCTGGGTCTGGAATTCGGATTTCCATGTGCCGGCGGGGTCGGCGGCGCGAAGGGGGCCGGGAACCGCAAGGAGCAGGATGGTGACGAAGGCGACGAGAATGGGTTTGGGATCGGCCGGTGATTTCATAGCGTTTTCCAGACTATAGCCGTCGCGTGGTTTATGTCAAGCGTGGCACAAGGAATCCTGGTCTGCGCGTCTGTACCCAATCGGCCAACTCAAACGCCGGAGGTCAGGAGGTGGAAACCCTCTGGCTGACCCGGGCAACGATTGGCTTGACGGCTTTGCTTGTTTCGTGCAATATCGCAGCAGATGAAAGGCAACGTAACTATGACATCTAATTATCCAACTTCCCGGAGAGATTTCGTGAAAACCTCATTGCTGGGCGGCGCGGCGGCGATGGCTGTCTGGCGATTGCCGTCAGCCCAAGCTGCCGAAAGCGCGCCGGCGGCGCAGCCCCACTTCAGCCCCAGCGACCCTGTCAACTCGCCGATGGGGGTAGCCTTCGGCGTCAAGCCGGGGCGCGTCGTTTGGGCTTTTGACCCCAAGGCCACGTCCTGGGACGGGACGACCAACGATCCGGGCTGGTGGGATGACCGCAACACTCATCCCCAAGTCGTGGCGGGGATGCTTTCCGGCAGCATCCGTTCGGTCGGTGACGCCGCCAGTGACAAAGAAGCTTGGAACAAGATTTTCACCGACTTCAACCAGCGCAAAGGCAAAGGGGCGGTTGGTTACAAGAAGGGCGAGAAGATCGTCGTGAAGCTGAATCTGAACCAGATGCATGACAACCACGGCAACGGCGGCAACGCTTCCTACATCGCGCCACAGTTCGTGCAGGGGTTGCTCCGCCAGCTTGTCCAAGAGGTGGGCGCCGCGCCGGGCGACATCACTTTTTACGACGCTCTCCGCCATGTTCCGGACACCATTTTCGACCGCGGGACCAAAGAATTCCCCGGCGTCCACTTTGTGGACTCAACCAGCACCGATGGCCGCGAGCAAGCGGCGCCCGACAAGACAAAGCCGCTCGTCCTGGGCCAGGGCGATGTGACGCTCTATTTCCCCACGTGTGTCACCCAGGCCGACTATATGATCAACGTCGCGGGGCTGAAAGGGCACGGGTTGGCGGGCATGACGGTCACGGCGAAGAATCATCTGGGTTCCCTGTTGACCGCCACGGGCGCTCCCGGAGCCAGGGAGATGCATGCCTCGATTACGGTCAAGACCTTCAGCGGGGGTCGTCCGGGCGGTCCTCCTCCAGGTGGCGGGCCGGGCGGTAATCCCGCGGGCGGCGCTCCCGCGGGCGGTCCTCCTCCAGGCGGCGCCCGGTTCGAGCCGCCGACGACTCAAGGGATGGGTTCCTACAACGGCCTGGTGGATCTGAACGGACACGAGCAGACTGGCGGCAAAACCATCCTGTACATCATTGACGGCTTGTATGCGACGCAGCATAACGAATTTCGTCTGGCCCCGGTCTGCAAGTGGGAAAGCGCGCCCTTCAATGGGAATTGGACGTCGAGCTTGTTTGCCTCGCAGGACGGGGTGGCCATTGACTCGGTGGCGCTGGACTTCCTGCGCAACGAGCCGACGCTGACGACTATCGTCACCGGCGCGGTTGACAACTAT
>Ga0181539_1002532_pt1 | contig 18081 bp, 13 predicted proteins | sample PEATcosm2014_Bin_46_FD_119767 | JGI IMG/M metagenome (GOLD analysis project Ga0181539, IMG submission 119767) | Peatland microbial communities from MTU Mesocosm Facility, Houghton, MI, USA - PEATcosm2014_Bin23_60_metaG | ecosystem: Environmental > Terrestrial > Soil > Wetlands > Peat | place... | reverse complement strand
GAATTCCGGAAAGCCACCGAGAGGCCGAGTTCTTTGTGGTCCTTCTTAAAATTCAAAAGCGCAAAGAGCTGGTTGCCGCTTCGGGCCAGAGCGTAATGCTCGCCGAGCAGAACGTAATCGGTCAAGAGGTCCTGACTGATAGTCAGGAGTTTATCGGCCAGGTGGTAATGGCTGATCGGGATATACGAGTCGGTAGCCTCTGGCATAGGCACGAGGTCCAGGTCGGCCTTTGTCACCAAATTGCCGCCGCGATGAAGTGTTAATTCGTTCATACGGTCCTCCTCTTTGGGATCACTTCAAAAATTCATTTCGAGATGTGGGGGAAAGTTTTTCATGCGAATTCTGGAGCTGACACTGCGGTCATTACCCAGGGGCCTATGAATCAGTACCCGCACTCGTGACAGACCGCTCTGCCGTTGGCGTAGAGAATAATGGTATTACTTCGACCATCGCCGATGATCGCGCGGTGGCCTCAATCCAGAATGAGCCGTTGCCCTTTGTGCTCGGAGATAAACTTTTTGATTGGTTCGTGCACATCGGGAGGTCCGCGCCCGCGTTTTTCACGCTTGATGGCGATCTCCTTTGTCCAAAACCGGACAGCATCGGTTTTCAAAGAACAATTCGTGATTTGGTTCAAAAGCAGAGAGATCCCGAAGGCGGGACTGCTTTATCCGATTTCAGTGTAGCGGCGGCGGATACTGAAACAAGGAAGGGAAAATTGCTTTTAGGAGCACATTCGAGGTGTGGATCGGGCCGAAATTAAAAAGCCAACCTCGTTGGGTCGGCTGTGGGGTTAAAGTTCAATGTTTATAGACATCTCCCCTCGGCCCGATATCGTAGATTCGCACTTCCCGGGCCTCTTCATAAACTTCATAAAGGATGCGCCAGCCACCGATTTGGTAGCGATATGAGCCGGTTTCGCCTTTAAGGACTCTGGCATTCGGATTGTGCAAAGGATTAACCTTCAGGTATTCTATGGCTCGGTCAACGCCTTTTTGAAGTTTTTGCGGGAGTTTGTCATATGTCTTCCGGGCCGTTTTGCTTAAGAGGACCTGATAGCTCATTTTCTCCTGATGTCCTCCCAGTTCACATACTCGCCCCTGGAAAACTCCTCTCTCCCTCTCTTGATCGCTTTGCGCTCTTCTTCGCTGGATTCCACTTCAGGCGGACCCGTAATGAACTGGATGTACTCCAGCACACCTTCCAAAGCGTCCTCCGGCAACGCGTCGAGAGCTTTGTTAACCTCTTCCCTGATATCCATTTTCTTCTCCTCGTTGAAAGAACTGTCCACTCAAATCAATGCAGCACTACAAATTTAGAAGATTGCCAACTTACTGTCAAGGAGAGCCAGTGGCCTAGCAGGGGCCACAGTGGATGAAAATAATACAAATTTGGATAACTTCTTTCTTTCGCGGTGCTGGGCCCTAAGAGGGGGACGATCAATTCATTTCTGACGCCATCACCGCCAAGGCCACTGCGTCAAACATATTCTGGTGGAATTTCTCTTTCCAGGCCCGGTCCTGAGTGAGATAGACTTTTAGTTCCGGGAATATCGATACAATCACCGTCGCCACCTGAAATTTGCTGGCCCGGCCGTCGCCGCAGATAAAAAAATTGGAGGGCATCGTCTGATATGCTCAGACTATGGACATTTTAATCGTTGCTCTGACTGGATCGTATAGCAACAGTGGGGCGTGAAAACGGGTGTGTGACACCTCTTAAAACCGCATCAATGCGTCCAATAAATCCAAATAGCTTAATAAGGAAATGTTGTAATTACGGCAAGTTATGGCGGTGGGTTCGTTCTACGAATCCGTAGGTCGGGTGTTCGAATCACCCTGGGCGCGTAGAAACAACAAGGGTTTGCGGGGTCTTTCGCAAACCCTTGTTATTCAGAGTCCGATTTGTCCCGCTTCTGTCCCGCCTTTGTCTGTTATATTCTCCACGGTAGCTCGACCGCGCCCAAGCATCGGGAGATGAGTAGCGGCGCTGCCTCTGCCTGCCGAAGCCGAAGCAGGAAGCACCAGGATAGCCCACAATTCCGAACCGCCGCCGTCCTCACCCCCCGACCGATGGATGACACGGGCCGGATGGAGATCGGCGCTTCCGGGTCCATCGTGGCGCTTGCCATCCACACCGTCGCCGCTTACCTCCCCTGGATGATCTGAAGATCACACCAGCTACCCCCCATAAACGTCTACGAGCAGGGGCAGGCCCACCCCACACTGTCCGCCCCGACACTGACAACCTCATTTTTGAAAAAACCTCTTCTGTGATTTTGCGGACAGAATGATCGTGGCACCATCCCGCCCCTCACGCCCTCACCCTCCCCCATCACACCACCAAAACACACACATGGGTTGGCCGGAGAAAATGGATTGTGGGGCAAAATAGGGGCATCTGTGAGGGTGTCTGGTTGCCTCCCCATGTTGGATGCGCACTATGCGACGTGCAGCGTGATGCGAGTGGTCGCCGGTGCCGGTGCCTTCCCCCCCATGGCGCGGAGGTGGTGTGCGCGCTGGGGGAGGGAATCCCCCGGCTACCTGATTGGACCACGATCATGGTTACTCCCCTGTCGTTGCCTGATCGGTTTTGCATTCGGGCATTTCCAGTTCTCAGCTCTTCAACCATGCAAGGCATCAAGGAACGCCGCGATATGCCCGTTGACCACCAGGGGCTGTTCGATCATGACCATGTGCCCCGCATCCGGGATCAGGGCCAGCTTTGCGTTCGGAATATGTCCGCTCAGATACTCGGAAAACTTAACCGGAGTCATCCGGTCGTCTTTTCCGCAAATAACCAGAGTCGGGACCCTGATGCGTTCAAGTCTGTCCAGAACATCGAACCTGTCGCATGCCTGGAAATCCGCCAGGTATACGCTGGCGGGAACACCCATCATTTCCCTTGCGGCCTTGTCAAGGACATCTCTGGAGACACTGAAAGCGTAGTTATATTCGAGGCCTCCCACAGGGTGTTCTCCCCCTGCCAGTATTTCTATGATCTCCGGTTTCACCCTCAACCTACCGCCGCTGCCCACCAGGATCATGCCGTCCAGGATATCGTGGCTAGTCAGCGCAAAATCCAGTGCGATGGCCCCTCCCAACGAGTGTCCGCCTATTACGAACCTCTTAAGACCTAAGGTCCTTACGAAGTCGGAAACGAATTCGCGGTACTCGGCTACGGAGCCTAAGGCCTGCCCCTCGGATTGCCCATGACCAGGCAAATCCGGCGCGATAATCCTGTGACCACCGATCCCCTCCATCTGAGCGGCCCATTTCCGTCCCGTTCCGCCCGATCCATGCAGAAGGACAACGGTCCTGCCCGCCCCGCCACTCTCCCCAGATTGATGATAATAGATCCGCTCACTCTGCATTGTCAGAAATGGCATCGCCATAACCTCCTGGACAATCCTTTCCAAAATTCGGTGATTCGAGTATGCCTGCTCCCTTCCTGCAACCGCTTGCGGCCCATCCGCACACCACGTGCCACAGCCGCCGCTCGGCCCGCCTTTGTCCTCTCCTGAATCAGCGACCGCTCAATCTCTGCCGGTATCCCTACCATTTGCCACATGGCGCAGCCTGTCAAGGTTTCCGTGTCGATAGCCTCAGTGAGTGACCGCCATCAAGGGAAAAGGGGCAAAGCAGGTGAGGCTGGTGCAAAAGCATATTACTGTCACGTTTTGGTTTCGCAAGAATATTTTTGGATAATCGATCAACGTGCAAGGCGCAAATTGACATGAGTCCCGGGGTATGGATTGAGGGAAGATTGTTGATCCTGTGGCATTCCAGAGTGGTCTACCGGTGACCGGCTACTGTGTCAGCAGAAGATAGTCCGGCTAAAGCGAACTCATTTCTTTTGATCTGCATGCTCCAAGGATTCTCACCGGCGGGCACCGGCCATTATTTAACCTGTTTAGAAGCGCCCGTGTAGTAAAGTGTTTTATCCAGATTCGATTTTTGAGTTTGGGATCGCTTAAACCGGAATATTCTGGACTGGATTGACCGGAGGTTTAACGCTGAAGTGAACCCTCCACTCCAGGAGGAGGCCATGTCCCTGCCTCATAAGTTCGGCGGTCCCTGGTCGTAAGAGAAACTCTCATATGTGAGGGATTACTTCCAGCAGTACATGACTATCTTCACTCGAAATGAAAAAGCTGCGAAGCTTGTCAGGATTGGCTATCGTGAAGATCATAATAATACCGGGCGTGCAGTTCACAAGAACAATCTGAACCTTTTCTCCTCCGGCTCACGCAGCATCAAAGTCTTACCGGCGGCGCAGCTATACATGTACTCCAGGTCAGACATATCAATGACATATTTCGAAAAAGCATATGTCATCATGTTGGCCATGAATTGCAGTGAGCCCGGGCGCAGGGCGTCCGGCCCCAGTTCCACAGCCACCTTCCACCCTGGAGGCCTTGATTCGAATCACCGCATTGGCGCCCGCGCGCTCTGGCCCGACGCCATATATTTGATTTCATTCATGCTGAAACACCAATCCAACGATCATCCCACGTTGACCAGCCTGTCAAAATTAGCTGTTTTGAGAATCTTCATGATGCCCGGAATGCAATTCACGATGTCAATTTTGGCATTTTCTCCCCCCGCGCTTTCACGCAGCATCAAAATCATGCCCAGGGCGGAACTGTCCATGTATTCCACAGCAGACATGTCAATGACATACTTTGAAATAGCCTCCGGCCTTTCCTTGTAAGCCTGTGTGAACACTTTATAGCTGTTGATATCGAACCGCCCGGCGATGGAAATAGTCAAAACATACTCACCGTTCGTTTTCGAAACCTCTGCGCGAATAGCCATGGTGCAATCTCCTTTCCATTTAATTAACAGAATAAACCATACAGCCTCTTGATCCGTGTTGAGGACAGCGGACCCGGCTTCGATCTCTCATGGATTGACAAGGTCGGTGGTAGTTTACTGTTGAAGCATCGCAATCTTGTTCCAAAACCGCATCTCAACTTAGCAATTCTCAGTGAGCTTTACTTCAGAAATTGTGAAGTCATCATCACGCGTGCGTCCCTGACAAAACATATTGAGAGTCTCGACAACACGATCTATCCGCCAGCCGGCGATAGACGGACAGTCGAAAGCAGCTTCAAGCCGCTCCTGCCCGAACATCTCACCCGCGAGGTTGAAAGCCTCAATTATACCATCAGAATAAGCGTACAGGGAATCTCCTGATTCAGTAGAGACGGTCTCCAGGCTGCCGTCGAACTTTTTGTTATCCAGGATTCCCAGCGGCACGTGGTTGGAGCCGATTCTGTGCCTTACTTCTCCTTGTCCCGTCACGACCAGCACGTCGGGAAGGCCACCGTTCCATACGGCTATTGGTCTTTGATCCTGGTTAATTTCGATCATCGATGCACACAAAAACAAACTCGCCGGAAGTATCGACTTGAGCTTGCGGTTTATTTCGCCCAGGATCTCTTCAATAGAATGGCCATCTGCAGTCATTTTAAAGAAAATATCGGAAGTGGGGAGAGCTCCAAGGGCCGCGGAGAGGCCGTGGCCGGTAAAGTCCCCCAGCAGCAGATGGAGTTCACCCGATGGCCTGCCTGCCGAAAAGAACACGTCTCCGCCGACCGTTTCGAACGGTGCGGACCGTACCCGTATGTTCGGGAATCTGTGATAGTCCTTTGAAGATAAACGCGCTAATACCTCCTCTGCGATGCCATGTTCTCTCTCCATCCGCTGGTATGCGGAATGCAACTGGGTGTAGGCACTCTCAAGCTCTGCGTTCTGACTTGTGATGCGCTCATGACTCTGAAGCAGTTCGAGCTTTTGCGTCTCGCTTTCGGTGAGATCTCTAATGATCACCAGAGTCACATCTTCATTGTCGATTGTGACGCACTTGGTGGAGCACTCAAGATGTTTGACTATTCGCTTTCCCTGGATGTAGAAATCGTGCGCCAATCTCGTTTTGATCGTGGGAATCCGCCCATTTAAAGCGCGCAGAATTGAACGTCGCAATTTGCAACCGCCGCATCGAGAGGTCGTCCCGCACGCTTTCTCCTCGTCGACCGCGTGCACGCATTTGGTGGCATTGCCGCACAGCATTCCCAGCACACTCTTATCATCTGTCCCGAAGATGATAGTGAATGCCCGATTAAACTCCCGCAAAATCATCCTCTTATCCAGGATGAAGACCCCCGCATCGATGTTATTAAGGACCGAGTTCAGAAACTCATTTGATTCTTTAAGATAAGTCCATTGATACGCCACGCAATTTCCTCCCAAATGCATTTCAGCAGCACTCCGAGACATAAACGGCTTCCGCACGGTTTCCTTTTTTGTTGTATCTTAAGGACTTACACACGGATCGAACCAGTTGAATCCCTCTTCCTCGGCAGGTAAGGTTCCCGGTCATTGTGCACTCATCAATCCTTGAGTGATCGAAGCCAGGTCCGCTGTCCTCCACGCGGATCAAAAACATGAATTCATTGGGATGAGAAATGTGTTGCACATCAATCTTGATGCAGCCGTTTTCAAGAGTTTCCAATGCAGTCTCGCGCAAAGAGAAATATTTGCAAAACCCTTCGGGAGTTCCTCGTAAAGCGGGATCAAGGCCCAGAACGCCATAATCCAGGGCATTGGAAAGAAGTTCTGCAAGGATGAGATAAATGTTTTCTCTGTGGTTTCGAAACTCCTCGACCTCCAGTAGCATAGCCATCAAGAGTTTCTGAGGATCGGAACACAGACTTTCGGGTCCCAGTTCAACAGACATTTTCCAGCGAGCAGATTTTGGACCATATCTATGATCTCCTGTTTCAGCCATTTCGCCCAGAGTCCCACACTTGATCTCAGCCAGGATGACATCGTCGGATCGTGGGCAGCCTCCGTTAAAAGCCTGGAAATCCTTCATTATTTGATCGAAAAGAGCAACATCGTCATCCTTGTAATGGAAAGATCTCTCAAAACGCTCCTGCCCATAGATCTCGCCCTGCGCATTACATACCTCGATCAGGCCATCGGAATAGACATAAACGGCGTCCCCTTCGGCCACACGAACGACCTCTGCATTTTTGTTGAGCCGTGCCGTATCCACTATTCCCAGAGGTAAACTGGTAGAAGGGAAGCGTTGTTTTATCCCGCCTCGGGCCCCTACGAGCAGGGCGTCCGGCATACCCCCATTCCAGACGGTAAGGCTATCGTGAGTGCTGTTCAATTCAAGAAAACAGGCACAGAAAAACAATCCCGTGGGGAGCAGGTCTTTGAGCTTACTGTTCATCTCGGCGATGATTCTATTCATGGAATAACCCTTTGCGCTCATTGTGCAAAAGATGTTGTTAACAGGTACAAACCCAATGGCAGCGGAAAGACCATGTCCGGTAAAATCTCCCAGCAGGACGTTCATCCCTCCCGACGGCTTCGGCACAACCAGAAACACGTCCCCACCAGCAATGGAAAAGGGTAATGAAACGTGCCTGATGTTGGGAAACCGGGAGTAGTCGGTAATCGACGCGCGTGAAAAAATTTCTGCTGCTAACTCGTAATCCATCTGCAAACGTTGATAGAGTGACTCAATCTCGTTGTTCGCATTCCTGAGGCGCTCGTTTTGCTGCCTGATCCTTTCCTCTGCCTCCTTGCGCTCGCTGATGTCATGTGTAAGGCCCAAGATATACTGCTGCCCGGCCACCTCTATAACTTCCGCGGAGACAAGCACATCAATGATCTTACCGGATTTCGTGAGGCACTGGCTTTCAAAGCCCTTTACCATGCCTTGCTCTTGCAGTATCTTGACCATCTTGGCCCTGTCTTCAGCATTGGCCCACGTTTTCAGCTCTAACGGAGTTCGGCCGACAACCTCCTCGCGTGTGTAGCCAAATAAGCCCAGTAATGTATCATTGACGTCGACGAATTGGCCGTCGCTAAAACGTGATATACTGGTGCCGACGGGACTGGAGTGAAAGAACTTGGAGAAACGTTCCTCGCTCTCCCGCAGCGCCTCCTCCCCCAGCTTGCGCTTGGTAATATCGCGTCCAATCGTTGATGCCGCAACAATGATGCCTTCGGCATTTCGGACAGGCGAAACTGTAAGAGACATGTGAATGTCCAGGCCGTCTTTTTTTCGCCGCACCGTTTCATAACGTTCGATGTGCTGTCCCGACTTGATCTTTCCGAGTATCTGTGGGGCCTCGTCTTCGTATCCAGGCGGAAGCAGGATGGAAATCGGTTTGCCGAGGAGTTCACTTTCGGTGTAGCCGTAGATCTTCTCTGCGCCCGTATTGCAACTCGTTATGATTCCATCCAAATTTTTCCCAATGATGGCGTCGTCCGAGTACTCGACTATGGCTGCGAGTAGGGCCGCCTTCTGCTCTGTCTGCTTGCGCCGGAATTCTCTGTCCAGGTTGTCGAGGGCAAATTCTATGTCTCCGGCAACCCTTTCGAGCAGCCTGACGTCTTCGCCGCCAAAGCGGTCAACCCCATCGGAATAAATTGTCAACGCGCCCCACGCCCGTCCCGCCCTTTCAATAGGGAATGCGGCAGCAGAGGCAATGCCGAAAGGCGCCGCTCGATCACGCCACGGAAGGGTCTTCGCGTCATGCAGGAAGTCGTTATGCACAACAGGGCGATGTTCCCGAATGCATGTGCCCGTTGGTCCGATACCCTCAGGGCGACTGTCGGCATAGACCGTTATGCCCTGGACATATTCGCCGATCCCTCCCCAGAAGGCTGCCGGCACGACGGCGTTGGTCATGGATTCAATCCGGCCGATCCAGGCCAGCAGAAAACCTCCCCCTTCCACGACCTGTCGGCACGCCTGCTCTAGAAACTTTTCGGGGGATGTCGCCCGCACCACTGCCTGGCTTACACGGCTGAGTACCGAGTAAAGCCGGTTCAGGTGTTCGATCTCCCGGGTTTGTTTGGTGCGCTCGGTGATGTCGGCTATGGTGACAAGCACCTGCTCGGCATCTTTATCCTTAATCAGGGCAGTGCTTATCGACATTTCAACCACGATGTCCTTTGAGTCTTGACGGACTGTCATTCGGCCTTCGGCATCATAGATACTCTGACCGGTCTCAAAGGTTTGCATAACACATGTTCGCACCTGACAAACGGGACATTCCGCGGTCTTTCCACAAGACGGACTGCCAAAGGAATTTAAACAGCTAAATACTTCTCCGCAAAGAAGGCCCAGGAGTTCCTCTTTCGGTGTCCCAGCAAAAGCTACACCCTTACGATTGATGTTCGTTACACGGCCATCTTTGGTCACGAGCATCATGATATAGGGAGCGCTTTCAAATATTTTACCCAGAGTATCCCGCTGAGTATTTGTCTCATTTTCCGCCCGCTTGCGCTCGGTTATGTCTGAGATAACAGCAATCAACCCGCTGACGGCAGCACGGGCATCAAGCAACGTTGCCTTGTCAAAGATGACTTCCCTGACTTCCCCCAGCGCATTCTGAGCCTTCCACTCATACTGTTGCTTGCCCGGATGCTCAATCAACTCCCGATCTTTTTCCTCATATTTATCTGCAATGTCCTTGGGTCCCATGTCATAGACTGTTTTGCCAAGAATTTCCTCCATCGGTCTCCCGGTGAACTCCAGAAAGGCTCGATTACAGCCGGTATAGCGGCCTTTGGCATCTTTATGGAAAATGGGGTTTGGAATGGTGTCAAATAAGGTCTGCAAAAAGTCGGCCTGCTCTCGAAACTTTTCCTCCAGCTTCTTTCGCTCCGTGATGTCGCGCCCATAGATATTGAGATACCCCAAGTCGCTCACGGGTACCAGCATCAGCGAGTAAACCACATCTTCGCATATCAGTTCCATTTCTTTGGAACAACCGGAACTGAGCGTTTGGAGCGCATGTTGCCACCAATAGCCTGTAAGTGTTTCACCCTGTTTCCAGCCTAAAGATTTCAAAAGAGCCGAACTACTCCTGTTGGCATATAGTAGTTTGCCGTCACCGGATATTCTGAGAATCGGGTCCGGGTTTTCATTGGGGAAGCGAGCAATGCTTTCTATCTGTTCCTGCGCCCTCTCCCGCTCGGTAACATCGGAAAAGAAGCCGACAGCTAGTTTACGCCCATGGATAGAGGTAAAAATATCCGCAATATCGGCGAAGAAAACGGTTCCATCTTTTCTCAGACACGGTAGAGCAGAAGCCAGCTTCGACTGAGATTCAAGTTCAGAAAGAACCAAGTTCAGCGAATCTTTCGGATGAATATCCTCTACGCTCAGATCCAGCAACTCATTTTCAGTGTGACCAAGCATCTGACAGATGGATGGGTTGGCAAATACAAACCGTTTCGTCTCGAAATCGATCCCTAGAATGCCTTGTGTACTGCCCTCAAACAGAACCCTGTATCTTTCTTCGCTTTCCTCCAGCGCCTTCTCCGCCCGCTTGCGCTCGGTGATGTCCTTCTCCGATTCAGCAAGCCTCTGACGTAATGTACGCAATTCTGAGATGAGTTGCTCTTTAGCTTTGTCTTCATCCTGCATTTCCGGCTCCTCGGGAGATCGATCTCCAGGTTCACATGCATGCGATGCAAAGTGCATCCTATTTGCTGAACCCGCAAAGATTTTGTCGGCGAATATTCGGATTCTCATAACGAAAAATTCGAGATACTTGCTAGCTTGAGAACTTTCCAGAAATTTCAGATATGGAAAAGCATTTTTGAAATTCGTCACCCCTTTGAAATTGTGATCTCACCCCGGTAACCTGTTCACAATCCCACACAGGACAGGCTCCGCTTTAAAGAACGCCTTCGTAAATGTATAAATACCTGAATCCAAACCCAAACTTCATTCAACAATTCCAATCCCTGAGCCGGCATAGGAACGAGTCTTGCGCCACAAGAAAGGAGGTATACCCATTGGACATCCAACATTTCTTCTCCACTATGGGAGACAAAATTTCCAAAGTCCCTGGCTGCCCTTGAAAATAATCCCGCATCAGTGGCAAGCATGACTGGGTTTCCCTGGATCGTTAGCATCACCTTTGACGCACAATACTATGAATAATGGTCTGCAAATAATGTTGGTGTTCTATGGCCGCCTGCTCCGCCTTGTCCTTTTCCGATTCAGCGACGCGCTGGCGCAATGCTTGCAATTCGATTATGAGTTGCTCTTTGGTCTTGGCTTCATCCTGCATTTCCGACTCCTCGGCAAATCGATGCACAGGTCCCGACGCATATGGAGCAAAGCGCATATTCTTTGACGGTACCACAATGGAAAAGCAAGCGAGGTGGAGAATCTGGAGGAAGTTTTGGCTCGCCGAATGAACAAGAACTCGGATTTTTCTTGTGGGTTTTGATTGGAATATCGTATGATTTACAGACATTTGGCATTCAAGAAGCTTTTTCGTATGTAATCCGACCCGGAAATGCGGTTGGCCTCCAGTTGGGGATCAAATTGACGCATTATTCAGGTTAATGAAAATATTGACGACACACCTCAAAGTTACCCATGGGGATTCAGAAGAGAAATGTACGGTCAAAGGATTACAAGCTCATTGCCCGGTCGTAAGAAATTGCTACTGCTGCTACTGATTATCTTTGTGCCTGCATTGGTAATCATTGTGCTGTCAGGTATGAATGAACGCAATGAAGATACCCTGAAGGCGCGCAACAATACCTTGCTGGTGATTCAGAGCTTGGCCGCCCAGCAGGAACAGGTTGCAATTGCAACAAAGCAGATGCTCAGCACCCTGGCCCTTTTGCCCGAGGTGCAAAGGTTAGATGCAAATGCCTGCAGCGACATTTTTCGTGAATTGCAAAATCTTAATCCATCTTATTACGTCATTCATGCAGAAACGCCCGACGGAAACGTGTTTGTTGCTTCCGCGCCATTCCCGCCCGACAGCGTCAATTTATCCGACCGGAAGCACATCAAAGATGCCATAAGAACGCTCGATTTTTCAGCCGGAGAATACATTGTCAGCAGAGTCGTCACAGTCCCCTCGATCAATTATGCCTACCCTGTCCTGGATTCCAATAGAAACCTTGTTGCCATCCTTACAGCCGGTTTCAAGCTGGACGAATATGCTCGTTTCATATCTAATGCAAATCTTACTGAAGCCTACTCCATAGTGATTACTGATCATAAAGGTGTACGTCTATATCGTTGGCCAGACAATGAAGCAATAGGTCCGGGGATAACCCTTTCCAGCGATTCATTCGAACGGATATCGGGTGATTCAGATCATGGTATTTTCGAAAAGATCGGCCGAGATGGAATAAATAGAGTCTATGCCTTCAGGCAATTGCGCCTCAATGAAAACTCCTCACCATATTTATATATAATTGCCAGCGTTGCCAAGGACAAGATTCTGCAGAAAGCAACTCTCAAGATGTTTCGCAACTTATCGTTCCTTGGAGTTGCGGCCCTTCTTGCGGTATTTCTGGCATGGTGTTTCGGGAATGTTTCTTGCATAAAACCGACTAACCGGTTTGCAGATGCTGCACAGTGTCTGGGTAAGGGCGAAATGGGCACACGGACGGGACTGCCCTACACACCCGATGAACTGGGTCGGCTGGCGAAGTCCTTTGATGAGATGGCGTCTCTGCTGGAGTTGAGAAATATTGAACGCCAAAATGCGGAGGAGGCGCTTAGCAAGGCTTACTCCGAGTCGGAGATACGCGTTCAGATGCTGACTGCCGAATTGGAGACTACGAACAACGCGCTGGAAGAGGCTGTCGCACGCGCCAACGATTTGGCCGAGCAGGTCAGGTTGGCGAGCACTGCCGGGAACGTGTTGCTCGCCGGAATGAGCCATGAACTGCGCTCGCCTTTCATGGTGATAATTGGTTTTACCGAGTTGATCCTGGACAAACAGTTCGGAGACCTTACACCTAAGCAGGAAGAATACCTTGGCGATGTGGCGCACAGTGCCCGAGAACTCTTCCTGCTCATAAATGACATTCTGGACCTGACCAAGATAGAAGCAGGCAAACTCCAACTCGAACTCTCAGAGGTCCGACTGCCGGAACTCCTCTCGCGGAGCCTTACATTTCTCAAGGAAAAAGCCTCAAAACACAACATACAGCTCTCATACGAAGAAAAGGAGATTCCTGCGAGCATCATTGCTGATGAGCGCAAGCTCAAACAAATACTATATAAACTTCTTTCAAATGCGGTAAAATTCACACCAGATGGCGGAAAAGTAAGGCTTAGGTCGGAATTTTCCGACGGGTTTGTACAAGTTTCCATCGAGGATAGCGGCATCGGAATCAAAAAGGAGGATCTCCAGCGTATTTTCGATCCTTTTGAGCAGGCGGACAACTCCCCCAGCCGCCGATTTGAGGGCACAGGGTTAGGACTTTCGCTTACCAGGAGGATGGTGGAGCTGCATGGCGGAAAGATCTGGGCAGAAAGTGAGGGAGAAGAGAAAGGAACCAGGTTTTTCTTCCTCCTGCCAACAACGCCACCCAACATGAATGTGGAGAAGAACGAATGGCAGAGAAACTAAAGATGCTGATTGTCGAGGACAGTAAGGCAGTCCAGGTTATTTACAACACGGGGCTCAGTGACAGTGTCTTTGAGAAACGTTTTGAGACAGACGGAGAGCAAGCCCTGGAAATCTACCATACATGGAAGCCCGATATCATCGTGTTGGACATCATGATTCCCGGGATGAGCGGTTATTCGGTGCTCAAAGCTATTCGGAAGAGAAGAGAAGACACAACAACAACGGTCGTCGTTGCCAGTTCCCTCTCGGAGCGGGATACGGTTGTCGACATTTTGAAACTTGGAGTTCAGGGATATCTAGTAAAGCCTTTCACTCACAAGGAGATCGGCGGTAAAATACTGGAATTTTATAAAAAAATGAATTCAGAGAGGGCCGAAGCAGCTCTTGCTGTTTTGGAATCGGAACGGAAGGAAGAACCACCCGCGTAGATAGAAAGACTGACGCCCCTTTCGATGGCGCTATTAATACTGTTCACCAGGTTGTCCTCTAAGGTGTCCTGGGCCTCGATCCTGCTTTGAGGGGGACTCCCGAAGGGTTTGGCAAATTTTTTTCCTTGCGTCAGCAATGCGTTGGAAACACTTGGAGCCGGCTGGCTGGTAGATCGAGTTGTCGAAACACTCAACATGTTTTGTCAGGGACGCACGCGTGATTATGATTTTACAATTTCCGAGGTGAAGCTCACTGAGATTTAAGATCGCTAATTTCAGCCAACTAAGAAGAAAGGATATTACACCATGGCTGTTCGCTCAGAACTTTCTAACACGAGCGATGGGGATGTTCTTACTATTTCCGTCACCGGACGCTTTGACATCGACTCCTATAAAGATTTCACACAGGCCTACAAGGAAAGGCCGGAAACTATTTCAAAATATGTCATTGATATGTCTGATCTGGAATATATGGACAGTTCTGCCCTGGGCATGATTTTGATGTTGCGTGAAAGGGTCGGAGATGAAAATGCCAAAATTGACATCTTAAATTGTTCTCCGGGCATCAGGAAGATTCTCAAAACAGCTAATTTTGACAGGCTGGTCAACGTGGGATGATCGTTGGATTGGTGTTTCAGCATGAATGCAATCAAATATATGGCGTCGGGCCAGAGCGCGCGGGCGCCAATGCGGTGATTCGAATCAAGGCCTCCAGGGTGGAAGGTGGCTGTGGAACTGGGGCCGGACCACCTGCGCCCGGACTCGCTGCAATTCATGGCCAACATGATGACATAGGCTTTTTCGAAATATGCCATTGACATGTCTGACCTGGAGTACATGTAGCTGCGCCGCCGGTAAGATTTTGATGCTGCGTGAGCCGGAGGAGAAAAGGTTCAGATTGTTCACGTGAACTGCACGCCGGGTATTATTATGATCTTCACGATAGCCAATCCTGACAAGCTTTTTCCCATAGTGCCTGCTTCTTCTTTCCGTTTCCGATGCGGGATCTTTTCAGGATGGCGGGTTATGCTTTTTTAATTTATTGCTTTTATTGCTTTTATCTTCATTTCTTATGGATGCAACTTATGAGAGATCTTCATGATATGACCATTCTCGTGGTTGACGATGATAAGCTTGTTCTTAAGTATCTTTCTCTTTTACTGAAAAGAGAGGGATACAACAGCGTCATAACTGCAGATTCGGGGGCATTGGGCCTGGAACTGTTGAAAAATCGCCGGCCCGATCTGATCCTGCAGGATATCATGATGCCCGACATGGACGGGTTCGAATGCTGCCGGCATGTAAGAGCAAACGAATTGGACAACCGTGTGCCCATTATCGTTATGACCGCCATGACCCACGACGATGCCCTCGCCAGAAGTATTGACGCCGGAGCTACGGACTTTGTTTCGAAACCCATACGCTCCTTTGAAATCCTGTCTCGCATCCGGTCTGCCCTGACCTTGAAGCAGTCTTTCGATCATATGGAAGAAGAACTGATGAAGCGTAAGCAGGCAGAAGAAAGGATCAGGCAGCAAAACGAACTCCTCAGGAATGCGTACGACGAGATTGAATCACTCTATCAACGATTGCAGAGAGATTACGAGATTGCCGGGGAAGTGTTTATCCGTGTGGCTCCCGCCGACCACTCCGGATTTCCCAACATCAGGTCCATTTCAGCTCCGGCTTCTATCGTCGGTGGGGATTTATTACTCCTCGCGCCACGGCCGTCGGGAGGCATGCACCTGCTGCTGGGAGATTTCACGGGCCATGGTCTCTCCGCTGCCCTTGGAGCCATACCTGTCGCCGACATCTTTCACAGGATGAGCGAAAACGATTATCCCATCAGTGAAATTATCGAAGAGATGAACCGCAGGCTAAGAGCCATCCTCCCAACAGGATTGTTCTTTTGCGCCTGCTTTGTTGCACTGAACAGCACTTACGATACTCTTACCGTCTGGAACGGGGGCATGCCGGATGTCTTGCTCGTCGGGGCTCAAGGCGGAATAAAAAAAAGGTTTTCTTCCACCAATCTGCCACTGGGAGTTGTGGAGACGGAACGCCTCGTGACGAAAGGGCAAGTCGTTCATGTCGCCAAAGGGGACCTCGCTTATGTCTACTCCGACGGAATCATTGAGGTGCGTAACCCGCAGGGCGTGATGTATGGCCAGGAGTGTTTTGAGAGGTCCTTCGATTGCGGCGTTGACCCTGGAGCTCTATTTGATAAAGTCGCCAATGCCTTTATGCTGTTCCAGGAAGGCTCCCCTCGGACCGACGATTTCATCCTGGCCGAGATCAAGTGTGGGACCACGGAAGGATGGGCTGTCTCAAGAACGCATGGCTCGGAGTCAATGTCCCCGAGGTGGAAAATGTCTCTTGAAATGGGGCCGGAGAATCTCCGCTCCGATCCTCTTCGATTGGTGGAGAAAATGCTGATGGAGGCATGGGAGCTTCGCAAGCACAAGGAGGACATTTATCTTATTCTAGCAGAGCTTTTTTCCAACGCCCTGGATTATGGCGTTCTCGGGCTCGACGGCGCTATGAAAAAGAGTCCCGAGGGGTTTGACGAATTTTTTTCCTTGCGTCAGAAAGCCTTGGAGACTCTTGAAACCGGCTGGGTCAATATCGAAGTGGAGTTCACTCCGCACCCCGATGAACTCGTGCTCTCGATTCGCGTGGAGGATAGCGGACCTGGCTTCGATCATTCCTTTATTGGTGAGTGCGCATTTTCCGAAAATATCACCTGCCGGGGAAGAGGGATTCAACTGCTTGGTTCCATGTGCAAGTCTCTCCGATATAACGAAAAGGGCAATTGTGTCGAAGCCGTTTATGCCTGCTGACAACCGTTTATCATCATAGGGTTCAAAGAAGCGGGAGAATAACTCGACTTCCTTACGGCAGCGCCTGAGAGACTGCCGCAAGTTAATGGGCCATAACCAGTATTACGGCATTACCGGCAATCATCGCGCTGTGTCGAGGTTTTGTCGGGAAGTACATGAAGTATGGCAAAAGTGGCTCAACCGCCGCTCTCAGCGTGCCAGGATGACTTGGGAGCGCTTTAATCGGCTGCTGCAGAGATACCCCCTTCCAAGACCACGGGTGGTTCACTCTATATACGCAGCAAAACCATGATATGAGGAGCCGGATGCGTCAATCGCGCACGTCCGGATCTGTGGGGGGCGAGGGAAGGCAACTGCCCTCGTCTACCCGACTATGATCTGGTCTACCGGTCCGAGCCGGTAGCTTTTAAACAAGTACCTCCCCGCTCTGTCTCAACCTTCATTGATACAATAGTCGGATTCCTTTAACCTCATGTCGATTGCCGCCCGGCACACTCGTTGCGAAAAGCCCTGATTGCCGGAATGGGGTTTTCTTAATTTCTCTTCTCCCTTCCCATTTGGCCCGCCATTCCTGTATCACTAAACTGTTTGCTTTTTTTCGAGCATCCCTTGATGCACCGGCCAGATTGTTTTGCCTGTCGAAACGTATGGATGCAACTGTTTATCCCGTCAAAATATTTACTCCAAAAAGTAAGACGAGGTGGCCGGAACGGCCGGCAGTCGAATGGAAAACCAGTCCGAGTCTTGCTTTGCGCCAGGTTTTTCCAGATTATGTCAGTGGGCACATATCTTGCTAAAATGGCCTTTGACAAAGAGTCGAAATCCCTCTTAAGAGCGCTCAGAAACGAAGAGCTGAGAGAACGACTCCGTAAAGAAACGCATAGAATGTCAAAGAGCGATTTCAAAAAAACTGGCCGGGGAAAAATGGGGTGACTTCGAATCCCTATTTCAACAGCCGGCCAATTCCAATGGAGCCTGGAGGATTATGCAGAGTCATCCCATAAGGGTTCTTCTAATCGATGATGATGAGGGCGACTACATAGTCGTCCGGGACTTACTCTCAGATATCTCCTCCATAGAATTTATCCTCAAGTGGGTTTCAGATTACAGGGCTGCACTGGATGCAATCCTTTCCAATGAGTTCGATGTCTGCCTGCTGGACTACCGTCTTAATGAGCACGATGGGCTTGAACTCATGCAAGAGGCCGTAAGCCGTGGCGCCATGACTCCGATTGTTTTTTTCACCGGCCATGGAACCTACGATCTGAATCTTGAGGTCATGAGTAAGGGAGCAGCCGACTGGCTTACTAAAGGCGAGCTAAGCGCCACCCTTCTTGAGCGCTCCATCCGCCAGACGATGGAACGGCAGCGGAAGAGAGAGGAG